>JAFEHB010000073.1_pt1 | contig 122980 bp, 110 predicted proteins | sample 9267121 | NCBI WGS metagenome assembly JAFEHB01 (sample SAMN17103336, study PRJNA684904) | human gut metagenome | isolation source: diarrhea sample from child under the age of five | host: Homo sapiens | place: South Africa: Mafikeng, Mafikeng Provincial Hospital | collected 2019-09 | reverse complement strand
CCAAGAAATCTCTCTGCCGGTCTTTTTTCCACTGTTTGGTTCTCACAGCAGAACAAAAGGCTGGCAAAATATTTCCCGGATGGCTCACGGCTCACCGTTACGGATTTCAACTTCCAGTCTAACGGGATCTGGCGGTGAAGTTTTATTTTTATGGCCGACATCTTTGGAAGCTTCAGATGGGTATCCTGCAAAAGGATATTTCCGTTTACTGCATTGGTCGTATAGGAATTTCTTGCATGTTTTTTTGATTTATAGCGTGGAAACCCACAGGATGGTTCCCGGAAGAACTTCCGGAACGCACTTTCCAGATGCATCTGCACATTCGCCAGGGCAAGGGAGTCCACCTCCTTCAGCCAGGGATATTCCTTCTTATATCCGGCCGGTGTGTTCCGGAGCATCTTTTTTTCTTTCTGGTAATAACTGATCTTATCTGCAAGCATCTGGTTATAGATAAAGCGGCTGCAGCCGATTGTTTGCTCTATCTGAACTCTCTGCTCTTTATTTGGATAGATCCTTATTTTTACGGCGCGGTTCATTCTTCTCACCCTGGCTTTCTATATACTGCCGTATCGTTTCAATCGTTGCTCCGCCTGCACTGAGCAGACAGAAGATCTGACTCCAGAATGCATCTTTCATGGTCTAACTCCATTATATTTATCATCCTTTTTCTTATATCGACGGATATGTATTTATGAACTAATTGTTCTTTTTCAGTATACTACATCAGGGAAGAGAGAACAAGTGTTTCTTTTATACTATAGAGATTTTTTTGAGCAGATATGCTCAGATGTGCAATTCATCTCACCACCTGAAGATGTGGGAGAATTCTTGCTACATTTGTTAAAAATTTTTCAGTGCAGCCCGAAGAATTGCTTCTACATCATCTGCCGGTATATCTTCCGGTACCTTTCGTACTGCACGAAGGGCATCTGCAGAACTGTATCCTAGTGCGACAAGCGCCTCTACCGCTTCCTGACGACTATCCCTCAGATCAGAGGCTCCCTCGGCTGCTTCTTCCTGCTGATGCGCCAGTTTCATCTCAAAAGCATCTTCCAGCTTCAGCTTGTCTTTCAGCTCCAGGATCATTTTCTGGGCTGTCTTTTTCCCGATTCCAGGGGCCTTGGAGATTGTTTTTACATCATCGGAAAGTACTGCAAAACGAAGCTCGTCTGCACTGATCCCGGAAAGGATACCCAGAGCGCCTTTAGGTCCGACTCCGTTGACACCGATCAGGAGCTTGAACATGCCAAGATCATCCTTCGAAAAAAAACCATATAGCTGTAGAATATCCTCCCGCACATAGAGAAAAGTATGGATCTTCTTTTCATCGCCTATCCGCGCTTTCCCAAGATCCTGTCCTGTCATATAAATCTCATAACCAATTCCGCCATTTTCCACAACCAGACAATTTTCACCGATATCTGCTACGGTACCTTTTACAAAAGAAATCAAATCTCAAGGCTCCTTCCCTGAAACAGCTGAACATCTGTTTCCCATATGAACGCAATAGTAACATAATTTTCAAAAAAAATCAACCCGGAATACAATCTCCGGGTTGATATACAAATCTGTGATTCCTCTCGCTGTTTTCTATCACTGATTAAGGAAATCCTGATCCTCAAAATAATTGATCCGCATGGAAGAACGGACATCATGAAGCGTTGCGGCAGCTTTTTCCCTGGCAACCTCTGTACCAGCTTTCAGGATATCGAACACATCTTCGGTTCGCTGCTCCCACATTTTCCTTCTTTCACGGATCGGTCCAAGTTCTGCCTGCATAACATTATTCAGGAACTTCTTGACTTTCACATCACCAAGGCCACCTCTCTGATAGTGAGCCTTAAGTTCATCCAGATTCTGATACTCTGGCAGAAATTCAGCAAAATGTTCCTGACGGCTGAAGGCATCCAGATAGATAAATACCGGATTTCCCTCTACACGACCAGGATCCTGAACACGAAGATGGTTCGGATCTGTAAACATAGACATGATCTTTTTCTTCACAACATCTTCTTCATCAGACAGATAGATGCAGTTTCCGAGAGATTTACTCATCTTAGCCTTTCCGTCAATTCCTGGAAGACGTAAGCATGCTTTATTGGAAGAAAGAACAATTTCCGGATCTGTCAGTGTGTCACCATAAACCGTATTGAATTTATGGACGATCTCCTTGCATTGCTCAAGCATCGGAAGCTGATCTTCACCTACCGGTACATGGGTTGCACGAAAGGCAGTAATATCGGCAGCCTGACTGATCGGATAGCAGAAAAAGCCTACCGGGATGCTGGCTTCAAAATTACGCATCTTAATCTCAGATTTAACGGTAGGATTACGCTGTACACGTGCTACAGTAACCAGATTCATATAATAAAAGGTAAGTTCTGTCAGCTCCGGGACCATGGACTGGATAAAAATATTGGATTTTTCCGGATCAAGCCCGCATGCCAGATAGTCCAGAGCAACCTGAAGAATATTATGACGTACTTTCTCCGGATGCTCCGCATTATCTGTGAGTGCCTGGGCATCTGCGATCATAATATAAATCTCATCATATAAGCCAGAATTCTGCAGCCTCACACGCTCTGCCAGGGATCCAACATAATGACCTACATGAAGGCGTCCCGTCGGGCGGTCGCCAGTTAAAATAATCTTACTCATGAATTTCGTTCTCCTTGAAGTATACTGAATATTTATGTTCTATTATAGCCCCTTGAAATTCACCGGTCAAATATTTTTAACCGGAAACTGCAATTTTCGTTGAAATATAACCAAAAATTTGTATGTATTTATTTTATTTATGCATTATCGGGCACAACATGCTTTATTCCAAAAAAAGAACTGCCATATCACTCGGAAAACTTTCGTGACAGGCAGTTCTTTTTGTTTTACAGAATCACATGTCTTGGGCAAACTTCCTTACATTTACCACAGCCTGTACACTTATCGTAATCAATGTGTGCACAGAAATCGGTAACTGTGATTGCCTCGGACGGACAGTTCTTCTCACATTTTTTACAGCCAATACAACCAAGCTCGCAGGCAGTTGTAACTGCCTTACCTTTTGCGTGGGAGCTGCAGGCTACACGTATCTGTTTGTCATATGGTACCAGTTCGATCAGGTGACGCGGACATTTGGCAACACATTTGCCGCAGGCTTTACATGCCTCCTGATCTACAACCGCAATACCATTCACTATATGGATCGCATCAAACGGACATGCCTTTACACAGCTTCCGAAGCCCATACATCCGAATGTACAGTCTTTTGCACCGCCGCCTGGGATGAAAGCCATCATCTCGCAGTCTTCCACACCTGTGTATTCATATTTCACGGTCGTCTTATCACAGGTTCCCGCACATTTTACAAAAGCAACCCGACGTGCCGTTTCTTTTACTTCCTGTCCCATGATCGCGCCGATCTTGGCTGCAACCGGAGCACCACCAACCGGACACTGATCTACAGGAGCTTCTCCCTTTGTAATTGCAGCAGCGAGTCCGGAACATCCCGGATATCCACAACCACCACAGTTATTTCCTGGAAGAACGCCGAGAATGGCTTCTTCCTTTTCATCTACCTTAACGGTTAATTTCTTGTCTGCAAGTCCGAGAAAGATACCAATGAATAAACCAGTACCGCCGACAATGACTGCAGCCATAATAATTCCTGTTATACTCATGCTCTTCTTCCTCCTATACGATTCCGGAGAATCCAAAGAATGCAATAGCCATCAGTGCTGCTGTAAGCAGAACGATCGGCATACCCTGGAAGGATTCCGGAATATCGTTGTATTCCATTTTTTCACGGATTCCCGCAAGTAATACAATTGCGATCAGGTAACCTACACCTGTGGCAAATCCGTTGACAACACTTTCAAGAATGCTGTATTCATATTTGACATTGTTCAGTGCTACACCAAGAACTGCACAGTTTGTTGTGATCAGAGGAAGGTATACACCAAGTGCCTTGTAAAGGGATGGTACAAATTTCTTGAGAAACATTTCAACGATCTGTACCAGCGCCGCGATAACCAGGATAAATACGATCGTTTTCAGATACTCAAAATGGGTCGGTACCAGGATAAATTTATAAAGCAGTCCTGCAACAAAGGATGCAATGGTAATAACGAATACAACCGCACCACCCATGCCGGCTGCAGTTTCTGTCTTCTTGGATACTCCAAGGAAAGAACAGATTCCCAGGAACTGACTTAATACAACGTTACTGCAGAGTGCAGAACCAATTGCGATCAACATCAAGCTTGCCATCTTCTATTCCCCCTTTTTATTCTTTGTCGGAAGGACATCCGCCGCAGGTCGCACAATTGGAGCCGCAGCCGGACTGGATCTTGGAAACATCTTTGCCCTTCTTTGCCATGTTGATCTTTACTTTATTCTGGATCGCTGCAAGTCCGGCAAGAACCAGAAATGCTCCAGGTGCAAGGATAAAGATAGTGATCGGGGTATAGCCGGCAGCACCGGTAGCTGCATCAGCAACCGGAATGATCTGTGCTCCGAAAGCCTTTCCGGAACCAAGAATCTCTCTTACAAGACCAATGGCAACCAGGCCTACGGTAAAGCCAAGACCCATTCCAAGTCCGTCAAAGATAGACGGAAGGACAGGATTCTTGGAAGCATAACTCTCTGCACGACCCAGAATGATACAGTTAACAACGATCAGTGGAATGTAAATTCCAAGTGACTCATAAAGAGAAGGAGTAAAGCCCTCCATCAGAAACTGTACGATAGTTACAAATGATGCTACAACTACGATAAAGGCCGGCATTCTGACAGAATCCGGGATAACCTTACGCAGCATGGAAATGAGCATATTTGACATAACCAGAACTACGGTTGTGGAAAGTCCCATACCGATACCATTGATCGCAGAAGTCGTTACCGCAAGGGTAGGACACATACCAAGCATCAGGACGAAAATCGGATTTTCGGTTATAATGCCGTTTTTTAATCTTTCACCACAATTATTCATATTCAACTACCCTCCTAAAATGCGTTTTTGCAATAGCCGATAGCTGTATTGACTGCACCGGTAAAAGCTCTGGATGTGATGGTCGCACCACTGATAGCATCAATAGGCTCACCTTCGCCGCCGTCCTTGGATACATAGAATTTATCGGTATTCTTTCCAACATACTGTTCCTGGAACTTCGCTTCTGTAGCACGCATTCCAAGTCCGGCAGTCTCACTGATAGAAAGAATGGAAACGCCGCTGACAGTACCGTCTTTTGTTACACCAACTGTGATCTGGATATCACCGCCGTAACCCTCTTTATCGGTTACAGTTACCACATAGCCTTCATCTGCTGCTTCACAGACTTCATCTACGGTTGCCTTGATTCCAAGATCTGCAACTGTTTTATCTGCTGCTTCCTTGTCTACATCTACAGCTTTAAAATCTTCCAGGCTTACATCACTGAATACAGTCTGCCATGCTTCCTTTTTTGCCTGTTCCTCGGTTCTTGCAATGGGTTCTTTGGTAACTTCGTAAACCAGTCCAAGGCCAAGGCCGGCAACTACTGTAATGATCGTAAGGATCAATGTATTTCTGATAATCTTACCCATTATTTTTTGCCTCCTTTTCCAAAAGCAACCGGTTTTGTTACTTTTTCAATAAGCGGAACCAGAAGATTGCAGAAAATGATCGCATAGGAAACGCCCTCTGCGGAACCACCAAAAAGACGGAATACCGCTGTCACGATACCGAGGCAGCAGCCATATACCAGCTGACCTTTCGGAGTGATCGGAGTTGTTACATAATCTGTTGCCATAAACCAGGCTCCAAGCATCAGACCTCCTCCAAAGATATGGCTGAAAAGATAGTTTACATCAAAGCCTTTGCCGGTTCCCAGCATATAGAAAATGACAAATACTGCAAAACTTCCAATATATGTAAGAGGTACCTTCAGATCAATGATCTTAAATGCGAGAAGGATCACTGCACCGATGAGGATCGCCAGGGCAGAAGTCTCACCGATAGTACCCTGGATATTACCAAGGAACAGATTCTTTACAGGAATAGAAGTCCCCTCAATGAATCCCTGGTTTTTAAGTGCTGTCAGAGGTGTTGCCTGTGTAACTGCATCTACAACAGCATGGGAGCTTTTGGAAACTGCAAAGTTAGTCATTTTTCCGGCAAAAGAGATCATAAGGAAACATCTTCCTGCAAGAGCCGGGTTCATAAAGTTCTGTCCAAGTCCACCGAACAGCTGTTTTACAACAATGATCGCAAAAGCACTGCCAAGGATCGGCATCCAGATTGGAATCTGGGGCGGCATGTTCAGTGCAAGCAGAAGTCCTGTTACAACTGCACTGAAATCAGTAGTTGTATTTTTTTTATGCATCAGGCGGTCATAGAGCCATTCAAAAAACACACTGGATGCAACCGTCGCCAGCACTACAAGAAGTGCATGCACTCCAAAGTTCCAGATACCGAAAAGTGTTGTCGGCAGAAGTGCGATCACTACCAGCTGCATGATACGGCTGGTGGTCATTTTATCCCTGATATGGGGATTAGATGATACGTTATACATTTGTTCCATTGTTATTCCTCCCCCTATTTCTTTTTCTTGCGCTCTGCAAGAACCATTTTTCTCATAGATTTAATACTCTGAGTCAGAGGTCGTTTGGCCGGACAGATGTAACTGCAGCAGCCGCACTCGCAGCATTCCATACCATCCATCTTTTCGAAGCCTGCCATATCACCGTGTTCTGCAAGAGTTGCAAGGCGGGCCGGAACCACATGGCCCGGACAGACGCTTACACAACGTCCGCAATTGATACATGCAGTCTGGATCTGCTTCGCTTCGGAGACTGCGTCACGCTCCAGGAAAAGCAGGGAAGAAGTTGTCTTCGTACATGGAATATGAAGATCATACAGCGCAAATCCCATCATCGGTCCACCGGAGATTGCTTTCGCGATCTTTTCCTTCAGTCCTCCTGCAGCATCTACCAGTTCAGACAGATCTGTTCCTGTAAGAACAGAAAAGTTCTTCGGTGTACGGATACCGTCTCCGGTAACAGTTACATTACGGCTGATGACAGGCTGTCCAAGGATTACTGCCTTATAAACAGAAGTAACGGTCTCTACGTTATCAACCACGCATCCTACGTCTGCCGGAAGCATGGTGGAATTGATTTCTCTGCCTGTTACCGCATAGATCAGTGTACGCTCACCACCCTGAGGGTATTTAGTCTTAAGCTCTTTTACCTCCATACGCTCTTTGCCTTTGATAGCTTCTTTCATCCTGGCAATACAATCCGGTTTGTTGTCCTCGATACAGATACATCCCACTGCCTTCGGAAAAGCTTTCAGAATCACTTCCAGACCACCTACTATACTTTCCGGTTCTTCCATCATCCTACGGTAGTCACTGGTGATATAAGGCTCACATTCCGCACCGTTGACCAAAATATAATCGATCTTGTCAGGTTCCTTTGGTGAAAGCTTTACATGTGTCGGGAAGCCTGCACCACCCTGACCAACAACTCCGCCTTCCTGAATCCTTTTCAGGATATCTTCCCTGGAAAGATCAGAAAGTGCAGCAGGCGTATATTCCACAGATTCATACAGACCGTCATTCTCGATAATGATCGCATCACCCATAGCGCCTACTGCAGTCAGACGTTTCTCAATTCCCTTTACGGTTCCTGATACAGACGAGTGTATCGGTGCGGAAACAAATCCTCCTGCTTCTGCGATTTTCTGTCCTGCAAGCACATGATCGCCTTTTTTTACGATCGGCTTGGCCGGAGCTCCGATGTGCTGAGAAACAAGAATTGCCAGATCTCCCTTCGGCAAATACTTCTCGACAGGACAGTTTTTTGACAAATCTTTGCCGTCATTAGGATGGATACCACCCCTGAAGGTTAAAAATGCCATAGATCTCATCTCCTCCTTTATTTTTTACAAGTACATGTACATAGTATTTCTGCGTTGCGCACATACTCATTTTCAAAGTTGATTCCGTGTTTCTGATTTTCCTTTTCTTATTTCATCCAAGACAAACAAGATATATTTCGCTCACATAAAACATCTCGCGAAACTTTACCAGTGAACAGCAACAAAATAGCCTCTGTTCTGAGCAGGATATGTATGAAAGATTGAATCCAGACACGATCATGTGATATACTTCGGTAGAAGATATTCACCAGCTCATAAAAAGCTGTAAATGAATGACTAATTTATGAAGCGATAATAGTCATTTTTCCACTGTCAATCCCCACATAAATCCAGTACCATTTCCTGTTTTTTATCATCAACTCTACTAATAACTATAACTCATTTCACTTTAAATTGCACTATTGAAAAACAGTTTTTTTGTGTATAATCAGATACAATCCATAAAGGAGAAAATTAACATGATCGTTAAAAAAATGCCGATTTTACAAGGGTTTCCAGACTTTGAGACTGTTAAAAAATTGACTAAAACCCAGAGTTTTTCAGAGCGTTTTGTACCGCTTTTCTATGATATTGAAACTACAGGACTATCACGAAATTCCACTTTTCTGTATCTGATCGGTGCTGTAGCCTACGAAGGAAATAACTGGCAGATGTACCAGTGGATGATCGAAAACGAAGAGGAAGAACCTGAACTTCTGAAAGCATTTGCTGTATTTCTTCAGGATTTTTCATGTACGATCCAGTATAACGGTGACAGCTTTGACCAGCCTTATCTGGATGCACGATATCAGATCCACGGACTCTCTTCCCCTTTTACAAAGCTGCCTTCGCTGGACCTTTACCGGGAACTAAAGCCGCTCAAGGGACTTCTGAAGCTTTCCCGGATGAATCAGCCTTCTATGGAATCATTCCTCGGTATCACTGAACGAAACTACTGTGATGGAGGTGCCTGCATCCGTCTTTACAAACAATTCGCTTCCGGAAAGAAACCGGAAGCTGCTGAGATCGTTATGGGACACAATCAGGAAGATCTTCTTGGACTTGGAAAAATATTCTCCATGCTATCCTATCTTGCTCTTTTCAATGAAGATTACGAAGCACTGGATTGTGAAATTCAAGACGATCAATTGGTCTTTACAATTAAAACTCATTACGATCTGCCTGTTGAATTTTCAAATCATAGTGAAGAATTCTACATATTCGGACGAAATAACCGTGTCCGTCTTCTTGTGAAGCTTCAAAATGGACGTTTAAAGCAATATTATTCCAATTATAAGGATTACGATTACATCCCTTCGGAAGACACTGCCATACCAAAAACCTTAAGTGCCTGCATGGACAAAAAGCTCCGAAGACCTGCCAAAAGGGAAAACTGTTATACCTGGTTCCCTGTAACAGAAGCTTTTCTGCATGATCCTTTAAAACAGAAAACCTATCTGAAACACTGCCTGCCATATTATCTTTCTGTTCTTAAATAATATCTCTGTTACGCAATTCCAATCAAAAAAAAGGCCGTCACAATAAATGTGACGGCCTCTGAGATTCAAAATATTCAACTGCTGTACAGCTTCTGAGAAATTACTCCTCTGTCTGCTCTGCAGAATTATCCTCAAGTGCTTTCATGCTGAGGCTGATCTTTCTGTCTTCGCCATTGAAATCAACAACCTTAGCCTCGATCTCCTGACCGATGGAAAGTACATCAGATGGTTTCGCAACGTGCTCTCTGGAGATCTGAGATACATGAAGAAGAGCATCTACTCCAGGTGCAAGCTCAACAAATGCACCGAAATCTGTCATACGTGCAACTTTGCCCTTTACTACGTTTCCTACTGCGAAGTCCTCAGCAGCTGTAAGCCATGGGTTCTCCTCCGGGAATTTAAGGGAAAGTGCAATCTTGTCTCCGTTGATATCTTTGATAAGAACTGTAACTTTATCACCTACGTTGAATACCTTCTTCGGGTTCTCTACTCTGCCCCAGGACATCTCAGAGATGTGAAGAAGTCCGTCTGCTCCGCCGAGGTCGATGAATGCACCGAAATCTGTAACATTCTTAACAACACCCTCAACTTTATCGCCTACGTTGATCTTAGCAAGAAGCTCTTTCTGTTTCTCAGCTTTCTCAGCAAGAAGAAGCTGTTTGCGGTTACCGATGATACGGCGTCTTCTTGGGTTGAACTCTGTGATAACGAACTCGATCTCCTGATCTGCATATTTGGAAAGATCTTTCTCATATGTGTCAGATACAAGGCTTGCAGGAATGAATACTCTTGCTTCCTCAACATTGACACAAAGACCACCGTCAAGTACCTGTGTTACAGGAGCCTTCAGAACCTCCTGGTTCTCGAATGCCTCCTCAAGACGTTTGTTGCCTTTCTCTGCAGCAAGACGTTTGTAGGTAAGTGTAACCTGTCCCTCTCCGTCATTTACTTTGAGAACTTTTGCTTCCATGGTATCGCCAGGTTTAACAACGTCTGTAAGCACAACGCTTGAATCGTTTGTGTACTCGTTCTTTGTGATGATACCGTCTGCTTTATAGCCGATATTCAGGATGATCTCATCATCTTTAACATCGATGACGGTACCCTGTACGATCTCTCCATTTCTGATTGTTTTTACGGAATCTTCCAGCATCTGTTCAAAACTTAACTCTGACATGTTCTTGAACCTCCTCAATAATTTTCTTTGGGGTGGAAGCCCCTGCTGTAATACCTACACAACTACTGCATTGGAACATTTCAGAATCCAAGTCTACAGGTGTTTGTATATAGTAAGTATTTCCACATTCCTTTTTACATATTTCAAACAGCTTTTGAGTATTGGAGCTATGTCGGCCACCTACGACCAGCATAGTGTCTACCTCTCCGGCTATCGCTTTAGCTTCTTTCTGCCGTTCTTCGGTAGCATTACAAATAGTGTTTAAAATATTTAAAATATTTAAAACATTATTATCATAACTCTTTTTGCGGAGAATTTCAACTAATTCTTGAAATTTGTTGTAATTAAATGTCGTCTGGGACACTACACATACTTCTTTCTCCGGAGAAATATTGAATTTTTCAGCATCCTCAGCATTTCTGATCACTGTATATGTTCCCTGACACCATCCGCAGATTCCCTGGACTTCCGGATGGTCCGGATCACCGATGATTACAATATGCGCGCCTCTGGAGCTTTCTCTCTCAACGATCTTGTGAATCTTCAGCACAAAGGGACAGGTAACATCTACATAACCGAGACCATATTTTTTGATCGTGTTATAAACCTTGCGGCCTACTCCGTGAGAGCGGATCACAACAGTGCCGCCCTTCAGGCTGCCAAGTTCCTCCTCACAGATCACAGCCACACCTTTTTTTTCGAGATCTGAAACAACCTCCTCATTATGGATGATGGGGCCCAGTGTATAAATCGGTGCTGCATCGGAACCGATCAGCTCATAAACACGGTCAACTGCTCTTTGTACGCCGAAACAGAAGCCGGCGGTCTCTGCAACTTTTACGTTCATCTATTCACCCTATTTCTGTATACGGAAAGGATACTCTCAACCACTTCGTCAATTCCCATCTCAGATGAATCAACAAGAACAGCATCCTCAGCTTTCTTAAGCGGAGAAACTGCACGGTTCATATCTCTCTCATCTCTGTCAACGATATCTTTCAGGATCTCATCCATATCACAGGCTTCGCCCTTCTCTGTAAGCTCCAGGTATCGTCTGCTGGCACGTGTCTTTGCACTTGCAGTCAGAAAGATCTTTACTTCCGCATTCGGAAGAATGGTGGTTCCGATATCTCTTCCATCCATAACTACATTATTTTCGGCTGCAAGATTGCGCTGCAGCTTCAGAAGATGTGTGCGCACCTCTGGATTTGCTGAGCTTACAGATGCCATATTTCCTACCTCTTCCTTACGGAGGAACGCTGTTACGTTCTTTCCGTTAAGGATCACCTGCTGTTCACCGTTCTCATAACGGATAGAGATATCCGCATCGTGACAGGCTTCAGAGATTTTTTCGTCACCGCTGATCCCTTTTTCCAGAAGATAAAGTGCCATGGCACGGTACATTGCCCCTGTATCTACATAAATAAAGGACAGCTCCTTTGCCACTTTTTTTGCAATTGTGCTTTTTCCTGCACCTGCCGGTCCGTCAATTGCAATATTAATACCCATAATTGTTGCTCCTTCCTCTTTTCTGTTATTCGATCGCCTGAGCTGCCGCATACGCTGTAGACCATGCGATCTGAAGATTATAGCCACCGGTCACTGCATCCAGATCCAGTACTTCACCTGTAAAATACAGATTTTTTATTTTTTTGGATTCCATTGTGGATGGCTGTATCTCTTTTACTGACACACCGCCTCTTGTGATGATCGCTTCCTTAAACTCTCCCATTCCCGTAATCGTAAACGGAAAAGCCTTGATCAGACGGCCAAAAGCCTGACGCTCTTCCCTGGAGATCTCATGTACCGGTTTTTCCCCGGGGATACCGCCAATTTCGATCATGATCGGAGTCAGAGAAGACGGAAAAAGAACACCGATCACATTTTTAAACTGTTTGTTATGATTTGCATCAAATTCACGCAGGATCCGGGCGTCAAGCTGTTCTGCATCAAGCGCCGGCTTCAGGTCCAGGAAAGCCTCCAAAGGCTCCTTTTCCAGCTTTTTGCCGATCTGGGCACTGGCGGAAAGGATCAGCGGTCCTGTCACTCCGAAATGAGTAAACATCATCTCGCCGAAGTCTTTATAGAGAACTTTTTTGCCGGATTTTACTGTAAGCTCCACATTCCGAAGGGAAAGGCCCTGAAGTTTGGAGACATAATCTTCTTTTGCCACCAATGGTACCAGTGATGGTGACTGGGAAACAACTTTATGCCCCGTCTCAGCAGCAAAACGGTATCCGTCTCCTGTGGAACCTGTAGACGGATAAGACAGACCACCTGTGGCAACTACCACCGCATCAGCCTCAAAAAAAGTTTCGTCACTGAGTAGTACACCTGTAACTTTTTCATCCTGCGTACATACTTCTTTCACTTCTGTATGAAGATGGATCTGCGCTCCGGCTTTTTTAAGCTCCCGCTCCAAAGCCCGGATAATATCTGATGAATGATCCGATACCGGAAAAACCCGGTTTCCACGCTCTGTTTTCAGCGGCACTCCTGCTTCCTCAAAAAATTCCATCACATCTCTGCTTCCATAGGTGTAGAAAGCGCTGTAAAGAAATTTGCGATTTGACATCACTGCCGGAAAAAGTTCTTCGGTATCTGAATCATTGGTGACGTTGCACCGTCCCTTTCCGGTGATGAATAGCTTTTTTCCGAGTTTCTCATTTTTTTCCAGTATGTGAACCTGGTGTCCTCTGCGTGCAGCATATACACCGCAGAGCATTCCGGCGGCACCGCCGCCTATGATCGCAACTTTGGACATTAGCTGTTATCCTGCCTTTTTTATCTTTTTTATGCACAAAGGAGCCTGCATACAGCAAGCTCCTTTTCCTGTTTTGAAATGCATCTGCATTTCTATGTGTGCTTTATACCGGGTATGCGCCGTTCTTGGTATCTGCTACAGTCTCATCAACTTTTGTTTTCTGAGCCTGGCGATATTTAAAGAAGTCCATGGCAACCTGCGGGAACAGTGCATATGTGAGAACATCCTCATCCTGCTCCTTGTACTGTGCCATCTCGCTCTCAAGCTTATCAAGCTCATCCTCCAGAAGATCTGCCGGACGGCATGTGATCGGTTCAATATCTCCGATACATTTTTTCTGTACTTCCGGATTGAACGGTCTGGCTGTTGCGCCATACTTACCACTTAACACGTCTTTTGTTTCCTTTGTGACAACCTTGTAACGCTCGCCCATGATCACATTAAATACAGCCTGTGTACCAACGATCTGAGAGGACGGTGTAACAAGCGGTGGCTCACCAAGGTCTTTACGTACACGCGGAACTTCCTCAAGTACTTCGTAGAATTTATCCTCGGCATGCTGCTCTTTCAGCTGTGATGTCAGGTTGGAAAGCATTCCACCTGGTACCTGATACAGAAGAGTCTTGATATTTACACCAAGGTTCTTCGGATTGAGAAGACCTGTATCAAGAGCCTCATCACGCATCGGGCGGAAGTAGTCAGCGATCTCAGCAAGAAGCTGCTGATCAAATCCTGTATCATATGGTGTTCCCTTGAAGGTCTCAACCATAACCTCTGTTGCCGGCTGGGATGTTCCAAGAGCAAACGGAGACATTGCTGTGTCGATGATGTCAACACCAGCCTCTACTGCCTTCATATATGTCATGGAAGCAACACCGGATGTATAGTGAGAATGAAGATCGATCGGGATCTTAACAGTCTCTTTGAGAGCCTGAACAAGCTCTGTAGCCTTGTACGGAACAAGAAGTCCTGCCATATCTTTGATACAGATGGAATCTGCACCCATATCCTCGATACGTTTTGCAAGATCTGTCCAGTAATCAAGTGTGTAAGCATCACCAAGTGTGTAAGCCATTGCAACCTGTGCATGTGCTTTCTCCTTGTTTGCTGCTTTTACAGCTGTCTGAAGGTTACGAAGATCATTCATACAGTCAAAGATACGGATGATATCGATACCGTTAGCTGCGGATTTCTGTACAAAATACTCTACTACATCATCTGCATATGGACGATATCCAAGAATGTTCTGTCCACGGAACAGCATCTGAAGCTTTGTGTTTTTGAAACCGTCACGAAGCTTACGAAGTCTTTCCCACGGATCCTCTTTCAGGAAACGTAAGGAAGCATCGAAAGTAGCACCGCCCCAGCACTCTACTGCATAGTAGCCGACTTTGTCAAGCTTCTCAATGATCGGAAGCATCTGCTCTGTGCTCATACGTGTAGCGATCAGGGACTGATGAGCGTCACGCAGGATCGTTTCCACAACTTTCACAGGTTTTTTCTCTATTTCTGCCATAATTATTCTCCTTACAAATTTTTATAAGACAATGGGTTAGACACCAAAGATCGCCATGAATGTACCGGCAGCAACAGCTGTACCGATAACACCGGCAACATTCGGTCCCATTGCATGCATCAGCAGGAAGTTTGTAGGATCTGCCTCAGCACCAACCTTCTGGGATACACGGGCTGCCATAGGAACGGCAGAAACACCGGCTGATCCGATCAGAGGATTGATCTTTCCGTGAGTAACCTTGCAGAGAAGCTTACCAAGCATAACACCACCAAAAGTACCGCAGGCAAAGGCAACAAGACCAAGAACTACGATCTTCAGTGTATCTACGTTCAGGAACGCCTCAGCACTTGTGGAAGCGCCTACAGATGTTCCGAGAAGGATTACTACGATGTACATAAGAGCGTTGGAAGCTGTTTCAGAAAGCTGTTTAACAACTCCGGACTCACGGAACAGGTTTCCGAGCATCAGCATACCAACAAGCGGAGCTGTTGTCGGAAGGATCAGGCAAACAACGATTGTGATAACGATCGGGAAAAGGATCTTCTCAAGTTTTGTAACAGGACGGAGCTGCGCCATTTTGATCTTACGCTCTTCCTCTGTTGTGAAAGCCTTCATGATCGGAGGCTGGATGATCGGTACCAGGGACATATAGGAATATGCTGCTACTGCGATCGGTCCCATAAGAGAAGATTGTCCAAGCTTACCTGCAAGGAAAATGGAAGTCGGGCCATCAGCACCACCAATGATAGAGATCGCTGCTGCTGCTTTACCATTAAATCCAAGGAAAATTGCAAGGAAGTATGCAAGGTAAATACCAAGCTGTGCAGCTGCTCCCATCAGGAAGCTGATCGGGTTTGCGATCAGCGGACCAAAGTCTGTCATCGCACCGACACCCAGGAAGATCAGTGAAGGAAGAATACTCCACTCATCCATTAAGTAAAAATAATGAAGAAGTCCGCCAACGCCATTGGATGAATCCTCAATGCTCAGCATAATGTCCGGATAAATATTTACCAGAAGCATACCAAAAGCAATCGGAACCAACAGCAGCGGCTCAAAACCATGTTTAATGGCAAGGTATAAGAACACACATGCCACTGCGATCATCAGGTAGTTTCCCCAGGTAAGGTTGAAAAATGCTGTCTGATGGATCAGGTTTGACAGGGTATTTGTTACATAAGACATTTGTCTACCTCCTGTTTAGTTCATTGTTGCAAGAGTATCTCCATTTTCAACGGCAGCACCCTCTGCAACATCGATGCTGGCGATCGTTCCGTCCTGAGGAGCAACAACCGGGATCTCCATCTTCATGGACTCAACGATCACTACGCTGTCACCAGCTTTTACGCTCTGTCCAACAGATGCAACGATTTTTACAACTTTTCCAGGAACCGCTGCGGAAACCTTAACAGAACCTGCGCCTGCTGCCGGAGCTGCTGCCTTTGGTGCTGCTGCCGGAGCTGCCTTAGGAGCCGGAGCTGCTGCTTTTGGTGCTGCTGCAACTGGAGCTGCTGCGTTTCCGTTCTCTTCTACAGTAACTTCATATGCTGTTCCGTTAACAGTAATTGTATAACTCTTCATTTTAAAATCCTCCTAAATAATGATTATCTTTTTCTGCGGTTGACTTTGCGGATGGAACGTACCACAAATCCGTCTGTGCTTGTCTTGCCTTCAGAAGCAGCGATTGCTGCAGCGATCACGGCAATAAGCTCACCATCATCTGTTACATCCTCAACAGCAGGCTCAGCAACTGGTGCTGCAACAACTGGCGCCGGAGCTGCGGCTGCCGGAGCCGGTGCGCTCTCTTTTTTCTTTCCTTCCACAAGTCCGGGAATATATTTGAAAAGAGAGATCACGAAGATCAGGAATACCAGGATCACAAATACGGTTCCAAGACCCATCACTGTGTTCATGGCTGCCTTCTCCATGTTCTGTGCCAGTGTATAATTCACATCAACTGTAAGAGAAGTCGGGGTTCCTGATTTATCAAATACATAAGTGAAATTCGCTTTGTTTTTCTCGAAGGATACCGGAACAACAACAGTATACTGATCATCGGAATACTCCACTGTGATATCTTTCTCATTGATATCACCTTTTTTCTCACCAAGCTCTTCTCTGGAGCCGTCCCATGCACTTGCAGCACTCTGTGTGAAAGCATCCTCTGATTCCAGATATCCCTGGATATCATCCTCAGACATTGCGATGATCGCATCCGTCAGGCCCTTGGTTGTTGTGACAAGCTGACTCTTTACAGAATCATCAATCTCATCAGCAGCCCATGCAGTAGCTGTGCATCCGATCAGAAGTGCTGCCACGCAAAGAAGTGCCATGCAGACAGAAGAGATCTTTTTATAAAACTGTCTCATACGCTCACCTCACTTAGACTGTTCCATGCTTTTTGGATGGACGGTCTTCCCTTTTTGTGAACAGCATCTCAAAAGCACCGATTACATATTTTCTTGTATCTTCTGCTTTGATCACAGTATCCACATATCCTCTTGCTGCTGCAGATGCGATACCGTTCTGGAATTCTTTGTACTCAGCTGCCTTCTCATTCAGTGTAGAAGCGTCAGCTCCCTCATACATGATCTTTGCTGCAAGGGAAGCATCCATCATACCGATCTCAGCTGTATCCCATGCATAAACCATATCTGCTCCGACAGATTTGCTGTTCATGGCAACGTATGCAGTTCCGTATGCTTTACCAATTACAACATTTACCTTCGGTACAGTTGCAGATGCAAAAGCATGTACCATCTCACCTACAGATTTAGCCATCATCTTCTCATTGCAGAGTGTAGCTTTAAATCCTGTTACATTAGTAAGAGTAAGTACCGGAATCTCAAAAGCATCACAGAATTTTACGAAGTCTGCTGCTTTTCTTGCACCTCTTGCAGAAAGAGTTCCGTCGGAAATCTCTGTCTTATTGCCATCAGCATCGTAAGATTCACTTCTGTTTGCAACAGCGCCAACGGTAGCACCGTTCAGACGAAGGAAGCCTGTTACGACATCCTGGCCGTAAGCTGCCTTTGTTTCAAAAAACTCACCATTATCAGCGATTCTTGACAGCGCAATAGCTGTGTCGCCTGTGCAGCCTGCGATATCATCACATACTCTGTTCAGGTCATCTGTGCATTCCTTGAAGCTGTCATTGTCTTCATTATTTTCCGGAAGCATGCTGATCAGTGTGCGAATCTGTCCGAGGATCTCCTCTTCTGTTCCGATGCCGTCAACAAGTCCTGTCTCCTCACTCTGGAACTGTGCGGAAGCTGAATCGCATTTTTCCACTCTGTTTCCTTCCAGTGCATTAGGAGTGTTTACAAACAGTCTGCCCTTCTTCTCCTCTACAAATGTAAAGTCTGTAAGAGCCGGTACAACTGCCATTCCACCGCCGCATGTTCCGAAAACAGCAGTGATCTGTGGAATAACACCGGATGCCAGTGTCTGTTTCAGATAAATCTCACCAAATGCCTCAAGTGCATCGGTAGCCTCCTGAAGACGAAGTCCCGCACAGTCTACAAGACCGATAACAGGTGCTCCAACTTTCAGAGCGAGATCATAAATTTTGGCGATTTTTTTGGCATGCATCTCACCAACTGTTCCGTTCAGTACAGATGCATCCTGGCTGTATACATACACCAGACTGCCGTCAATCACACCATATCCGGTGATCACACCGTCTGAAGGTGCTTTTTTTTCAGTCATGTTGAAATCCGTAGCTCTGGCTGTGACAGCCTGTCCGATCTCAACAAAACTGTTGGCGTCAAGCAGGGAATCGATCCTTGCAGCCGCTACGCTTTGTGTCGCATTACTCATTATACTATGCCCTCCATTTTTTTATTAATATAACCAAAAATTCAGCCGAGTATAATTGTACCTTTTTTTTGCAGAAAATTCAATACTTTTCGTCACGAACGTTAAAAAATTAACCCCTGGCATATGTCAGGGGTCGCTAAATTAATGGAAATAATCCTTAAATACTTTATCCACATACCATTTATAGGTAATTCTGTCGATTTTGTCATCTGCGGTTACAAGGCAGGAAAGGAGTTCTTTTCCGTTGAGCTTTGCATGGAGTGTACCGATCTTCTGGTTTTTCTGTATTGGTGCCGGGAGCTTATCCGGAAGCTCCGTTTCCCATGTGACCGTTTCTGTTTTTTTCAGAAGATATCTTTTCTCACGATCTTTTTCAGAAAGTACTGCGTGTATTTTCAGCATGACCTGTTTTGGAGGATATCCGGAACGATCGGACTTTTGCGGATATGGATCTTTTTTTCCCGGTGCTGCTTCTGTTACCGGGATCTCAGGCAGCTGCGGAAGCTCCGGCAGCATCACATACTGATAATTTTCCCTGCCATAGGAAAGAAGCTTCTTGGTATCGCTCCATTTATAATTTTTATTTCCGGGCCATCCGCATCCCAGAAGAGCCACGATAAATAATCGCTCGTCCTGTCGGACTGCGCAGACATAACAATATCCGGCATTTCCTGTAAATCCTGTTTTTCCGGAGATCACTCCTGTTTCCATATCCAGGAAAGCATTGGTATTATGTACCGAATAATGCTTTTTTCCTGAGATATCCGTGAAAGTATAATCTCTTGTCTGGGTGATATGGACAAATGTTGCATTTTTTATTGCATACGCCATGATCAGGGCAAGATCCCGGGCTGTTGTATGATGGATACCGCCTTCATCTTCTCCATCCAGACCATTGGGTGTAACAAAATGCGTGTCCTTACATCCCAGCTCTTTTGCTTTTTCATTCATCTTCTCTGCAAAACCTTCTACGGAGCCGCCGATATGTTCCGCGATGGCCACTGCGGAATCATTATGGCTTTTCAGCATCAGTGAATAGAGAAGATCCTCCAGATAAAACTGCTGGCCCTCCCGCATGCCAAGACGTGTCTGTGGCTGAGATGCCGCATTCCCGGAAACCTGTACGTAATCATCTCCCTTTGCCAGCTCCAGAGCAAGAATACAGGTCATTACCTTTGTGGTGCTGGCATTCGGCCGTCCCTTGTATGCTTCTTTTCCGTACAGCACACGGCCGGTCTCCCCATCCATGAGAACTGCAGAAAGTGCATATAGATTTTCGTCATCTGCCGCCTTTACCGGAAAGATCTGACAAATAATAAGGACCGCTGTCACCAGCACGACAGCGGCCATACGCCGTTTGCTCATAATGCATCACCCCGTACACGGTTCATATAACTGTTTACAGTAACTGTTATATTTAATTTTATGCGGGGATAGCATTCAGATATCACTTGTATCTATTGTCTGCCGGGATCGATCATCCGTTAAAGGTCAGATCCCATCTGTCAGAAAGATGTCCTGGCCTGACTGCAAGTGCAGCAAGCTCTTCCAGCATATCCGGCGCCTTGGCAAGTGCCTCTTCCATCAGACTGTCCAGCTTAAGAAGCTCCTCCCTACAGTCGATCTCCGGCTCCGGGCTCATAAAAAATTCGGTAATAAACGCAGATCTCTTTTTTCCTGCGGGGGAAAGGGCATGTTCCGAAAGGCGTCTCTTCCTTCCTCCATCATCACATACCAAAATACAGGTGAATATCTTCATCATTTTCAATGACAGATAAATGTTCCAGGTACGGATCGCCGGCAATACCTGGTGGATCGTCCATGCACTGAGAAAACTGGCACGGATCCCATGAGACGGATAAAAACGCAATGGATCTTTGCCGGTTTCATACATCAGCATACGATCAAATTCCTTCTCAAAGAGCGTATGTGAGACTTTCCCCTCGGCAGCTACCTGATTGACGTAAGGATGACAGGTAGAATCCAGGATATAATGACATCCGAACCCCAACAGGTAAGCCATCAGTGCAGGATTTTTTTCCTCCCGGACCTTCGCCATGCCCTTTTCAAAGAATTCTCTTGCTTTCCGTCCATGCATCTGCACTCCGTACTGTGTCACCGGATTTTTGGATATAAAATAATAAAACAGGATATCCGGACCATGCTGTCCGATCCGGTACAGATTTCCGTTGCTTCGGATCAGATGCTGTAATTTTGCGGAAAGTTTCCGGTAAACCCTTTTTCCAAAAAGATCATGTGCGTATGTTGTGGGCATTTTCGTCACTCCTCTTCTGTTTTCTGATCTGTCCGGCAGGTCCCGTAAACCGGCATCTGTCCGTGTTATTTGTTATACGTCCAGCTTCAGCTGGATCTCTTCCTCTGCTTCCGCCTTGAAATCCTCCAGCTGGACCGGATCCATTTCCGGAAGATCTTCCAGCCCATGGACACCAAAGCAGCGCAGAAATTCTTCGGTGGTTCCCAGGAGGATCGGGCGACCCGGAGCATCCAGACGTCCAAGTTCTCTCACCAGATCATAATCCATCAGTTTATTGATGGCATGATCACATTTTACCCCTCGGATCTTTTCGATCTCTGCTTTTGTAACGGGCTGTTTGTAGGCAATGATCGAAAGGGTTTCAAGCATAACGTCTGTCAGCGTGGGTTTCTTTGGCTGCGCTGCGATCCGGATAAGAGAATCATAGTATTCTTTTTTTGTACAAAGCTGAAAGGAGTTTTCGAGCTCTATGATCTGGATCCCCCGCTCTTCTTCCTGATAACGGATCATCATATTTCGGATGATATTTTCCGTTGTTGTCGGATCCTGACGGATCGCTCTGGCAATACGGGGTAATTCCACTGCTTCTCCCATTGCAAACAGGATGGCTTCGATTTCTCCTTCAATTCGTTTGATTTCCACTTATTGTCCTCATTCCTACTATATTATTCATCTGCGAACTCTGTCAGATTCTTCCATGTGTCCGGATCCGTGATAACTTCCACATGGATATCATCAAAAAGATCTTCCTGTTCTGCATGAACATGTCCCATTTTCATCAGTTCCAGAATTGCCAGAAATGTCACGATCAGCTGTATTTTGGAATGCTGTTTTTCCATCAGCCTGCGAAAGCTGAATTTCCGGTGAGTTTTTGCATATTCCTTCATTTCCAGCAATTTATCAGAAAGTGATATTTCCTCTTTTTCGATCCTTCCGAATTTACTTCGGATCGGATCGATCTTATCTTCCTGTCTGCGGATCAATGCCTGATAGATCGCACTCATCCGCTCCAGTGTCAGACCCCGGAGAAGTTCCTGGGGATCAGACGGCGAAGTATACTGCAGCACTTCTTCCGGAAGATCCTGTTTTCGGTAATAAACCCCTGCCGCATCTCCAAGCCTGTCCCGTAATTCATAGGACATATATTTGTACATCTTATATTCCAGCAGCTTCTGCACAAGCTCTGCTCTGGGGTCCTCCTCTTCTCCTTCCTCATTCACTTCTTTCGGAAGAAGCATTTTGCATTTGATATCCAGAAGAGTAGCTGCCATGACAAGAAATTCGCTCATGATTCCCAGATCTTCTTTTTCCATGGAATGCAGATATTCCATATACTGATCTGTGATCTCCACAATAGGAATATCATAGATATCGATCTTGTTTTTGTCGATCAGGTGAAGCAGAAGATCCAAAGGGCCTTCAAATACATTCAGCTTAACAGATAATGCCATAGGGTTTCCTCATTTCATTTTTTCGGAAGGTTTTATATCGATCACCAGCAGTTCCCTTGGATTATGGATCCGAAGGGGGATGGTATGTTCTCCAAGTCCGGCACTGACGATCATATGCTGATCCCCTTTGTGAAAGTCTCCGCAGCAAAACGGCGGAAGAAACAGATATTGAGGAGAGGAAAGACCGTAATGTTCACTGAGGCGGACAACGCCTCCGTGATAGTGTCCGGATAGAATCAGATCCGCGCCCCATTCAAAATAGGTTTTTCCGTATTTGGGATTATGTGCCAGCAGGATCTGCATCCCTTTATCTTCAGGTTTTCCGATCATTTCTTCCATCACTTCTTTTTTCAGCTTCGGTGATCTCGGCTTGTGATAATATTCGATGGGAAGTTCCAGCCCCCAGAAACAGAAGCGCTCTCCCTTCAGGACTATGGATTCATGTCCGTTCCTTAAAATATGCACACCGGCTTTTTTCAGTGCCTTTTCATATTTCGCATAATATGGCCGATATTCTTCGGAAAGAAACATTTTATATTCATGATTACCAAGCGCATAATACACGGGAAAATCCCTGGCAAGCTCTGTCAGCAGCTTACATGCAGTTACCAGAGTATCCGTTTCTGTACGTACAGCCATGTCGCCGGCAGAAAGGATCACGTCCGGGGCAAGCTTTCGGATCGTCTCTGTCAGCCGTATATTGTCTTTTCCGTAGGAGATCCCGTGAAGATCCGCAAGAAGGATCATCCGCACGCCCTGTGGAGCATGGATCTTGTCCATATAAATCTCATATTGTTTGATTCTGAATTTTTTCATATTATTTTCCAAATCCGCAGTTTGGGAAAGTACAAACCGGACAGTTCAGACAAAGTCCGCCCTCTCCCAGCCTGGCGATCTCCTCTGCCTTGATCTCATCATCCGCCATTACTCTGGGCAGGATCAGATCAAATACCGTTCTTTTTGCGTACATGACGCAGCCCGGAAGTCCAAGTACCGGTATGGATCTTCCGTTCCTCTCAAGATATGCCACAAGCAGCATAGCTCCCGGAAGTACAGGTGCTCCATAGGTTACGATCTTTGCTCCGGTATCCCGGATCCCGCCCGGAGTACGATCATCGGGATCCACACTCATTCCGCCAGTACAGATGATCAGATCTGCTCCTGCATCTGCGAAAGAAAGAATTGCCTTTGTGATCTCTTCCTTATCATCTCCCGGCATCACCTGGCCTGTCACCTCTGTCGGAAACCCGGAAAGCTTTTCCCGGAGTACCGGTGTGAAGGTATCCTGGATCAGTCCTTTTTTGATCTCACTTCCGGTTGTGACGATCCCTACTTTTTTATGCTGGTAAGGGAGAATGTCAAAGATCGGAAGATTTCCTGCTGCCATCTCTGCTGCATCCATTTTCTCTTTCTCGATCACAAGCGGAATGATCCTGGTTCCTGCAACCTTATCACCTTTTTTTATCGGAAAATCGCCATGTCTGGAAGCAATCATCATTTCTCCCAGAGAATTCACAGCTACAAGTACATCACGACGTATTTTCAGAATACCATCGATCTTTGATACCACCTCAATCTTACCTTCTTTGATCTCAGTTCCATGTACTTTGGAAGAATTTCCGGCACAGATTTTGTAAAGGATCTCTGCAGCTTCATTTTCGTGAAGAATCCCCGGGTTTTTCTCCCACACAAAAAGGTGTTCTTTTCCTACAGAGAGCAGCAGTGGTATATCCTCTTCTTTCACTACATGCCCCTTTTTGAAAAGAACGCCTTTTTTCTCATCTTTTATGATCTGCGTGATATCATGGCACAGAATGTGTCCCACTGCATCTTCTGTTCTGATCTCTTTCATCCAAAATCCCTTCCCTGTTCTGCTATTTCTTCAATCCGTTGTATTATACATCCAGTCTGCCCTTTTTGTCAAAATATGTTGCAGGCATCACAAAAGAAATGCCTGACAGGTTCTTTCCAGCCAGTCATGGTATCCGGCCTTTTTTATTGTTTCCCCGTACAGGATATCCAGACTACCGATCTTTTTCCCATCCTGATAGTATTCCTGTGCCCCTGCTTTCTGCCCTTTTTTCACCGGCGCACTTTGTTCTTTGGGAAGGATCAACTTTTTCTTAACATTGTCAGGTTTCGTTCCATCTGTGCTGATATATCGGAATTTCCCTCTATATACAAGCGGAACCTGCTCTTTGACTCCTTTGCGGAGCTTCATAGGTTTCAGTGGCTCCAGAGCATCATCCAGATACAATGTGCATTTAGAAAAGCCGTAATTTAAAAGAACTGCTGCATCCCGGAATCTTGTTTTCGGGTCCGGTGCGGCCATCACTGAGGCGATCAGTGTGATCCCATTTCGTTCTGCCACAGCACTGAGACAGTATTTTGCAATACTGGTGCTGCCTGTTTTAAGTCCCATACACCCCTCATAGCTGCGCAGCAGTTTATTTGTGTTGGTCAGTGTAAATTTCGAGGATCCTTTTCTGGTAACGTGTGTGATATCCTCCATCCAGACAGATGAATATGTAAGAACTTCCGGATATCTGCTGATGAGCTCCCTGCTCATAAGTGCAATGTCATAGGGAGTTGTATAATGCTCCTGTGATTCCGTCAGCCCGCAGCAATCCACAAAATGAGTGTTTTTCATTCCAAGATCCTTCGCCCTCTCGTTCATCTTCTCCACAAAGGCTTGTTCTGTTCCCGCAACATGCTCCGCCATAGCTACGCTGGCATCATTTCCGGAAGCGATCACAATACATTTGATCATGGTTTCTGCAGTCTGCTTTTCTCCTTCTTCCAGAAATACCTGAGACCCTCCCATGGATCTGGCATAAGCACTGGTGGTAATGCTATCCTCCAGATGCAGGGTTCCCTCACGGATAGCATCAAAGATCAGGATCAATGTCATGATCTTTGTAATACTGGCCGGGCTTCTTCGGGTGTCAGGATCCCTGGAATAGATCACTGTACCGGTTTCTTTTTCCATAAGGACTGCACCCGGCGCTTCGATCAGCTTCTGTGCTTTTCCACTATCTTCCGTTTCTCCCCTGACACCAACGGGTGTCAGAGCCAGGCATAAAACTAAAATACAGATTAAAAGACTTTCCGGAACACTTCTGTTCATAAGCTCACTCCTGCCGCAAACATCTCTGTTCTATTGTAAAAGCTTTCCTGAAAGATTATTCCTGAAATTCTGAAAAAGCATAGATTCCGGTCCGTATTCCTGTATCTTTCACTCTGCATCGCTTTGCTTTTTCAGTTCTTCGTCATACAGCTTAACACCTGTTTCACAATTTCCAGCAGCATATTTTCTTGCATAATTCGCTGCATCGATCGCCTCAGATGCATTGTCACATTCTTTGGTGATCAGATAGATCCCAGTGCGGACACAGAGCTCCATATCCGGATATTTCTCTTTCATCTGCCGTAAGAACTCCTGATTGGTCTTTAAAACAGCTGTTTACAGATCAACATCCATATCACAGGGAGTGAAGAGGATAAAATGATCAGAGATCGCCCTGGTAAAATATGTATCCATATCTGTTTTAAGAGTGCTTATCACATACTCGGAAAACTGCCGCAGGATCTGATCTCCCACACGGTATCCGTATTTTGCATTGATACGTTTAAATTTTTCAAAATCGGTATATATCACTGCATGTCCCGGACCGTAACCTCCGATCAGCATTTTCTCCACATCTTCTCGAAATCTTGAAAAAGAAGACAATCCGGTAAGCTGATCCCATCCGGATTCTGCAGCAATGCCACGATAAACACTGTTAAATGCCTGGTTCTTGGCATAATGCGCGGAAATGATCTTGGTAACTTCTCCCAGCAGTTTACGGTCTTCTCTGGACCAGAGTCTTTTTTCCCGGCAGGTCACATATACAATAGTTCCTGTATAGCTTCCTTCACAGTACATGGCAGCACAGACTACGGTTTTTGCTCCACCTTGTAACACATTCTTTCTTCCCTGTTCCGAATAATCAGCCAGATCGCTCTCCTGAAGGACCACAGTACCATATTCATCGTTATGGCGAAATAATGTGATAAAATCACTTTTTAAAAAATGGATCTCATCTATCAAAAGTCTGTAGTCCTCTTCCGAAACCCATTGAAAAATCCGGTCTGTTTTCTGCTCTGCCACTTCAGTACGCAGGATTGTGATCCGGTTAAGTCGGAATTTCAGACCGATCACTTTCATCAGAAGTTCAATAGCAGTCTGAAAGCTGCTCATTTTTTCAAATATTTCAAATGCAGTAGAAACAATATCATTATGAAGATATCTGGCATCTATCTCAACACCCTCATATAATTCCTGCTTTTTCTCTGTCTTATCCTCAAAATGTCTCAGATTATCACAGAAAGCATAGCGGTTTTTTCCATTTTTCTTTGCCTGGTAAAGTGCCCAGTCTGCATTTTCAAAGAGCTGCTGATATGTATATCCGGAAACATTTTCCGGAAGAAAGCAGATCCCTACACTGCAAGTTGCCAGATATGTGGTTCCGGGAAATTTGAGTTTCTGCACTTCCCGGATCAGCTTTCCTGCCTTTTTCATGATAGTGGCATGTCCGATGTCCTTCAAAAAGATCACAAATTCATCGCCACCCAGACGCATGATCACATCATTGATGTCGAACAAAGCCACAAACAGCTCTGCAAAACGTTTCAGGACTTCATCACCGAACATATGTCCGTAAGTATCATTTACATTTTTAAAATAATCCACATCAAGCACCATCATCCCGCATCCTGCATAGGGATTTCTGGATGCAAGGTATTCATCGATCAGTTCTTTTCCGAAAAAGCGGTTATACAGTCCGGTCAGAGGATCTTTTTGGGCACGTTCCTCAAGAAATTCTTCCTGTAGCTTCTCCCTGGTGATATCTCTGGAGCTTCCTATAAAATAATGATATCCGGTATTTTTGTCCTGTGCTATAAATCCCCGTACTGTCATAAGACCCGCATTACCGTCTTTATTGATACACCGCACTTCTATCATCCCGCCTTCACGGGATGTCAGAAAATCCGTCAGAAACTTCCAGTCGTCTTTATAAACATTGCTGTATTTCTGTCCACTGTTCTTAAAATCCGTAATATTTTTTACAGGTCTCAGGTATTCATCCAGACGTTCATATGTGTCCGTCTCCTGACAGTACTGAAAAATCTTCAGTGTAGTATTTCGATAAATGCAAGCGTATTTTTCCAATGTATCCCGAATATCAAAAACGGGATTTTTTTCGTCTGTTTTCATCATCGACCTCCCAGAGAGTTCTTGAATTCACAGTATTTGTAAAAAAGTATACCATATCTTTGGGTATATATGTAGTTTTTTTATTTCTTTTTACAGTTTGTTTTTTACTATATAAAATACGCAGCTGAGGGCAGGATTACTCCTGCCCCTCTGCATTTTTCAGGAAAATGATACGGGTATGGTATTTTTTATGCTGTCATTATGGGAATATCGATCATATCTGGATTTCTCATTTACAAAAGTCAGCGATGCATTTTTGTTTTGCATTGTCAGAGCAGCCGTACCGGAAGCAATCTTCCGGGGATCTGTACCATATGCAGGTGCAGCGCCTTTTATGATGCGGACATTCTCTGTATTTGCCCATACCTCTTTCAGATAATAGCGTAGTACCGGTTTTTCCCAGACCGTATACTGCCCCAGCGGGATATTCCTGAGAGTGACCGATAATGTTGCATATCCATTTTTATCAGTTTCATAGCTTCCTCTGGTAAAGGTCACATAATCCTCATATCTGTGAGGATTTCCGGATAGATCCGTACCTTCTGCCACAAAGGAAAAGGTTGGATTTCCATGAGCCCAGGTAATATCCTCCTCTTTGATCTTTTTTACGATGGTGATATTTCCCAGAGGAAGTGTTACCGGAGTATTCTCTGCTTTCAGATCCACAGTATCCGTATCTGTATTTGCTTTTTTCTGGAAGATTACCTCCTTTTCATATTTGCCTGTATAGTTCTCCGGATTTTTTGTTTCCACTACTTTGAACCTTCCCTGATTGGCATTTGTAAGCACCAGCTCTTCAGTAGAGTACCATCCGGTTTCTACGTCAAACTTCAGGATACTCTGCCCGCCCAGGTCATCCTGGTAAGTCTGGTTCTCTCTGTTCCACTGAAGCACAGTAAATTCAGCATCTTCCAGAACTTCCCCGGTATAAATGTCTGTTTTTCTCAGTCGGATCACTCCTGTATATTCCTTTTCCTTTTCATTGACAACTTCAAAGGAAAGGCGTGCATCCTTGTCTGTGATATTTACTTCTTCTTCCCAGCTTCCTGTATATCCGGGCGGAGTCTTTGTTTCCACGATCTTATATTTTCCCTCATTATCCAAAGTCTTTAAAAGTTCACCGCTTACATAAAGCTCACTTGAGCTATCATAATTCAGAAGTGTTCCTTTTTCTTTATAGGCTTTTTTGGCTGCGCTGTATTCATAAAGTGTAAACTCCGCACCCTTCAGGACCTCACCGGTCTTCGCATCGATCTTACGAACCTCTATCCTTCGTTTTTCGTTCTGATAGTTCACTGCTTCAAACAGAAATTCCTGCTTTTCTCCCGGCTTTTCCAACGTAAAATTCTTCTGCCAGTTTCCGGTGTAATTGGGTGGAGCTTTTGTCTCCCGTACACGGAATTTTCCCTGATTGTCTTCGGTATAATTAAATTTCTCGGAGTTATAGATACGTTTCTGTCCATCATAAGTCAGTTTTTTTAAGGTTACATAGCTTTTGCTTTTTTTACTCCACTGATACAGGGTAAATTCAGCTCCTGCCAGTGGATCACCGGTATTTCCATCTTTCTTTCTGATGGATACTGTTCCACTGATATCCATGATATCCGTTACGTTGACGGTTGTTGTCTTTCCACCGGTTACTGTAAGATTTTTGATAACGGTGTTCAGCTTGTATCCGGCAGCGGTTTTAGTTTCCTTCACATAATATTTTCCGGGAAGCAGCTTTGAAAAAAGGATCTCTCCACCGGCGTTTGTTGTTCCGGATGAAACCTTCTGATCCTTACTGTACATAGTCCGGTATCCGGAGGTCAGAGCTTCTGCTGCAAACAGTCCGTACTGCGCTCCCTGGATCAGTTTTCCCGTGTTGGGTTCCTTCTTGACCAGCTTTGCATTGCCGTAAACCGATGGCTTTACTGAAAACGAAAGGCTTCCTCTTGTTCCCTGGTATACGTAAGCGCCAAAATCCTGTACTCCATCTTTTCCTGCCTGGGCACTTCCGTCAACCAAGATATAGGAAACCGGCTGAAGCAGCATTTTGCAGGAAAACTTCTTTGTAGCAGATGCATTTAACGGAAAGATCAGAAAAAAGTATGCTCCATCCTTCAGGTTCAGGCTTGTTCCCGACATCATTTTGGGATTGGTTTTGTGAGAATTATAATCCGCTGCACTCGTCCAGTAGGCCAGCTGCCATTTTTCTGCAGCTCCCCTGGTAATGGTGATCCCATTTCCTGCTTTTGCTCCGTCTGTCACTTTCATAAGAGTACTCATCTGAAATCCGTCCTTCATACTGGCCGGAACAAATGGAAAACCTGCAGGTCTGCTTCGGAATACACTTAAGGGGATCGTCTTTCCGGATGCTGCCGACCAGGAACCATCTTCGGAAACATAAACGGCTGCCTTGTTTCTTGCAGGGATCGTCAATGTTTGGATCTTATCGATCAGACGGTTTATCCCTGTATGTTCTACTTCTGCTGCTGTGGCATATCCACAGTCATTAAAGTATACCTTTGACAATGCAATATGCGTAAATACATAACGGTTCTGCCATTTTGACCAGTCTATGTGACTGCAGGAGGGGTCATATCCGGTCCCCAGATCCCCCGGTCCTCCGTAACCAAAGTACAAAAGCTTCTGGATCACAGAATTAGTCAGTGCTTTTACTGCCTCATTCTTCAGTGTCATACTGTCCAGCCCATCCTGGGTCGCTTTCAGGCAATACAGAGGTGAAACCTTCTCCTCTCCTGTATCATCGATATAATGTACAGAACGATACGTACATCCCATACGGGTTTTATTTCCGGGACCAAGAAAATCATTGGCAGCTGTCCAGATCTCATCGCAGTAAACCCTGGTCCAGCTGTCCAGATAATACTGGGACGGGGAAAGTGCTGTAACTGCGAGGGAATCCTCTCCCTCTGAAATCACTTCCGTACTGCCTGCTTCCAGGATCTTCCCCGGAAGTGCTGCAGAAAGGGCAATGATTTCTCCGTTTTCAATCTCCTGGATCAGTTTTTGATCCTCTTCGCTTTCCGCTGTGAGGATTTCTGCATTTTCTTCCGTAAAAACGATAAATCCCGGATCTTTCGCCTGCTCCGGTGTTTCTGTCAGAGCTATATTTTCTCCTTCTTCTGAAGCAACTTCCGGTTCGGTCAGCTCATCACTGTCAGTATTTTCAGCATTATCTTCACCTTCTTCAAAAGCTTCCTCCACCGTTTCCTGTTCAGGCAAGGCTGTCGGAACCGGCATCTCAGCCTCCCCAGGCTGAGACGTCGCCTGAATATCCGGGGCCTCCTCTTCTTCCTCCGGTTCTGTCTGCTCCTGCTGCGGATCTGCTGATACCGAACTCATATCTGCTGCAGGACTGGCCGAAACCACAAGAGAAGAAGCTGTGATTATCAATGCCATCCATGCACCGATCATTCTTCTTTTCAATTTTTTCGTCCTCCTTTCCATAGCGTCAGACTGCAGGTAAGCAGCGCCATACCAGCCATCAGTGCAAACAGGATTACAGGAGATTCATCTCCGGTCTTCACTGGTGTTGTCCTTACCGAAGAACTGTTATTTCCGGAAGCTCTTTCTGTGGCTTCTTTCCTGTCATTCCGGCGTGGGACAGGACTGGTTTCCACCGTCTCCTGATCCTCCGCCACAGAAAAGATCCATTTCACGTCTGCTGCCCGAAGAGCATATAAATTATCCAGCTCTGCCGGAACCGTAACCTCAAATCTCATGTTTCCTTTTTCTCCACTGGAAAATTCCCCCAGGGACACGGCTTTATTGAGAGATACAGCCAGAAGATCCCCGGAATACAGCTTTTTATGATTCATGGTGATCACCAGCTTCAGCTTTTTCAGAAATTCCTGATCCTTTACCGATTTACATTCCGGTGATGTACGGAAGAATATCTCTGCTGCATGCTCCGTTGTGTTACTGATCTCTACAGAATCATGAAAAACATCTCCCGGCATTGCCGTTGAAAATCCGGAAAAAAAGTCTTCCGGAGCCGCGATCAGTTTGTGCGCATTTCCTTCAAACTCCACCTTCAGATCCACCGGACTTTTTTTCTGAACCACAAGACCATCGGTATCGTGGATACATCTTAAGATCTTCTGATTTCCCCAGGGTGACATGGCACGGAAATCCGGTGCAAAATTTGCCACCTGGACAGCATCTGCCACGATGGTGATCCCCAGCTTCTTATCCTGGTAGGATTCATCCCATTGGGATGGTACAGTCACACCGGTAAAAATATCCACACTGTCTCCCTGTTCCAGCTTCCTGGTATAATAAAAATACTCTCCCTTCCGGATCCATCTCGGTGACATTCCTGTAAGATTCCTGTCATCCAGACCATCCAAACCTTCCAGATCATCTGTATAAGAGATCTTCACCCTTACCCAGCATGGCTCTGAATGATTGGTGATCCTGGGGATCTTGGATATCTCATCTCCCGGAAGAACGATCCGGCGATCCTGATATTTCATTTCTCTGCCGTCCTTTTTTTCCAGTTCCCTGAGAGAAATATTGATATCTCCCACTGCTATGTGATTGGTCACTGTCACGGAATCTGAAAATCTGGCATAAGCAGCCGTGCACGCCAGGATACTGCCTGCTATAACAGCACCTGCCAGCAGGACTTTAAGGTGTTTCTTCAAGCATTTCCCCTCCTTTCTGCCTGAGCAGAAACCGGATATGAAAAATACCTCCACGCACTTTCATAATCTGAAAATCCTTCTGCCTGTACAGCTTCCTCATAAACATTGATCTCAAAATCTTTAATGCTGTCTCTGTAAGTATCATCGATCTTTTGGGGATCAATCTGAAATCCTGTACACAGAGGAGCTGTTTTTTCTCCCTCGGATATTTTTTTGCGATAGTAATAATAGCCGTCCTGACTGTTATACACCCAGTTTGCCGTATCAAGACCTGTTAATTTAACGCCTCTGCCGATATCGTCATTGGAGTAGGAAAGGGACATCCTCACATAGCAGTCTGCCTGGAACCCTTTCACACTGCCGGAAAAATTCCCGATCCGGATCTCTTTTCTGTAGGACGGACCATTCTCCATAGGCGTAGGTGTAGGATCCGGAAAATCCTCCTCGATTTCCGTTGTCACATACCCCACAGCAGCAGAATTTATCTTTTTTTCGAAATCTGAAAAATACGCCGCAGTCCCTGCTGCACACAGGAGCCCTGTTGTCAGGAGAAAAAAAGCGGGTCTTTTTAATCTATTCATTTCGTGACACCACCGGCCTGTCCTTTATTCTGATTTACATATTTCTGGTAAGCAGCAGTTGCCTGCTCCAGAACCGTAGTCTTGTCATCACCGGTATTAGTAGCCTGGATCGCATAAGCCCGTATCGGCATATCGATCTGCTGTGTATCCAGCTGACCTTCGATGATATTGGCAAAGGTTACTGTATCAAAAAGAGTTGTTGTCTTTGTTCCCGGCTTCAGGATGTGGTTATATGCATAGGTGTAGACCATATTCTGCCCCACTTCGGTCCGCTCCAGCTGTGTCCAGTCCTTGTTTTTGGTGAAGCTGAACAGCTCTGTTTTTGCAAGTGCATTCCTGGTGCCATCCTTGGCTGCCGTGATCACATTTCGGACCGGAACAGAAACTTCCAGATATACAAATGCTTCATTTACTCCTTTATTTGATACATAGGGGTCCTTCCGGATCACCTGAGTAGGAACCAGATCTGTATTGTCCTCCGGTTTCCAGTTAGGCTCATCCAGGTCGATATCCACTTTTCCTACGGTAAAGCTGTTGGTTGCCGTTTCAAAATCCGTGAGATATGCAGCTGTTCCTCCGGCTGCCAGTGCAGTGATCACAGCAGCAAATGCGATTCCTTTTACCAGTTTTCTGTTTTTCATCATGATTAAATTCCTCCCTGTATTTTTTTCTTTTTTGGGGTATATGCCAGATCAAAGAGTACTGACAGACATGCCGCTATGCAAACTGCGGCAAAAGGGATCCGGGCTTTCAGAAAATGGATCACGTAGCCCAGATAAGGCAGGTGAAAGACTACCCGCCCGATGATCTGTGACGCCTCTGCGGGAACAGGATCTTCTGTCTTGTTGGCGTCACCTTTTGTGATAAAGATATCCTTTTCTTTTTTAACCACTCTGTGGGTGACAACGGTATCTCCGTTATGAAAAGTAATGATATCTCCCTTTTTCGGAGAAAACTCTCCTTCCTTTGTAAAAACCACAGCTCCGGTTGGGATCTCAGGTTCCATGGATCCGGAATAGACCACATAGGGCCGGATCCCGAAAAGTCCGGGAATCAAAAGCACCAATGCTGTCACCAGCATCAGCCCAAGAACCGTGTTGCCGATACATCGAAAAAATATTTTCATTCCTGTATTCTGTTCTATATACGATATTTGATGATCACTTCCCTCTGCAGGGAAAGAAACAGTGTTCGGACATCAGAAAAATTCCGGCGGAGACCTGCTCCACATAAATTGGGCCATAAAAAAGTCCTCCCTGTATAGCAGTTAATATGGCAGTTCGCAACATGCTCCCATCACTTAAACTCGCAGATCTTGAAGTGGGGACAAGCATGATCAAAATGATAATACAGCAAAAATACTGAATGGAAATTATTCGAGCAGATATGCTCAGATGTACAGTTCCTCTCATCACATACAGAGATGGAAGAATTCCTGCAACATTTGTTAAAAAAGATTTGTTTCAGATGATGTTATTATAGGGTTCGCAGCCCCGGAAGTCAATCAAATTCGTCCGACAGGATTCGACACTGGTTTCTCAGCGGGTATGTCTGCCACCCTATTTTTCATAAGCTGACAGACCCTGCATCCGCACAACGCCAGATTTTTTTACAGCTGTACCAGAGAGTAAATATATTCCAATGGAAGGAGCAGCAGATCACGGATCTCCCGTTCTTCCTCTTCTTTATTTCCGGAATTTACCGGCAATTCGATCCGGAAAGCCGGCTGACGGATCATTTCTCCGTAATACTGTTCCGGCCTGCCTGTGCTCCTTCGCCCGTTCTGCACTTCTCGTTCTATTGCCAGCTGCTCCAGCTTTCCCCTGGTACATTTTTTTAAGTGACGTGCAAGACGGTAGCATCTCTGACCAGTGGAAAAATTCTGATCCCGCCGGTAATAAACCACCTTTTTCCCATATCCACAGAAAACCAGCAGGCCACGTCCTCCGTATTCCTGAAAGATCCGGATCAGCGCCCGTGTCTCGTTTTCACTGGCAGGCTGCTGATGGATCTTTTTTCTGCTGCAGAAGGTGGTGGGAAAATTCCGTGCAGTATCCATTCCTCTTGCATTCCCCTCGAATTCATCACAGGGAACATCCTGCATTTTCAGCATCTGACGGAAAATGGGATTTCGCACAGTATTGTAGCCCTTCCGGCAGATCTCATATCCATCCGGATTGACCACCGGTATGATACAAAGCCTGGTCTGATCCAGGAGCTTTTTTACCTCATAAAGCTCGTCCACGGTCCAGTTGCATTCATATATTCTGCAAAGCTCCAGTGCCATCCTGGTAAGCCTGTCCGTCATCTGTCCATCCGTTCCGGAAAAGCCGGCCACACAGAAAATACAGGCATCTCCATGTCCGATCTCCAGCATAGGGATCATCCGGTCATCGTGGCTTTTTCCAATCACCCGAAACTGCGTAAAGCCGCTGTAACGCCTGGCAGCCTCCCACAGTGAATAATAAATTGCTTCGTAGGTTTTATCCTGTACTGTATCCATGATGTTCCCTTCCTTCCGTCTTTATACATGTTCGTTATTATGTATATTATGCGAAAGGGCATAAAAAAAGAACCGGTTTAACACCGATTCCTTTTGTTTACAAAATAATTCAGGATACCGCCGCCGATGATGATCACCAGCGCAACTGCAACCACTCTTTTCGCTGCCTCCTGAGGTAGCTGGCCCTTGGAGCCAATAGAAGCCTCATAAAAGGTCAGTGTATAATCGATCTCATGAGGGGCACCCATGGCCAGTGTATCTGCGATCACTTCCATCTTATCATCCAAGGCAGTTACCGGGACAGTAAAAACAGAATTTCTGCCTTCCTCACTCTCATTGAGATATTTTTCCCCATCTACGATCATGTAATCATAGTTGGAGCTGCTCCACTGGAGCCGTGCATACATCTTCCCCTCTTTTACCAGCATCAGCGTGGGAGAAGAAACGCTGGCCTTTCCGCTTCCGCCTTCCAGCTCCACCTGTATGGAATATTCTCCGTCCTCCAGATCTGTCTTCACTGCGTTCTCTCCATCTGCAGCCAGAACCTGTATAGGGCATAGCAGCAGCATAGTCAGAAGAATCAGCATTATTGTTCTCATCCTGTGTTTCATGGTTTTCTCTCCGTTTTCTGTTTTTCCTTCGTATCACTATAGCACAACGTTCCTTTTCTGTAAAGAACATCTCAGAGTTGTTGAAATGTCTCTTCTTTTCCAGTATAATAGAATGAAATTTGCATACAAACGAAAGGAAATGAACAGAGATGATCGAAACAAAAAATCTCACAAAAAAATTCGACAGTTTTACGGCTGTGGATTCTCTGGATCTTCGCATAGAAACCGGCGAATTTTTTGGTCTGCTGGGGCCCAACGGTGCCGGAAAAACCACCACGATCAGTCTGCTTTCCACTCTGCTCCTGCCCACAGAGGGCGAAATCCTCATTGACGGGCAGACACTTGGACGCAACCGACCGGATCTGAAGCGCAAGATCAGCGTGATCACGCAGGAATATTCCATGCGCCAGGATATGAACATGGACGAGATCATGGAATATCAGGGCCGTCTTTATTTCATGCCACGAAAAGAGATCAAACGGAAAACTGAAGAGCTTCTGGATTTCTGCGGACTTCTTCCCTTCCGCAAGCGGACTGTAAGGAAGCTTTCCGGTGGTATGAAACGAAAGCTTATGGTATGCCGGGCACTTCTCACAAGTCCGGAGATCCTTCTTCTGGACGAGCCCACTGCAGGCATGGACGCGCTATCCAGACGACAGATGTGGAATCTTCTCCGTCAGCTGAACGGAAAAAATCTGACCATTCTTCTGACAACCCACTATATGGAAGAGGCACAGTCTCTCTGCAACCGGGTAGCACTTATGGATCACGGAAAGCTGGAGGAGATTAATACTCCATCGGGCCTGATCGACGGCCTGGGCAAATACACCGTAGATCAGGAAACACCGGAAGGTGCAAAAAGCCACTACTTCCACAGCCGGGAAGAGGCCATCTCTTTTCTGTCCTCTCTGGACGGACAGTGCACCCTTCGGGAGACAACTCTGGAGGATGTTTTTGTGGAGCGCGCAGGCAGGCATCTGATGCAGCGATAAGCCGGCGTCAGCCACAGTTATCTTATAATTTAACAGAATGGACGATGAATTATCATGGGAATACTTACTATTTTATGGGAAAAATGGGTGGAGTTCCGAAGGGATTTCTATAAGATCACGCTGGCGGCCATGATCGCGCCGCTGATGTATCTGATCGTTTTTGGAATGGGGATCCAGACCTCCTCACATGGGGAGCCTTATCTGAATTTCCTGATCCCTGGTGTAGTTTCACTGACTACAATGAACGGAAGCTTTAATGCTATCGCACAGAATCTGAATGTGCAGCGTCTTTATGAGAAAGCCTTTGACCAGGTTATGATATCTCCGACACCTCTGTGGCAGTTTATTGCCGGACAGATCATCGGAGGCAGTCTCCGCGGGCTTTATGCAGGAGGGATCATCCTTCTTCTGACCATGCCGATCGGAACCGGTCTTGTGTTCAACGGATGGTCATTGCTGGTGATGTTCCTCAACGGTGCTGTATTTTCAGCCATCGGTGTTGTGGTTTCTTTCCTTGCCAAAAACCATGCGGATGTACCTCGTTTTTCCAACTATATCATTATGCCAATGGCTTTTTTGTGCAACACCTTCTTCTCTACAGAGAAGATCCCGGGCTTTCTTGGGAATTTTGTAGCTGCTCTTCCACTGTCACAGACCAGTCATCTGATCCGTACCATTGCTTCCGGCGGTGGAGTCAATTACCTCAGTGTCCTGATCCTGACAGTCTATCTAATTGCATTCAGCATTGCAGCTTCCTGGTTTATCTATAAGAAAAAAAATCTGTAAATTTATCTTTACAAAAAAATCACCGGCTTTCCTGTTCTTTCGGAAAACCGGTGATTTTTTTATTTCTTATGCTACTTTGGCTATTGTGCGTTTAAATATCTTTTTTTCTTCTTCTCACGATCACATATCCACCTGCAAGAAGTGATGCCACTGCCAGTGCGGACATGGTTCCGACCGGTGAGTTATCAGCTGTTGATACTGCGTTTTTGGATCTGGTTCCGTTGCCTCCGTTGGAGGATGTTGCGGATGCCTCTCCTGTTATTGTTGCGTCCGGATTAGAGCCTGTCTGACCGCCGCCATATGAACCATCTGCTCCCGGAGTTCCGGTAGGTGTCAGTTTTGCAGATTTAAACTGATATACCGCAGATTCAATAGTATCTGTCTGCTGCCACTGACCACCGGTGTAGATGTATTTCTGGAAGAATACATACAGGTTGTATGTAGCGTCTTTGTTGATTCCCTTGGCGGAACCAATCTTCCATGCTGTATGCATCTGGCTTTGGGTTGGGTTTGCAGCTGTACTCCAGTAAACCGGAACCCACTTCACATCACCCTCATTTGGATCCTGGTTGGTTGTTCCTGCACCGATCACAGTAAATTCATAGAACTGATTCGGATAGAACTGAATTGCCTCGTCCAGTCCCTGTACTATGCTCTCTTTTACATCCGGGATGTATGCATTCGGTGTGTTAGTCGGAGTTGGATCTGCAACTTTCGGTCTGGAATCTTCTTTAAATGCTATTTTCAATGGATTCGTCAAAACACCATTCTTATCTTTGATCTGGATATAAAGATCAATTGGATTGTCAGAGTCTAAATCCTCAAGACTGATATTAAATTTCTTATCAGCAATAAACGTTGTCTGTTTTCCGGTAGATGTAAGATCTTTCGGAGTGGCAGACGTGCCATCACTGTTACGAGAAACCCATTTATAATAACAGGTACCGCTCTTATTCGAAATAAGAGTAACATTCGCAGATGTATGGTTGATCCATGAAAATCCAACCCATCTGACATTTGCCGGACGCTTAGCTTCATCCAATGCAATCTTCTTTGGTGTACTTACAGTTCCATCAGTTCCTTTGATGCTCACATAAACATCAATTGCATTGTTTGCATCCAAATCTTTCAAACTGATCGTGAAATCCTTATTTGCAGAAACATTTTTTCCCTTGCTCATTTTATCAACTGTCGGAGCTTTGGAACCACGATTTACCCATTTATAATAGTACACACCAGCTTTATCAGAACGCATAGTTACAGTAGCAGATGTATGACTTTTCCATTTGTAGCTTACGTTGGAAATCTTCGCAGGTGTTTTCGCTGTTTCTTTCAAAGTAACAGTTGCAATCTTTGTTACTGCTGACTCTGATCCATCTTTCGCTACTACCTGTACATAGAGATCAATCGCATCACCTTTCAGATTTTTCAGATCAATCTTAAAATCTTTGTTTTCAGTGATCTCAATATTGCTGTCTTTAGTTGTGCTAATGGAAGGTTTATCCGCTCCCTTTGCCACCCATTTATAATAGCATGTACCACTCTTATCGGACTGAAGAACTACTTCTGCAGTTGTTGCAGTTTTTCTCTTTGCGCTGATTTTAGTAACCTTTGGTGCTGCCGGTTTCGGATTGTCTGGATTCTGTGCCTGGGTTACTGCAATCTCCTTCTTTACACCTTCACCAACAATGTTGTTACCACTTTCACTTTCTTTTACCCATATATAAAGGTCAATAGTCTTGTCTGTGACATTGGTAAGTTTCAGGGAAGTGGTTTCTCCTGCCTTAACCGTTCCACCTTCTATAGCTTTCTCGATAGTCGGAGCTTCCGCACCTTTTGCAACATATTTATAGTAATATGTACCTGCTTTATCAGATGTGAAGGTTACAGAAACAGTATTTGCTTCTTCACTTGTAGGGATATCAATATTAACTGTTGGTTTGTTAGAAACAAGCTGACCATTCTCTGGATTAACTTTATAATTAACATCTTCATATTTTCCAGCCAGTACACTAAGTGCCTGTAGATAATCGCTATCAGAACAGTCATCACCCTTTACAATTACCGCAGATGAATTCTGCAGCCTCTCTTCAGCATTTTCTACATAAAATCCAATCTGAGGATTTGTTATAGCACTGTTTACAGCAAGCTGGCCTTCTCCAGCAAGAATGATATTGGCAGGTGTTGTTCCATCCGCTTTTGTGTTATTAGTAATAACCGGTTCTGTTTCTGCTGTATTTTCAATTTTCTCAATAAAAACTTTTCCTGTACTATAGACAGCACCTTTATCTGAACTGTTATTCTCAATCGTACCGCCTGAAATATGAACGATTCCACCTTCGTTAAAAATAGCTGCAGCTGTTGTATCTGCTGTTGTTGCATCTGCTACGACCTTATTGTTAGTAAGCGTGATACCTGTTGACATTGAAAATTTTGCGCCACTGGCTACATGGATCAAAGATCCTGCTGCCGGTACACCATTGACAGAGCCACCATCAACAACAAGTGTGCTGTCGCTATTGTCAAGCATATAAAGTACACCGCTTACGTCAAACAGATTACCCGTAAAGCCGTCTGCACGCTGTATCATGGATGTATCGTCTTTTCCAACGATCAAAACACCTTTATTTGCCGGAATCGTTACGGGTGCTGTAATCTGAACTGTTCCACTGATAACGATCGTCGTAAGATTGTCTTTATTAACATTATTAATGTCAATGTCAGAAGCGGCCGCAATAGCTGCTGCTAATCCAGCTTCATCGGTTACTGTTGTTCCTGTTACAGTTTCCGTCTGCTCCTGCTGCGCCTCTTCCGCCTGAGCCTGGGCTGCTGCCTGGGCCTCTGCTTCCGCCTGAGCCTGGGCTGCTGCCTGAGCCTCTGCTTCCGCCTGGGCCTGGGCTGCTGCCTGAGCTTCTGCTTCCGCCTGGGCCTGAGCTGCTGCCTGGGCGTCGGCTTCACTCTGGGACTGGTCATCCACAGCTGCTCCATCATCTGGTGTTTCTGTATTCTCGTCTGCAGTCGGTGCTTCTGCCTCTGTTACCGCACCGGTATCCTCAGCGGCAAACGCTGCGGCAGGTGCCATTCCAACAGTCATGGAACCTGCAAGCAGGACTGCAAAAAGCTGCTTTTTTTTCATTTATAAGTCCTCCTGTTATGAGTTAGTCTTTTTAAATCCAATTACAAAAAAGTATAGCACAACACTTCAAAAAAGTAAAGCGGACCGAAAAACCCGCTTTACTTTATTTGTGTTACGGACGTACCTGTCCATTGCCATAAATGATATACTTGGTGGTGGTCAGTGCAAGGAGTCCCATTGGGCCTCTTGCATGGAGCTTCTGGGTACTGATCCCGATCTCCGCACCGAATCCAAATTCATTTCCATCGGTGAATCTGGTAGAAGCGTTCACATAAACTGCTGCTGCATCTACCTCATCCAGAAATTTCTGGGCATGGGTATAATCATTGGTAATGATAGCCTCCGAATGCTTTGTATTATATTTATTGATATGTGCAATAGCTTCCTCCACGGAATCCACTACCTTTACAGAAAGAATATAGTCAAGATATTCAGTTCCCCAGTCCTCTTCTGTTGCAGGAACTGCTCCCGGCATCAGAGCCTTTGCCGCTTCATCTGCGCGGACCTCCACATGCTTTTCCTTAAGGCGCCCGGCCAGTACCGGCAGGAAATCGTCCTTCACCTTGCGGTTTACAATAAGGGACTCGCATGCATTGCATACGCCCACACGCTGGGTCTTTGCATTGATCACAATATCCGCTGCCATCTGAAGATCTGCAGTCTCGTCCACATAGATATGACAGTTTCCGGTTCCGGTCTCGATGACAGGGATCGTACTCTGGTTTACCACTGCTTTGATCAGTCCTCTTCCGCCACGTGGGATCAGTACATCCACATACCGGTTCAGCTTCATAAATTCCGCAGCCGTTTCTCTGGAGGTATCCTGGATCAGCTGGATGGCATCTTCGGTAATGCCGCAGGCTTTCAATGCCTCACGGATGCAGTTGACAATGGCAGTATTGGAATGGATCGCGTCGCTCCCCCCCTTCAGGATCACAACATTTCCGGTTTTAAAGCAGAGACCGAATGCATCTGAGGTAACATTGGGACGTGCTTCGTAAATGATGCCGATCACACCTAAAGGAACACGTTTCTGTCCGATCAGAAGCCCGTTGGGACGTTTTTTCATACCTGTAACTTCCCCGATGGGATCTTCAAGACCGGTAAGCTGACGAAGTCCGTCTGCCATTCCTTCGATCCGCTCCGGTGTCAGCATCAGACGGTCGATCAGTCCTTCCGGCATCTGATTCTTTTTGCCGTTTTCCACATCCAGGGCATTGGCCTTCAGGATCTCATCCGTATGAGCGACAAGAGCCTTTGCCACAGCTTCCAGGGTTTTATTTTTGTCATTTGTGGAAAAATTTCGAAGGACTGTCTCCGCATCTTTCGCATTCTGCCCCAATTTTTCAAGCATTTCATTCATTTCCAAATATTCCTGCCTTTCTTTCTGTCTTTACAGCAATATCTTACTGTGCATCGCGGTATATATTCTCTTCCGTCACTATGACCTGCGGACGGATATCCGTAGGCTCTGTGGGAACCTCCGGAAGGATCTGGAAGGAAAATCCTACTGCAACTCGGCAGACTTCCGGATGTTTTTCCAGAAAGCGGTCATAAAAACCGCCGCCATAGCCTACCCGGTTGCAGTTCACGTCAAAAGCCACCCCAGGCATTACCATCATAGCTTCTTCCCAGGAGACCTTTTCTCCGTCTTCTTTTGGTTCCGGGATCCCGAAATAGCCGGATTCCAACTGACTGAAATCGGTCAGTCTGTAAAATACCATATCCTTCCCGAAAACCTTTGGCACTGCCACTTCCTTACCGTCTTTCCAGGCCTGTTCGATAATATAGCGTGTGATCACTTCATGGTTATAATCTGCGTATGCCATGATCCGTTCTGCATTCCGGTATTCCGGAAGCTGTGTCAGGGCCTCTGTAATCCGGAGACTGTTTTCCCGGATCCAGGCATCGGTATGTTCTTTTCTGGCTTTGAATATCTTTTTTCTAATTTCCTTTTTTTCTTCCATATTTTTCTCCAAGATTGGTGATGCTGCCATCCTTTTCTTTGATATCGATGTTATTCAGATGTGCACGGAGATTTCCCTTCACTGCATCCAGATATTCTCTCCGAAGCTTCGCCTGTTCCACCTTTTCTTCCTCGGTAAGACCTACACTTTTCTGTTTATGCGCCAGTGCGTTGATCCTGTCGATCTTGATATTATCCATCATAATCTTATTCTCCTTAAAGCAGTTTTTCGATATAATCAATGAGGAAGAATTCTTCCTTCTTGTTTCCTACAAATAATGTTCCGCAGCTCCTGCCTTCCACGATCCTGTGGATGTTGTGGAAGTCATTTCCGTTGGCAATGACCATGTCCGCCCCTGCCGCAGTGGCGATGATCGCAGCGGTAAGCTTGGTCGCCATTCCGCCGGTACCCACATTGCTTCCTGTGGAGGATTTGCCAAGCTTACGCATATTGTCATCCATGTTTTCTACAATATCGATAAACTGTGCATCCGGATTGGAATTGGGATCGTCTGTAAAAAGACCGTCAATATCGGACATGAGGATCAGAAGATCCGCATCGATCAGTGCAGCAACCACGGAGGAAAGGGTATCGTTGTCTCCGAATTTTACCAGGTTCTGGAATTCGTAGGAGGATACCGAGTCGTTCTCATTTACAATGGGGATCACCTTTTCTGCCAGAAGCTGCTGGAAGGTATTCTGGGCATTCCTGCGGTTGGTGTTGTTGACCATGGTATTCTTGGTCATCAGGATCTGTGCCACCATCTGATTGTATTCCCCGAAAAGCTTCTGATAAATGGTCATCAGCCTGGCCTGTCCCACAGCTGCACAGGCCTGCTTTTTCTCAAGCTCTGCCGGCTTTCCCTTCATCCCCAGTGCAGCTGCACCTACCGCAATAGCTCCGGAGGATACCAGCACTACGTCTTTCCCCTGGTTATGAAGGTCGCTGAGCTCTCGGGCCAGGATCTCCAGCTTACGGAAATCCAGTCTTCCTGTTTCTGCGTGGATCAGTGATGATGATCCGATCTTGATAACAATGCGTTTCTTGTCTTTCAGTCGTTCCCTGTAATTTGCGTTCATGTTTTGGTTTCTCCTGATACCTGTATATTAGTCTTACTGATAAGTAACGGAATCAATCCTGTCATTCTGTACGATCTCCACCCAGGTAGTACCCGGATTCAGGCGGATCTCCTGTTCATTTCCGTCGTAATAATGCGTGATCCCCCATGGAGAATTCTTCTCCCAGCGGATATCAATGGCTTTGCCTCTGGTAATAAACTTGCCCTCTCCGCCGGAAATGGCATCAATATTCAGATAGCCGTTTCCATCGTAAGCCGGGCAGGATGAATACTGAAGGATGATATTGTTGCAGGTAAGCTGTTCATTATCCAGCTGATCCACATGTTCCCTGCCAAACTGGAATCTCTTATATTCCTTTGTCTCTTCATCGTATTCATACCACGGATGATTATCAGTAAAATTATCCAGCTTCACAAGGCTGGCTGTGATCCCATCCGGCACGGTCTCTGTACCATCTTCTGCAAAAAGATAATGTCCGGTATATTCTTCTTTATATTCCTGGCTGTATCCCATAGCATCTATGCCTGCCTGAAGGTGGCTGGCATCTGTATAGGCATTGTGAGGTGCCTTCCTGTCTGTTGTACGGAAAAAAGCAAGCTTGCCAATCTGGATCCCGTTAAGGTTATCGATCACATGCTGCTCCAGATAAGGCAGTGCATAGGCAGCCTGTCCGTAGTGGGCATAGATCGCATTAAATTCGTTGGCGTAAAAGAGATAATAGTCACGGCAGCTGCGAACGGAACCGATCCGTTCCAGCTCATCATAATCTTCGAGAATGCCCATAAGACGGGTAATATTACCTTCCACCGGCGCTTCGTAGACAACACCGGCATGTCCGATACCACTCTGCGGAGCTCCGACACTGTTGTTGCCCATCATCACGGCAACCGGTCTCCTACGTCCAATGCTCTCCGGAACATTTTCGCCGGTGAGATAACTCTTTACCTGGGTTTCTTCCTGTTTCTCCCCATTGGGGACAAAACCTACCAGATCCTGCCCGGCTCCAAAAGCGGGAACAGTCTGGGCAATGCAGATGCATGCAGCTGTGATACCTGCCAGTATACCTGTCTTTTTCATTCTCATATATTACCTCCTTTTCTTAAAGCGGAAAAGCTTTCCGCTTAGCTTTTCTGTGGGACAGCACGTGATCATTCGCTGTATTAGCGGTTGATCCCCAGTTCCTTCAGTGCTGCTGCCTGCTTGGCTTCCATGACCTTTGCCTCATCCTCTGTCATATGATCATAGCCCAGAAGATGCAGCATACTATGTGCCACCAGGAAACAGAATTCCCTCGTCACACTATGTCCGTATTCCTCTGCCTGGGCAAAAACCTTAGGCACGGAGATCATGATATCTCCAAGAAGGAGTTCATCACTGTCCAGATCAAAATAGGACTCATCCTCTTCCACAACGGAATAATCCGCCGGTGTCTCAAAGGGGATCATAGGAAATGACAGCACATCTGTAGGAGCCTGGATATTCCGGAATTCCGTATTTACCCTCTTGATCTCCTCGTTGTCTGTCAGGACAAGATTGACCTGTCCGTCATAGGGGCATTTTTCCATTTCAAGAACCTTGTCCGCAACCTGGGATGCAAGGGCAGCATAGTCAATGCCTAACTCCTGATCTGTCTCATATTCGATATTTATGGTCATCTTCTGTACTCCTTATTTTTCACAGCATACCTGTCATCCTTCCTGGATTTGGCAGGCTTCTGTTTTTTTTCATAATCGTCATAGGCCTGCACGATCTGCTGTACAAGTGGATGACGTACAACATCCTTGCTGGTCAGCTGACAGAATCCGATGTCATCGATCTTCTTCAGAACCTTCATCGCCACATCCAGACCGGACGTGGCGTCCCTGGGAAGGTCCTTCTGGGATGCATCGCCTGTGATGATCACCTTGGAACCGAAGCCGATCCTGGTCAGGAACATCTTCATCTGGGCAGGTGTGGTATTCTGCGCCTCATCCAGGATGATAAAGGCATTATCCAGTGTACGTCCTCTCATATAGGCAAGAGGGGCAACCTCGATGAGTCCCTTCTCCATGTTTTTGGCAAAGCTGTCTGCCCCCATGATCTGATACAGTGCGTCATAAAGAGGACGCAGATAGGGATCGACCTTGCTCTGGAGATCGCCGGGAAGGAATCCCAGCTTCTCTCCTGCCTCAATGGCCGGTCTGGTAAGAATGATCCTGGAAACCTCCTCATTGCGAAAAGCAGTTACTGCCATGGCCATGGCAAGATAGGTTTTGCCGGTTCCGGCAGGTCCCACACCGAATACGATCATCTTCTTGCGGATCTGTTCCACATAGTCCTTCTGTCCGAGGGTCTTGGGTTTGATCGGCCTGCCCTGTATGGTATTACAGATAAAATCCTTGTCGATCTCCTCCATCACGGATCCAATCTTCTCCATAGCAAGGGAAAGTGCGTAATTCACATTCTGCTGTGTGATGGTATTGCCTCTGCCCGCAAGCGTGTTCAGTTCCTCCACGATTGCCCTGGCCTGTGTGGCTCCCTCCTGGCTTCCCAGAATCTTAAGAGAACCGTCACGGAAGATCATGGTTACGTTCAGAGTACGTTCGATCAGCTTCAGATGCTCGTCAAACTGTCCGAAAATATTCGCCTGGCGGTCTGCCGGCACATCCACATATAATTCGATAATGCTGCTAGCCATCCTCTGGTGTCCTTTCTTTTGGCTGCGTCTTTTTTTCTGTGGGGACTTCTCTTCCGGTCCTTTCAATGACGGTAAGAGTGCCTCTGCTGACGCAGTCCTGGTGATTTATTTCTATTTTAACATTATTTTCAGATATTTGAACCCCTTTTTCTATTAATTTTTCTTCATAAGCATAAAGCCTCTGTATGGCCTGTTTTTTGGCGGCATCCTCTGTCAGCCTTTCTTTTCGGAGCTCAAACCTTCTGGTAGTGATGATTCCCAGGGAAAAAGGAACCTGAAAGATCCCGGTACTGAAAAGAGATTCCCGGCAGATAAGACGATCTTCATTTTGCTGCAGAGGAGAAGAAAGGTCCAGAAAACTGCTTCCAAGCTGAAAAAAAATCGTTGTTTTCTTTTTACCGGACCATACCTTTTTCTCTATGTCCAACGGAAAGGTATCGTAATAGGCAATGGTATGTCGGATGTAAATATCCGCATCTGCCTGAACATATGCATAGCGGATAACCTCCTGACTGTCATCGGTGATGTCCACGATCCCGGAAACCAGTTCCTGGCCTTTTTTTATTTCATCCCCGGCCCTGACAAGAGGAGTTCCCTGCCGTGTGACCATGGAATCGATCACACCGTCCAGGGTTGAAAACAAACTGCATGATCTTTCTTCCGGCTCTGCTTTTTCTCCGGCAGTTCCCTCCCGGATCTCAAAACGCAGGCCCGTTCCCGAAAATCCGGCAGACACCCAGGTGATCTCCGGAAATTCTCTTCGCAGGGAAGCTGCAAGTGCACTGCAGCTGATCTTCTTTCTGGATACTCCGAAACAGACCCCCTGCTCTTTCAGAAAGCTCATCAGCTGGGGAGTGGGATTTAAAATATTTCCCCGGATCTCAACGTTCCACACTCTGCCTGACAGAAAAAAAAGGAGGCAGAAAACTGCCAGAAACCCTGCAGGGATCATTTTTCTTCTTTTACAGAAAAGCAGAAAAAACAAAGGCCCTCTTTTTTTCAGGATGTGGATATGTACCCCTGTTTTTCTCCGCAGTGGCGAGATCTGCAGAAAATCCGCTACCTTCATAGTCAGCTGAAGCTCCGTCTCACCGGTACGGATGATCCTTTTCAGATCCATTTCCCTGCCTCTGCACAGATTCACAAACCGCTGGCACTGCTGCCCCTTAACAGAAACCCGCACAAAACCTGGGATCATTACTTATTTCCCTCCTCCAGCGTAATGCTTTCGATCTGCCCGCGGATACATAGTTCAAGGGTTGTGTAGCAGGGGATCACAAGGTTTTTCCCACGGATCACAAGTCTGCCGGAAGGTGTCAGTATCAGGATCTCCTCCCTTGTATAGCTCTGGATATTCCGGTAATTTTCGATCACTGCCCGGCGTTTTCCCGTAAGTATCACCTGCACCTCCCGAAATGCCGGTTCCCCGGGAAGCTCCAGAAAAGCTGACATTTTTCTCATTAAAAAAATCCTCCGGCTTTTATCATTAATCTATGCCGGAGGATTTCTTCTTATGTATCTTTCGCTGTATCTGCTTTTTGTCTTTTATCTGCGGATCAGCACCATAGAAAACCAGAGAATGGTATTTCCACCCAGATTGTATTCCATAGCTTCCTTTTCTACGATCTCACTGACTACCACGCCATAGCTTTCCAGACATGGATGCATATGCTCCGGAAAACGGCATGGTTTTCCGTCCAGATAGGCACAGCGTTCACAGAAGTCACAGGATTCCGTGGAAAGCGTAAAGGTCTCATAGCCCTCTCCCTCCAGAAAATCACGTACCTTCTCTGTAAGCGCTTCGTGTTCCATTCTTGTGGAAAGCATCTCCTTCATGTTCATGATATCCGATACCTCCGCAACGCTGGAAAAGAAAACTGCTTTCGGATAGCTCCGGATCTTCTTTTCGCATTCTGACAGCTCTCCCACTGCCGGAGGACAGGCCCATGTGCTCCCATAACGTTCACATTCCTGTTTACAGATCGTACGCACACGTGACTGTACTTTAATATCCCCGGTATCCAGCACACGATACTCAAAAATGGGATACTGGGAAATAAACTCATCAAATTTTTCTTTTATACTGTTCATACCTTTAAGATCTCCTGTTCTCCAAAAAGGCTCATAACTGCTGCCTCATAGTCACCAAAATGCTGGGATTTTTTGATCTTTTTCAGATATCTGGCATAATTGGTAAAGCCCGGTGCCATATAACTCCACAATTCCTTCATGCGGAAAAGTACATTTCGTTCTCCTGAAAGATATTCCTGATAATCCCGGTAAAGACGGTCATGGAACTGCCGTAGCTTTTTTCGGTATTCTTCCCGGTGATCCTCTCCGTCTTCTTTTTGCATAATGGCATCCAGAAGATAGGGCCTTGCGATCAGGCCTCTTCCGTACATGACGCTGTCTGCATCCGGAAATTTCTCCCGGATTTCCTGATAAGCCTCCACTGAAAAAATATCCCCGTTATATCCTAGGGGAACCTTCAGCTTTTCCCTTGCCTCCTCATACAGTCCATATCTGGGAACTCCCTTATAATGATCCTTCAGAAGGCGTGGATGGATGATCAGCTCCTTCAGCGGATATCTGCCGTAGATCTCAAGAAGCCGTTCCCAGTCTTCCTCGTAATCCGTTCCCACTCTTGTTTTTATGGAGATCTCCATCCCGGTCTTTTCGAAGATCTCATCCAGAAAACGTTCCAGCTTATCCGGCTCGCCCAGGAAACCGGCACCCTTTCCCTTGGCTGTGACAGTTCCCGAGGGGCATCCCAGATTGAGATTCACTTCCCTGTGTCCGTATTCATCCCGGAAGATATGAGCTGTTTTCACAAAATCCTCCGCATTGTTGGTCAGGACCTGAGGGATCACCGGAAGATCTCCGTTGGTTTCCGGTGATACCTCTTTGATCTCCTTGCTGCTGAGACGTTTATTGGGTTTGGCAGTGATGAAGGGAGTAAAGTATTTATCCATGGGATAAAAACAGTCATGATATGCATTCCGGTAAACCCAGTTGGTTACGCCCTCCATAGGTGCCAGATAATTCTTCATTGTTTATCCTCCTTCATCCGGAAATAGATCTGCTTTCTCCCTCCGCTTCCTGTGGGGATCCTGCCTGTCTCATAATTTCCCAAAGATTTGATAAAGGGGGTCAGCTTGGAATATCCGTAATTACGCACATCAAAATCCGGAAGTCGTTTCCCAAGCTGGTCGCCCAGCTGTCCGGAGGAAAGCCATCCCTCTTCATCAGAAAATTTCTCGATGATGGCATTAATGGCCTTGCGCACCCGCTTGAGATCTTTGTTCTTCCTAGAGCCGGAGCTGCTCTGTTTACTGCTGTTTCCAGATTTTTTAGCTTCTGCTGCAGTAGCCAGATCTTCCTTCTTCTCTTCCTCCTGTTGGTTGCGATAGAGAAGATCCAGATATTTAAACTGGTTGCATGCGGAAATAAACGGCTTCGGCGTCTTCTCCTCTCCCATACCCAGGACCAGCATTCCGGATTCCCGGAGTCTTGCTGCCAGACGGGTGAAATCACTGTCCGAAGAAACAATACAATATCCATCCACATTTCCGGAATACAGAATATCCATGGCATCAATGATCATCGCCGAATCGGTGGCGTTTTTTCCGGTGGTATAGCTGTACTGCTGGATAGGAATGATGGAATCCTCCAGAAGAACCTTTTTCCAGGAGGAAAGCCGTGCACTGGTCCAGTCTCCATAGATCCGTTTGTAGGTGGCTATGCCGATGTTTGCCACTTCATCCACGATGATCTTGATGTATTTGTCTGATACATTATCTGCATCGATCAGTATTGCAATTCTTAATTCGTTGTCCATAAATCCAACCTTTTCTGTTTAATCTGTGCCCTCTCCGCTACGGATCAATGCTCCAGCATGATCTTGAGGATCTCTCTGTCTGTTTCCTTCATACCGTCTTTTCCGATCTGTCCCACACAGCTGATGGTCTCTGCGGTTTCTTCCTGGAGAATTCCTGTATAAGGTGCATAAGACTGCCCGTTCATGGCAAGATGATGCGCCAGAAAGGCTGCGTCAAGACAGGCTGCGATCTTGGCAGCACAGGAGATCTTGGCCCCATCACAGATGATTCCCGGAATATTGGCGAGGGTATTCTCGATCGTTTTTTTGATCAGGGAAATATCTCCGCCTACCATATAGGTAATGGCAGCTCCGGCTGCACAGGAGGCCGATACCGCACCGCAGAAGGCAGACAGCTTCCCTATATATTGCTTCTGATAAACTGTGAGGAGATTGGAAAACACCAGAGCCCTGTAGAGGCTGTAATCCGGCAGCTCCATCTCTCTTGCATAGACGATCAGCGGAACAGAGCATGCAATTCCCTGATTTCCGCTTCCGGAATTGATGACAACCGGCATATCACAGCCACCCATACGTGCCTCAGAAGCCGCTGCAGTAAGACTTCTCATTCTGGTGAGCATATCGTGAGAATAATTTTCACGGATCACGCGCCCGATACCCAGGCCGTATTTTCCGGTCATTCCCTCATGAGCAATGGCCATATTGCTTCTGATCTGCGCATCCAGAAGCTCCTTTACATCGGAAAGCTCTACGGTATCTGCAAATTCCCGAATATCCTCCAGATTTAACAGGCCGCGGTCCGTCTCTTCCTTTTCTTCCACTGCTTTATCTGCATCAAGGAGGATTTCCCCGTTTTTGCTGATCCTGGTCACGTTGATATGGTCGTATTTGATCTCCAGGCTGACGGTATCTTCACCAGCATACATTTCGATGATAATGTGAAGGACCACCGGCGTATCCAGAAGCTCTACCTTACAGATATCTGCCTCCAGAAGTTCCCGGCAGCGTGCCCTGCCCTTTTCATCGACTTTGGAAAGAACTTCCATATTCAGTGAGGCATCTCCTGCCACCGCCCCAAGGATCACACCTGCAGGAATCCCCTTTAAGCCTCCTGAATTGGGAATGATCACACAACGCACATTTTTGATGATATTTCCGGAACATTTTGCTACGATACGCTCCGGCTCTTTCCCAAGGATCTCTCTTGCTCTTGCCGCACCATAGGCCAGAGCGATCGGTTCTGTACATCCCATAGCCGGGATCATCTCCTCACGGAGGATCGCCAGATAGTTTTTATATATATTTTTGTCCACTTTTTTATTTACCTTCCCGTATTTTATGATTATTTCTTTTCCTGATATTTATGACATGCTACCATATGTCCCGGCTCCACCTGACGAAGTGCCGGGGTTTCCTGTCTGCAGCGTTCCTCACACCACGGACAGCGGTTATGGAAGCGGCAGCCCCCGATAGATCTGGACTGTACTCCGGTATCCGTAACGATCTGATCCAGAGTTTTGACTCTTGGGTCCGGAACCGGAATCGAGGAGATCAGCATTTTTGTATAAGGATGCAGCGGATTGGAATAGAGCTTATCTGCATCTGCGATCTCCATGAGATTTCCAAGATAAAGCACCCCGATCTCATCACAGATCTTCTGGACCACCTGCAGCTGATGGCTGATGAACAGGTAGGTCAGCCCGTATTTTTCCTGAAGATCCTGAAGCATCTGAACGATCTGGGCCTGCAGGGAAACATCCAGCGCAGAAATGGGTTCATCGCAGACTACAAATTCCGGCTGTACGGAAAGTGCTCTTGCAATGGAAATCCTCTGACGCTGTCCGCCGGAAAACTCATGAGGATACTTCAGAAGATCCTGCTCTTTGAGGCCAACCACGCGGATCAGTTCTTTTGCACGCTCCTTACGTTCTTTCTGCGTGTACATTTTATGGATCGCCATAGGCTCACAGATGATATCCTGCACTGTATGGCTTGGGTCCAGAGAGGAATAGGGATCCTGAAAAACGGACTGCATTTTTTTGCGGTATGGAAGCAGTTCTTTTTCCCCCATGGCTCCGATCTCTGTTCCTTCATAAAAAATCTCACCGCCTGTGGGTTTATGATAACGTAGGATTGCCTTTCCGATGGTAGATTTTCCGCTTCCGGATTCTCCTACCAGACCGAAGGTTTTTCCCTTTTCAATAGAAAAGCTTACCTGATCCACAGCCTTCAGTATGCCCGGCTTAAAGGACAGAAGCTTCGGAGATTTCTGTTTAAAATATACTTTCAGATCTTTTACTTCAATTAAGGGCTTGCTCATCTCTTCTCCTCCCTTCTGTGACAGAATATCCTGTGTCCCTCTGAAGCCTCATAATATTTCGGAAGACAGGCTTCACACGTTTTGTCCGCATATTTACAGCGATTGAGGAAGGGACACAGATCACCGTTTCCGTCCGAAAGATCTCTCTCCAGAAACTGTTCAAAAGTACCTCCCACCCGCGGCATGCTTGCGATCAGTGCCTGTGTATAGGGATGTCCCGGATGAAGAAAAATTTCCTCTACGGTTCCCTCTTCCACCACGTAGCCACCACACATAACAGCTACCCGTTTACAAGTCTGCGCCACGACGCCCAGATCGTGGGTGATCAGGATGATGCTCATATTGTTCTTTTTTTGAAGCTCCAGAAGAAGATGAAGGATCTGCGCCTGGATCGTAACGTCCAGAGCTGTGGTCGGCTCATCGGCGATCAGGACCTTCGGATCACTGCTCATGGCCATGGCGATCATCACACGCTGGCGCATACCGCCGGAAAGCTCGTGGGGATAGCTGTTCATAGCCTTTTCCGGGTCTGTGATGCCTACGGCTGTGAGAAGCTCCAGCACCCGGGCCTTTGCTTCTTTTTTGTTCATGTTGGTATGGCGTCGGATCAGCTCTACCATCTTATTGCCAACAGTGTAAACCGGATTCAGTGCGGAAAGCGAATCCTGAAAGATCATGGCGATCTCACCACCGCGGATCTCACGGAGCTCTGCTTCATTTTTCTTCAGGATATCTTCTCCCCGGAACAGGATCTCACCGCCCATGATCTTACAGTTGGATGGTCCGAGACGGAGAATGGATTTGGTGGTCACACTTTTTCCGCTTCCGGACTCTCCTACGATCCCGAAAAAATCCCCCTCACCGATGGCAAAGCCAGCACCTTTTACTGCCTGTGTCTCTCCAAGGTCTGTAAAGAAAGACACCTTCAGATCTTTTACTTCCAGTAATTTTTCCATATGTAAATGTCCTCCTTACTTGGGCTCGAATACTTTTCTTAATACTTCTCCCAGATAATTGAAGCTGACGACAGTGATCAGGATCAGGATTCCGGGGAAAATAGCCAGATACGGTGCCTGCTGGATATAGCGCTGTGCATTGCTCAGCATACTTCCCCAGGAAGCCGTAGGCGGTTGGATACCCAGGCCGAAAAAGCTCAGTGCAGATTCCATCAGGATGGCATTGGCAATGTTCATGGTTGCAGCCACGATAATGGTAGGCATGATGTTAGGCAGGATATGGTGTACAATGGTGGAGAATTTCTTCTGTCCGGAGATCTTTGCATAGATGACATACTCTCTCTCGTTCAGGGAAATAGTCTCGCCACGGACGATCCTGGCAATGTTCATCCAGGTCAGAAAGCCGATGATCAGGACAATGTTCTGAAGTCCCGGTTTCAGGAAGGCATTCATAACGATCATGATCAGGAATGTCGGAAGGCTCATCAATGCATCCACCAGACGCATCAGCACCGCATCCACCGTTCCTCCCACAAAACCGCTGATGGAACCGATGATCACGCCAAGGGATGTAGAAAGCACCATGGAAAGGAAGCCCACCAGAAGTGATGCTCTTCCTCCGTAAATACAGCGAGCCAGATAATCCCGTCCCATATCATCCGTACCGAAAAGATGCGCCATGGAAGGAGCATTCAGTCTCTCTGTGGCGCTGATGGCATTGGGATCTACCGGATACAGAAAGGCAAAAATGGAGATCAGTGCCAGCAGGATGATAGCTGCTGCACCTACCACTGCAAGTTTATTTGTCTTAAAACCAAGTTTGATATTTTTCCAGATATTTTCTCTCATGTTCCTTCACCTCCTAACATCCTGCTTTCCGGATCCTCGGATCAAAGACAGCATACAGAATATCTGCCAGAAGATTTCCGAGCACCACAAGAAGCGCGGTGAACATGGTAATTCCCATGATCAGGGGATAATCATACTGCATGACGGCAGTAACTGCCAGCTGACCGATTCCCGGCCATGCAAAAACCTGCTCGGTAATAATGGCACCGGATACCAGGGACTGCAGGCTCATTCCGAGAACTGTGATCATAGGAAGCATGGCATTTTTCAGTACATGCCGGAAAAGGATTCCAGACTCTTTCATTCCGTAAGCCCTCTGCACCATAACATAATCGGAGGACATTTCCGTAATGGTACTGCTTCTTAAATACCGGATGTACTGTGACGCATTTGCAAAGGTCAGAACTGCACAAGGCATGACCATATGCAGGATCAGATCTCCAAAGGAACGGTTTCCGTCTGAATGCATACCGATACTTGGCAGGATATGTAAATGCACACTGAGGAGATAGATCAGCATGATACCGAACCAGAAAGTAGGAATGGAGATACCTACATAACAAAACATACTGGTAATCTTATCCAGAACACCATTCTTATTCTTTCCGGAATACAGGCCCAGTACAATGGCAATGAGAAAACCAAGCAGCATGCTGGTTCCCATGAGGATCACGGTTGCGGGAAGCCTCTCCAGCATCTGTGTCAGGACCGGACGGTTATTCATCAGAGAATTTCCGAAATTCCCGTGAAGGATCCTTCCCAGCCACAGAAAGTACTGCTCATAGACAGGCTTTGTAAGTCCCAGGCTTTCTCTCAGGTTCTGGATATATTCTTCACTCATATTTGGTTCCACATAAGTCAGAACAGGATCTCCGGGCGCTGCTTTTGTCAGTGCAAAGCAGAGAACAGAGACAATAAACAGTGTCAGAATACACTGTATCAGTCGGTTTACGATCTTCTTCAAAATGTACCTCCTTTATTTTCCCCGAAAACAGGAAATCGGCTGGCGCAAAAAACGCGTCAGCCTCTTTCTGTTTCCGGTATTCATCCGCTATAAAATTATTTATTTCTCCAATGTGTAGATCTTGGAATAATCATAATAAATAGTTTTTAACAGACATTCATCAAAGCCCCCGAAATCTTTACTTACCGCATAGAAACCATTGGAATAAGCGATCGGATAGATATACATGTTATCATTGATCGTATTCTGGATCTCTTTATAAATCTCACCACGTTTTGTCTCATCTGCAGTGCTGTTGCCATCTTCCCACAATGCATCCAGATCTGTATCCTTGATCCTGGAATAGTTGGAACGGCTGTCGGAAGAACTCATGTCTGCGTAAAGGCTCGGCTCTTCTCCCAGAGTATAGAAGCTCAGTACCAGATCATAATCTGTGCACTCCGGATCCTTTGTCTTATTCTTGAAGGTAGACTCATCTGTAGGAAGAAGATTGATGGTGATTCCTACATTTGCAAGGGCAGACTGTACATACAGAGCCTCACTCTCCATTGTCTTATCTGTGGAGATATACATCAGGTTCAGAGAAAGATTTGTCTTTCCTGCTTCGGAAAGGAGCTCCTGTGCTTTAGCCGGATCATTGTCGTAGGTGTTGTCCGGTTTTGTATAGTAGAGTGTATCCGGTGTAAAAATAGAATCCGCAGGCTCTGCATAGTCCTCGGAAAGGAAAGCAAACTGGCAGAACTCCTCTTTATTCAGTGCGTATGCGATTGCCTGACGTACCTTTACATCCTGAAGATCTTTGTTCAGCTCATTCATGAACATGGCGTTGACACGTCCGGAATTATAGGTATTGATGTTTACGTTATCGTAAGCACTGATGGTATCGTAATCATCTGCACTGATCAGACGTGCATCCAGATCTCCGCTTGCAAGTGCCGCATTGGCGGAACTGGAATCCTTTACGATCTTGAAGGTGATGGAATCCAGATTTACATCATCAAAATAGTCGTCGAATTTTGTTACTTTATAATACTCTCCGGATTTGTATTCCTCGAACTTAAAAGGACCATTTCCCACCGGTTCATTGTTGAGATCACTTTCTCCGATATTCTCCACGCCGTCATAAATATGCTTCGGAATACAGTAAACCTGGCTCAGTCCGCCAAGAAAGCCTGCGGAAGATGATCCAAGGGAAAGCTTGACTGTAAGGTCATCAACCTTCTCTGCCTCTACTGCCTTATCATTAACGTATCCGTAAGAAGAGTACGGAACATTCTGCTTCTCATCTACCAGCACCTGCATGGTAAATACCACATCATCGGCTGTGATCGGCTGACCGTCATGCCATTTCAGTCCGTCTTTCAGCTTCAGTGTGAATTCGCTGGCATCATCATTGGCTGTTACACTTTCGCAAAGTCCGTTTCCGTAATACATCTCTCCGTTCACGATCTCAAAAAACGGGCTGTACAGTGCCTGCATCATATCGAAGCTTGTCTGATCCACAACATAAAGCGGATTGATGTTCTGCGGATCTGCTGTTTCTGCAATGGTAATATTTCCACCTTCCGCCTTGGTTCCTTCTGTTTCTGCTGCAAAAACAGTCATTCCTGACATGACAGTTGTTCCTGCCACTGCAGCTGCCAGAAGCGCTGCCAGTACTTTTTTTCTCATTTCCTGTTCCTCCTGTGTTTCAGTGAGTATTCCTCTTTTCCTACCAGTTTAATATGATATAGGCAAGATAATACTATACCATATTACCTTTGTCAAGCTGTCCCTGGCTCTTCAGAGATTTTTTTACTGCATTTCGTTAAAGCTTGTATTTATTCTACATACAGATCACACAGGCGTCAAGATAAATTTTCTGTATCTTTCCTCTGATCTATATATATTTCCTTAATTCGTCATATTTTTGATCCAGTGTCCGTAATTGCACTTCAAAAATGCAGGCACGCATTTAAAGATCTGATCTGCATTCAGGCAACATACCACTATTGCCGGAGATGCATTGACCACAAATGCCATAAACAGGGACAGGGGAATCACGATCCCCCAGGTACTGATCAGATCCACCTTCATGGAATAGGCGATGCTTCCGCTTCCCCGGATAATACCACCGTTTGTCGGCATCTGATAGGACATCCCTACCATTACCACACTTAAAATGATAAGAAAGGTATTGGCCATCTCTCTCGTTTCCAGCGAAAGCTGATACAGGCTCAGCACCGGGATCCGGATAAAGAAAAGAAGGATACCACAGATGAGTCCCATGACTACAAATAATTTCTGGAGCTTTTTGGAATAAACCTTCGCAAGTTCCAGGTTCCCGGAACCGATAGTTTTTCCCATGGTAACTGATGCAGCGGAGGCGGCTCCCACAGCAGCGGATTTCACCATCAAAAACAGATTGGAAGCTGCACTGTTGGCAGCAATGGCTGCTGCTGTCATATGTCCCAGGATTGCTGTCTGAAGAGCCGTATTCACGCCCCAGAGTCCCTGGAGCACCAGCAATGGACATACTACCTTATAATATTTCCTGCCGAACCTTAAGTCTGAATGCAGATAATCCCGGATACAAATGCCAATCCAGCTCTGTTTTTTGCAGATATAGATGATCAGAACACAGATCTCCGCAATACGGGCAGTCAGTGTTCCCACAGCAGCTCCTGCGGCTCCCATCCTGGGTGCACCAAAATGTCCGTAGATCAGGATCCAGTTTATGCTGCAGTTGATCACAAGAGTCATTACCGAAAGCCCGAAGGCAACCCCTGCAATTTCCACACAACGCAGTGTAGCAAGCAGGATCTGCGTCACCGCAAAGAAAAAGTAAGTAAACCGGATGATCGCCAGATAGGAACGGCCGGCTTCAATAATTGTCTGGTCTGTTGTAAAAAGCCCCAGCAGCTGTGTTGGAAAAAGGCTGGCCAGGATAAACAGCACAAAGGCAATAAAAAGGCCTGTGCGCATGGCCCAGGCACTGATCTTTCTTACCGGTTCTGTCTCTTTCTTTCCCCAGTACTGACTTCCGAATATGACAAGTCCGTCTCCCAGCGCCATAAGCAGCTGCTGAAAGACGAACTGTACCTGGTTTACGGTGGTCACACCGGATAATGCAGTTTCGCTGAAGGCTCCAAGCATAATGTTGTCAGCAAGATTGACACTTAAGGTCACTACATTCTGCAACACCAGCATGGAGCATAATTTCAGAAAATTACGATAAAAATTCTTCATCAGTCTTTTACGATGGCAATGATATCATCTGCGTTGATCACCAGATATTTCTCACCCTCATATTTGATCTCAGTTCCTGTGTATTTTCCGTAGATCACACGGTCACCTGGCTTTACCTGCACTGGTACTTCTTTACCGTCTACGACCTTACCGCCACCTACTGCGATAACCTCTGCCTGCTGGGTTTTCTCCCTGGAACTGTCCGGAAGCACGATGCCGGATGCTGTTTTGTCTTCTGTCTCAAAATATTTTACGATAACTCTGTCTGCAACTGGTTTTAATGCCATGTTCATTTCCTTCTTTCTGTGATTATTAGCACTCTTGGGTTTCGAGTGCTACTCTTTTCTTATCATACTACATATCCGAAAATTGTCAAGATATTTGCGGATATGCAGTATGATATTATTTATGATAGGGTTCTCCGCTGATGATACGATAGCTGCGGTAGATCTGTTCCAGAAGGATCACACGCATCAGCTGATGAGGAAATGTCATCTTCGAAAAGCTTAAAGCATAGTCTGATCTCTTCAGTACTTCTTTTCCAAGACCGATAGAGCCGCCGATCACAAACTGGATATGGCTGGTCCCACGTATCCCCAGTTCATTGATCTTCCGTGCGAAGTTCTCAGAGGTCAACTGTTCGCCTCCGATTTCCAGAGTGATCACAAACGCATCATCCCGGATATATTTGAGAAGACGCTCCCCTTCCTTGTTCCGAATGGCATCTTCTACTGTTTCGCTGGCATTATCCGGTGTTTTTTCGTCGGACACTTCTATGATCTCCAACTTGCAGTAACGCCCGAGGCGCTTGGAATACTCCGCAATGGCATCCCGCAGATATTTTTCCTTGATCTTCCCTACTGTCAGGATACTTATTTTCATCCGCCGTTCTCCTCCAGATAATTCTCAAATTCTTCTGCTGACATCAAAACCTTCCTTGGCTTGGTTCCTTCCTCCGGGCCTACCACTCCTGCGTCACAAAGCTGATCCATGATCCTTGCCGCACGGTTAAATCCGATCTTGAACATACGCTGGAGCATACCGATGGAGGCCTTTTCCTTCTCAATGATAAATTTACCGGCTTCTGTAAAATAGACATCTCTGTCACCGCCGCCGGCTCCTCCCGGGACACCGGCTGTATTGACCTGCTTCTCGATGGAGGTATCATAAACAGCACCCTGGTTTTTGTCAGAAACATATTCTACGACTGCACTGACCTCCTCATCCGAAACAAAAGCACCCTGTAGTCTGGCCGGCTTCTGATACCCCTGAGGATAAAACAGCATATCGCCCTTGCCAAGAAGCTTCTCGGCACCGTTCATATCCAGGATCGTCCTGGAATCCACACCGGAAGATACGGAAAATGCGATCCTGGACGGCATATTGGCCTTGATCAGACCTGTGATGACATTGACAGATGGCCTCTGGGTAGCAATGATCAGATGGATACCTGCTGCACGTGCCAGCTGGGCCAGGCGGCAGATCGCATCCTCAACTTCCCCCGGCGCAACCATCATAAGATCCGCAAGCTCGTCCACGATGATCACGATCTGCGGCATCTTCTCAGGTGCCTTTTCTCCCTCCGGGACCCGCATATTGGCAACTTTTTTGTTATATTCTCCAAGATTACGTACCCCATATTCCGCAAAAGCATTGTAACGGCTGGTCATCTCAGAAACAGCCCAGTTCAGCGCACCGGCCGCTTTCTTCGGATCTGTGACTACCGGAATGAACAGGTGCGGGATCCCGTTATATACACTGAGCTCCACCACCTTCGGATCGATCATGATCAGACGCACCTCATCCGGTGTCGCCTTATAAAGGATGCTGATGATCAGCGTATTGATGCAGACGGATTTTCCGGAGCCGGTTGCCCCGGCGATAAGAAGATGAGGCATCTTGGCAATATCCGCCACTACCGGTTTTCCGGCAATATCCTTACCTGCTGCAAAGGACAGCTTGGATTTTGCATTTTTAAACTCCTCTGACTGAAGAAGATCCCGCAGCATGACCGGGCTGTTCTCCTTGTTCGGGACCTCGATCCCCACGGCTGCTTTTCCCGGTATCGGTGCTTCGATACGGATATCCGGTGTAGCAAGATTCAGCTTGATATCATCGGAAAGACCAACGATCTTGCTGACCTTCACACCCATTTCCGGCTGCAGTTCATAGCGGGTAACGGTAGGTCCGCAGCTCACATTGGTAACGGTTACATTAACGCCGAAATTATGCAGGGTTTCTTGAAGCTTCTGTGCTGTTTTACGCAGATGTGCATCGGAATCCCCCTGAGATCTGCCATCTCCGCGCTTCAGAAGCTTCAGCGGCGGATACTGATATGGTTTCTTCTCCGGAGCTCCCCCCTGGCTGATCTCATGCTGGATATTTCTGATCCCATGCTCGATCTCTGTCTGAGATGACTTCGGGTTTCTGGAGGGCTGATGGGATGCCTTCTGTTCAGCTTCCGGCTGAGGATCCTCCTTTATCTCAGCGAGAACGGCTGCCTTTCCTGTTTCCCGGGAAGCTTTTGCTGTTGCATCTGTCTTTGCCGGCAGAATCTGCTGCATCTCGGGAATATCCACATCCTCGTAGCCGTCATAAGCATCCTCCTCTTCGGCTTCCTGCATTTCTCTTTCGAAATCCGGCTCCTCCGACTCTTCCCGGGCCGGCTGCGGCTGTGAACGGTGGATCTGGAATTCCAGCGGCCGGGCATGCTCCTCCGGTTTCTCCTCAAGCCCTGGATCCTCTTCTGTCAGCTCTGTATCTGCCGGAAGTACAGCCTTTTGTTCATCAAGAAAAGAAGGAAGATTAAATTCTCCTTCCCGGTTCGCCTTCACCGCAGCCTGTCTTTCCTTCTGCGATCTTCTGGCTTTTTTCTTTTGTTTTTTTGAGATATTTTCCGGATCTTCCTCTGTAAGGGCAAGTTCTTCTTCCTCCAGCTCTTCTTCCAGCCGGCGGATCTTCTCCGCTCTTTTTTCCGCACGGATCTTTCTGCGAAGCTCCTTCTGCTTTTCTCTGTCCGGCTGTCCCTCAAGATAAGCTTCTCTGCCCTCTCGTGCTGCATCTGTAAAAAAGTCCAGGATCTTATTCATAAATCCGAAGAAGGATCTCTGTGTTATGATGATGAGAGATACAAGAAGCACCAGAACGATGATCACAGTTCCGCCCACAACACCAAAAGCGGATGCTGTGGAAATACATACCGCACCACCGAATACTCCACCGCCGGTACGGTATTCCGAACTCAGTGAATAATAATCCGAAAACGTGGTACTTGGCGTATAGCCCTCTGTGATCAGCTGAAGAAAGCCACAGAGGAACACAAAAAATACCACGCCTGCCAGTACCTTTTTGTAGGCAAGGCGGTTGGTATTGTTCACGATCAGGAACGTAACTCCGGCAAAAAGCAGGATCGGGAAAATATATGCGCAAAGTCCCATGATGCCAAAACATACGGCACTGATGGCATTTCCTACGATCCCTCCCATACCAAATGCACTGATCATCAGGATCAGACAGGCCGCAAACATCACAAGGATCAGGATCTCTGTCTGAAAGCGGTTACCGACAGGCTGCTGCTTCGCCGCAGGTTTTCTTTTTCTTTTTTTTGTCGTTTTTGAAGCTGCCATTGTCAGACTCCTCCCAGTTGATATCAAATATAATTCGCTGCCAGAATAAGGATTCCGGCTGCAAAAGAATAAAATGCAAAATAACGCAGTCTGACCTGATTCGAAAGCTTAAGCATAAAACGGATCACCAGATAGCCTGTGATCCCGGCCACGATCATTCCAAGAACATAAATAAATCCCTGGCCAACAGTCATATGAACAGAAGTGAACTCTCCCATCTCCATAAAAAAAGCTCCCACCACAGCCGGAATGCTCATCAGCAGCGAATATTTCACTGCAAACTTCCGTCCGAGACCGCAGAAAAGTCCTGCACTCATGGTAAGTCCAAGCCTGGAAAGTCCCGGAAACACGGAAAGGCCCTGACAGATACCCATCCACATAGCATCTCCAAAACTGGTTTCTCTTGTTCCCTTGCTGCCATTGACATTACTGTAGTCCACAACAAGGAGAATCACACCTGTAAGAAGGATTCCGATCCCGGAAAACATGTGTGAGGATGCGCTTCGCACAACAAGCCGTTTGCACTGATATCCGATCAGGACTGTAGGAATGGTGGATACCATGATCAGGGCGGTAAGCTTCCGATAAGTTCCGCTTATGATCTTTGCATAGGTAAGCTCTTTCCCAGTCCTACGGTTATAGAGAAAAATATTGGCATTTCCGATCAGATCCAGTATCATTCCGATCAGCTCGATCCCGATCTTCTTGATGTCCTTCAGAAAAACAAGGATCAGAGCTATCATAGTTCCCAGATGGAGCATCACTTCAAAAAGCACACCGGAACCTCTGGTACCGCCCAAAAGATCCTGCACTCCACAGAGATGTCCGAAGCTGCTCACCGGCAGAAATTCGGTGATTCCCTGAATGATTCCCAATATAATCGCATGTATCACTGACATAATGATATTTCCTTTTCTTAAATTTTTTCCAACACATTATAGCATAACTGAGTAAAACTTACAATCTTCACTTGGCAAAAGTTTCAAACAAATGTTCTGCTTTGATCTGCAAGAAAAAAAATCCTCCGGCTGCATCAGAAAACACAGTCGGAGGATCTGTTTATAAACAGACTTTCTGCTTATTTATTTTTCAGATATTCGTCGATACCTTTTGCACCAGCTTTACCTGCACCCATGGCAAGGATTACGGTAGCTGCACCTGTAACGGCATCACCACCGGCATATACGCCGTCCTTGGATGTCTTACCGGTTTCTTCCTCGGCAACGATACATCTTCTCTTGTTGATGTCAAGACCCTTGGTTGTGGAAGAGATCAGCGGGTTCGGTGAAGTACCAAGAGACATGATGACAGTATCTACATCCATATCATACTCGGAACCAGGAATCTCTACCGGACGTCTTCTTCCGGATGCATCCGGCTCACCAAGCTCCATCTTGACAACCTTCATACCGTTTACGTGGCCGTTCTCATCAACGAGGATCTCTTTCGGATTTGTAAGAAGATCAAAGATGATGCCCTCTTCCTTAGCGTGATGAACTTCCTCTGCTCGTGCAGGAAGCTCTGCCTCACTTCTTCTGTATACGATATGTACCTCAGCACCAAGTCTCAGAGCTGTTCTTGCAGCATCCATGGCAACGTTACCACCGCCGACAACTGCAACCTTTTTGCCTGCTGCGATCGGTGTATCATAGGAATCATCGAATGCTTTCATGAGGTTGCTTCTTGTCAGGTACTCGTTTGCGGAGAATACACCGCTTGCATTCTCACCAGGGATACCCATGAACATCGGAAGTCCTGCACCGGAACCGATGAATACAGCCTCAAATCCCTCGTCCTCGATCAGCTGATCGATGGTAGTGGATTTACCGATGACAACGTTTGTCTCGAATTTAACGCCAAGCTCTTTGACCTTCTCGATCTCTTTCTTAACAACCTTCTGCTTCGGAAGACGGAATTCCGGAATACCGTAAACAAGAACACCGCCAAGCTCATGAAGAGCCTCGAATACAGTTACATCGTATCCCGCCTTTGCAAGGTCACCTGCACAGGTAAGTCCGGATGGACCGGAACCGATCACTGCAACCTTATGTCCGTTCTTAACCTCTGCTCCTGCTGGTTTGATATCATGCTCCAGAGCATAGTCTGCAACGAATCTCTCCAGCTTACCGATAGAAACAGCCTCGCCCTTCTTACCGCGGATACACTGTCCCTCACACTGGGATTCCTGCGGACATACACGACCACAGATAGCCGGAAGTGCGGAAGATAAACCGATCACCTTGTAAGCCTCTTCCATGTTGCCCTCTTTGATGTGCTCGATAAATCCCGGAATATCGATGGATACCGGACATCCCTCTACACATTTCGGTTTTTTGCACCCGAGACATCTCTGTGCCTCTTCCATTGCTTCTTCCTGGTTATATCCAAGACATACTTCCTCGAAGTTTGTCGCACGTACCTTCGGATCCTGTTCTCTTACAGGAACTTTTTTTAACATTTTTGCATCTGCCATTAGTTGTCACCTCCGCAATGTCCGCATCCACCGTGGTGGGTATCGCCTTCCTGAAGCTTCAGTAATGCACGGCCCTCCTGGGTCTTATACATCTGACTTCTCTTCATAGCCTGATCGAAATCAACGAGATGTCCGTCGAACTCCGGTCCGTCTACGCAGGCAAATTTGATCTCATCACCGACCTGGAGACGACAAGCGCCGCACATACCGGTTCCGTCAACCATGATCGGGTTCATGCTGACAATTGTGTGGATACCAAGCTTCTTGGTAAGAAGACAGACAAATTTCATCATGATCATCGGTCCGATCGCTACACAGACGTCATAATGCTTGCCCTCATTTGTCACAAGATCCTCAAGAGTCTTTGTTACCATACCGGAACGGCCATAGGAACCGTCATCTGTTGTAACATAAAGATTGGAAACAGAGCCAAGCTCTTTCTCAAGGATAACCATATCCTTAGTCTTGGAACCAAGGATAACATCAGCTGTGATGCCGTGCTCATGGAGCCACTTAACCTGCGGATAAACAGGTGCGGTACCGACACCACCGGCTACGAATACCATTTTTTTCTTCTTAAGTTCTTCGATATCCTCATGGACGAACTCAGACGGACATCCCAGAGGTCCTACGAAATCACGGAATGAATCTCCCTCTTTCAGTGCGGACATCTTAATGGTAGATGCTCCGATCTCCTGGAATACGATGGTGACTGTACCAGCCTCGCGATCGTAATCGCAGATGGTAAGCGGGATCCTCTCTCCCTTTTCGTCAAGTTTAACAATGATAAATTGTCCTGGCAGACAATGGCTTGCCACACGTGGTGCATGCACAACCATAAGATGGATCTTAGCTGCCAGCGTTTCAGCTTTTAAAACCTTATACATGGTCTTCCTCCTCGCGCAAATTATAAACCTTTATTAATAATACGCTAAAAATCAGCATATGACAAGAGTAGATTTACAATTTCTGTCAAAATTCTTTACCACAGCACAGCGCAACCGTATTAGTCTTATGCAACTAACATCATCAAAAGCCACGTACAAAACTGGTTATTTCTGTGATTTTTTCCTTTCGATGAGGGTATACAATCGGTCCAGTGCCTCCCGGATCCCTCCTACTTCATCGATGAGCCCTTCCTTTACCGCTTCCTCCCCTTCCAGCATAGTTCCTACATCTTTTACAAGCTGGGAGGTATCCAGCATCAGCTCCTCCATCCGTTCTGCCGTGATATGTGAATGTCCGGACACAAAGGCAATGATCCGGTCCTGGATCTTTTCCATATTGCGGTAGGACTGCGCCACGCCAATAAACATTCCATTCTGACGCACCGGATGGACCACCATGGTAGCACTTGGCACGATAAAAGAATAATCTGCTGATACCGCCATGGGTACACCTATGGAATGTCCTCCGCCCAGCACCAGGGAAACCGTAGGGATACTCAGAGACGCGACCATCTCCGCAATGGCAAGCCCTGCCTCCACATCTCCTCCTACCGTATTTAAAAGGATAAGAAGTCCCTCGATCTCTTCATCATCCTCAATGAGAGCCAGCTTTGGCAGTACATGCTCATATTTGGTTGTTTTGCTGTGCGACGGCGCGGATTCATGGCCTTCGATCTCCCCGATCACCGTCAAAAGCTCCACCTTATGCTTCCGGGAATTTCCATCGAGCACTGCCTGCCCGGTTTCCCGGATCTGCTCGTTCTGACTCGCTTCCCGGTCCAGTTCCTTCTGTTTTCCCTCTTCGTTCTGTTTTTCCATAAAAAATACCTCCGGAATCTGAAATTCTGGAGGTATTATATGCAAAATATTATTTTCTATTCAGAGATCACTCGTCCCAGTTTGTCCATACGTCAGTAACGTCATCGTCATCATCAAGAAGATCCAGTGTTCTGTGAAGATCCTTGATAGCCTGGTCGTCAGTCAGCTCCACATATGTCTGCGGGATCATGGCGATCTGTGCTTCTACAAGCGGGATTCCGGCTTTCTCAAGAGCCTCACGTACAGCACTGAAATCGTCCGGTGCTGTGATGATCTCAAAGCTGTCCTCTTCCTCGCTGAAGTCCTCAGCACCTGCATCCAGCGCTGTCATCATCAGCTCGTCCGCATCCATCTCACCACACTCATCCTCAAGCTCTTCCTTGTCGATGATGATCTGGCCCTTCTGGTCGAACATAAAGGATACACATCCCTGTGTTCCGATGCTTCCGTTACCTTTGGTAAATGCGTTACGCACATTACCTGCAGTACGGTTCTTGTTATCTGTAAGAGTCTCTACGATAATGGCAACACCGTTCGGACCATATCCCTCATATACAGCCTTCTCGTAGCTGTCTGCAGAATCCGCACCTGCTGCCTTCTTGATTCCACGATCGATAGTATCGTTCGGCATGTTGTTCGCCTTTGCTTTTGCAATGACATCACGAAGCTTGCTGTTGTTTGCAGGATCCGGGCCGCCGGCCTTTACTGCCATAACGATCTCACGGCCGATGACTGTGAAGATCTTACCCTTCTTGGCATCATTTTTCTCTTTCTTATGTTTGATGTTGGCAAATTTTGAATGTCCTGACATGGTATCTTCCTCTCCTTGTTACCGTATATTTTCTTTCGTGCCCTGCTCATTTTGGGTACCGTTTTACATAATTGCAACTCGGTTTAATATAGCACTTATGAAAGATTTCGTCAAGAATCAGAAAACAAACCGGTCAAAATTCCTCATGTTCCCCTTAAAAAGTCAGTTCCAGACTGATCTCAAGCGCATGATTCACCTTATCAAGCATAGCACTGTCCAGATGACACACCTTATCCTTCAGACGCCGCTTGTCGATGGTGCGGAGTTGTTCCAGAAGGATCACGGAATCCTTTTCGATCCCGTAGGCAGATGCATCGATCTCAATATGTGTCGGCAACTTTGCCTTATTCATTTTTGATGTAATTGCCGCACAGATCACTGTGGGGCTGTGACGGTTGCCTACATCGTTCTGGATGATCAGCACCGGACGGATGCCGCCCTGTTCACTGCCCACTACAGGTCTTAAGTCCGCATAAAAAATATCCCCTCTTTTTATAACCACACAATTCACACTCCGATTCTGGTCCGGCTTATTTGCAAGCCGTATTCCTTTTTACAGATAAGTATTTCCACAATTTCTTTGTGTATACCATGCGTGGTACTTTTTTACCGGCCTTATGTCTGACCCGGCGTTTTCCGGATCCGGATATTTACGGATCTACTGGAAAAAGCTCTCCTCTTCTCCACATTCCTTACCGTCTTTGATATAAACCCGCGGAACACGTTTACTGATCCCGCAGACAAATTCATAGGAAAATCTTCCGGAAAGATCTCCCAGTGTCTCCACACTGATAAATTCCTCTCCGTCTCTTCCCATCAGGGTGACCTCGTCCCCGGCCTTCACCTCCGGGATATCTGTGACATCAACCATAAACTGATCCATGCAGACACGTCCGAGGATCGGAGCTTTTTTGCCCCGGATCAGAACCCAGCCCTTATTGGAAAGCTGTCTCGGATAGCCATCCGCATAACCTACGGGGATCGTTGCCATTCTGGTAAAACGTTCCGTAACAAACGTTCCTCCATAGCTTACCGCTGTTCCGCGTTCCACATTTTTCACGTAAGATACATGACTTTTCAGCTCCATTGCAGGTGTCAGCTTCACAATATCACGTTCTACCTCCTCTGACGGATAAATACCGTAAATGGTGATGCCGGCACGAACAACATTGAGATTTGCTTCCGGAACACGGATGATACCTGCACTGTTGGAGCAGTGACGTACCGGAATATGAACGCCTCTTTTTTCCAGAAGCTCTGCAAAACGGAGATAACGGTCCAGCTGCACCAGTGCAGGAGAACGGTCAGTCTCATCCGCCCTGGCAAAATGAGTAAACATTCCCTCGATCACCAGATTCGGGATTTTTGAGATTTTTTCGATCTTTACCGCATTTTCCGGAATATCCGCATATCCGATCCTTGTCATTCCCGTATCCAGAGCCAGATGAATATGTACATTTTTTCCAATGCGTGCACCTGCTTTTGCATATTCTGCCGCTGTATTAAGATCCGATATGGTGATCCGGATATCATTGGCTGCAAGTTCCTCATAATATTCCTCAAATACAAGGCCAAGGATCAGGACAGGCTTGGTGATCCCTGCATGCCGAAGCTCCAGTGCCTCCTCTGCAGTAGCTGTTGCAAATCCCCAGATATAGTCATAGTCCTGGATCAGACGGGCAATAGCTCTGGCTCCATGGCCATAACCATCCGCTTTGATCACAGCGATGATCTTTGTCCCTTCTTTGACATTTTTATGCATTTCCTCAAAATTGTGGGCAATGGCGTCCAGTGATACCAGTGCTTTTACTCTCTCGTATTTTTTCATAATTCCGACTCCTCTTCACCTATAGCTAATGCCCTGGGCAGATATTCTATGATATCTCCTGCCAGCATACTGCGCTTTCCTTTTTCAGCGGCTGCAAGATCACCGCAAAGTCCGTGAAGATAAACACCTAACGCGGCCTTTAAAACCATTGGAGGCTGTTCCTCCGTTTTCAGATACATACATAACACTGCTGCCAGTATCCCTGAAAGCACATCTCCGCTTCCTGCAGTTGCCATTCCGGAATTACCGGAAAGATTCAGATACATCTGTCCTTTCTCATCTGCGATCACTGTACATGCATCCTTCAATACGCACACAGAGCCTGTTTCCGCAGCGCATTTCAATGCAGTATCTGCGATCTCATGCTGGATCTCCTGGATCGTTCTGCCACTGAGCCGGCTCATTTCTCCGATATGCGGTGTCAGAACCACATGCTCTCCCAGATACTGGTGCCACTGAGGATGTGCAGCCAGAAGGTTCAGACCGTCAGCATCCAGGATCAGCGGTTTTTTCTCCCGGGCAGCCGCCGTGAGAAACCACTGTTCTCTCTCACGGCTGGCCACTGATGTTCCAAGTCCCGGTCCGATCACGATCACATCACACCAGGATAGAAGCTGTTCATTGGATTCCTGATCAAAGCGGCTGCAGACCATAGCCTCCGGAAGGAGTATCTGCAGCGGGATCCTGTTGGCTTCCACAGTCTGGATCTTTACCATTCCCGCACCGGCACGAAGTGCTGCACTGGCGCTTAAATAAGCAGCCCCGCACATTCCCTCACTTCCGGTCACAAAGAGCACTTTTCCGAAGGTACCCTTGTTTCCGCCGGGATCACGTTCCGGAAACAGCTTCAGATCTTTATTTTCCAGACAGGCGGCAGATGCAGTCACAGCTTCCTGCTCATAGATCCCGATATCGGCGGTAACGATCCTTCCTGCATACAGTCTCCCCGGATAAAAGCAAAGACCTCTTTTCCGGTAGGCAAATGTAACAGTCAGATCGGCGCTGAAGGCAATTCCCATTTCCAGGCCAGTATCTCCGTTCACTCCTGACGGGATGTCAACTGCGATCTTTTTGGCCCTCGCACTGTTCATCTCATGGATGATATCAGCATAATGCCCCTCGATCGGACGCGTCAGGCCTACCCCAAACACGGCATCTACTATAGTAGTATATTCACTCCACTGCGGGTTATTCACCTCCGGGACACGATAACCGGAAGCGATCTTATACTGAAGAGCTGTCTCTCTGGTCATTTTATCTTTGTTTCCGACCATATAAAACTCTGCCCGGATTCCCTTCAGATGGAACAATCTGGCAACAGCGATACCGTCACCGCCATTATTTCCGCTTCCGCAGACTACCAGGATCCTTTCGTCCTTCTGGAGATACTTTTCTGTTTCCTCTACCACCTTCAGTGCTGCCCGCTCCATCAGAACCTCGGAGGGAACTCCGATCTCACGGATCGTTGTGGAGTCCAGATCCTTCATTTCTGCGCAGGTAACAAGCTTCTTCATTCTGTCTTCTGCCTCCCCTCTGTCATAGAGAAAGCTGCCGTTTCCGGCAGCTTAACAATTCTTACTTATCCACATGTTCCTGCCTGTATTTGCTGAGATTATAAGACAGTGTCATCAGACTCTCGGAAAGATGAACGTTCTCTACGATCACATCATCCGGTGTCTCAAGATCAAGATGTGCAAAATTCCAGATTGCCTTGATTCCGTTCTCCACCAGAATATCTGCCATTTCCTTGGCTTTATTCTTGGGAAGTGTCAGGATCGCGATCTCCACGTTATTCTCTCTCAGGAAAAACGGAAGCTCACTGAGCATCTGGATCTCGAGTCCACGGACTGCGATGCCCTCAAGCACAGGATTTACGTCAAAGATACCAACAAGCCTGAACCCGCGCTTCTCAAAATCCACATAATTGGCAAGTGCCTGTCCCAGATTACCGGCTCCCAGGATGATCATCGGATGAACGGTATCCAGTCCCAGGATCTTACCGATCTCTGTATAAAGATAGTGTACATTATAGCCATACCCCTGCTGCCCAAAACCGCCGAAATTATTAAGATCCTGACGGATCTGAGAAGCTGTGGTATGCATCTTCTTACTTAATTCATTGGAAGAAATACGTTCTACATTATCTTCCATCAGCTCTCCTAAGTAGCGGTAATAGCGTGGCAGACGCTTAATCACCGCTTTCGAGATTTGTTTTGTCTCCACGATAGTTTTCCTCCTTACCTTACACTAGGTTAATTATAACGAATTGATATTTTCCTGTCAATTAAAGTTGTCTATTCTGTACAAATTTCTTTATATTTTTTCTAATAATTGATTTTTTCTTTGAAATCCCGGCAGTTTCCGTTATAATAGGTGGAGGATTTTTCCCTGTTCAGACATAAACAGGGGTGATTCTTTATACAGGAGGACAGTTTTTATGATTTTATCATGTCAGAATATATGCAAGGCCTTTGGCGAAAAAGTAATTTTAAATGATGCATCCTTTCACATTGAAGACCGTGAAAAGGCTGCTCTGATCGGCTGCAACGGTGCAGGAAAGACCACGCTGCTGCGGATCATCATGCAGGAGCTTTCTGCTGATTCCGGTACCGTGGTGCTTGCCCGGGATAAAAATATCGGCTATCTTGCCCAGTACCAGGATATCCACGGACATCATACCATCTACGAGGAACTTCTTACCACCAAACAGCACATCATCGATATGGAACGCCGTATCCGCAATATGGAACAGGAAATGAACACCGTGACCGGTGATGATCTGAACCGTCTGATGGAAACTTATACCCGCCTGACCCATCAGTTTGAACTGGAAAACGGATACGCTTACAAAAGTGAGCTGACCGGTGTCTTAAAGGGTCTCGGCTTCACGGAGGAAGATTATGACAAGCAGATCGAAACTCTTTCCGGCGGTCAGAAAACCCGTGTGGCACTGGGCAAGATGCTTCTTTCCAAGCCGGATATCCTGCTTCTGGATGAGCCAACCAACCACCTGGATATGGAAAGCATCTCCTGGCTGGAAACTTATCTTCTGAATTATCCGGGAGCTGTTTTTATCGTCTCCCATGACCGTTATTTTCTGGATAAGGTGGTCACCAAGGTCATTGAGATCGAAGCCGGACAGACCCGCGTATACAGCGGCAACTATTCTGCCTATGCTCTCAAGAAAGCTCAGCTTCGTGACGCACAGTACAAGGCATACTTAAATCAGCAGCGGGATATCAAGCATCAGGAAGCCGTTATCGCCAAGCTGAAATCCTTTAACCGTGAAAAATCCATCAAGCGTGCGGAAAGCCGTGAAAAAATGCTGGACCGTGTACAGAGGATTGAAAAACCTCTTGAGCTCCAGGACAGGATGCGTATCTCTCTGGAGCCACGGGTATTAAGCGGAAACGATGTGCTCCACGTGGAAGAGCTTTCCAAGGCCTTTCCGGGACAGACCCTGTTCTCCGATATCTCCTTTGATATCAAACGAGGCGAGCGTGTGGCACTGATCGGAAACAACGGAACCGGGAAGACCACCATGCTGAAGATCATCAACGGTCTTATTGAAGCAGATGCCGGCAAATTTTCCCTTGGTTCCAAGGTGCAGATCGGTTATTACGACCAGGAACATCATGTTCTGCATATGGATAAGACAATTTTCCAGGAGATCTCCGATACTTATCCGACTCTCACAGAAACCGAGATCCGAAATATGCTTGCCGCATTTCTCTTTACCGGAGATGATGTTTTCAAGGAAATCTCCGCACTTTCCGGTGGAGAAAGAGGCCGTGTTTCCCTTGCAAAGCTAATGCTTTCCGAAGCCAACTTCCTGATCCTTGACGAGCCTACCAACCACCTGGATATTGCCTCCAAGGAGATTCTGGAGGAAGCATTGGTCAGCTACACCGGTACAGTCCTTTATGTATCCCATGACCGTTACTTTATCAATCAGACTGCGACCAGGATCATGGAGCTGACAAACCAGGCAGTGGTAAATTACATCGGTGATTATGATTACTATCTGGAAAAGAAGGATGAGCTGACCAGTACCTATGCACCGGGAAGTACTTCTCCGGAGGCACCTGCCGAAGAAAAAACGTTTTCCGAAAACAAGCTTTCCTGGCAGCAGATGAAGGAAGAACAGGCAAAGAAACGAAAACGGGAAGCCGAGCTGAAAAAAGTCGAAGCCCGTATCGAAGAGCTGGAAACAAGAGACAGTGAGATCGACGAAACCATGGTCCTTCCGGATGTCTGCACCAATGTAGCGGAATGTACAAAGCTGAGCCGTGAAAAAGCAGCCATCGCTGAAGAACTGGAAGAGCTTTATGAAAAATGGGAAGAGCTGGCCTGACGGTCAGCTCTTTTTTATCCCCTTATGTTTTTATGGAAGCAGCATGCCGAGATGCTGTTCAAAGCATACACCATCGTTACGGTCTGTTCCTTCCTCCACCGCATCCCGGATCGATGCCGAGATAAAGTCCACGGCCAGCTCTGCACAGGTTTTCATGGAATATCTTTTTACCAGCCCTGCACTGAGCACGGATGCAAAAAGATCTCCTGTCCCGGAATAGCTTCCTCCGGATTTCTCTGCAAATATCCAGGAGCTGTTTCCGTTTTCCAGGACAAGATTTCCCATTTTCAGAGGCTGCCCTTCCTCTCTGTGATCTACTCCGGTGATCACAACGGCAGGAAGTGAAAATTTCCGGGCAAGTCCGCACCCGATCTCCCGGATCTCTTCCATCCGCCGGGCCTCTGATGCCTTTTGCAGTTCCTTCCAGATCTCCTCCATTTTTTCTTTTCCGCGAAGAAGGAGGAGAGCTTCCGTAAGGTTCGGTGTGATCACATAGGAACGGCGTGTCAGTTCGCAGAACCGGCTGCGGAGCTCTTCTGTATAGATCGGATAAACCGCGCCCTCATCCCCCATCACCGGATCTGTAAGGATCAGAGTATCCTCCCCTGCAAACGCATCCATAAATTTCAGGATCCTGTCTGCCTGCTTATCATCAGAAAGAAATCCTGTATAGATCCCATCCGGAAAAAATCCTCTTTTTTTCCACTGCTCCATATATGGTTCCATATGCTCTGTGAAATCCTCACAGAAATAACTTTCATAACCGGTCTGGTTGCTTAAAACAGCGGTGGGAAGTGGACACGCCTGGACTCCCATCACCGAGATCACCGGGATCGCTGCTGTCAGTGAACATTTCCCCAGCCCGGAAAGATCATTGATCACTGCTATTTTTTTCATGGTAATTCTCCAGTCTTGAGTTTTTTTCTGTAATATTATAGAATGAACTGTCAGGTTTACGCAATCATTTTTGGAAGGAAATCATCATACTTATGTTAAATATATCTGCAGAACACAAAAAAGAACACCTATATCTGGAGGTTTATCACTATTACCGGAAGCTGATCATGGAAGGCCGTCTCCTTCCCGGAAGCAAAATGCCCTCCCTCCGCAAATGCGCCCAGGAGCTGAAGCTGAGCCGTACCACTATCGAAAATGCCTATCTTCTGCTGGCAGCAGACGGCTATATCATCGCCAGGGCACAGAGCGGCTATTATGTCACCGGCATTGCTTCCAAGCAGCATCTGCTCACCCCCGAAAAACAGGATAAGGATATCACGCCCTGTCTATACGATTTTGCCTCTTCCGGTGTTGACCGGGAAAGCTTTCGTTTTGATCTGTGGCAGCGTTACATCAAAAGCGCCCTCCGCCAGGGCGACCGTATGCTTTCTTATGGCGAGCCCCAGGGCGAAAGCGATTTCCGGGAGGTTCTCGCAGACTATATCCGGGAACGCAGAAATGTGATCTGCTCCCCGGATGACATTGTAGTAGGGGCCGGTCTCCAGCCCCTTCTCCAGATCCTCTGCCCTCTGATCCATGAACGGAAAACCGTTTCGTTCCCTACACCGTCCTTCACCGCATGCAGCACCATCTTTCAGGATTACGGCTTTGATGTCCATTATCGGGACAAAAGCTGCGATGTGATCTATGTTTCTCCTGCTCACATGACAAAATGGGGCGAGATCATGCCGGTAAAACGACGCCTGGAGCTGATCCATCATGCGGAGATCAATGACCATCTGATCATTGAGGATGATTTCGAAAACGAATTTGTTTATTTCCAGAAGCCAACGCCTTCACTTTTTGGTCTTGCAGGCGGTGAAAACGTTGTCTATATCGGTTCCTTTTCCAGGCTGCTGCTGCCCTCCATCCGTGTCAGCTTCATGGTACTGCCACGCTCTCTCCGGGAAAAATATACAAAAAAAGCAGCCTTTTATAATCAGACTGCTTCCAAGGCAGAACAGATCGCGCTCTGCCAGTTTATCCGCGACGGGCATATGGCTTCCCAGACAAGAAAGCTCCGCCGCCTTTATTCCCAGAAGCTGAAGGCTCTTTCCCAGGCTGTCCGGGAAACCTTCGGCCAGGACTGCCAGATCCAGACAGGAGCCGCAGGAACCAGCCTTGCCCTTACTCTCCCCTGTTCTCTCACAGGCAGTGAACTGACAGACAGAGCCCGGAACCGTGGTCTGGGACTGGAGGTTCTCAGAGAAAACGGAGCCGAGGTCACCCTGGTCCTCTCCTGCTCCTCCATTCCATCCAAGGATTTTCTGCCTGCCTGCCAGCTTCTGAAGGAGGTTATCGGCTCCTAATCTCTCCGATTATCGATCATGTAGAGCAGGGCATTTACAATGCACGCAGCAATGTTGCTCCCACCCTTGCGTCCTTTTGCCACAATATAAGGCACATCTGCGTGCATGATCAGCTCCTTTGACTGCACAACATTCACAAATCCTACCGGCACACCGATGATCAGCTCAGGAGCAAGCTTTCCGTTCTCAATAAGCTCATAAAGACGTACCAGTGCGGTAGGTGCGTTTCCGATGGCAAAGATCAGCTTTTTATCCATCTCTGCTGCCTTGTCCATGCTGGCTGTGGCTCTGGTAGTCCCGTTCTTTTTTGCAAGGGCAGCCACATCCTCGTCGGACATGAAGCAGTAAGCCTCACCGCCGTAGCGGGCAAGTGCACGCTTGTTGATCCCGGCCTTTGCCATCTGGGTATCTGTGACGATGCAGGCACCGTTGCGGATGGCGTCCATTGCCTTCTCCACTGCCCCCTCCGAGAAGCAGAGATTTTTTGCATAATCAAAATCTGCGCTTGTGTGGATGCAGCGTTTTACGATCAGCTCGGTTCCCGGGATCAGGGGAGTATCCCCAAGCTCTTCTGTGATGATCTCAAAGCTTCTTTTTTCGATCTCCAGGGGTTTTACATTTTCAAGCTCTACTTTCATTTCTATTCTTCCTCCGTAATCCCGTTTTCCAGTATCTCATAGATTTTTTTCATATCCAGATGCTTCCGCAGCTCTGCAGCCAGGATATCATACTGCTGTTCCTTAAATGTCGCAAAATCCACGCCTGTCATATTTTCCACATCAATACCTTTTTTCTCGCCGATCACGCGGATGATCGCCTCTGCAGATGCTTCCTTATCGAAAACGCCGTGAATATAGGTTCCGCACACATTTCCCGCAAAAGCACCCTCTTCTTTTTTCTTACCGCTGACGCTGTCTGTGATCTTCGTGGCTGTTCCTGCATTGTCCTTCAGGATGCTTTCGCCCATATGGATCTCGTAGCCCTCGATCTCCGCACCGGAAAGAGGAGCAAACACACCGGACAGCTGACCGAAATGCCCCTGCACCCTGGTCCTGGTTTTCTTTTCGGCAAATACCGTTTCCATAGGAAGAAGTCCCATTCCTTTCATGGAACCGCCATTTTCAACTCCATGAGGGTCGCTTAAGGTCTCGCCCAGCATCTGATAGCCGCCGCAGACACCAAAGATCAGCTTGCCTCTGGAGGCTTCCTTGAGAACTGCTGCCTCCATTCCGCTTTCCCGCATCCAGATCAGATCACCCATAGTGTTCTTGGTTCCAGGAAGGATGATCATGTCCGGAGAGTGAAGATCTCTCGGGTGTTTTACATAGCGGAGAGAAACTCCGGGAATGCTCTCAAAAGGATTAAAATCCGTAAAGTTGGAGATCCTTGGTGTACGGACCACTGCGATATCAATGACACCGGCTTCCTGCTTCCGGTCAAAACGCTCCGTCAGGCTGTCCTCATCCTCCACCTGGATATCCAGATAAGGCGCCACACCCACCACCGGGATCCCGCTTCTTTCCTCAAGCATGACAACACCAGGGTCCAGAATAGTCTTATCTCCGCGGAATTTGTTGATGATCAGCCCCTTTACCATAGCCTTCTCATCGTCCTCCAGAAGCTCCACCGTACCGATCAGCTGGGCAAAAACACCTCCACGGTCAATATCTCCCACAAGAAGGACCGGTGCCTTGGCCATCTTTGCCATACCCATATTTACAATATCCTCATCCTTGAGATTGATCTCGGCAGGACTTCCCGCACCTTCGATGACAATGATATCGTTTTCCGCTGCAAGAGCGTTGTATGCCTTCATCACATCCGGGACCAGGGTCTTCTTATATTTGAAATAATCCCTGGCACTCATGGTTCCAAGAACCTCTCCGTTTACGATCACCTGGGATCCTACATCATTGGTAGGCTTCAGAAGGATGGGATTCATCAGGACAGACGGCCGGATCCCGGCTGCCTCTGCCTGCATGACCTGGGCCCGTCCCATCTCAAGACCATCCTCTGTGATAAAGGAATTCAGTGCCATATTTTGTGATTTAAAAGGAGCCACACGATATCCATCCTGCTTAAAGATCCTGCAAAGTCCCGCAGCCAGCAGGCTTTTTCCGGCATTGGACATGGTTCCCTGTACCATTATTGCTTTTGCCATAATATACCTCCCTCAAGTACTTCGATCAGTTTTACATTTTCTTCATGGCGCTTTACCGCGATCCGGTAATACCCCTTTGTAAGACCCGGATAATTGCTGCAGTCACGGATCAGGATCCGCTTGCGCAGACAGAAGTCAAAGAGCTCCTCCGGTCCTTTAAAGAAAATATAATTTGCTTCCGACGGAAATACTTTATACCCAATGCGGACCAGCTCATCCTTCAGCCACTGTGCCTCCCGAAAAACAAGCTGTCTTCCCTCCTCTACATATTCCGTCTCTGTAAGTGCCTGGAGCCCGGCTGCCTGGGCCATGGTGGAAACATTCCACGGCTGAACGCAGAGCTCCATCCTTTCCATCAGCTTTCTGTCAGAACAGAGGCCATAGCCCAGCCGCACACCGGCCATGGCATATCTTTTTGTAAATGCTTTCAGGATAAAAAGATTATTGAACCCGGAAAGAGAATGCTTCAGAGAATACTCTTCCGGTTCCTTTACAAAATCAAGGAAACATTCATCTACCACCAGCAGGATATCCAGCTTTCTGCATTTTTCCAGGATCCTTTTCAGAAGCCTGTGGGGGATCAGCATGCCGGTAGGATTGTTGGGGTTACATAAGAAAGCCATATCCAGTCCCTTATGGAGGACATCCAGATATGCTTCACTGAGCACAAAACCGTCATTTTCCGTCAGCATGTAATATTCCAGCTCACAGCCAGTGCTGGCCAGAGCCTGTCCGTATTCCGCAAAAGTAGGCGCCGGGATCAGAGCCCGCTTTGGCTTTACTGCATGACAGAGCGTAAAGATCACTTCTGCTGCTCCGTTACCGCATATTACCTCTTCCGCTTTTACCCCTTCCGATTCTGCGATCCTTTCCCTGAGAACGCCGCATCCCACCTGGGGATACTGTGCAATATGATCCAGACTGTGGATAATGGCCTGCTTCACACTTTCCGGTGTTCCCAAAGGATTCAGATTTGCCGAAAAATCCAGGCAGTCTTTATGTTTATATACGTCTCCTCCATGTATGTGTTTTGTCATTGGTCATTCTCCTGTCTGTATTTATTGTTACCTTAATAACCCGAACCGGATGCCCGCACTGAGCAGTCCAAAAACCACCACACCCAGTATGGAGGCGGCGTACATCAGCCGGTTAGCTCTTTTGATATCCTCCGGCTCCACCGGACGGATCGGATCCCCGATCGTGGGTTTTTCATATAATTTTCCGAAATAATATGCATTTCCCGCAAGCTGTACATCCAGCGCTCCGGCCATGGCAGCCTCTGTCTGGGCTGAGTTGGGGCTTGCATGATTTCTCCGGTCACGTTTGTAGATCTTTGCCGCGTTTTTTATATCCATTCCTGTAAAAACAGTTCCTGCCACCATCAGCCATCCGGAAATCCTGGCAGGGATATAATTGGCCACATCATCCAGCTTTGCCGCAACACGGCCGAAATAAAGATATTTGTCATTTTTATATCCAAGCATGGAATCCATGGTATTGATGCCCTTGTACAGAAACATCAGCGGCACCCCGCCGATAGCCATATAAAGCATGGGGGCGATCACGCCGTCGGATGCATTTTCCGCAACTGTTTCCACTGCTGCCTTTGTCACGCCGGTTTCCGTAAGCTCACTGGTATCACGGCCTACGATCATGGACACCGCATAGCGTGCCTCCTCCAGAGTTCCGTTTTTCAGCCGGTCATAAACCTTCATACTCTCGTCTTTTAAGGAACGGGTAGCAAGAAGCTGATAGCACCAGAATACCTCCAGCACAAATCCGGCCACCGGCAGATACCGGTAAAGATAGTGAAGCACCAGAAGCGGCACCCCACCGCTGAACAGACAGACAAGCACTACGATCAGAAAGCCTCCTGTCAGCTCACCGCCGTGATTTTTCGGAAAAATCTTTCGGATCACTTTTTCCAGCACTGCGATCAGATTGCCGATGACGCAGATCGGATGATAAAGCCATCTGGGATCTCCGATCAGAAGATCCAGCACAAATCCTATGACCAGTGCAGGAAGACTATATTTCAGCATCTTTTTTCTGCCTCCGTTCCTTCTTATATTCCAGTGCGTTCTTCAGAAAGCGTGCCGGAACCCTGGGATTTCCGTAATAATAAAGATGAGGAAATCCTGCCATCAGCCTGCCCCGGTCATGGATACAATCCCATCCTCTTTTAGATGCCGGCTTTGCCGCATGAAAATCCTCTCCGCAATCTGTGGAATCAAAATAATGGAATTCATGAGCCGGGATCTCACCAAGTCCGGTATCCTGTTTTTCCGTAAGGGTGATATAACCGAACCGGTTCAGCTTCGGTGTCCGGTAAGCCCTTCCAGGGATCACCCCGCAAACCCTGCGCTGCTTTCCTTCCATATCCTCCATTTCCTGATGAAGATACATGAATCCGCCGCATTCTGCCAGACAGGGCATTCCGTCCAGGATAACTTCCCGGATCCGGGTGCACATTTCCTGATTTTCTTCCAACGCCTCCCCGTTTAATTCCGGGTAACCGCCGCTTAAAAGAAGCCCGTCCAGATCCTCCGGAAGCTCTCTGTCATGAATGGGTGAAAAACGTACCAGCTCCGCTCCCATCTGCTCCAGAAGATTTAAATTATCCGCATAGAAAAAGCAGAAGGCTTCATCATCCGCCACACCGATCCGTACCTTTTCCTCTGTCCGGTATCCGAAGGCAGTATCCTTCTGTATAAGCATTTCCGGCTCCGGCGCCGCAAGCTCCGGTGCTCCCCCTGCAAGCTCCAGGATCCCATCGATATCCAAAGTTTTCTCCAGCACCTCGGAAAGCTTCTGCAGACGGCTTTTCAGCTCCGGGATCTCCTCCGGAAGCACCAGCCCCAGATGACGGCTTTCGATCACACAGTCCTCCACCTTCGGAACATATCCCAGTACCTTTACGGAAAGCTCCTCTTCCAGAAGCTTTTTCATTCGGGGATACAGCATGGGAGACATCTGGTTAAAGATCACGCCGCAGATATGGCTGTCCTTTTTGTATTCCAGAAAGCCCTTTACATAGGCAGCCAGGGAAACACTCATGCCACGGCTGTTTACGATCAGGATCACCGGTGTATCTGTGGTGGAGGCCAGATCATAGGCACTGGCTCTGGAGGTGATCCCTCCTACACCGTCATAGTACCCCATGACTCCCTCCATCACTGCGATCTCACAGTCCGATGCGTTCTTTGCCAGAAGATACCGGGTCCTGTCTCCATCTGTAAAAAACGTATCCAGGTTTCGGGATCTTGTACCGATCACACGGCTGTGGAACATGGGATCTATGTAATCCGGGCCGCATTTAAAAGAAGCTACCTTAAGGCCACGGTTCACCAGCGCCTGAAGCAGTCCGCAGGTGATCAGGGTTTTTCCGCTTCCGCTGGCACCTGCCGCAAGAAGTATTCTCGGGATCTTCACCTAAATCTCCTCCCCTCTTCCGCTGCAGGAAATAATATAGATCGGATTCTCACCCATCATCATATGATATCTTCCGATAGATTTTGATCTTGCCGCAGACAGCTGTACGATATCCACATCTGTCAGGCTGAAATCTCGTATGGCATTCATGGCTTCCGTCACAGTCTCCAGAGTGATGCAGTTGATCACGATCCGTACTTCCGGATTTTTGTCCAGAAGAAGCCGGATGATCTCATTCATGTTTCCGGAAGACCCGCCGATAAAAGCATGTGTCGGAACAGGCAGCTCCACCATAGCTTCCGGTGCAGTACCCGGTACGATCTCCAGATTATCTGCGGCAAATTTCCGCCTGTTCTCCTTAAGAAGAGCAAGGGCATCCTCCTTTTTCTCGATGGCATAGACCTGCCCCTTCCAGGCACGCAGCGCCATCTCAACGGAAACCGAGCCTGTGCCCGCTCCCACATCATAGCAGACAGAATCCTCCTGAAGACGAAGCTTGGACAGAGAAACCGTACGCACCTCTTCCTTTGTCATAGGCGCCTTCCCACGGAGAAATTCCTCATCACAGATCCCGTGAACTGCGGGCAAAGGTTCTGCCTTTTCATTGCACGCAGTTACCACGCTTAATGCATCTCCCCGGTATTCTGTAAGATCTGCTGCCCTGGCATGAAAGATCTTTTCATTTTCGTAGGAAAGATTTTCGCCTACATAAAGGGTCACATCACCCATTCCATACTCAACCAGACGAGAAGCCAGACGAGCTACCCCATCCTCTGTTCCCAGAATGGAAAAGACCTTGGGGTTATGTCGGATCAGTGAGATCAGATTGCAGTCTCTTCCATGAGCGCTGACGATCCTGGCATCATCCCAGGAAAGACCGATCTTCGCCATAAAATAAACAACAGAAGAAATCCCACAGATCACCTGGACATCGCCATCCAGAAGATCCATCAGCTTCCTTGCGCCGCTGTAGAAGCCCACATCTCCGGAAAGGGCAATGGCAACGGTACGGTACTGTGGATGTGCCTTGATATACTCCACGATCTTATCACTGCGGTACTCATGGAGAACCATCTGTCCGGGCCTCTGTACGGCATCTGTCATACGCTTTGCACCGATCAGAAGCTCCGCCTCATCAAAGGCCTTCTTTCCTTCCAGGGTCAGGGTTTTTTCCGCACCCATGCCGATGCCCACAAGAGAAACCCTCTGTGACAGGGTAAGGCCGAACAGCTTTGCCAGAAATACCCTTGCTTCCGGCAGGGACAGCCCCTCCTCCTGCAAAGGTCTTCCGATGATCACAGGTGTGGCGCCGCAGCGCTGACAGGCCTCCATCTTTTCCGGAAATCCACCTGCCAGACCGGTATCCTTGGTGACCAGATAGCTGCACTGGAACTGACGAAGCATCGCTTCGTTGATCTCTGTGGAAAATGGCCCCTGCATACCGATGAGATGCTTTCCCTCGATCCCCAGCTCCGCACAGGAGCTAATCACAGAAGGGATGGACAGCACCCGGGCAAAAAGCCTCTCCTGGTAATCCGGGATCACTGTAAATTTAGACAGCTCCTTGCTTCCTGTGGTAAGAAAAATGTTCCCCTCTGTGCCGGAAAGAAATTCTGCCGCCTTCTCCGTGCTTTCCACGTAGATGGCTTCACGGTTCTTCTCTCCCTCCGGGCGAAGAACACGCTGATAACGGATATTTTCGTTCTCACAGGCAGACCGGATATTTTTTGTCACCTCTGCCGCATAGGGATGAGTGGCATCCAGAACGATCTCCGGCGCTTCCCTCCGGAAAAGCTCCTCCATATCTTCGATTTTCAGCCTTCCGGCGCTGACATGGAGAAATTCATTTTCCTTCAGAAGGGATCCGCCATATTCCGTAGCTGCACAGGCATAGACCGGAACATGATTTTCCGCAAGGAACTCACAGAGTGCGTAGCCCTCGGTGGTCCCTGCAAAAACAATGGCTTTATACATTCTTATATCCCCTTGGTGTTACCATCTTGCCGTTTACATTCTTAGTCTGTGAATTTCCCACAAATACGGTAGTAAACATATCCACTTCTGTATCACGAAGCTCCTTCAGTGTCATAACCTGTGCAGTCTCGCCGTCACGTGCGATCTGGGCGACCGTGCCGCAGACAGTGTCCGGGGACTTGTATTTCATCATCAGATCACAGGCCTTCTGAAGATAATCCTTACGTTTTCTGCTGGACGGATTGTAAAGGCATACCACAAAATCCGCCTGTGCTGCTGCCAGAAGCCTTGCCTCGATCTTCTCCCACGGAGTCAGAAGATCACTTAAGCTGATCAGGCAGAAGTCATGGATCAGCGGTGCACCCAGCACTGCGGCGCCGCCTGTAGCTGCTGTCACACCCGGGATAATGATCAGCTCCACATCCGGATAGTTTTCACCTACCTCATACATCAGACCTGCCATACCGTAAACACCGGCATCCCCACTGCAGATCATGGAAACGGTTTTTCCTTTTTTTGCCTCATCAAAAGCAAGTACACAGCGGTCTACCTCTTTTTTCATCGGTGTGGTCATGAACTCTTTACCTGCAAAATACTCCTTTACAAGATCCACATATACGGTGTAACCGATGATCACATCACTTTCATTTAATGCACGGATCGCTCTTCCAGTCATCTGGTCATACGCACCCGGGCCAATTCCTACAACATAAATCTTACTCAAAACGTATCCTCCGATTTCCGGCTGCAAGGGCGGTGGTCACACCGTCCCGGCCTGTTTTTTTTCTGATCAGTGTACCCTGTCCGCAACCCAGAACCGCGCTTCTCTCACAGACATTCTCTACACCTGTTATCTTTTTTACAAATTGTGACGGGGTAAATTCACCCTGCACTGCCTTCAGCTCTTCCTCTGTAAAGGTCAGAAACGGAAGCTGCCAGGCTTCTGCCAGAGAAAGAAGTCCCACCTCTTCTTTCTTCAGATCAATACTGGCAACAGCTCTCAGTGCTTCTCTGTAAACATCTGATTCCTTCAGACATTCCTCTGCCGCCTTCTGGATGGAGACTGCATCCTTTCCCCTGCGGCAGCCCATTCCCAGAACTGCAGCGGGCGGCACCACATGGACTGTATTTTTAAAGGGCAGGCAGCCTCTGTGGATCGTCACCGCAATACCTGTTTCCGGTGCCTCATCGGCTTTCTCACCATTCTCCGGATCCGCTGCAGCTGAGGGCCTTCCGTCTTTTCCGCAAAGCACCAGACCCTCCGGCAGCTCTCCGTCCCATGGAAACTCACTGTAGAAGCCAACGCTCTCTCCTGCAAGAAGGGCCGCAGAAGCCTCCTTCGCAGCCTTCATATGAAAAATAGCACAACCATTCTTTTTTGCAAAAACATCCACTGCAAAACGACTGTGAAGATCTGTGGCTGTTGTCACAACCGGCACTGCCTTAAGATATCCGGCACAGCGAAGTGCCAGCTCATTGGCTCCGCCAAGATGTCCGGAAAGAAGAGCAATGACAAATTTTCCGCATTCATCGATCACCAGCACAGCCGGATCCGTCTTTTTTCCGGCAATGTAAGGTGCGATACTGCGCACTGCGATCCCGCAGGCGCCAACAAAGATCACGCCCTCTTTTCCTGCCTGGAACTGTTCCCCTGCCCACTGGGAGGTGGAAACAGAGATCGGATCCGGAAGGTACCGGCTCTTTTTTGCAAGGGTGACATTCTCACCCTCTTTTTCCAGAGCCCTCTGAAGCCTTTCCCCTGTCTCCAGCCCTGTCATACTGAAGCAAATGATGGAAATGTTCATATTTTATTTCGTAGCCTCACGGAACTCTGTGGTAAAGCCCGGATCATACAGCTTGGATCTGTCATAGCTTGCAGCATTGACCGCATCGCCTACCAGCATAAGAGCTGTTTTTGTGATCTTGTTCTCTTTTGCTGTCTGGGCCAGAGTACCCACTGTACAGATAAACTTCTTCTCATCGGGCCAGGTTGCCTTGTAGACGATGGCAGCCGGTGTATCCTCACGGTATCCGCCCTCCACCAGTCTGCGGCTCAGCTCCTCCAGCATACCTGTACTGAGGAAAATAACCATAGTCGCATTATGAGCGGCAAAGGACTGAATGCTCTCTTTTGCCGGCACCGGTGTCCTTCCTTCCATTCTTGTGATGATCACACTCTGGGAAATATCCGGAAGTGTATACTCCAGGTTCAGTGCAGATGCAGCTCCGCAGAAGGCACTGACACCCGGGCAGGAATCATAGGGGATCCCCTTTTCATCCAGGATATCCATCTGCTCACGGATCGCACCATAGATACATGGATCGCCGGTGTGGAGACGAACGGTCATCTTACCTTCAGCCTCTGCTCTCTCCATAACAGAGATCACTTCCTCAAGGGTCATCTTTGCACTGTTATGGATGGTGCACACATCCTTGGAATACTCCAGAAGCTGGGGATTTACAAGAGATCCCGCATAGATGATCACATCTGCCTCTTCCAGATACTGTTTACCTCTTACTGTGATAAGATCCGGTGCTCCCGGACCTGCTCCTACAAAATGTACCATAATCTATTCCTCTCTTCTATCTTTGTTTTCTTTGATAATGATCAGGGAATAATATCCTGCATCCTCAGGGATCTCCTCCACGGTCCGGTAGATCTTTTCATCCGGCATTCCGCAGTTTTCGATCATCATGGCCTCTGCCCCCTGGGAAAGAAGCTCCGCCTTCACATCCTTCATTTTCTTTCCAGCCTTCATAAGGACCTTGGTACCGGAAAGCTTCAGCGCATCCTCGATCTGATAGGAAGCCGGGATCACGTGAAGAGGCTCTGCCTTCTCCACAAGTCCGGTGTTCAGACGGGCGGAAACTGCACAGAAGGATGTGATGCCACAAACGATCTCCGTCTCATAGCCCTGAGCCACAAGTCTGTGATGAATATAGAGATATGTGGAATACACGGTAGGATCTCCCAGTGTGAGAAATACCACATCTTTCCCCTGGTTCAGGACAGCCTTGACTTTATCTGCTCCTGCATCGTGATAGCTCTTCAGCACCTCAGGATCTTTGGACATTGGAAAAGGAACTGCAAGAAGCTCCTTCTTTCCAAGCTCCGGATAAGCGCCCTCCACGATCTTAAATGCTACCGTATCCTCCGGAATCTGTCCCGGAAGTGCGATCACCTCTGCCTCCTTTACAAGACGAAGTGCTTTTAAGGTAAGAAGCTCCGGATCTCCCGGTCCAACACCTACACCATATAATTTACCTGCCATATTTCTTTCCTCCTAGCTATATTTTCCAGACAGGATAAAACCTGTCTGTTATTTTTATCAACTTTTGTCCTGCTCTTTAAAGATTCCATTCGGACCGGGGTTCCTGTCATGAAATATCATCCACCCGGACTGCCTGCTCCTGTATCTTATGGATCAGCTCTTCTGCATCCCGAGTCTGCCCCAGCAGTCCGTATACATTGGAAAACACCACAGCGCCCAAAAGGATCTGCTCATAGGACCTGTGGTCCAGATAAAACTGGATCTTCTCCATGACCACAGCCATAGTCTCTTTCAGGATACCATAGCTGTCAAGAACAGCCAGCGCCTCATCGGTAGTCCCCGCCTTCAGGATCTCTCTGGCACATTCCAGAGAGCCCCCTGCACGGATGGCACTTGCACAGAGAACCTCCATCCTTCCGTCAGCACAGTGGGAATGCGTATTCATGATCCCGGCGGCAACCTTTACAAACTTACCGATGTGAGCCACAAAAAGAATGCCCTTTACGCCCATATCAATGGCCATGTCAATGGTCTCTCCTACATAGTTGCTGCACTTGATATTGTTCTCAAAGGGAATGGACATATGCTCCCTGAGATAGTCCGCACCGTAATTCCCCGGTGTCACCAGGATATAATTTTCTCCCTGGCAGAAATGCTGCTTCATCTCCACGTGGATGCTTTCGATCAGAGCCTTCTCACTCATAGGCTCTACGATCCCGCTGGTTCCAAGTATGGAAATCCCGCCCAGAATGCCAAGACGGGGATTAAAGGTTTTTTTGGCAATCTCCTCCCCCTGGGGAACGGATACGGTAAGCTTCAGACCGCCTTCGTAGTCATATTCCTGGGCCGCCTCCTCGGCCTCCCGCAGGATCATGGCTCTGGGAACCGGATTGATCGCCGCCTCGCCCACTTTCTGGGAAAGTCCCGGCTTGGTGACACGACCCACCCCGATTCCTCCGTCCAGGATGATCTGAGGCCGGGATTTCTCTGTTTTCCGTTCCTGCCCAGCCTGTTCTGCCGCTGAAACAGAAAACTTCTCCGCTTTTACATAGACCAGGATCCCGTTGGTGGTATCCGGATCATCACCTGCATCCTTCTGCACAGCACAGGAGACATACACTTCACCTCGGGTAATATCGTGAAGCTGTAATGTGAGGGTGATCCCCTTTGGGGTATCAAGCTCTACCTCGGAAAGAGTCTCTCCCGAAAGCAGCATCCGGACTGCACCCCTGGCTGCCCCGGCTGCACAGGAGCCTGTTGTGTAGCCGTAGCGGAGGCGCTTGTTGTTTTTTATGACATACTGGTCTTCCAGTCCGTTCTTCATATATGCGACGCCCTCCTTTTTAAATTACCTTGTGCTCCAGCCATTTCCGGCTGTGGAAACGCCAGGTGAAAATAATCCCACGAACAGTCCAGTCCGCAAACATTCCGATCCAGACACCCATAGGCCCGAAGCCCAGGACACGGATCAGGAAAACACAGAGACAGAACCTGCACGCCCACATGGTACAGCAGGAGGTGATCATGGAAAACTTCACATCACCGGCTGCACGAAGACCATACCCCGGCACGAACGCCATTGTCCATACCACAGGCTTTACGATGGTGATCCATGTGATCATGTGGATGCACATTTCCGCACTGGTACTCTCCATTCCGCCAAGGATCGTCACCGGTCTGACCAAAATATACACAATCAGACAGCTTACGATAATAACTGCCTCTGCAATGACGCAGAGTTTTTTTATGTAATAGACCGCCTCATCCTTTCGACCGGCGCCAAGACACTGGCCTACGATAGTCATCAGGCCCACACCTACTCCGATGGCTGCGATACCATTTAGGTTCTCGAGGATATTGGTCATTGCCTGAGCTGCGATAGCTGCTGTTCCCAGTGTGGAAACCGTAGACTGGATGGCAAGCTTTCCAAGCTGAAACATACTGTTCTCAATTCCCGAAGGGATCCCAAGTCCCAGGATACGTCCGATCATGCTCCAGTCCGGACGGATCTTCAGGTAATCCTTCACAACGACAGGCTGGCGATCCTTACGCAGCTGCCAGAGAACAACCACTGCACAGAAAATACGGGAAACCAGTGTGGAGATTGCCGCTCCTGCAACACCAAGGTGGAAAACCCAGATCAGAACCGCATTTCCACCAATATTCATGATATTGGAGATCATGGAGATGGTCATAGGCCCCTTGGTATTCTCCTGGGCACGAAAGATCGAAGCCGCAGAATCATAAGCCGCAATAAAGGGGAATGACAGTGCCGTGAAAAAGAAATAGGTTTCCGATGCACGCATAACATCCGCATCCACCGCACCGAAGATCAGCCTCAAAAGCGGCTTCTGAAAGATCAGACAGACTGCAGACACCACTACAGAGATTGCTGTGATGATAAAAAGCACCTGCCTGGCAGACATGTTCGCCTTCTCATAATTCCTCTGTCCGATATACTGGGCACAGACAATGGCGCCTCCCGCTGCCAGCGCCGAAAAAGCCTGGATCAGAAGCACATTGATGGAATCCACCAGCGATACCGCAGAAAGAGCCGCAGATCCCACATTGCTGACCATCATGGTATCTGCGGTTCCCATTATCGAATTCAAAATCTGTTCCAGCACTACCGGTACCAGAAGATTACGGATCATCCGGTTGGTAAACATATGCTGCTGTTCCATCGTTACATCCTCCGCCTCACTTATTTATGACCTGACAAAGCAGAAAAAAATCGTCTGTATTTTATCAATCACACTTTCTCTGACATTATACCCTTTTCCCGCTCTTTTTCCAATATATTTTCTGTGTTTTTTGTACAAACTGCAAAATGCCGCAGGCGCGAAACCTGCGGCAGTCTTTCTTTTTTGTGTTTTTTTATTATACAATTATGTTCCAAAGTCACTCTTTTTCATATTTTTCAATCAAACATTGATGTTCCTTACTGGTTTTATCATAGTTGATCCCAACAAGCAGGATTTCACCTGTGTAATCCAGAATTGAAGAAGGATATTTTTTATCTTTAATCTGCATCACGGCAGTCTGGGCATTTTGATTCCACTTCAGCTCTACGATCAACGCCGGATAAGATGAACAGTACTCTATCTTTGGGATAAACACAAAATCAGCAAATCCACGGCCTGTCGGCAGTTCCCGGACAGGTTTAAAATAGTACTGCATTGCACTTAAATATGCAATTGCCAAAACACTGCTCAGTGAATTCTCATTGTTATATTGAATGGAAGACGCATACTCGTTGTGGATTTTTTCAATCTGTGCAGCAACTTCTACTCCATCCATGTCCAACGTAGCATCAAGTAAATGTTCCGAATTTTTCTGGAATTCCAGCATCTCATTCCACTGCTTACTTTCAACAGCAGCTGTAAGTTCTTGTCGAATCTCTTCATTCGGCACAAAGGCAGTCTTTAATTTGGGGTTATATCCAAAATAACCCAGGTGAATCATGTATGTTAACACATCATCCTTACTTTTGATGCTTACCGTATCGTTCTTAAAGGTTGCTGTGTTTACTTTAACCTCTGCACCAGAGATCATTTCAATAATAGCTGTTTTCAAACCACCATAATTCATGTTGATCAGCGGAACAATCACGTCATACGAAGCTGTTTCTGACCAATAGCTCTTGAATTCTCCCCGAAGCATCACGCCAACAACTGCTCGAGGATTATAAACCTGATGACCATTCAGCAGATATCCATCATACCAACGCTTTACCTCATCAAAATCCTGATGATATTCTTCTGCCAGTTTCTGCACTTCATTCTCAGTAAAACCGACATACGGTGCGAGACTGCCTGGGCTCAGCATAGAAAACTCATCAAAGTTATTCAGAGCTGACTGTGTTTTTTCCTTCTTTATGGGAAGAATACCTGTAAGGTACGCCAGTTGAATATACTTTGTAGGTTCTATTCCTTTGAACATTCCTCGCAGGAAATTTATATAATCTTCCTGTGCTTTTTTATTGGCCGCCTCATCACGAATCAGTACGTCCCATTCATCAATGATGACGATAAACTTCTGTCCCACCTTATCTTTGATTCTTGAAAGTGCATCCGGCAAGCCAGATACTTCAAGTGGCAGAACATCCGGATAAACTTCCCGCAATTCATCCAGAACCGCCTCCGTGACATGCTTCACTATATTATCCGCATCATCACAGTTTGCCAGAAACCACTGAATATCGATATGGATCACATCATACTTGTTAAGATGCTTTTTAAAGTCGGCCGCCCTGCTTATCTGCAATCCAGAAAACATCTGCTCAGAATCTGCGCCTTTACTATAATACGCAGCCAACATATTAGCCGCATAAGATTTTCCGAACCGACGCGGCCGACTATTGCAAATATAGGCATTTGTTGTATCAAGAACACTGTTTGTATACTCGATCAGGCCAGTCTTATCCACATATATTCTGGAGTTAAGAGCAACCTGAAATGCACTGTTGTCCGGGTTCACAAATCTTCCCATGCTTTTCAGACTCCTTTCTGAAGCTGTTCCTCAAGCACGAGGTTACAACTCACCTGTTTTATTTTGATTTTATCATTTCATAGAACAAATAACAAGTTGATGGCTGTTTTTCTTTGTGCAACATATGCAAATCCCACTCGAACAGTACGCTCTTTCCCGGTTCTGTCAACCATTATTTCATTTTGATCTCGCTGTTATACGAACAGCTCCTGATGCTACTTCTGTTGGGGCATTCCTCCAACGCTTCATTGCTCTGTACCTCCGCTGCCGCTCGGCTCCAACACTGATCTTATCTGCCGGTGCTGTACCTGGAAAATACACACCCTTTTTGTACGGAAGATATGAAGTAACAGAGGACCTGGACAGGCCAAGAGCATTTGCAGTTGAAAGGACAGCAGCTTTATGATCCTGTGTTTTTCTGAAATCATCAAAGGTCTCCTGCACCTTCTCCGCCATATCCGATACATACACACCGGCCGTGATAAGCAGCTTCCGAACCTTGATTGGATTCAGCCCCAGCTCATCTGCAATGGCCTGCAAAGACATCCCCTCTTCATAAAGCACAACAGACGGATTCATCAGTTCCTTAAGGATCTTCCCGGCATCATACTCCGGCTTAGATTTCCTACGGCCACCTCCGGGCCTTCTTGGTTTATACGCTCTTTTCTCACCCATAGATTACAAAACCAGCTCATACATTTTGAAGGTCATCTCGCCGCCATCTGTCAGAACATACAGTTCCTTCTCATCAATACTGTTACGCAGCATTTCATCAGAAGGATGGATACCTTTCTTCCAATGTGGAAACGATGGATCACCCTGCTCCTGATTGATCAGCTCCCAGTACAGAGATTTTATGTTGTCAAAATCATCTTTTACTGCCTTACGAAATATCATTTGCTCCATTTCCTCTTACTCATGCAGCTCCAGCGGCAGTCCGTCCGGGTCATGAAAAAACGTCATCTTCTTACCGGTAAAATCATCCACACGGATCGGCTCACATTCGATCCCGACCTCCGCCAGCTCTTTCACCGTCTGCTCCACACTCTCCACACAGAAAGCAAGATGACGCAGACCACAAGCCTCCGGACGGCTCACCCGCTTCGGTGGATTTGGTTCTGCAAAAATCTCCAGCTCCGTGTGCTCATCCACACGTAGATCCAGCTTCCAGTCCCTGCGCTCTGAACGATAGTTTTCTCTGATGATGGAAAAGCCAAGCTTGTTTACGTAGAAGTCTTTGGCGGATTCGTAGTTAGATACGATGATGGCGATGTGGTGTATTTTTGATAGGTTCATTTTTCTTGTACTCCTTTTTTGTTTTTTATTTTCGTTATAAACTATATATTAGCATTTAAAATATACCGTGTAAACTTTCAATTCTCACTCGAATTCAGTCCACACGGCATTGTTTTTATTTCCACAGGGGTATCAGCTCTTTATAATTAACCCGATACGGACAGTTAAAGCATCACACCGTATTTATCTTTATAAACCATTTTACATATCGCTGAGAATATAATTCCTAATGTTCCCCATCCTCCTATAATTATCCATTCCTGCTTAACAAGATTGCAACCAAACCAAGGAAAAATGTACACCAAAACCATAAAGCCTGCCATAAATATAGCCATTACTCCAACAAACTTAAAATGTTTAACTTTATACGGTCTAGGTTCATTAGCCATTTTCTTTCTTAAAACCAAGAAAGAAATAGACACCATACAATATGCAATACAACAAGCAAAACTTGCACTATTAGAAATCCATACCAGCATCGATTTTCCAAAAAAAGGAGAAATCACTGAAAGCACTCCAATTAATAACAATGATAAAACCGGAGTATTATATTTTGGATGTAACTTTGAAAAACAATGAGGAATCATATAGGATTCTGCCAAAGCAAATAAAGCTCTACTACCGCCTATCAAAAAGGAATTCCAACTAGTAATTATTCCACACATTCCGCCAATTATCGCAACTTTTGCCATTATTTTACTGTTAAATACCTTTGCCATGGCATCTGCTGTGACCAAACCTGTACTATGGCGTGATGCATCTACTTCCATTGGACTAATAGCATAACTAACTGAAAAAACTATAAGAGCATAAAATAATACTGCTAATACAATCGACAATATCAACAATTTTCCCAATTTCTTTAGTGGAACATTAATTTCTTCTGCCACTTGAGGTATCACATCAAAACCAAATAAAAAAAATGGAGCTACAACAGCTATGGACAATATGTTCTTCACGAAAGTTCCCGTACCATTTCCTAACAACAATTGTCCGTCCAAATTATTGGGTGAACCATTTATGGCAGAAGCAAAAACAAGTATTATTCCAACACCAGCAATTGTAAATGTAAGTACTGTTTGAAGAATAGCTGCCGTCTTTATTCCTCTTATATTAATATAAGTTATTAGAATTGCAACAAGTACAGCCAGAATTAACCACGTCACATATATATCAAAACCAGCTACTGTATACATATAGCCTTTTAAAAAGCCAGGCCAAATATATTGTACTATTGTCGGTAAAGAGCAAGCTTCAAAGCATACTACACCTATGTAACTCAATATAATAGCCCATGTGCATATAAAAGAACCTAACGGTCCAAATGCCTTATGAGTAAATACATGTTCTCCCCCGCACCTAGGCATCATCGTTGTAAGTTCAGAATACGTTAATCCGACAAAATATATCATTATTCCACCAATGATAAATCCAAGGATTGTTCCAAGGCTACCTGCCTTTTGTAACCAATCACCGGTTGACACAACCCAACCCCATCCTATCATTGCCCCAAACGCAGTTACTAAAACATCTTTTCCATTTAATACTTTATCCAATTTTTTCTTGCTCTTTGGTTCTGCCATAAAAAATCCTCTGTAAATTATTTAGTCTACTCACCTGCATTTAGGCTGTTAAAATCTGTATATCTAATCACAATATCATTATTTTGTTGATCGAATATTTTCACTGTGTTATTGATTTGCTCTATCACATTACACATTTTGCTAATATTTTCGGTATCAAATGTTATAACATACAAATATTGATGTTTTGATACTCTATTACCTACTTTTAAATTTCCATCAATATTAATATTTATACCCGGAAGGTTCTTTATCTCGCTTAGTCCCTCAATTCTTGATATAGTTCCTTCTTCTTCACTCCATAAAATATACGAACATCCACACCGCTGAGGCTCCTCATCCTGTGATTTTGGCAAATCTAATGCCGTATGTTTTTTGCCAGAAGCAATATCTACCAGCCACGCATATGTATCAAAATTGCTTACATTTTTATGCACTCTTGCCATCATATCCCCAGACATTCTATATCCTGTTTCTAACACATAAAAATGTCCATCTTTATCCAGCATCATCTCGATCCAGACAATTCCTTCCTTGCAACCAGATTCTTTTAATGCCTTTTTAAAATTGGGATCAACTTCATTCAAATATCTGTCCAGTTTGTTTGTATGTGTTGTCGTTACAGAATAACAATTACTTGGATATCCTGGCTGATTATACATAGATGCAAAATTAATTAAGGAAGCATTTCCGTCAGCTAGAGCATACCATGCTGTATACTCTCTTCCTTCTAATTTTCTTTCTACAATTACCGTATCACTTGAAGATACAGATCTAGCATAATCACATGCAATAATCAATTCATCTTGATTATTACAATAACTCATCCCTCTATTAGCACTTTGATCAATGGCCTTTACAACCACTGGATAAACAACTTTTTGATATTCTTCCTTTGTTGGATTCTTGGCTATATAATAATCCTGTGCTACTGGTACATTACATCTTATACACAAATCCTTGAACGCTCTTTTGTCTATTGTATAATTCCAAGAATTCGGTGTCGCATAACAAGGCAGTCCCAATCGTTTACACAATTCCATAGCAACAGAAATATTATATGTACTAATACCGTTCATTATCGCTTCAATATTATAAGATCGACATTTTTCCTCTAATAAATCAATCTCACTTGTACTTATCATCCAACTTTCGTCGGCGTATTTTTTTGTGGGAGACTGTTCTTCACTTAAATTATCTGTTATTATGGTATAGATTCCTCTTCTTTTGGCTTCTAACAATAGTTCTTTTGTTCCTCGTCCCGTTGAACCAAGCATTAACATTTTTATCATTTCAATTCACTCCTTCATTATAGAATTTTCACCAAATACCTACTCGTTGCATTCTTTCTATTGAAAGGGATATAAAATCATCTCATAGTCTCAAGTATGTTGACAATATAATTCATATCATCAATGGTATATCTTTGATCCACCGGAATTGGGAGAATATTTTTCGCCATATTATACTCCAATTCACCTTCATCACATATATTAAATACCGCCGGCCAAAGAATTGGGATAAAAATTTTATGAGCCTGCAGTTTCTTTCTAATTTCAGCTCCATTCGGTAAATAAAGCGGATACATGAAAGCACCGGAGGGACAGATTAATTTGAGTTGATTCACCGCTTTAAATTGCTCATGAAGGTATGCAAAATTTTCTGTTCTTCTAGTCTTTACCAGTTCATAGTCAAGCCCATGTAAAAAATTTTCTGTAAGCCTAGACATACGCTTTATTGGTTCATCTTTAAAAAGATGATTATTATCCACATACTCCTGATAGAATTCACCAGCTGTCTTCTCATAACGACCGAGCAAAAAATGCATACGGGTATATGACTGGTCAACTTCGTTTATTTCAATCTGTTTATCTGTATATAAAACTGCCCCGTCAGGTACCCCAAAAAATTTCCGACAAGTATAAAGAGTCTCAAATCCGTCTATTGGTTCTTGAAAATATGCCTGAGCATTATCCACTATGATATTAGAACCCAATGATTTAATATAATCGTTGGATAACTGTCCATAGAAATTAACTACATACAGGAATCCATCCCATGATGATATCAATGGTCGAAAATCTAGGTCAATATGATAATACACCACATCAACATCATTATCAGCTAATACCTTATCACAGGAATTACACATAAACTTCGGCATATAAAGTTTCTTAATCTGTTTAGCCTTAAGAAGATATGCCAGTGCATTTCTGCCGCAGTTTAGCTTGATACCGTCATCATGAAGCATCTTTCCTGTATAGGTATCAAGTTCTATATAGCCTCCTATTTCTCTCATTCAACCACCACACTGTAATACTTATTAATATTAGCAAGAATACGGGTCATTTCTTCTTGACTCTTAAATTTCATAAAAATGATTCCAAGAGCCTTAGCAGCATTATCGAAGTAATATACCTCATCGCCTGCCTTTTTATACAAACACTTTTTGATTATTTTGTTTTCCAATTCATCTGAAAACTCAATAGTTTTATATTTACCATTCTGGCTTGTATGTAGATTATGTGTCGCATAAAAGGGTATTCCTTTGTTAATCTTCTCCTCTATCTTTTCTCCCATAGCTACAAGAACAGCCATTTCTACAACATCAACGCCAAATATCATACCAAGTAAATCCGGTATCATATTACCGCCAGCTCTTGGCCCAATATCAATAGGCCATACCTTATTATTTTTATCTACAACCAATTCAACATTTACGGACCCAAATCTAATTCCAAGCTTATCAACCATTGATTGTAATGTATCCTGCACAACTTTTTCATCAACATCATCAAGAAGCAACGGATAACTCTTTCCTACAGGTACTAAAGGGTTGACGTTGTTATCCCTGTGGCAATTAAGCAATCCCCAAAGAATAACCTTGCCTTCATTTACAAAAATGTCTCCTCCGATAAGATACGGATGTTTCTTTTCAATAAATTCCTCCACAATAATTCTGTGCGAACGTGAAAACGAAAAGGCAAACTCTAATGCTTCATTCAAACCGTCCCAAGAATGAAGAACAGTCGCTCCCTTAGATCCCGATGAATCAACAGGTTTAATAATAACCGGTAAGGAAAACAGTGTTGTATCAACCTCATTGTTGCTGTACCCTCTCGCCACAGGAGTATTAAATCCATTATTTTTAAGAAAACTTCTAAAACAATCTTTATTGCAAAGTGTCATTACTGATTCGTAAGGATTCGTCAGCAATTTCATCTTTTCAGCAACATATGCCGCAGTAGGGGCAGCCGGATCAGATGCATAAGCAAGTACACCATCTACGCATTCATCTAATGCGACCTTAAGTACTGCTTCTTTATCCGTTGTAGAAACCAAGTAAAATTTATCTGCTTCATATTGTCCAGGATTATCTGGAAGATAATCGCAAAGAACCGTATAATATCCGAGTTTTTGAGCGGTTTTAATTGCTACAATCTGTTGTGCAGAACCGCCTAATAATAATATTTTTTTCATTTACTTTACCCCAAAATCACGTCACAAATTCTATCAACATCCTTCAAAGACAAATCTGCATATAGCGGAAGAGTTAAAACACGTAATGCTATATGCTGAGCAACAGGTGTCTTTTCGGCTCCTGCAGTTGGGTAATTACGGTAACATTCAAAACTGTTTGTTAACGGATAAAAATACTTCCGTGCGCCGATGCCCACCTCTGCTAACTTCTCAAAGATCTCATTTCTGGTATACTTATACCCATCAAACACTACAGGAAAATAAGCATAGTTGCTTTCAACATCTTTCTGAATTATAGACAACTTAATTCCTTCTACGCCCTCAAGGCGGCTTCTATAGTGTTCTACAACATGCTTTCTCTTTTCAATTTCTTTATTAAGATGTTTCAGGTTACAGATACCCATTGTAGCCTGGAATTCATTCATCTTTGCATTAGCACCAACAAACTGAACTGACTCAGGGCCGTGGATACCAAAATTTTTCATATCATTCAAAAGCTGAACCCATGAGTCATCCTTAAAGCAAACGCATCCACCCTCAATGGTATTAAATACTTTGGTAGCGTGGAAGCTAAACATAGATGCATCACCAAAGCAAGCCGAAGATTCTCCTTTATACTTTACCGCAAAAGCATGTGCAGCATCATAGATAACTTTCAATCCATACTTCTTTGAAATTCGATCAATTTCTTCCACATCACATATATTTCCATAAACATGCACTGGAACAATTGCAACTGTATTATCTGTAATCAGATTTTCGAGTTTTTGAGTATCGATTGTATAATCATCTTCTTTGATATCACAGAAAACAGGAATTAGTCCATTTCTCACAATGGCGTGCGTAGTAGAAGCAAATGTAAATGGAGTTGTAATAACCTCGCCGCCCTTTGGCAGATTTAACGCAGCAATTGCATTTTCCAGTGCAAGATGACCATTTGTATACAACGCCACATGAGGAATACCAAGATAGTTCTCCAGTTCTTTCTGAAGTTCTTTGTGTTTTACACCCATATTGGTAAGCCAATGGCTATCCCAGATTTCCTTAATTTCCTCACAATACTCTTCAAAAGAAGGCATGGATGACCTTGTAACTAAAATGTTTGACATGACAATCAACCTCTCTTTCTGATTTTCTGCAACATTGGAGCAATCACACTAACTAAATATCTAAATGATTCATTCTTAGTAAGAATAGATTCAACTAAAAATATAGCAACTCCCAATAAGACTTGGATCAACAATGTAACAATTGGAGTAAATCCAATAACTGAAACTGGCCATATAATTATGCCCATGAACACAGCTAGTACAATATTAGGAAATATATCTTTGAGTTGTGCCAAATAACTATAATCAAGTAATTTTTTATTTGGCCAAGAATTGATAATTTGACTACAAACGCTACTTACCAGTAAACTACATGCCATAGCCTTTACACTAATATTAATAGTTAACAGTAAGAGAATAATGCCGATTACTTTTTTTATTACTTCTAATTTAAGAAACATATCGCTTCTTCCAAGTGCTTTAATTGCATTCAGATTTGCAGTGTGTATTGGATAAAACATATAAGTAATACAAAAAATTCTTAAAAAGAATACACATGGAAGCCATTTTTCAGTTAAAAGTACTTCAACAACTGCGGCTGCAGTAAATGCAAGTCCCATCATCATCGGTGCCATTATATAAGTACTTGTCTTTATAGCTTTCCGAGTCATTTCTCTAACACGAATCTTATTATCCTGTTCACTTGACATTACTGGTAGAAGCACACTGTCTATAGATGAATTAATATTAGTAACAATAACATTGGGAAACTGGTTTCCCTGGTTATAATAAGCTAAATCAGATTCCCTATAGACCTTACCAATAACCATTTGCCAGAGATTATTATAAATCGTATCCAATAGAGCTGATGCCAGAAGTTTCCAACCGTATCCGATTAAATCTTTTAATCTGGAAAATGAAAACATTCGCTTCGGCCTCCATTTGACTATCATCCATAATGCAAATGTATCTACTGCTAAATTAACAAGTCTCTGTGCAACCAGTGACCACACTCCAAATCCGTGGTAAGCCATCCAAATTCCAACAATTGCAGAAAAAATCGTCCCACTCAATGTAGACCAAAAGAACTTCTTAAACTGTAAATTCTTTGACACATAAGCCTGCTGAACATTCTTCACGCCAGATATTATTATGGTTAAGCAAAGAACACGAATAATTGCTGTTAAACCTTGATCATTATAAAAATCAGCAATGATTGGAGAGATAACAAAAACAACTCCATATAGCACCAAACACCAAACAAGATTAAAATAAAATACTGAAGAAAAATCCAAATCGTCAGCATCTTTTTTTTGTATAAGTGCATTGCCTAATCCACTATCCACAAAAACTTGAAATATATTGGCAATAACCACAACCATTGCAACAGTTCCATATGCTTCTGGAACCAAAATTCTAGCCAATACAATTTGCACTATGAACTGTATAACCTGTGCACCACAGCGTTCAGCAAAACGCCATGCCATATTTGATAAAACATTACCCTTTGTATTCATATCTCATTTACCAATTATCCAATAATTAATTCTCTATACTTCAAAATAAAATATGCGAAGCATTTAATTTAGAAACTAACATGACGGCACCCTTCTATTTAGATTATTGACGTAACCTTTCAATGTTTCTTTTTTCAACTCGCCATATCTTTCACAATATAGTATATAGCACTTATATCTATTATCACTAAATCCTTACTCTATTTGTTCGTAATAATAATAATCTGTAACCGATCATACTCAGCATATTTTTATATGTCTCTTCTAAATGCTGTAAGAAAATGATAATTCTTTTTCATAAGACTGATCCATGTTGATTTATACTTAAACTGATCCAGATTTAACGCATAAATCAACATGGTATAAATTAGCCTTATGGCCTTGGTCACTGCTAATTATTTTCTAAATTAGCTGTCCCGACTGATTCTAATTAAATAAAATGATACCTTAACAGCTACTTTAGGAAATGATAGTGGATCCATATCCAATGTATAAGTGCATCAAAAGAGAGAGTAAATCAACAATCCATATTTCTATAATATAATTCTGTATGCATATACAACATAAACATATACATATACTTATCTCTTATTTTTTTTTCTTCTTTTTGTATGAATATCCGTTTTCAACATAAAATAATTTCTAATTCCTAAAAACCTTATTATGTTCTTTTTAATATCATCTTTTACCGAATGTAACTCATTGATGTTAAAGTATTCTTTTGATTTTTCTGATTCTTCCAAAAAAGCTATATGTTTTTCCAATGAATTTATGTCAGGCTTGTAATCTGATGGCACGAACTCATATTTATTAAGTTCATTTTCATACATAACCTTGTTTAATAATTTTTCAATATTCTGTCTTGGTTCTTCCTTTCGGTACAACGTATTCTGTGTGGTATATCCCAGTATACCTATTGCCTGTGAATCATGGGCATCAATCGAAATTGTAACTATTCCCTCTCGATATGCAACCCCAGCACTTCCAGCTGATGATATACAATAATCCATTCCCTTCAACAGTTTTCTAGGAATTGGAAACAAATATCCAGTAATAATGAGCTCCACATTTTCATGATTTGCAAATAAACTCACTAATTCTATTTCTGTGTTTCCATTATCAGAAGCACCTATAAACCACACTGTAAATTTGTCTTCTAAGTGTGTCATAGTAATTTTTTCAATAGCTTTTGCAGCTGGAAGTATAAATGGTTTTTCAAGTCGACCTATAACACAAATATTTACTCTTTCATGGCTATAATTGCACATTAGTTTACTATCATAATCTTCAACCACGTTTTGACAAACAGCTGGTAACATTGCACTTTCATCAGCAATATATCCTCTATATCTACGAAATAGCAAATCAATAGCTTTAGTATTAATTCCTGCCAACTCTCTTCTTTTAAGTTTAAAATAGAAGAACGATAAATACTTTTCTGAGACTAATAAATCATTTCTTTCATCCAATAAATAGACTATATGCTTGGCAGCGATTTTTTTTGCAAGTATTTCCCCCCAATATGCCATAACTGGTGTATTACTTTCAACGATAACTTCATCTTTTTCCTTAATGTTGGTCATTTTAATTATTTTCTCTATGTAGTAATCTACTTCTTTATTTTCTAAAGTCATCGGTGTCAATGTCATCTCCTTGAATGTAAGTTCTTTATAACATTCAAATTCAGGTATTAGAATTTTATCTCCAAACCACGAAACAATATATGCATCCCAACCTTTTTCTCTCATAAATATCAATTTGTTACGTACATACATTTGCCCTCCACCCATACCAGCAATACTATTGAATAAAATAATATATTTCTTCATTTTAACATTCACCATTCACTTTCTTACAAGAATTTGTATGGAACCACTCCATAACTTTGCTCTCCTGCACTTTTACCAAATAACATAAAAAAGAAAAACATAAATATGTATATACATGTCAATATAATTCTTTTGTTACCTTTATTTTCTATACTTTCAGTCGCTCTACACAATATGGAAAATCCCATAAAGTAAAAATAATATCCCATACGTTCCATAATTGCCATCTTCGTGATTAAAACTCGACAGACAATTCCAGTAATAGCAACATACATATAAAAATTATTATTTAAATAGGATAGTTCCATTATTTCTTTTTTTAGTTTTAGAATACCCTTATATTTTTTTAGTTTCCACCTTTCTACTTGATAGGAATTAATTGTTTCCCTTCCATGGTATAAACACACATAAGGAATTACTACACACATTACTGTGAATAAAATCTGAAACAAGTTGAATTTAGATAGAGAAACGCCTCGTCCATCTATATAAGAAGAATTCGTCAAATAATAGCTAAAATTAGTGAATACATGAGTAAACACATAATTAATAACTTGTTCAAACCCTAGCATAGCTACAATAACAAGTATAATATACCGAAAAACATATTTTCTTTTTAATGGTAATATAGAAAGCGGCACAAACAGCACACATACTATTGCTGATGAATGCATAGTTGAAGCTAACACTACCCATAAAATAAATCTAAGATATTGCTTTTTTACTAATCTATCTAAACCTAAAACAACAATTGCAATTGCTAATGCCTGTGCAACAATATTGAGATACATAAAATATATCATTGAACTAAAAAATAAAAATGTTTCTAAGGCAACATCATCAGAATATAAATATATATATCGCCCAATTAATCCAAATGTTATAATTGAAGAAATCATTATTAGGCATTGTGGATCTGATGATAAATATGAAATAAATTTGCAAAACACTACAAACCCCATATCATATCCACCCACATAAGTAAATTTACTTAAATTCTTCCAATCTGTGTTAGCAATAATAGAAAAATTTCTTGCATAATGCCTTTCCAGATCAATTCCAATAGAATAACTTCTCAATCCAGCTACTAATATTAATAAAACGAAACACGAAACGACATATATCTTTTTATGTCGTTTTGCAAATATACGTCCTAAAATCATGTAACTTAATACAAACCAATAGATTTCCAAATCATATCACCTCATATTTTAGTTCTGCATAATTAATTTCATTATTTCATCCGCATTCTTATCCCATGAAAACTTCCTTACCTGTTTTTCCATTTTTTTTCTAAATATTGTTTTTTCTTCTTTTTTCATTGAAACAACTTTATTCATAAGCTGACTTAACTCCTCAGTATCCTTTTCATTTTGCATATATAATACAGCATCCCCACCTACTTCACACAGTGATGAGTTCTTTGCCGTAATAGTGATCACACCATATGCCATTGCTTCCAATATAGGAATTCCAAATCCTTCATATAAAGAAGGAAAAATAAATCCTACTGCATTTTGATACAACCATGCCTTTTCTTCATCTGAAACATATCCAGGCAATATAATTTGTTCTCTATATGGACTATTTTCAATGGCATTAAAGATACTTTTGCATTTCCACCCTTTTTTTCCAACAAGTACAAGTTTAATATTAGAGTTTGTATTCTCCAAATATTTTTCAAATGCTTTAATTAAAGTAATTAAATTTTTTCGTGGTTCAATTGTACTTACAAATAAAAAATATTTTTCTTTTTCTAGTTTGCATACCTTCTTCACTAAACAGTCACTTGTAAATTCAGTAGGTAAACCACCATTATAACTAACAATAACCTTTTTTTCAGGAATTTTAAAAATATCTATAACGTCTTTTTGCGTAGCTTTCGAAACTGCAATTACTTTATCGGCACGCAAGCAAGACCGTTTTGCAAAAAGTTTTAACTTTAGGCTATTGCTCGTTGCTGCTATTCCTCTAATTTTAAATGGAGCCAAATCATGAACTGTTACATAATATTTTATATTGCCATTTTTCTTCGGCAATATAAAATTAGGTCCCCAAAATGCATCTATTTTATTCTGCTTAATAAGTTTGGGCAATTCTATAATGTTCCATACCTGCGCCCCTCCAACTACACATGGTTTCACAACTCTATGCCAATTATCTGGTAAAATAAGTTCTGGCAAAATTGTTGTTCCACTAAATAAAAAATACTCATGTTCCGGATATCTTTTTATCCAGTTTCTTATTATCTCATAAGCACATCTAGATACTCCCGTGTATGTACTTCCTTTAAAAACCGTTGCATCAATTCCTATTCTCATATTCCATTCACCATCGATCCAATTCTACTATTTTTCTTAGTAATATTGCTGATTTTTTCCAACTATACTTTAATAACACTTTCCTGATACATTCTTCCGAATCTGCTGCATCGTCATCAAAAATGTCATTATATTTATATGGATTAATATAATGCACGCTATCCCCAAATATCTCATGCATCACAGCTGTATCAGACACATAGATATTTTTTGCCCCTACACTCATTGCTTCTAACGGTGGGATTCCAAACCCTTCATAAAAAGTTGGGAATAAAAATGCCTTGCAGTCTCTCATCATTGTTTTTGCTTCTTCATCAGAAACATAACCAAGTAACTTCATGTTGTCAGGACACTCAAATCCCATTCCATCTGCAAATACTTTTTTATTGATTGAACCGGCAACTGCAAATACACAATTCGGATTTCTTTTTGCCTCTTCCGCAATCCACCTAAAATTTTTATTAGGCTCTAAACTGCACATAGAAAAATAGTAGTTGTCTTTTTCTAGACCATACTTGTTAAGTGCGTCGTCATCATATCCAGTTTTTTCATAATGCTGCCATGCATTAGGAATCACTGTGATTTTATCTGGATTTACTTTGAAATACTTCACAATCTCAGACTTAGAAAACTCTGATACCGTGATAATTTTCCTAGCCCTTTTTGTTGCATTGCCAAGCAGTAAATCATACCACATCAAAAATTTTTTTGAAAAATACTGCGGGGTTGCTTTAACTTTAACATCATGAATGCATACAATCCCCGGTGCCGGAAGTGGTGCAACGTTACATAAATTCAATGAAACGCCTTTATTTTTATAAACATACCATGGAAAAGAGAGATGCTCCCATAATCTGTTGTGTAGCTTTCCTACTTTTATTACTTTGATATTTTTATAAGTCGGGACATCTTCAGCTTCTGATGGGACAGCCATTTCAATACTCTCTGGTTCAATTATCTTATCCAGTTCTGATAATATTTCTCTTGCGTATCGCTCTACACCAGTAACTCTATGAATCAAAAAACGTCCATTGATTATTACTTTCATCGCTATATATTCCTTATCTTCTTTATTTCTGCTGGAGTTCCTAGTGCATAACAATCATCTGGCACATCCTTTGTTACAACAGAATTTGCAGCAACAATTACATTGTCTCCTATTTTTATTTTTCCAACTATCACCGCACCTGTTCCAATAAACACATTGTTTCCAATTGTCGGAACATCCTCATCAGGCAATCCATTTTTAAACTTCGCACCAATCATCACATTAGGGAGAATCTTACAACTTTCACCAATCTTCACCTTATAATGAACTGTGCAGCCAAGTCCTCTATGCCAAAACTTTGTACCGGATCCAATCTCAGCTTTAGCTGAAACAGCGTTTGCACATATCCAATAATTTAAAAATTCGAACATACGCGCAATCGGAGTTAGTCCCCCTCCCACTTTATAAAGGGAATGCGCTATTTTCCAAAATACAGTCATATCATTCTCCTACATTTAAAAAGTTGCAAACAGCTTCTTAATATTGCTACAAAACTGTGTTGACAAAAAATTGTTTTCGACTCGCTCTTTTCCTGCCTTACCATATTTCAAGCTTAATTCTTTATTTTGAGCAAGTGTCCTCATAGCATCTGCATACTTCTCTACATTGCGATTTTCAACTTCGATTCCTGTTACTTTATTCAAACTAACATAGTTGACACCAGAGCCCGGAATGGTAAATGTAACTGACGGTTTTTTGTAGTACATTCCCTCTGCCAGTGCCAAGCCAAATGCTTCATTCTTTGTAATAGAAGGAAAACAGAATATATCAGACGCTAAAATTAACGCTTTTAACTCCACATCATCAATGCGACCTGTAAAAGTAATTTTGGCGTCACCCTTCGCTTCTTCATGAAGCTTTTCTGTTAATTCACCCTTTCCAGTAATAAAAATTCGAAATTTATCGTTCAAAAGCTTACTAGCTTGAACTAAGTATGTGAAACCTTTATATTCAGTGTGACGTCCAACTGCGACGCATATCGTCTTGTCCTTGTTTTCTTCCCGAATTTCTGCTGCACGTTTTTCTATTTCTGATGTGATTGTCATTCGTTCCACATTAATACAGTTCGGCACAACAATGCACTTCTCTTTTACTGACTGAAGCCATTTACTTCCCTCTATATAATTCGGAGATGTCGCTATAACTTTATCTGCTCGAGTAAGTAAGCTTCTGTTTTGTGGAGCAAACAACAACTTCAAGTATTTCTGCCGAACAATATCGAGATGCCAATACACCATAAGTTTGGCTTTAGAATTTTTCAGTTCTCTCAACAATAAAGTTGCAACAAATGGGTTTGGATAGTGGAAAACTACAACATCAGGATTGAATTCCTTCATAACTTTATGTAAGTGTTTTCCATACGATGCTGACAGCGACTGTGCTGCAATCTTTGTAAAACAGCCACATTTTATTACTTCAATTTCATCAACAATATCAATTTTGTCTTCCTTACCATCATTAAACGCAATAACCTTTTGCTCATACTCACCCTTAAGTGCTAAAACTACATCTCTTGCAATTTGCTCAGTGCCACCTGAAAAGGGATAATAATATTTTGATATATGTAAGATTTTCTTCATTATTTTCTATTCCTCTCACCGCAAATTATCAGCACCGAACCTTAATCAGTTCTGCATCACCAACTACCAAGCATCTGCCCAGCCCAGCTGGTAAAAACAGCGTTTCACCTTTGCTGAAACGCATCGGCTTCTGCTCCTCATCCATCGTCTGTACTTCTCCGTATCCATCAAGGCACATCAGCACCTGAAAAGAAGTGTCCATCACGGAAAAAGCAAAGCCCTTTGTGACCTGAATCCGCTCCGTTTCAAAGTACTTGCAACGGCAGAGCAATTCACGAGAGCAACCAGAATAATACTTCACCATTCTCGGTTTCTGACTTACATCCGGTGCGACCCTCATGTTCATAACCTGCACAGCTTTACCGAAATGCAGTTCCCGTTTTTTACCGTTCTTGTCCACGCGATTATAGTCGTAGACACGGTAGGTCACATTGGAGCTTTCCTGAATTTCTGCTAGCAAAATACCCTTGCCAATACCGTGCACAGTCCCCGCCGGAACAAAGTAGGTATCGCCCTTGTGAACTGGAACTTTTTGCAAGTGCTTATCCAGTGTTCCTGTTTCAACTGCCTTTCGGAGAATTTTCTCCGTCACCTCATGCTGGAAACCATAAATAAGATTGGCTCCTTCGTCAGCATCAATGACATACCACATCTCGGTCTTGCCATTGTCCCCTTCGTGCTCTCTCGCATACTCATCACTAGGATGAACCTGAACTGACAAGTCTTTCTTGGCATCGATGAACTTAACCAAGACTGGGAGCTCACTATCTTCTACCTTTGTACCGAGATATTCCGGATGCGCTTTCAATACTTCAACCAGTGTTTTTCCTTTATATGTACCATTTGCCACATAACTTGGGCCGTCCGGATGAACCGAACATTCCCAAGTTTCTGCTAATGGTGTTAAATCTATTTTCTTTCCGTATTCTTCCCGAAGTCGAGTACCACCCCACAAATAATCCTTACCCGTCGGAATCAATTTCATGATTTCCATTACTCTGTCTCCCACTGTTTTTTATTCCATCGGAAATTTAATCTTATCTGCAACACTGATTTCTTCTCCAAGCTGAACTTCAATCATATCAAGTGCAGTAATAGCCTTCACTGTATGCTTGCAACCTGCCGCAATAGTAATTACATCGCCAGTGCGCAATACCTGTTCCATGCCGTCAACGATTGCCTTACCCTTACCGGAAACGACAGTCCACACTTCCTCACGGTAGTTGTGCATATGATAGGTCATATGCTCGCCAGCTCTCATGGAAACCTTAACAGTCATAGAACCCGGCTGCACATCGATAACTGTATAAGTACCCCAAGACTTTTCAGCATACATTGCCTCGGTCTCGATTTTTTCCACATAAGGCTTCATATAACCGCTCCGTTCTTTATCAGCGATCAGAATGCCGTCACCACTGGCTGCAACAATCATGTCCTTGCAGCCCATGCAGAGGATGGGGATATTCAGCTCGTTTACCACATTGGTGTTCTCGCAGGTTTCATCCAGAATGGCCTTGCCTTTGGTCTTATCCGCCATGACCTCTGCCATCATATTCCAAGTGCCGACATCCTTCCAGTCACCGCTGTAACGCAGAACCTGGATACTGGACTCTTTCTCGACCACAGCATAGTCAAAGCTGATCTTGGTCAGGGTATCGTACTTATTAAACAGATCGCGATAATCTTCAAAGTCGATCATGCTATGTGCTTTGTCCAGTAGATACCCTAGCTTAAATGCAAAGATACCTGCATTCCACAGCGCACTCTGAGCCAGATATTTCTTAGCGTTTTCCACATCCGGCTTTTCCTTGAATTCCTTAACTTTGCTGACATTTTCGCCGCTTTCCGGAATGATATAGCCATACTTTTCACTTGGATAGGTCGGCTCAATGCCCATCAACGTCAGATTTGCACCGCCCTGCTCTGCCAGTTCTTGCAAGTTTTTGACAGCTTCGTAATAAGTATTATCTACATAAGGATCAACTGGGCATACGACAACAGCCTCATTCTCTGCCACGCTCAGTTCATCATGGAGATAAGCTGCGGCCAAAGCGATGGCCGGGAATGTATCGCGACGGCAAGGCTCTACACAAATAGAAGCCTTTTCACCCAACTGATTTTTGATGGCACTTGCCTGCGATTTGCTCGTTGCAATAGTAATCTTTGCATCAGCATCTACCGTGGTGACCTGGCGATACACACGCTGCACCATAGACTCATACTTATCATTATTCTTAAACAACTTGATAAACTGCTTGCTGCGCACATCATTGGAAAGGGGCCAAAGACGCTTACCAGAACCACCGGAAAGTAAAATAATATTCATAATTTTTTCTCCTCTATCTTTACTTCAAGAATTCTTCAGCACTCTTACGAATTTCTGCTTCCACCTTCTCGGCGGCTTCCTTGTTCTCTGCACTGACAGAGATATAGGTCTTGAGCTTTGGCTCAGTGCCGGAGGGGCGCACCACGATGGAGCAGTTATCTTCCAGCAGGAACTTGAGCACGTCGGACTTGGGCAGCCCATCCAAACCCGGCGCGTAGTCCAGCAGCTTGATGACCTTCTTGCCGCCAAACTCCTTGATATCGCCGCGGAATGCCTGCATGATGTTCTGCATCTTGGCAAAACCGGCACTACCATCGAACTCATAGCTGTGCAGGGTGTTGAGGCAGTATCCGTAAGCCTCGTACAACTCGTCCAACTTGTCCAGCAGGCTGATGCCCTTGGTCGCATAGTAGCTGAACATCTCGCAGATCATATATGCACCGTCTACACCGTCCTTGTCGCGGACGTAGGAGCCGGTCAGGTAGCCGTAGCTTTCCTCAAAACCAAACACATAACTGTCTGCCTTGCCCTGCTTTTCCAGCTTGCCGATCTGCTCACCAATAAACTTGAAACCGGTCAGCACATTGATGGTACGCAGACCATAGTGCGTAGCGATCTGCTCGCCCATATCCATGGTGACGATCGTCTTGACCATGACTGGGTCAGCGGGCATCTTGCCATGCTTCATACGCTGGCTACAAATATAATCCAGCAGCAGCATACCGGTCTGGTTACCGGTCAGCAGCTCATACTCGCCTGCCTTGTTCTTGACAGCGATGCCCACACGGTCACAGTCGGGGTCGGTTGCCAGCAGCAGGTCGGCATGGCACTTCTTGGCATACTCCATGCCCAGTGCCATGGCTTCCTTGATCTCCGGGTTGGGATACGGGCAGGTCGGGAAATTACCATCCGGCTGTTCCTGTTCTTTGACCACGGTGATGTTGGTGTATCCCATCTCTTTTAAGGTACGGGTCACAGGCTTCAGTCCAGTGCCATTCAACGGGCTGTAGACAATAGCCACATTCTTGTTGACAGTTTCACCAAACAGTACAGACTGGCTCTTGACCTGCTCCACGAATGCAGTGTAGACCTCATCCGAGATGTACTGAATGCTGCCGTTTGTTACACCCGCTTCAAAGTTACTGGTCTTAACATCTGCGAAGATATCAAGTTTCTCGATTTCGGCCAGAATTTCCGCAGCAGCCTCAGTGGTAATCTGGCAGCCATCCGCACCGTAGACCTTATATCCATTGTACTTACTAGGGTTGTGAGACGCAGTCACCATAACACCTGCGGATGTGTGCAAATAACGAGTCGCAAAAGACACTGTCGGCACCGGCATCAAAACAGGCCAAATATTGACCTTAACTCCATTTGTTGCAAACACACCGGCTGCAACTTTAGCAAATACATCACTCTTAATGCGGCTATCATAACCGATAGTCACAGATGGCTTTGCAAAGTTTTTTTTCAAATAATTTGCCAAACCTTGGGAAGCCTTTGCAACAGTGTATATATTCATGCGATTGGTACCTGCCCCGATCACACCACGCAGACCGCCAGTGCCAAAGGCAAGATCTCGGTAAAAAGCATCTTCAATTTTTATATCATCAAACGTTTTCAGCTCTGCTGCAACATCCACATCTGCCGTGGCATTTACCACCCAACGTTTGTACTCTTTTTTAATATCCATAATTATTTAACCCTCTGTTTTTTCTAAATTTATCTTTTGAAAGGTATTTTTTATCATTGTACAGATTATATTCATTCTTATAACTTCGAATACACCCCGCACCAAAAGGCACAGTTCTTCGGCGACGCCTGCGTTGGGCCGCCTGGCGGTATTCAACCGGAAAGGAAGCGTCACTGGCGCTTCCTCTCTTGCTGATCACTCAGCATTTATATATAAGAGGCATTTCTGCCGCTTATTAACTTGATTTGTTGTTTTTCCGGAAGCTTTCCTGGCATTTGCGGCCCAGGTTTCGGGCACCGTTCAGGAAGCGGTTGACCTGATGGCCATTCTGGCAGATGAATACACTGCCTTGTTTTTTTCCGGTGGCTCCGCAGATGGAACATTGCTTTTCTGTTCCGTCGGCGCGCAGCTCAAGTACCAGGATTCCTTCTGCCCAGGCTTTGTATTTCAGATAATTCCGGATGCGGATACTTAAGTGAAGGGGCGAATAATTGCCGCTTCTGTACATGGATATCCTGGAAAAATCTTCATCATACTCCGGCAGTACCAGTATCCCGGTCTGATTTTCTTTGCAAAAATCCATAATCTCCTTGCTGACCTGATGTGCGTAATGTTCATTCAGGTGCTTGAGATGCATGTAATATTTCCTGTTTGGCTGACTGACGTTGTCTTTATCGGTAAATGCCCTGGATGCTTCTACTTTTTTCAACAAAGCTCTGCAATGATGTCGGTATGCATTTCCGCCTCTGCAGTTTTTTACAGCCAGCTGTCTGGATCCTTCATCCAGAACTGTGCATACTGCAAAGCTGTCCGTATTGGTAAAGCGGACGCTGCATACTCTGGTGCCTTCCTGCATTCGTTCCTTTGCTGTCCGGGCATCGGAGTTTTCCTGCTTGACAGGTACATGGAACATGAGCCATTTTTCCTCATGGACCAGTGTCGGTGACAGGATTGCTGCTTCCTTCGGGAATGGGCGTCCTGTAAGTCCACAGGGTACCCAGATCCATTTCTTTCCGTTCCAGAGCTTCAGCACTACGGAGGTGTCTGTCAGGTCTCTGTACATTCCCTTGAAAAAGGTGATGTTGGCATCGATCTTTTCGGGGAAGCTTTCTGCGCTTGCTGCGGTCTTTACTGCCATTGCAGCTTTGTTCATGGCAGATCTCCGAAAGTAAACGGGGAGCTTTCCGCCTGGTGGGATGTACTTTGGTTCTCTTCCGTCTCTTCCGGGAACGGTAAGTTTTTCCAGATGTCCCTGGATGGTCAGCAGATTTTCGGCCCAGAGTTCTTCTCTTTCTTTCAGGAGCTCATAGTAAAAGGCTACTGCTTCCCGATACAGGGCTTCTGTTGTTTCGATCATCTGCTTTTCCGGACAAAAGAGCCGCATTTTCCATGTTTTGATACTGTATCCTGTTTTCATGGCATCTCTTTCTGCTGTCAGGTATCGCTTAATATCTTCATTAGCGAAAAAAGCTTATAACACTGTTAAATGCTGGCTTTTCTGGCACAGCTGACCACGATTTTGACCACTAATCATTGGAAAGAAAAAGGAAAAAATACATGAAAAGTATTGATTTTACGCGGATTTGCGCAAGAAAAAAGTGACCACTTTTTGTGACCACTAATGTTAGATTTCGATGATTCTCAGACGATTTATTCGCTTTTTGATACAAGAATGCTGCATATCCAGCTTAAAAAGCGACATTATTAGCATGCTGCATACCCTTGGCACGCCTTGACAAAGGGAAATATCAATGGTATTCTTTAGAATGGCTGTGAAATATGTCTTTTTAGGTCTGTGACTAATGAAGATAATAAGCGACACAATTCCCGTAATCCACGAGCTGTTCAAGGAGGTTTCCTCTTGTACCAGCTCTTTTTTTATGTCTGTTCGACATTTCCCTCCCCAAATGCTATACTATACTCGCAGGCTGCGTGATCTGGCTTTTGGCCTGCTAAATTTCAGAAAAGGATTTTTTTCTATGGAGAGAATTATTACCTATACGATCTCAACCGGGGAGTCCGGGGAAAATGTTCTTGGGTTTCTTCGGAAGAAGGGTTTTTCCAAACATATATTGACTACTATGAAGCGGGCGGAGCATGCGATCCTGCTGAACGGGGAGCCGGCTTTTGGCAGGACAGTTCTAAAAAAGGGGGATGTTCTCCGGATCCTTGTTCCGGAGGAGGCCGGGGACGGATCGGAATCTTCCATTATTCCGGTGCCGCTGCCTCTGGATATCCTGTATGAGGATGAGGATATCCTTGTGCTGAACAAGCCTGCTGACATGCCTGTGCATCCCTCTGCGGGGAACTATGAGAATACTCTTGCCAACAGTGTTGCCTGGTATTATAAGCAGCAGGGAAAGGCTTTTGTCTACCGCTGCATCAACCGGCTGGACAGGGATACCACGGGGGTGCTGGTGCTGGCCAAGAATCCTCTGAGCGGGGCTCTTCTCTCTTCTCAGATGAAGCAGCGCCAGATCCGGCGTACCTATCTTGCCCTTACTGACGGGATCCCGCCGGAAAGGGGAACGATCTCCGCTCCTGTTGCCAGAATGGATGCTTCTGTGATCACAAGGGAGGTTAATTTTGAGCGTGGGGAGACTGCTGTAACGCATTATGAGCGTCTTGCTGTCTGCAACGGATATGCTCTTGTGGAGCTGCATCTGGATACGGGAAGGACACATCAGATCCGGGTGCATATGAAGTATATCGGCTGTCCGCTGCCGGGGGATTTTCTGTATCATCCGGTTTTTGACCGGATCGGACGCCAGGCCCTGCATTCCTTCCAGCTGGAATTTGCCCACCCGATCACCGGGGAGCCTATGTGTTTCCTGGCGCCTGTGCCTGAGGATTTCCGCAGAGCATTTGTACAGTAAAAAAATCAGCTGTCCGGTACGTGTTTCCTGCACCGGCAGCTGATTTTTTTGTTGTCTTTATTTATTTTTTTTGTAGATCACAAGGAGTCCTTTGAGCAGAAGGTCCTCATCCAGAATGATTTCTTTCTTACAATGAGAAATGATCTTTTTTGCAAGACCGCCTGTTGCGATCACGGTTGTTTTCTCACCAAGCTCTTCTTCCACCCGGTCAATGATCCCGTCGATAGCTGCTGCGTTGCTGTAGAGCACGCCACTTTTCATGCATTCGATGGTATTGCGCCCGATCACATGCTTCGGGGCATCAATGCTGATCCCGCTGAGCTGGGATGCTCTGGCTGTCAGTGCATCCAGGGATATTCCGATACCAGGAAGGATCATTCCGCCAATGTATTGCTTTTTACTGTTGACAACCGAAACTGTAGTGGCGGTTCCCATATCGATCACAATAAACGGAACCGGATATTCATTTAATCCTGCCACAGCGTCTGCCACAAGATCCGCACCCAGCTGTCCGGGGTTATCCATCATGATGTTCAGACCTGTTTTTACTCCGGGTCCCAGGACCATGACTTCTTTTTTGAGGATCTTTTCTGCTGCCAGCCTGGCAATGTTAGTGATCTGCGGGACTACAGATGAAATAATACATCCTTCTATGTCTGCCTTTTTGATGTGGTAGATTTCCAGTAAGGTTTTCAGGTCTACTGCATATTCCAGTTCTGTTTTTGTTCTTACGGTAGAAAGTCTCTCGATGAAATATGTTTTTTTGTCATCGATGCAGCCCACAACTATGTTGGTATTTCCAATATCAATTGCTAAAATCATAATTTTATTTTCCCTGTCTTTATGCTTTTGTCTTCTCACGGCTGATCTGTGCGGATGGAATCAGATGTGCCTTGGAAAGTGCAGCTCCCACTGCTCCTGTGATCACTGTGGAGGAAATCATTTCGCATACTGCGTTGATCCCTACCATGAGACAGCAGCCGATGATGATGTTATGACCGCCCATCAGATTTTTTACATAATCGGTATTTCCGAACAGTCCTACAAGTGCTGACATGAAGAACAGGGTATTCAGGAATGCGGAAAAGAATCCGGTTACTGCACATGCCACATAGGTATTGCTGACCTTTCGCATGCCTTTAAAAATATATCCGAGGCAGATACCGTCCAGAAGACGTGGGATGAAGCGCTGGATAAAGGCAAATACCGGATTGATACCGAAAAGCACAACTCCCATTGCACTGGAGCCGCCTACTCCGATGCACTGGAGAAAGCTGGTCAGGCCGAAGATCGCACCTGCCACGGCTCCTCCTACGGGTCCAAGGACGACTGCACTGATGGCTACCGGGATCACGTTAAAGGAAATGGCCAGTGGCCCGATGTTCAGATATCCCAGTGGTGTGTAGGCCATCAGCAGAAGGATTGCTGCCATCAGGCCCAGTAACGTAAGCTGCGCTGTTGTAAATCTGTTGTTTTTCATTTCTTCTCCTCCTTGTTACCGTTCCGCTCTGTGAATGTTTCCGGAAATACAGCATTTCCCGGCGTTTTCTGCGGATACAATACGGTGATGGAAAGCGGTGAGTTTTTTATTCCGCTTTTCGTTGTGAAAACCGGCTCTCCGACCGGCTCTGTAGCTATGCTTCTGCCTTTGTGGTAAGCAGAAGGATCTTATCCAGGATCTTTAACGCTGCATCCTCCTTGCTCATAAGCGGGAGTGACACTTCTTCATCCTGTGTGATCAGAGTGAGGACATTGGTATCTCCCTGGAATCCGGCGCCCTCTACCTTCAGGTTGTTGGCTGCCACCATATCCAGGTTTTTCTTCTCAAGCTTGGCTCTGGAATTACGGATCATGTCTCTGGTCTCCATGGAAAATCCGCAGAGGAACTGGCCCTGCTTTTTGTGCTGGCCCAGATATTTCAGAATGTCGTCTGTCCTCTCCAGCTCTATGAAAGCCTGATCGTCTTTTTTCTTGACTTTGTCTTCGCTGACCTGCTTCGGACGGTAGTCTGCCACTGCGGCAGCCTTAATGATGATGTCCTGTTCATCGCTTAAGTCGGTGACTGCTTCAAACATATCCCTGGCAGATGTCACAGGTACGACTTTCACAAAAAGGGGCGGCTCAATAGCAGTAGGTCCGCTTACCAGCGTAACCTCCGCTCCTCTGAGCATGGCCATTTTTGCAATGGCGTATCCCATCTTTCCGGATGAATGGTTGGTGAGACAGCGGACCGGGTCGATGGCCTCCTGGGTAGGTCCGGCCGTTACCAGGAGCTTTTTGCCGGCAAGATCTTTCTGGAAAGCGGCTTCCTTCAGGATATATTCCAGAAGGGTTTCCGGCTCCGGCATTTTTCCGGCTCCGGTATCTCCGCATGCCAGGTAGCCGCTGGCCGGTGTGATCACCTCATATCCGTAGTTTTTCAGCTTCCGGATATTGTCCTGTACCACGGGATTCTCATACATGGCGGTATTCATGGCCGGTGAAAGAATTTTCTGACATCTGCAGGCCATTACCGTAGTGGTGAGCATATCATCCGCAAGGCCATTGGCCAGCTTTCCGATCACGTTTGCACTGGCTGGTGCGATCATCACAACATCTGCCTTCTTGGCAATGGATACGTGCTCTACCTGGAACTGAAAGTTCCGGTCAAAGGTATCCACCAGGCATTTATTCCCGGTCAGTGTTTCAAATGTGATCGGATTGATAAAGTTCGTTGCATTCTCTGTCATCAGTACATGGACATCTGCATGAAGCTTATGTAATGCACTTGCCAGATATGCGATCTTGTACGCAGCAATACTTCCTGTGATGCCAAGAAGCACTGTTTTCCCTTTCAGCATCCCTGTCCCTCCTGTCAGTCAACCATACGGATACTCTCGATCACCGGCTGCTGGTCCTTTGCAATGGTTCCGTTGCCGTCTGTCGGCTTGGCATCCTTGCAGATCTGATCTACGATGTCCATCCCGGAGGTTACGTGTCCGAATGCAGCATAGTCGCCATCCAGATGTGTGGAATCGGACTGTACGATAAAGAACTGAGAGCTTGCGCTGTCCGGATCTGTGCTGCGTGCCATGGAAATGGTTCCTCTTACATGAGAAATATCGTTCTTCACTCCATTGCTGGAAAATTCGCCCTTGATGGTGTCCTCTGCTCCGCCGGTTCCGTCTCCGTTTGGATCTCCGCCCTGGATCATAAATCCGTCAATGATCCGGTGGAAGGTCAGACCGTCATAAAAATTGTCCTGTACCAGCTTTACAAAATTTGTGACTGTGATGGGTGCAGTGTCTGCATCCAGCTCTACATCGATCTCGCCATAGTCCTTTACGGTGATGGCAGCATGATGGGTTCCTGTCAGCTGCTGGCTGGTATCGATCACAGTTGTTCCTGCCATTTGTGCATCCTCGGAACCATCGGAAAATTCTCCGTCTGCGCTGTCTGTATCCTCTGTACTGTCTGCAGAAGCTTCGGTTTCATGTGAAGTGTCCCCTGCATTACCGGAAGCCTCCTGATCATCGGCGCTTTCTTCATGATCTGAAAAGCCTGCCGCCTCAGCCTCCTCCTCGGATACTGCATTGGCTGCTGTCTCTTCATCTACGCCTGTCTGTCCTTCTGAGGTTTCTTCCTCCAGAGATTCTTCCTTCTTGTCTGCTTTGTCAGAAGTGCTGTCTGTGCTTCCGCATCCGGAAAGCATTCCTGCGGTAAGAGCTGTCGCAAATAATACGGCTAAAACCTTACGTTTCATATTTATAAGTCCTCCTTATCAGATCCCGAAAACGCCTGTTCCGGCATTTTCAGGTGAGCTTTTCACTCTCCCCCTGTAAGCTTTTCTCAGTTTAACATCATCTTTTCATAAAGTCAACTTTGCACGGAACCAGGTACAGGAGTTACTATTCACTCCGTTTTCAGTAACGTGCAGGATTCCCTTTGTTTTTGCCTTGTATCTCTTCCGGTTCTCTGCTAAAATCATGTATGGAGCTTATCATGGGCTCCGTACATATAAGTAGAAAGCGAGGAATCAACATGGAAAAGATCACAAGTTTTACCATTGACCATATCAAGCTTCAGCCTGGCGTATACGTTTCACGTAAGGATCCGGTCGGAGATCAGGTGATCACCACCTTCGATATCCGTATGACTTCTCCCAATGAGGAGCCTGTTATGAACACAGCCGAGCTTCATGCCATGGAGCATCTGGCGGCTACCTTCCTGCGGAACCATAAGGAGTTTGGCCCGAAGGTCATTTACTGGGGTCCTATGGGCTGCCGTACCGGAAATTATCTTCTTCTTAACGGGGATTATGAATCCAGAGATATCGTTCCGCTGATGATCGAGATGTTTGAATTCATCCGTGATTTTGAGGGTGAGATCCCGGGAGCCTCTCCCAAGGACTGCGGAAATTATCTGGATATGAACCTTGGCATGGCAAAATATCTGGCAAAGAAATTCCTGAACGAGGTTCTCTACGATATCAAACCGGACCGTCTTGTTTATCCGGAATGATCTGCGGGTACGATCCGCTGGCATGATCCTTGTGTTCTGAACGGACTATATGCCGAAACAAAAAAACAGGCTGCCTGTATCGATGTATTTCATCGGATACAGCTGCCTGTTTTTTATTATATCAAGGAGATATCTGCAATTGAAGCAGAATCAGGATTTCCCTGATCTGGTCAAAAGCCTGTAATCCGTGCTCTACTGTGCTGCTTCTGCGGTAGTATCTGCTGCCACTGCTCCTACCGGCGGGGTTGTGCTGACGTAATCGCCGGATGCGTAGCAGGTCTGGCCATTATAATCCACACGGATCCATCCATTGTCACAGACACCGGTACACTTCAGGGATTCTCCGGAAAGGACACCTGCCACGAACTCTGCCTCTGCGTTGGCGTCAGAACGTAAATTCACACCCTCCACTGCATAGTAGGTGGCATCCTGAGCCTGTACGTTGATGCCGCTTGGGGTCTGCTCCGTAGCTGCTGTCTGTGCTGCGGGATCTGCTGCCCCAGCTGTGGTGGAGTCTGCCGCCGCTGCCGCTCCGTCCGCTGTGGAATCAGCTGCCGCTGCTTCCGGTGTGGGTGTTGCAGTTGCCTTCGGCTTCTCTGTGGGCTCCGGCGTCGGTGTGGAATCTACTACTGTTACCACTGCATCGGTTCCTTCCTCATATCCACAGCCCTGTGCAAGGAAAGCCGCGCCTATTATCAAAGCCATAATACATTTTTTCTTCATTTTACCTGTTTCCTCCTTATACGCCGGTAAAAAATTCTCTGCGTCCAATATACACGATTCTTCAATATTATGCAAGTCCTGGCCGGTTCTTTCACATATTTACCGGCTCAAAAAGCACCCGGACAGTTCCGCCGCAGATCATTCCCAGATCTCCTGCTCCCTGCCCCAACTCGTAAACCTTTGTTTCCGTATTTCGGATATTTACTGCATATTTTCCGGCTTCAAACTCCACTTTTCCGCCGCCGATGCTTCCTGCCGTGCTTCCGTCCCGGAATACGAACATCTTGCTCCCGGTTCCTCTCGGAGAGGAACCCTTCTTTTCGATGATCGTGACCATGGTTCCCGGTGTCCTGCGGCGTACTGCTGCCTCCACCTCCTCATCACAGTAGGTACGGAAATGCCGGTTTTTCTCCTGCACGATCTCCGCCATGATGCTCACGGCGATCTCAGCCGGCATCTGTCCTCCGATGGGAAGTCCGATGGGGGCATGGATCTGATTCAGCTGTTCCTCCGTAAATCCCTCTTTCAGGAGCTTTTCCCTGGTGATCCGCACCTTTGTCCTGCTTCCGATCATTCCAAAATATGCAAAGGGTCTCTTAAGGATCGCTCTTGCACAGGCAGAATCTCCCAGATGGCCTCGTGTCACCACTACATAGTAGGCATTTTCATAGGGAGGGATCCTGTCGGACAGGGTATCAAAATCTCCAAAGATCCTCTCATCTGCCATGGGAAATCTTTCCTCAGTCACAAATTCCTCCCGGTCATCCATTACTGTTACATGAAAACCCAGCATCCTGCCGATCTCTGCTACCGGAAGAGAAACATGGCCGCCACCCAGTATGATCAGCCTGGGATTCTTCTCGTAGGTTTCCACAAATATCTCCCTGTCTCCGTTTTTCACAACGCCGGTTTCCACGGCTGCTTCCACGGAAGCCTTCAGGAATTCTTCTGCTTCTTTATTTCTTTCTGCTCCCTCCGGATAAAAAAAGCTGCCTTCTTCCGAAAGATATTTCAGCCCGGCATCCTTTCCGTTCAGAAGGATTCCTGTTTTTACACGCCCTCTTTTTTCTACCACATCATATATTGTCTGATACATGTTTTGTGTCCTTTCTGTCCGTCTTTCGCCGCTTATTCCACGGCAAGCTCTTTTATCGCTCTGGCAGCCACCTCCACCTCTTCTTCCGTATTAAAATAAGAAAAGCTGAAGCGGACGGCTCCTGTTTTTTCGGTTCCAAGTGCTTTATGCATCAGCGGTGCACAGTGGCCGCCAGCTCTTACACTGATCCCGTACTCTTCATCAAGGATCATGGCCACTTCTGCCGAGTCCATCCCTACAATATTCAGAGTCACCACAGGGGAGCGTTCTTCCCCGGAAAAATCTCCGTACAGGGTGACTCCCGGAATTTCCCTTACCTGGTCATAAAAACGCCACAGCAGCTGCTGCTCTCTTTTTCGGATCTGTTCTGTTCCGGTTTCCCTGATCCAGCTGATTGCTGCACCAAGACCTGCGATCCCGTGGCTGTTCAGGGTTCCTGCCTCCAGTGCCTCCGGCATATCCTGAGGATGTTCCCTTTGAAAGGTGAGGACGCCGCTTCCGCCTACCTTCAGAGGCTCCACAGCTACCCCCGGCCGAACACAGATGGCTCCTGTGCCCTGAGGTCCCATAAGGCCCTTATGTCCGGAAAAGCAAAGAATATCTATATGATCTTTTTTCATAGAAATCGGAAATACTCCTGCTGTCTGAGCAGCATCCACAATAAAAAGCTTCTGGTGCCTCTGTGCGATCTCACCGATGGCGTGGATATCATTGAGATTTCCTGTCAGATTGGAAGCGTGGGTACAGACGATCACCTTCGTCTCCGGACGGATGGCTGCTTCAAGCTCCGTAAGGGAGATCCGTCCCTTGCGGTCTGCCGGCAGGATCGTAAGCTTCATGCCTTTTTTTTCCAGGCGGTACAGTGGACGAAGCACACTGTTGTGATCCATCTCCGTACAGATCGCATGGATAGTTTCTTCCTCCGGATGAAGTGTTCCCTGCAGGGCGATATTGAGCGCTTCCGTGTCATTGGATGTAAAGGCCACACATTCCGGTCCCCATATGTCAAACATCTCTGCGATCTGGCATCTTGTATTAAAAATAAGCCTTGAGGCTGCCATTGCTTCTCCGCTGCTGCCCCTTCCGCTGTTTCCTGCATGCTGCATGGCTTCCACCACAGCACGAGGCACACAGTCCGGCTTATGAAAGCTTGTAGCCGCGTTATCCAGATAAATCATTTCATCCTACTCCTTGTGATTTTTATCAAATACCTTTATAATAAACTCTGGCTTTATTTTATACTATCCGAGGAGGTTTTCCAATGAAAAAAACATCTTTTTTCGACAGTCTGCCATTTAAGCTGCTGGTCGCTGTGATCCTGGGGATCGTAGCCGGGCTTATCCTGAACCGGTACAGCACCAACGGAATCTCCATGGCAGTTCTCAATATCACAGTTACTATCAAGTACATTCTGGGCCAAGTCATTACCTTCTGCGTACCGCTGATCGTGCTGGGCTTTATCGCTCCGTCCATTACCCGGCTTGGCAAAAATGCTTCGCTGATGCTAGGAGTTGCGGTTGTCCTCGCTTACGGCTCCTCTGTTGGCGCGGCGCTTTTTTCTACAGCCTCTGGCTTTCTGATCATTCCACATCTGTCCATCCATTCCTATGCTGCAGGACTGAAGCAGCTGCCGGAGGTGATCTTTGAACTGGAGATCCCGCAGATCATGTCCGTTATGAGTGCTCTTGTGTTTGCAATGATGCTGGGCCTTGCCGCCACCTGGACAAAAGCGAAGCTGATCACAGGACTTCTGGATGAATTTCAGAAGATCGTTCTTTCTCTGGTTGCACGGATCATCATCCCCATTCTTCCGCTGTTCATCGGCACTACCTTCTGCAGCCTTGCCTACGAGGGAACCATCACCAGACAGCTGCCTGTTTTTCTGAAGATCATCGTACTGGTGCTTGCCGGGCATTTTATCTGGATGGCTCTTCTTTACATCCTTGCAGGAATCTATTCCGGAGAAAATCCTCTGGAGGTTGTCCGCCATTATGGTCCTGCCTATCTGACTGCCGTAGGGACCATGTCCTCTGCTGCCACACTGGCCGTTGCACTGCAGTGTGCCTCCAAAGCCAAACCGCTCCGCAAGGATCTTGTCAGCTTCGGGATTCCTCTTTTTGCAAACATCCATCTCTGTGGTTCCGTCCTGACAGAGGTTTTCTTCTGTATGGCGATTTCAAAGATCCTGTACGGCTCCGTTCCCACACCGGGTACCATGGTTCTGTTCTGCCTTCTTCTGGGTATCTTTGCCATCGGAGCTCCCGGTGTTCCCGGCGGAACCGTCATGGCATCTCTTGGCATCATCACCGGAATACTGAAATTCGACAGCTCCGGCACTGCACTGATGCTTACCATCTTTGCACTGCAGGACAGCTTCGGAACTGCATGCAACGTGACCGGTGACGGTGCGCTGACGCTGATGCTTACCGGCTATGCAAAGCGCCATCATATTGAAGAACAGCAGCTTGATGTGGAATTGTAAGTTCGGAGCTAAGTCAGGCGGATATTTGCGATCCGCTCCGCTTCGTTGCTTGCTCATAACCGGATATCAACTGTTTTATGTCTTTTATGAGAAAATACTGGCTCGAAATGAATTTCCATTGTGACCGTTTCAGGAGTACGGCGGTAATTTTCTGTTCCGTCTTTCTCCTGCGGTTCTGAGATAACGATTTTACTGATCAGCCGGTGGGAACGTTCTCTGTGTTCCAATAGTGGAAGTTGTGGATCTCACATGACTAAAGTCACATGCTCCTCGGTCGCTTTAAGCGACAAGGC
>JAFEHB010000069.1_pt1 | contig 125386 bp, 114 predicted proteins | sample 9267121 | NCBI WGS metagenome assembly JAFEHB01 (sample SAMN17103336, study PRJNA684904) | human gut metagenome | isolation source: diarrhea sample from child under the age of five | host: Homo sapiens | place: South Africa: Mafikeng, Mafikeng Provincial Hospital | collected 2019-09 | reverse complement strand
GCGACGATAGTGTGAAGACGCGACAATAGCAAGCTGCCAGGTCCTTTTTTTTATGCCTTCCGTCAGGAGGGCTTTTTTAGTACAAAAAAACATCTATCTTGCGATAGATGTCTTATCATTAATAAACTTAAATACTTTATTCCAATAAGCGTCTGGATTCATATATAAGCTATTGGCATGTGTTGCGCCTTTGACACTATATAATTCCTTCTCACACTTTGCAGCTTTATATACTTCTAATCCCATAGAATAAGGGACAAAGTCATCTTTTGTACCATGAATAAACATCATTGGTTTCTTACATTTTTTAACTGCTTCTAAACTACTTGCTTTCTTAAAATCATAACCTGCTTCAATATTTGACATAATATTAGATATATCCATGACAGGGAATGGAGGTAAGCCAAATCTCTTATCTAATTCGCTAGAGAATATATCATATACACTTGTATAACCACAATCTTCAATATAACAAACGACCTTTTCTGGATTATCTCCTGACAACATCATAGTCGTTGCACCACCCATAGATACACCATGTACTACTATTTGTGCTTCTGGATCTTTATTTAGTATCCACTTAATCCAGAGCTTCATATCATCCTTGTCAAGATAACCCATACCAATATGATTTCCTTCACTCTTACCAGAAGCACGATCATCAGGTAATAATACATTATAGCCATGCTCATAATATGTTCTTCCAAAAGGCATCATATTTCTATTATCCACCTTATAACCGTGAATAATAAGAGCCCACTTATGCGTGTCTTGTGTTTTATAGTTACCAGATAGTTTTAACTTATCTTTACTTGTAATTGATGTTAAGGATGTTTCCTTATAGAAAGCATCTGCTTTCTTCATCTCATCCTCTTTATTCTTATTCATAATCAATTCATTACTATTTGAAGCATGTACAGTTGTCTTCACATTTCTTTCACTTGAATTACTTGCAGGAGACAATGCATAATTCACAAAATAATGACCGACACCAATACTTCCACATAATAATATCAATACAATCAATCCTATAATCTTTTTCTTCATATATTCACCTCAGGCTGTATTGTATACTAATATTGGTTTGAAGTTAATAGTTTTAATATCAAAGAATTAAAAAAACATACAAATATATAGATTATGTAAAAGTAATATTTCTTCTCTACTTTCTAAGAATTCTATGTTATATTGAAACGGTATTTTTTTGAAAGGAAAAGGGAGTATTGTGTTAAACAACTATGTTTTAAGATTAAAAAGTGAGTTTAAGGGGTATAACTCACAAAAGTTAGTTAAGGATATACTAGCAGGCTTAACTGTTGCAGCAGTCGCTTTACCACTTGCTTTGGCTTTTGGTGTCAGTAGTGGTGCTGATGCAGGTGCAGGCTTAATTACAGCCATTGTCGCTGGTTTACTCATTGGGGGACTATCAGGTGCCTCTTATCAGATTTCAGGACCGACAGGGGCTATGTCAGCCATTCTTATTGGCTTATCTACTACTTATGGTTTACAGGGTGTATTTGTAGCCAGTTTTATTTCTGGAATCATGTTATTGATTGCTTCATTATTTAAATTTGGTAAGGTTGTATCTTTTATTCCAAGTAGTGTTATTACAGGATTTACAAGTGGTATCGCGATTATCATTGCGACAGGACAGATTGATAACTTCTTTGGTGTGACTTCTAAAGGAGGCAATACAATTGAAAAGCTTCTATCTTATTTTAAATTAGGGTTTCCTATTAATAAGTATGCTTTAATGTTTGGTTTACTTGTTGTCTTTATTATGTTGATCTGGCCTAAGAAATGGGCAAGTGTATTCCCATCATCTTTGGCTGGTATTATTATCGCATTAATTGTAAATATCGTAGGACAGTTCGATGTAACAGTCGTAGGTAAGATTCCTACTACATTATTTCCAGATGCAAGACTATCTATTTCTAGTCTGAATCTTACAACTGTAACTCATCTTATTATTCCTGCTTTTAGTATTGCGATGCTTGGGATGATTGAATCATTACTATGTGGCGCAAGTGCGGGTAAGATGAAAAATGAAAAGCTGGATGCAGATATGGAACTATTTGCGCAAGGTGTCGGTAATATGGTCATTCCATTTTTTGGTGGGGTACCAGCCACTGCCGCTATTGCACGTACAAGTGTCGCAATCAAGGCAGGTGGACAGACAAGATTAGTCAGTATCTTCCATGCAATCGCATTACTTATTTCTATGTTTGTATTAGGTCCTTATATGTCACAGATTCCTTTATCAGCTCTTGCTGGGGTATTAATTATGACGGCATGGCGTATGAATGAATGGGACGAAATCAAATCTATATTTAGAAACCGTATTAAAACAAGCATGACACAGTTCTTAGTCACTATGCTTGCAACAGTTGTCTTTGACTTAACAGTCGCAATTGTATTAGGTATCTGTGTTTCAATGTTCTTGTTTGTGATTAATAACTCTTCATTACATGTTGAAACAAGTGCCATTGAACCACATAGATTAGATAAAGAAATCAATTATAACCATTCTACAACACGTGTTATTTATGTCGCAGGACCTTTATTCTTTGGAAACCAGGATCAGCTCTTATCAAAAGTAAGAGAACTTATCGATGGATGTGATCATATCATTCTCTCAGTAAGAGGTGTTCCTTCTATTGATGATTCAGGTATTCATGAACTAATGGATGTTGTAGAGTTGTGTCGTGCACATAAAGTACAGTTCTATTTTACAGGTGTACAAAATAATGTCATGAGACAGTTAAGAAGACATCATTTTGATACATATGTAGGTGAAGAATCATTCTATTGGGATGTTATTAAGGTTATAGAAATGTTGGAAGAAGAGTAGGGAAACCTACTTTTTTTCATGAGAAAAGAAGTGCTATGCACTTCTAGATAGACAACATATTAATAAGAATTTCTATAAACATACAGGAAATACTTTCATTATCAATAATTGAATTATGAGATAAATAAGAACCAGGTAATGTAATCGTATGTTTAAAATAATCAGATAAAGGGGCTTTCTCATTTAAAGTAATTAAATAAGAGTTTTCTGGTAATGTATCCTGAATATTAGGAACAAGATAATGAAGAACACCATTCTTACTTCCATTAATAGAAAAATAAATAAAGAGACTCTCATTATTGACCGCATTTAAAAGATGTGTGAATTCTAAATAATCCTGTGCTAAATAATTCATATAGCCTAGATCCTGTAATCCATAACTTAATTGTTTAGCTGGTAAAGAAGAATAATGCATCCCACAAATAGAAATATTACTTGCCTGTTTTATATCTTCAATTAGATTCTCTATGACTGTTTGATCCATCATCTTAAAATGATTCATAGTATTGATATAGTGATTCACCAATGATTCAAATTTAGATCCATTATCTTCATGATGTGAATTCTTTAAATCATTCATTAATTCAAAACGGAAGTCTTTATAACCTTTAAAACCAAGACTCTGACAGAATCTTAAAACAGCAGAAGTAGATGTCTCTGCCTGATTTGCTAGTTTTGTGATTGTATAGTACTCCACCTGTTCAGGATGTTCTAGTATATAATCACATACCTTTTTCTCTGCATTGCTTAATTGTGTCTTCTTATGTTCGATAGTATTTAATAAATTCATTCTAATCACCTGTTTTCATTGTATAGATTCATGATAATATTGTCAATGATACTTGACAAAACTATCAAATAGTGTGAATATTGTCATATAAGAATGATAATATTATCAAAGGAGACATGAATATGAAACAATTACCAGAAGGATTCTTGTGGGGTGGAGCCACTGCGGACTTTCAGTATGAAGGTGGATTTAATGAAGGAGGAAGAGGATTACTTTCTCATGACTATGAAACAGATGGTTCATTAGAACATCCAAGAACTCATACTTTACAAAGAGCAGATGGTTCTATCATTAGACCTAGAAGTTCATTCTTTTATGCTGATCCAGTACCACAAGACGCAAAACCTATCTTTTTAGATGACCAGTATTATCCAAGTCATCAGGCTGTAGACTTTTATCATCACTATAAAGAAGATATTGAACTCATGGCAGGCATGGGATTTAATGTATTTCGTTTTTCTATCTGCTGGAGTCGTATTTATCCAACTGGAGATGAATTAACACCTAATGAGGAAGGATTAAAGTTCTATGATGATGTCATCAATGAATTAGAAAAGCATGGCATGGAACCACTTATCACAATCTGTCATGATGAAATGCCTATGCATTTAGCACTTAAATATAATGGCTGGGCGAATAAACATGTTATTGATTGTTATGTAAAATATTGTAAGACACTGTTTGAACGTTATGGTTCTAGATGTAAATACTGGCTGACTTTTAATGAAATCAATGCAGTCAGAGGATTTGGTCCATGTGGTACAAGAGAAAGTGATGGCTGTACACGTTATCTAGCTGCACATCATATGTTTATTGCAAGTGCGAAAGCAGTCATTTTAGGTCATAGGATGATGCCTGATTCAATGTTTGGGGCAATGTATGCGATGAGTGAACTCTATCCTGCAACTTGTACTCCAGAAGATATGTTCCACCATATGTTAGAAAGAAGAGAAAACTGGTATTTTATTGATACAATGGCAAGAGGTTATTACCATCCTTACGCAAAAGAAGTATGGGCTCACCATGGTGTAGAGTCTCTTCCTATTACAGATGAAGAAAAAGATATCTTGAAAGAAGGACAATTAGACTTTGTTTCATTCTCTTATTATCGTTCAAATACAACCAAAGAAGGAGATCCTTGGTTTAATGTAGGAGGATCTAGTAACCCTTATCTAGAAAATACACCTTGGGGGTGGCCTATTGATGCGTTAGGATTACGTTATTGTATGAATGAAATCTATGATCGTATCCAGAAACCAATCTTTATTGTAGAAAATGGTATGGGTGCCATTGATGAAGCCGATGAGAACGGATATGTAGAAGATGATTATCGTATTGATTATCTAAAAAAACATCTTTCTGCAATGGCTGATGCAATCAATGAGGATGGTGTGGATTGTTTAGGTTATACAATGTGGGCACCTATTGATTTAGTTTCACTATCCACTGGTGAAATGAAGAAACGCTATGGCTTTATTTATGTAGATATGGACGATAAAGGACATGGTACACTCAAGCGTACAAAGAAAAAGTCTTATAACTGGATGAAGCATATTATTGAAACAAATGGAGCTGCATTAGATGACTCGAATAGTGAATAATCACTATTCTTTTTTTGTATTCGTTTACATATAATGACAAAGTCATTACAAAACGTAAATAGTCTTAGTGTATAAGTAAGGTTATTTAACACCTTAAAATAGGTGTTTTAAAACTGCAGTTTACATACAATTTAAAAATATACGATATATACACATGAAAATGAATTGTTCACAGTTATGCACATTATGCACAAATATTATATAAACTGATTGTGTAAGATTACAGTTAAAAAAGACCTAGAAACATTGTATTAGATGAAATAAGTGTTAAAATAGAAATGCAACCGATTACAAAAAAGGAGGTAAAATCATGAAAGCATCTGATGTAATGAAAAGACTTTCTAGTGGTGAAATGATTTCTATATTAAAGGAAATCTATTCAGAAAAATTAGATGAACAGATACTCAGATACAAAGATGCAGTCCAGTCCTTTATTGATTATTTTGGCGATCAGGATATTATGATCATCAGTGTTCCAGGTAAATGTGAAATTGGTGGCAATCATACAGATCACCAGCGTGGACGTGTACTTGCATCTGCTATTCAGTTAGATTCTATTGCGATAATTGCCAAACAAGAGCGCTATGCAAAAGTAATCTATAATGAAATGAGTATTAATGAAATAGATACAGAAAATATAAAATATAATGAAGCCAAGAAAGGTACAATGGAATCATTGATCAATGGTGTTTTATTTGGATTGAACCAGAAGAATTATCATATTGGTGGTTTTAATGCTTATATTGAATGCAGCATTCCTAGAAATGTAGGTCTAGGTTCAAGTGCTAACTTTGATATTATGATTGGTACAATTATTAACCATTTATATAATGAAGGACAGATTGAAAATAAATATCTTGTCCAGATTGGTCGCTTCGCGACAAATACATTTTATTGTAAACCAAGTGGTTTAATGAATGAATGTGTCTGCTGTGTGGGTGGATTTATTAAAGTGGATTTTAAAGATTTTAATTCACCAGATATTTATAAACTGAATATTGATTTTTCTAATTTTGATTATACTTTATGCAGTGTGAATTCTAATCTGATTAGATCAGATACTACAGCTGATTATGATGCAGTGCCTGCAGAAATGATTAAGGTCGCTCACTTCTTTAAGAAAGATGTCTTAAGAGAAGTCTCTTATGATGAGTTTATGAAGAATTATCGTATTGTTAGAGCAAGAGTAGGAGATCGACCAGCACTTCGAGCACTTCATTTCTTTAAGGAAGAAGAACGTGTTTTAAAGCAGTCAGAAGCTCTTGAAAGGGGAGACTTTGATACATTCTTTAAATTAGTGAGAGAATCGGGCAATTCTGCTTTTAAAGCACTTCAGAATATTTATCCACAGGGAAGTACACGTTGCCAAAATGTTGGAACAGCTATTGTCTTAAGTGAGAATTTCTTAGGTGATGATGGAGTTGTAAAGGTCAATGGTGGAGGATTCTCAGGAACCATACTTGCTTTTGTGAAAACTAGTAGATTAAAAGACTATGTTGCTTATATGGATTCTATTTTAGGAAAAGGATCATGTGATGTGATTCATACAAGAGAACAAGGTGCAATTAGATTACTATAAAGCAGTGAAAAACTGCTTTTTTTTCATAGTGTTTGTGATATAATGTTACCGACATATGTCAGTAACTGGAGGCGCGTATGGTTAGACCAAAGAGATCAAGGACAATTACAGGAGTTCCTGACTACAATATGTTTGTACCTGATGGTATTCCTCAAAGAGGCTATATAGAGCTTGCTTTAGATGAATTTGAAGTCATACGCTTAATTGATTATAAATCTTATACTCATGCCAAGTGTGCTAAAAAAATGAATATCTCACGTACAACAGTCACTGAAATATATGCCGGGGCAAGAAAAAAGATAGCACGCAGTATAATGGAAGGCTATCCTTTAAGAATTGAATGTAATGAATGTGTAAAAAAGGCAGGATATCCTGTGATAGACGTAAAAGGAGAACATATTATGAGAATTGCAGTAACTTATGAAAATGAATCAGTGTTTCAACACTTTGGTAAAACTTCACAGTTTAAATTATATGATATTGAAAATAATGAAATCAAAGAATCACAGGTTGTAGGTACAGAAGGATTAGGTCATGGTGCACTAGCTATCTTATTATCTAATATGAATGTAGATGTATTGATCTGTGGTGGTATTGGTAGAGGTGCTATTATGGCATTAAGTGGTTCTAATATTAATGTAGTGGGTGGAGTAACTGGTGATTGTGATGCTGCAGTGAAAGCTTATTTAGCTGGTACTTTAACTCCTGATGCAGAAGCAACTTGTGGATGCAGTCATGATAATTGTGAATGTCATCATGAATAGTAATTGACAAATAAATAAAACGAGAATAAAATCAACACTGTTGAATGCTCGGATGGTGGAATGGTAGACACGCCAGTTTCAGGTACTGGTGGCTTATGCCGTGTGGGTTCAAATCCCATTCCGAGCACCAATGGTCCAAGACGTGGGAGACCACGTTTTTTTAGTAAGAGGAGGTTCTATATGAAAAGGTTATTCGGTTTATTCCTTACCTTTGTACTTTGTATAAGCCTGACTCCATCTGTTGATGCTTATTCCAATGATCTTGTACAGTTCATTGGTGATTCATATACACAAGGTTATACTAGTGAAGGTATGATCGTGGGATATAATTTATGGTATGTTCAGGTATGCCGTAAAGCACATCTCAAATATACAGCAGCGTCGTATGGTGGTGTAGGATTTGTGAAGGAGTCTGATGGTCGTACATTTAGTACTTTATTAGATGAAGGTAAAGGTAAAAGAAATGCGAAATATGTAGTCATTACAGGTGGCTATAATGATAAGGATTATTCTTATAAGACAATTAAGAATAAAGTATATGAAACAGTAAAAAAGGCACAGACACTCTATCCAAAAGCAAAGGTCTATGTAGGTATGACAGGAGATTCTGTAAATAAACATTTTAAGACTGTTATGCAGGCATATAAGGATGGTACAAAAGAAGCAGGAGGTACTTATATTACTAATAGTGAAAATGCCTTAAATGGTAATCAGAGCTATTTTTCATCCGATGGTCATCATCCTAATAAATATGGACAGCGTGCTCTTGGTGAAACAATAGGTGGTTATTTCATGAAATGTAATAATGTGCCTGTCTATACAAAAGCTGCTTCTATTAAGATTGGTGCAGGTATTTATGCAGTTAAGAATAGACACTTTATAAATATCACAGGTCTTTATGATAACTATTATATGGTCAATGGTATTGTAGATACATCTAAGACTGGTATTGTAGAAAATGATGGTGAATATTATAAGGTGGATGAAGGTAAAGTAGATACATCATACACAGGAATCTGGTCTTATAATGATCAGCAGTATTATCTTACAAACGGTCATACAGATAAAACTATGACAGGTTCCATAAAAGCAAATAAAACCTGGTATTATGTAGAAAATGGTGTTGTTGCGAATAAGGATACTTTAATGCAGATTGATGATCAATGGTATTATGTACATCAAGGTAAGATGGATAAGAGCTACACCGGATTAGTAGAATACAATGGACAGAACTATTATGTCGTAAATGGTATGGTAGACTTTAGTAAAACAGGCATGATTCATATGAATGGTCAGTTATGTTATATTAAGAATGGTGTTTTAGAGAATAGCTATAGTAACTCTAATCTCTATAATGGTTCATGGTATTATATTCATGGTGATGAAATTCGCTGGTTAAAGTAAACACTATTGACAAAAATATAAAACAAGAATATATATAGAAACGTGGGTATCCACGTTTTTTATATGGAGGTAAGTGTGAAACAAAAATCAATCAAAACGTACAAAAAAAGACAAACTTAAAAACAGGTTTGAATAATTTATTTGTGTCCGCGCAACGAAGGCGCGGGGAAATGGAGGAAATTATGAAAAAATTAATAGGTGTTTTCATTTTTCTGCTTATTTGTATGAGTTCACCTGTTTATGCAGAGAATCATGATCTTGTACAGTATATTGGAGACTCTTATACTGAAGGTTATTCTAGCGATGGAATGATTACAGGAAATGATGTGTGGTATGTTCAGGCAAGTCATAAAGCAGGACTTGATTATACACAGGAATCTCATGGTGGTATAGGATTTGTTGCTGAGTTATCTGGTAAGACATTTAGTACTTTATTAGATGATGGAAAAGGGAAAGATGCAAAATATGTAGTCATTGCAGGTGGCTATAATGATATGGCTTATTCCTATGACACTATTAAGAATAAAGTCTATGAAACAGTAAAAAAAGCCCAGAGATTATATCCTGATGCAAAGATTCTTGTTGGTATGACAGGAGATGCAACAAGTGATCATTCGCGATTTAAGAATGTCATCCAAGCATATAAAGATGGTACAAAAGAAGCAGGTGGTTTTTATATCACCAATAGTGAATATGCCTTAAATGAAAATAAGAATTACTTCGCATCAGATGGTTACCATCCTAATGTGAAAGGTCATCAAGCCATTGGTGAAACAATTGGTGGCTATTTAATGAAATGTGAAGATATAAGAGTCAATTCTTATGCCTCTACTATTACTATAGGAGCAGGCACTTATGCCACTTCAAATGGTCATTTTATAAATACAACAGGTATTTATCATAATTACTATATGGTAGATGGTATTGTGGATCAGTCCATCTCCGGTGCTATTAAGTATGAAGGTGAATATTATAAAGTGGATGCAGGTGAAGTGGATACATCTTACACTGGTTCATGGACATATAATGGAACAACCTATTATTTGATCAATGGTCATACAAATAAGAATATGAATGGTCCAGTAAAGAATAAGGGTTATTGGTATTATGTGAAAAATGGTCTTGTAATTAACAAGAATACAGTCGTTTATTTTAATGGAGACTGGTATTACATTCATAATGGTAAGCTAGATAAGGATTATACAGGTTTAGTAGACTATAATGGAAAGACATATTATATAGTTGATGGTGTAGTGAATCATTCATGTAATGGATTGACTTATATTAATGGTGAATGGTGTTATATCGTTAATGGCGTTTTAGATACAGGTTATAGTAATCTGATTCTTTATAATGGTACATGGTATTATGTAGAGAATGGTAAAATCAACTGGCATTATACAAATCTTGTACAATATTATGGGACTTGGTACTATGTAGAAAATGGACAGATCAACTGGAATAAAAATACATTATGTCAGGTTAATGGTCATGGTACTTGGTATTATGTAGAAAACGGCAAGATTAACTGGAACTACCAGGGACTCACTTATTTCAATAATGAGTGGTATTATATTCATAACGGTGTTCATCAAACAAACTATTCTAGTCTTGTACTTTATAATGGGACTTGGTATTATGTGAAGAATGGTAAGATTGACTGGCATTATACAAACCTTGTACAGTATCATGGGACATGGTACTATGTGGAAAATGGCAAGATCAACTGGGGTAAGAATACATTGTCTCAGGTCAATGGACATGGTACTTGGTATTATATTGAAAACAGTCAGATTAATTGGCATTATACTGGCTTAACACAATATTTTGGTACATGGTACTATATCCAGAATGGTGCATTGAACTGGTCTTATAATGGATTGGTGTATTATCATGGGACTTGGTTCTATGTCCATAATGGACAGATTGACTGGAACTATTCTAATCTCGTTTTATATAATGGTACTTGGTATTATGTAGAGAATGGCAAGATCGACTGGAATAAGATAACTTTATCTCAGGTTGATGGTCATGGTACATGGTACTATGTTGAAAATGGACAGATCAACTGGTCATATAATGGCTATTACAACAACCATACAATTCATAATGGTGTTGTATGTTAGGAGGACATGATGTCCTCTTTTCTTATACGCAAAAAAAGACTATGAAATCATAGTCTTATAGAAACATTAATAGTAATCCTAATGCAAAGAAGATAAGAATGAGATAGATTACAACCTTAATACTCCACTTAAAGATATAGTACATAAGAATAAATGGAAGAAATGCGAGAAAGAACACCATTGATAATAATGTGCCTAACATAATCATCACCTCATTCTTATTATAACCTTATTTTCCAGAATCACCATAGTTTTTAAGTACTCTCGCACTTGGGTCATTGACATCACAGTTTTCCCAAGTTTTATTAGGCATCCAGAAGTCTTTGATCCATTTAGCTTTTCCTGGGTAATAAGACTCAAAGATATCACGATATAATAGAGATTCTTTAGTAAATGGAGTGCAGTAAGGATACTTATCCTTAGCATTTTTAACATCTTCATCTGTATAGAGTGAATCAGCATATTCTTTTAAATAATCCACCATAGAATGTCCAACAGCATCAGAGAAAGCTGCTTTTTCTCTAAATAAGATATCATGAGGAAGATAGTTTAAACCTTCAAAAGCATGTCTTAAGAGATATTTACCTTTATTGTATGTGTTCATCTTCTTCTTTGGATCAATACGCATTGTATAATCTACAAAATCAAGATCTGCGAAAGGAACACGACCTTCTAAGGCATTCGCACTAATACATCTATCGGCTCTTAATACATCATACATATATAATTCTCGCATACGTTTCTGAGATTCTTTCTGGAATTCTTCAGGACTAGGCGCAAAGTCTGTATATTTATAACCAAATAATTCATCACTGACTTCTCCTGTTAAAATGACCTTTAAATCAGTATGTTCATGAATATATTTACATAATAAGTACATACCGATACTTGCACGAATAGTTGTAATATCCCATGTTTCTAATGTACGGATGACTTCTCTTAAAGAACCGAGTACATCTTCTTTAGTCATGATCACTTCTGTATGATCAGTACCTAGGAATTCAGCTACTTCTTTCGCATACTTTAAGTCAATTGGATCTGTTTCCATACCAATCGCAAATGTCTTGATAGGTGTATCAGTAATACGTTGACCAATCGCACATACTAAAGATGAATCTAAACCACCAGATAATAAATAACCAACAGGGGCATCACTCTGTAATCTCTTCTTAACGGCTTCAATTAATTTAACACGTAGGTTCAAGGCGATAGTTTCTACATCATCATTATGCATTAATTTCACATCAGCCACATCATTGAAGCACACAAACTTCTCACCATCATAATAATGTCCTGGTGGGAAAGGCATGATTTCTTTACAGACAGGCATTAAAGCTTTGGCTTCAGAACCAAATGCGATAGTGCCTTTTTCAGTATATCCATAAAACATCGGACGAATACCAATAGGATCTCTTGCAGCCATCATCTTGTCAGTTAATGCATCATATAAGCAGAATGCATATTCACCATCTAAATATCTTACAAGTGTATCTAAACCATATTTTCTATATAAAGGAATTAATACTTCACAATCACTCGAAGACTTAAAAGTATATTCATCTATAATATTTTTCTTTAATTCTGGATAGTTATAGATCTCTCCATTACATACCACAATAGTATGATTATCAGAAAAAGGCTGCATACCCTTTTCGCTTAAATCCATAATAGCTAATCTATTAAAACCAAAAGTCTTATCGAATAATCGAGACGTCTCGATCATATCTGGACCTCTGCCTTCAATCTTTCCTAAAGCTTCATCAAATACATCAATTTCTAGTTCTTTAGAACCTACTGTTAAAAAACCACACATTTACATCTTCCTCCCTATACTTGAGTCAAAAAAAACTCGCTTTGTGGTGCGAGTATCTTACTAAGTCGTTGAGTCTATAACTAAGTACAGACATACTTCAAAGAGCATGCGATACCCGCCAGCGGTAACGTCGCTGAAAGAACGTTCTAGCCTACTTGCATTATGCTTTGGGTAGACAGCTCAGAGGTGTTTTTCATCTATCACTTAACTGTAAGTCTTCCACCATCACTTACTCGCTAGAGTCTCTGTCATAGATTACTCTCCTCGTCTTCGCCTTTGTTGGGTTTAAGTATAGTATAAATATTTAGTCAATGCAATAATAAATTCTTATAGAAGTGTGAAAAATTAATCGTTATTTAGCATATATACTAATTTGTGAATAAATATGTCGTTATATGTAAAAAATCATTAAAGATTATAAATGTGGTAGAATAGAGATAGACAAGGAGGAAAGACCATGAAAGCAAGAACGTATTCCATCATAGAATTCAAAAGAATATTAGAAAACAATGGTTATCGATTCCTTAGACATGCAAAAGGGGACCATTGTATTTACTCTAACGGTGAGCGTACTATCACTATTAAGAGGACTCATGTGAATAAGATGATTGCTCGTAGACTTATTAGGGAATATGATTTAAAGGTAGATGATTAACGTCACTATTCACATAACTTAAGCATGAAAATAACCTCTAGACGAATAGCCTAGAGGTTATTTATGTATTGCATTTCTACCAATAAATTGAGACTTATTATGAAATTGTGATAATTGATTACTTATCCAGGTAGATAGATTTCTATGATATAATTTATGCGTGGAACAACCGTATACGGTAGGTGGTTATCCTTGGTCGTTATGACGAAGGTACGCAACCCTTCGTGATTCTTCTCTTAAGTTGAAAACGGAGGTGATGCCTGATGACAACGTATGAAATAATCATGATTATGTTAACGTGTTTGACACTGATCATATCTTTATTGACACTTGTTGTTAGATTACTTCTTATCATTATTGATAAGAACGTAAAAAAATAACTACCTCGTTCTCGGCAAAAGTTTGAGGTAGTTATTTCAAACATATAAATCCAAGGACAACCGCTTACTGGTTGTTCCTTCTTTCGTTTCTATTATAGTTTAGACTAAATCTAAAGTCAATATTTGTAGCTATGAGCGATGCTCATAAGTTATGAGATAGTATGAGTGGAAGAGGAACTTTTGCAATAGGCAATAATGTGGATTATACTTATGAAAGTATTGATAAAATAGAAGGTGTTAAAGTATTGAGTGGAAAGAATGGTTTGTTAGAGGAATCTTATTCAAGTACAACATATATTAAGTTAAAACCAGGTGGTACATTTTATGAAATGAGAATATATGACGAAAATCATTATTTAATCAAAGAGATAGCTTATCATCCAGAACCTGCAATAAATAGTGGGGACAGAAAACATAATATATTGCATGTACATGATTATTTAGAAAGAGACAATTTTAAAATTCGACCTGTCCATCTTATAACAAAAGAAGAGCATGAAAAGTACAAAAAGTTTTTTAAGGGAGTGCCTCAATATGAAAAATGGTAATGTTCAGGAATTTGTAGATCATATACATTATGGTGATGAATTGTGGTTCCTATATAATGATACAAAATATTTTCTAGAAGGGTGGATAGAAAATGATATATTAGAGTTAGTGCTCTACGAAATGAAAGAAAACGGTCAGGACTATAAATGGAAAGGTGACAACAATAATTATCCTGTGGAAGATTTTTTATCAGATAGAATTTTTGATGGAAAGACTTTTTGGGAAATAGAAAATGATATTACGTGGGTTGATTGTTAATTCTATGATGAAAACAACATGTTAATGCTTCTTCTGCGTTTTATAGACAGTAAAAAAATTAAAACAACCTCTAAGCAAGTACAATAGCTTAGGGGTTGTTTTTTGCTGCATTTCTACCAATAAATTGAGATTTATTATGAAATTGTGATAATTGATTACTTATCCAGGCAGATAGATTTCTATGATATAATTTATGCGTGGAACAACCGTATACGGTAGGTGGTTATCCTTGGTCGTTATGACGAAGGTACGCAACCCTTCGTGATTCTTCTCTTAAGTTGAAAACGGAGGTGATGCCTGATGACAACGTATGAAATAATCATGATTATGTTAACGTGTTTGACACTGATCATATCTTTATTGACACTTGTTGTTAGATTACTTCTTATCATTATTGATAAGAACGTAAAAAAATAACTACCTCGCCCCTAGGAAAAGTTTGAGGTAATTATTTTTCTCAACAAAATCCAAGGACAACCGCTTACAGGTTGTTCCTTCTTCACCTTTATTATAGTTTAGACCAAATCTAAAGTCAATATTTGTAGCTATGAGCGATGCTCATAGTTTTTTGAAAAAAATTTAAATTTCTTTGAGAAAAAAACCATCTTCTAAGTGTATAGGTTAGTAGAGGGCCAAAGGAGGTGGTGATTGTGAAATGTCCTGTATGTGGTAATGAGGATGAACACTATATCAGCTATATCAATAAGAGACCTTATTGTAGAAAGTGCATAGCGTTTGGACGTACTTATTTAGATGAATCTTATCCAATACATACGACTCCTTTAATAATGACTGATGCGTCCTATCATCTTTCTTTTACCTTGTCGTCCCGCCAGCAGTTCATCTCTGAACACCTGATCACGAATTATGAGAATGCCACGAATTCTATTGTCCTTGCTGTATGTGGCTCTGGTAAAACAGAAATCTCTTATGCAATCATCAAGCACGTGATTGAAAAAGGGGGACGCGTATGTTTCACAATCCCTAGAAGACAATTGTGTATAGAATTACATGAAAGAATTCAGAAGGATTTCCCTCACCTGACCATTGGTCTTCTATATGGGGGCTATCAAGAGAATAATGATGCCCCCTTAATCATTTGTACAACCCATCAGCTCTATCGATTTGTATCTTCTCCTTTTGATTTAATTATTATGGATGAAGCCGATGCATTTCCTTTTTATGGAGATGATGTATTGAACTCTATCTTTTATCATGCCTCTAAAAGGTATATTAAATTATCCGCTACATTACTTGAGGAAGATATTCATGATGAATGTGTCATGATCATGAATCGACGCTACCATGGTCATGATCTGCCTGTTCCTCATATTTATATCATTCCTCAATTTTTGTGGCTCATATCCTTGAAATATTGGATTAAGAAACTATTAGAAACGCACCTTAAAGTACTTGTTTATGTACCTAGGAAAAGTGATGCACAATACTATGCAGACTTGTTAAGGGATACATATAAAGTACAGGGTGTGAGTTCAGAGTCTCCTTATTTGAATGAATATACAAAGGATTTTAAAGAAGGATTATTAGATGTCTTAATCACTACAACGATATTAGAAAGAGGAATCACAATAGAGGATGTACAGGTGATTGTATTAGAAGCAGGAGATCGTATATTTGATGAAAGAACATTGATACAGATTGCAGGAAGAGTAGGAAGAAAAATAGGATATGAGGATGGAAGAATATTATTAATAGATAACCATTATTCAAAGGCGATGAAAAGATGCATCAAAACCATTCAATCTCTCAACAGGATGTCTGTTTGATCTGTTTATCCTCTATATCTAAAACATCTTCTTTTCATCAATTATTTACGCATCACTGTATCTGTTCCTCCTGTTTATCTTTATTTAAGAGAATTGATATTAAGACAAACTTTCAAGGTTATCCGCTACGCATATTATATGCTTACAATGATTTCTTCCGTACCCTGCTTTTTCGTTATAAGGGACAATATGATTATGCCTTAAAGGATGCTTTCTTAGATATGTACAAAAGAGAACTACAAAGACGCTATAAGGATTATTTGATTGTTGTTGCACCAAGTGCGTCAAAGGCGAATGATGTGCGTGGTTTTGCTCCCAACCAGGCCATTGCAATGACAATTCACTCGCATGTTTTCAATGGACTCTATAAGAAAGTGGATTATAAACAAAGTGACCAGTCTTATACGCAAAGAGCAGGGATACGTGATGTGATTGGATTAAGGGGTGGATTATTCCTTAGAAATAGGAAAATACTTCTATTAGATGATGTGATGACTTCTGGAGAAACCATTAAGACTTGTCTTAAATTAATTGAAAAAGAAAAGCCCCAGAAAATCGAAATATTGATCCTCGCAATAAAAGAGAAATACCTTGTAAACTTGGGAATAATTAAACAAGCAAGGAGTATATAAAATGCTTTTGTTTTTTGCTATATGTATGATATAATGTATACGATTTTGTATTGAAAGGAGACACATCATGCCTAGTAAAAAACAAGAAATTAGAAAACAAGTTAAGAAAAAGTTAAAAAAGGAAGGAATGGAGCATCAGGAACTCGCTGCAGACGCTGAAATCGTCGATTTAGGCGATCGTCGTGGAGATGATATCATTGTAGAATCATTTGATGATATCAAGACAGATGCAAAACCATTACCATTCTCTACAACACCACAGAAAGAGAAAAAAGGAATTACTGGTCGTATTAAGAGTATTTTCTCACAGGACAGTTCTATTCTACGTAAATTAGAAAAACAGGCAGATGAAATTATTGCGATAGAACCTCAGGCACAGGCGATGAGCGATGAAGAACTATGTGCTCAGACTCAGTTCTTTAAGGATCGTCTTGCAAAGGGTGAAACATTAGATGATATTTTACCAGAAGCATTTGCAGTTGTACGTGAAGCAGCTTACAGAGTACTAGGACTCAAAGCCTTCAAAGTACAGTTAATGGGTGCTATTTCACTTCATAATGGCGATATCGCAGAAATGAAAACAGGTGAAGGTAAAACTTTAACATCTATTTTCCCAGTTTATTTGAATGCCTTAGATGGTAAGGGTGTTCATGTTGTTACAGTTAACGAATATTTAGCACGTCGTGACTGTGAATTAAATGGTCAGGTTTTCAAGTTCTTAGGCTTGACTGTTGGTTTAAATGAAAGAGAACTAGATGCAGATGATAAGAGAAAACAGCATGCATGTGATATTACATATACTACAAATGCTGAATTAGGATTCGATTACTTACGTGATAACATGGTGACTAACTATGAAGATAAAGTACTTCGTCCATTACATTATGCATTAGTCGATGAAGTAGACTCTATCTTAATCGATGAATCACGTACTCCATTAATTATCAGTGGTGGTAAGAAGAAGACTGCTTCTATGTATGTATCTGCTGACCACTTTGCGAAGAGCTTAAAGAATGAAAAGGATTATCAGGTAGATGTTGAAAGTAAGACATGTACATTGACACCTGATGGTATTGCGAAAGCAGAAAAAGCATTTAATGTAGAAAACCTATATAATCCAGAAAATACTGCATTAGTACACTATATCAACCAGGCACTTAAAGCAAACTATACAATGACTAAGGACATTGAATACATGATTGCAACAGAAGATGGCAGCCATGATATTAGAAATGCTTCTATTATGATTATTGACCAGTTTACTGGACGTGTTATGCCAGGTCGTGCTTATTCTGATGGTTTACATCAGGCTATTGAAGCAAAAGAAGGTGTACCAATTAAAGAAGAAACTGTTACACTTGCAACAATTACTTATCAGAACTTCTTCAGATTATTTGATAAGTTAGCTGGTATGACAGGTACTGCAAAGACTGAAGAAGAAGAATTCCGTCAGATCTATAACATGCGTGTCGTTGTTATTCCTACAAACAAGCCTGTTATTCGTGATGATAAACCAGATTTAGTATTCTCAAGCAAGAATGCTAAATATGCAGCTATTATTAAAGAAGTAGAAATGCGCCATGCTTATGGTCAGCCAATCCTTCTTGGTACAGTTGCAGTAGAAACATCTGAAATCTTATCTAAGATGTTAAGCGCAAAAGGTATTAAGCATAATACATTAAACGCTAAGAACCATGCAAAAGAAGCAGCTATTATCGCTAAAGCTGGTGTGAAGGGTGCCGTTACAATCGCTACTAACATGGCTGGTCGTGGTACTGATATCAAGCTCGGTGAAGGTGTGGCTGAAATTGGTGGTTTAATGGTTATTGGTTCTGAACGTCATGAATCTAGACGTATTGATAACCAGTTAAGAGGACGTTCTGGTCGTCAGGGTGACCCAGGATGTTCACAGTTCTTTGTATCATTTGAAGATGAATTGATGCAGAGATTTGCAAGTGAAAAGATTAAAGCTCTTACTGATTCATTCATGGATGATGAAGCCATTGAATCTAAGATGATTACTAAGTCTATTGAAACTGCTCAGAAGCGTGTTGAAGGTCAGAACTTCGATATGCGTAAACAGTTGCTAGAATATGATGATATTATGCGTCAGCAGCGTGAAATCATGTATAAAGAAAGAGATGATATCATGCGTTCTAAAGACTTATCAGAAATCATCAAGGGTGAATTCTTAACAGCAATCGAACTAGATATGCCTAAGTTCACTAATAATGAAGGTAAGAAGCCAGTTGTAGATGTAGAAAAATTCTTAAGCTATGTTGGTAAGAACTACATGTTATTAAGTGAATTAGTTGCTAAGAATCCTGATGTAGCAGTGAATGATCCTCAGAAGGTGATTGATGCTGTGAGTGAAGTCGTCTTCATGAGCTATGAAAACAGATTCAATAAGGATCTTGAAGATTCAGTAAAACTTGATTATGAACGCCGTGTTCTTTTAGGTATCATTGACCATACATGGATCAACCATATTGATGCAATGCAGAAACTTAGAAATGGTATCTATTTAAGAGCTTATGCACAGCGTGATCCTCTTCAGGAATATACAGAAGAAGGTTTCTATATGTTCGAAGAGATGACAAAATCTATTTCTCAGGAAATTGCTCGTAACATTGTCCATATGGGTATCCGTCCTGGTACAGAAGCAGAAATGAACATTCCAGAAATTAAGGTTGAACTTGAATTTAAATAATGGAATTATATGAAATCAAAAACGGGCTGGAAGACGCCCGTTTATTATTAGACCAATTATATGTTTCTGCGAATATTGAAGTATTAAAAAGAGAAATAGAAGGATTAACTGTACAGACAATGGACGAACATTTCTGGGATGATCAGGCACATGCGACTAAAGTATATGCGCATCTGAATGAAATGAAGAAAGTGGCTGATACAGATTCTTCTTTAGAAGCAAGCTATAAAGAACTCATGGAAGTTTATGAATATGTTAAGGATACTGAAGATCCTGACTTTATGGCTTCTTTAGAAGAAGATTATATGACGTTTCATAAGAATTTGGATGAATTTGAAAAGACATTGTTGTTTGATCAGGAATATGATCATTCGAATGCGATTGTAGAAATTCATCCAGGTGCTGGAGGAACTGAATCTCAGGACTGGGCTGAGATGCTTATGCGTATGTATATACGTTATGGCGAAAAGAAAGGATGGAAGGTTGACGTTGATGATTATCTTGCAGGTGATGAAGCAGGATTAAAATCATGTTCTATCCGTTTTACTGGTTATAATGCGTATGGTCATTTAAGAGCAGAGAAGGGTGTTCATCGACTTGTACGTATTTCACCGTTTGATTCATCAAAGAGAAGACATACATCATTTGCGTCTGTAGAAGTTTCACCTGAATTAGATGATGATATTGAGATTACGATCGATCCAAAGGATCTACGTATTGATACATATCGTGCATCTGGTGCTGGAGGACAGCATATTAATAAAACTGATTCAGCAGTCCGTATTACTCATATTCCTACTAATACAGTTGTTTCTTGTCAGTCACAGCGTTCTCAGTTACAGAACAGAGAACAGGCTATGTTGATGTTGAAGAGTAAATTGTATTTATTAATGCAGGAAGAGCATGCTGAAAAACTATCTGAAATTCAAGGTGAAAAGAAGAATATTGAATGGGGATCACAGATCCGTTCTTATGTTCTTCATCCTTATTCTATGGTCAAAGATAACCGTTCAGGTTATGAATCAAATGATCCAAAGAAAATATTAGATGGTGAGCTTGATGATCTTATTTATGCTTATTTAAGATCTCAAGTAAAGGAGAAAAGTAATGAGTAAAATGCATTCTGCAAAGAAATTAGTGATTGATTTTATTTTAGTGATGTTAGGGAATGCCATTATGGCTTTAGGTACTGCCGGTTTTGCAGTACCTGCTAAGATTATCCTTGGTGGAGTTTCAGGTCTTGCCCTTGCATTCCAGCATTATGTGTTCTATGTTCATTTATCAACACTTGTACTTGTAATCAACATTATTGCATTTATTGCTGGATATCTCTTATTAGGAAAGAAGTTTGCGGTGGGAACACTTGTTTCTACATTCGCATTCCCATTCTTCCTTGCTATATTTGAAAAGAGTTACTATTTAACACATTTGACTAAGGATACTTTACTTGCAGCTGTTTATGCAGGATTCCTTATTGGTGTTGGATTAGGACTCGTATTAAGACTTGGATATAGTACAGGTGGTATGGATATTCCACCATTACTTGTTAATAAATATACAGGGCTTGCATTAGGATTATTAATTAATATCTTTGATATTATTATCTTAATTATTCAGATTCCATTCTCTGATGTTGAAGAAATCCTTTATGGTATTATTACTGTTGTTATTTCTACATATATTATTGATAAGATGATGTTACTTGGACAAAATAACATCCAGGTCATCGTTGTATCAGAAAAATATGAAGAAATTGCAGAATCTTTAATGAAAGACTTAGATCGAGGATGTACTTTCTTAAATATCACAACAGGATTTATGAAAAATGATTCTAAAGCAGTCATGGTTGTCTTTAATCGTCGTGAATATGCGGCTTTCCATGATATTGTTCAAAATATGGATCCAGAAGCTTTTGAAATTACAAGCGAAGTACATAGTGTCAATGGTAGAGGATTCACATTACCGAATGTTAACTTAGAGAGATGGTCTTCTAAAGAAAATTAAAATAAAGCATGTATTATAATGAGTATGTGTTATAATGGGGAAACAAAGGAGTGTGATGATATGCAAGAAATGATTAAACTTGAAAACGTAACAAAAGTATATAAAACTGGCGTACGTGCAGTAAATGACATGTCACTTACAATCGATGCCGGCGAATTCGTTTATGTCATCGGTCCTACTGGTGCTGGTAAATCAACATTTATCAAGCTCCTCTATCGTGAAGAAAAAGCTACAAGAGGTAAAGTTCTTGTGGATGGTACCGATGTGTCTCGTATTAAGAACTCTAAAGTCCCATTTTTTAGACGTAAAATTGGAGTTGTATTCCAGAACTATCGTCTTCTGCCAAAAAAGACAGTATTTGAAAATGTCGCCTTTGCGCTAGAAGTAACTAATACACCAAAAACTGAAATTAGAAAAAAGGTTCGTAATGTACTAGAACTTGTAGGTCTAGAAAACAAAGCGAATTCGTTCCCGCATGAATTATCAGGTGGGCAGCAGCAGCGTGTAGCGATTGCCCGTGCTATTGTCAATCAGCCTAAGGTTTTAATTGCGGATGAACCAACAGGCAACCTAGATCCTGATACATCTCAGGAAATCATTGAATTGTTGGAAAGAATCAATGATGTCCGTCAAACAACTGTACTTGTTGTTACACATGACCGTGAAATCGTTCAGAGAAATAAGAAGAGAACTATTCTTATTGAAGATGGTTGTGTCACAACAGATACAAGTTTAGGAGGTTATCAGTCATGGAATTCGTAGAAGAATTGAAAGCAATGCCTAAGCATTGTAAAACTGCTTTCCAGAATATCTGGAGAAACGGTGTGATGTCTATTTCATCTATTTTTGCAGTTACTATTACGTTGATCTTGATTGGTGTTGTATCAGTCATTGCTATCAATGTGAATCATATGACTGTTAATATTGAAAATAGCTTGAATATTTATGTGAAGGTAGACCGTGGTGCTACTGATGAACAAAGTAAAGCTGTTGGTGATGAAATCAATAAATTAACTGGTATCAAGAAGGTTAATTACTCTAGTAAAGATAAAGAGTTAGACAAATTAATTGCATCTCAGGATAAAAATTCAAAACAGTTATTTGAAAACTATCGTAGTGATAATCCTCTTGGTGATGCATATATTGTAGAAGTCAAGAATGCGAAGAATCTTGATAAGGTTGCGAAAAAGATTGGGGATATCCCTTATGTAAAAGAAGTCACTTATGGTGGCTCTTCTACAAATAAATTAGTAGATATCCTTGAGTCAGTACGTAATGGTGGGGCTATCTTTGTGGTTGCCTTAATCGTAGTAGCACTCTTTATGATTGCAAATACAATTAAAATCACTATTACATCTCGTTCAACTGAAATTTCAATCATGAGAATGGTTGGTGCTTCTAACTGGTATATCCGTATTCCATTTATGTTAGAAGGTATCTTTATTGGACTTATTGGTTCTATTGTGCCTTTAATTATCCTTGCTTATGGTTATAAGTTTGCCTATGTGACAATGACATCATTGATGTCTTCTAACTTGATCACATTTGTATCACCTTATCCACTTGTATGGGAATTAGGTGCATTCTTAGCACTACTTGGTGCTGTTGTAGGATTAATTGGTTCATTCTTCTCAGTACGTAAATTCTTGAAATTATAACTGCACATATGTGCAGTTTTTTTGTAGAATAAAGGTGAGGTGATAATCATGAAGGAAAGAGATCTCAAAGAGAAATGTTATATGGAAGCGCTAGATGGTTCTATATCAAATGTAAAGGTTGTATTGAATCATATGAAAAAGATTGATTTACAAGAAGGCATACTCGAAGAAGCTGTTTTAAATAAGGATCGTATGCGTACAATATTGCATCTAGAACTTGCTTTGGCAGATTATTGTATTCTATTAAGAAAGATGAAAGAAAATCAGTTTATTAATTATCTTCCTGCTATGAGTAAGGATATTAATGCATTAATTCATTGTAATCGCTTTGAGTATCATGTTCATGTGATTATCGTTTATTCACAAAGAGGGGAAGAAGATATTGATATAGAACATCTGATTTCTTTTGGTGAAGACCTCTTAGAAAGTTATGGTTTAAATTGATATTTTTTAAATCATGCTTATTGAATTTCAAAGTGGATAATGCTATTATCTTTGGAGTATACGGAGGATGAAAAGTTATGAAAAAAAGACCTATTGTTTTATGTATTATGGATGGTTACGGATTAACTGATAGAGTTGATGGTAACGCAGTAAAACTTGCTAATACACCTAATCTTGATGATTTAATGGCAATGTATCCTACTACAACTATTAAAGCTTGTGGTAACGCTGTTGGTTTACCTGAAGGACAGATGGGTAACTCTGAAGTTGGTCATATGAATATTGGCGCAGGACGTACTGTTTATCAGTCACTTACTTTAATCAACAAGGCAATTGATGAAGGTACTTTCTTCACAAATGAAAAATTTGTAGAAGCAGTAGAAAATGCTAAGAAGAATGATTCTAAGTTACATATCTGGGGATTATTATCTAGCGGAGGAGTTCACTCTTCAAATGAACATATCTATGCATTATTAAAGCTTGCTAAAGATGCTGGTTTAACTAAGGTTTATGTACATGCATTCCTAGATGGACGTGACGTAGCACCTGATTCAGCTGTAGATTTCATTGGAGAACTTGCTGAAGAAATGAAGAAGATCGGTGTGGGTGAAATCGCATCTATCTCAGGTCGTTACTATGCAATGGACCGTGATAAGAGATTTGACCGTGTTAACTTAGCTTATGAAGCAATTGTTGATCATAAAGGAAACAGCTTCACTGATCCAGTACAGTTTGTAAAAGATTCTTATGCTGAAGAAGTATTTGACGAATTCGTTGTACCAGGATACAACTCAGCTGTAGATGGCGCTGTTGAAGATAACGATTCAATCATCTTCGCTAACTTCCGTCCAGACAGAGCAATCCAGCTTGCAACTGTTATGACAAACCCTGATTTCTATGCTGATAAAGGATATACACCTGCTACAAAGAGAAATGGTATTTACTTCGTATGTATGATGAAATATGCTGACTCAGTAAATGGTCATGTAGCATTCGCTTTACCAGAATTAGTTAATACATTTGGTGATTATGTATCAGCTCAGGGATTAAAGCAGTTAAGAATTGCTGAAACTGAAAAGTATGCCCATGTAACATTCTTCTTTGATGGTGGAGAAGATAAGGAAATCGAAGGTGCTAAGCGTGACTTAATCAACTCACCTAAGGTTGCTACTTATGATTTACAGCCAGAAATGAGTGCTTACCTTGTAAAAGATAAGTTAATCGAAGAATTAGATTCTGGTGAATTCGATGTTGTTATTGTTAACTTCGCTAACTGCGACATGGTTGGTCATACAGGTGTTATTCCTGCCGCTATCAAGGCAGTTGAAGTTGTTGATGACTGTGTTGGTGAAGTATATGAAAAGGTTGCTGAACTTGGTGGTACTATGTTAATCACTGCTGACCATGGTAACGCAGAAAGACTTCTTGATGAAGAAGGTAACCCATTCACAGCACACACTACAAATGATGTACCTTTAATCGTAACAAATTCTCACCTTGAATTAAAAGAAGGCGGAAAACTTGGAGACTTAGCTCCAACTATGTTACAGCTTCTAGGACTTGCTATCCCAGAAGAAATGGATGGTACAAGCCTTATTAAATAATTGAACTATTAAAGCGAGACATCTTAGTTTCGCTTTTTTTGTATTTGTGTTAATATAGTCGAAAAGGAGAAATCAAAATGAAGAAATTACTCATTTTATGCCTTTCTTTTATGCTTTTAGGCTGTAGTACATCTTCAGTTAAAAAAAAGAGTGTAAAAGGTATTAAAGAGATACAATATGCAGAATTAAAGAAAGTGATGGAAGAAGATGTTTCTTTCATACTTTATCTTGGTCGTCCTGATTGTGGAGACTGTCAGGCTTTTGAACCCATCCTTGAAGACTATCTTAATAATCATCCTAATGAAGGTGTTTATTATTTAAATATCAAAGCATATCGTGATGCGTCATTAAAAGAAGATGCCACAAAAGAAGAGAAAGAGTTCTATAAGAATCTTTATAAGACATTTGATTTTAATTGGACACCAACACTAGAAGTTATATCACAAGGACAGGTACAGAAAAAATATCAGTATCTTGATGAAGACTATTATTCTATCAAGGATCGTAGTAAACAGATTAAAAAGAAAAAAGAATTCATTAAAGAATTCAAAGTATTTATGAATGATTATTTTAAGGAGTAGTAAACTATGAAATGTCCACACTGTCATAAAGATATCAGACCCACAGATCACTTCTGTCCTCATTGTGGTTATGATTTAAGAAGAAATCCACCAAGAAGTACTTCTATTCTAGGTCGTATGATGAAAGGTTATCTTGTTATCATGTTACTTACAGTTGCACTTCCTATGGCTATTATATTCTATAGTCAGTTCTTTACAGGAAAGTCAATTACATCTAATTTCCAACAGTCAAACCTCTATGAATTAGGTGAATTAAAGAAAACAGAAGGAGAAGAAGTCTATCACTTTGATTCTTCTAAAGCGTTTAAAAAGAAGTTTTCAAATGCGGAAACATTCATCAAGCCGGCTGAGTCTTATAAGAAATCATTAGAAAAACAATATGGGCAGACATTTACTGCAACTTATGATTATACTGTTTATTCGAATAATGATCTCTATACGACTATTACCTGCAAGGCGCATATAGATGACAATACAAAGATTGTATTGAAACGTACATACAATCGTTCTAAGACGGATACAATTAAGACAACAATCACAAAAGATAATTGTGAAAACTTCAACAATCTTTTGCAAGTTGAAAATAAAGAATTGATTACTACAGTCATTGATCAGCCTACATACAATAAGCTGATGAAAGCTTTCAATGGTAAAAAAGAAGAATTTGAAACAAATAAAAAATTCCTAGGTCACTATGGTTTAGGTGCTTATATCAATGATAGTCAAGTATCTCTAGTCGTTTACCCGGGAAATAAATACCAATCACAATTTAAAGCACAGACAGAAGGAAATCATTCTCTTGCTCGCTAACGAGTATTCCTTAGGGAAGTATGCAAAACGCATGCTTCCTTTTTTTAATGCCAATTCCAGTCAAATAGACTGTTTTATATAGATTCTCTCATGACATAGTAATATATGTCTTTTTTTATTTGTAGAAAGGGAAATGAAGATGAAGATTTTAAAAAGAATAAGTGCAGCGATATTATCTCTATTGATGATAGTTGGAATCACTACACAAAGTATGAATATCGTCAATGCAGCATCATATCAAATGCAGTATTATGGAAAGACAACAGCCTATGGCAGTACAGTGGGTAGCTTTGCGATTGATGGAAGAAGAGCCTGGTGCCTAGAACACAATAAGACTACACCGCCATCTCAAACGATGTCAGGTGACTTTTATACAAGTACAGAACCTAAATATGCGAATATTCGTAAGATTATGTATTATGGATGGTTTGGTTATCAGATGTGGGAGGGCATGAATGGTCTTACAGATGCACAGAAGAATGTTATTATGTCAAAAGCATTGTCTCATGCTTATTCAGGAACATCACTTAATAAAGGCAAGGTGACTGAGTTTTATAATTATGCCACTGCGCAGGCTGATCCATTAAATCAGAATAATCTGATGTTCAGTAAGAATGATTTATATACTTATTATGACAAGAACGCAAAGGTTCAGAAATCTGAATCAGTGAAACTAAATGGTCCAAGTGGATATCATTTCACACTTAATACTGGGACAAAGAGTGTTTTAGTCATCAATGAATCAAGAAATCAATCAGGCGAAACAGTTGATATCTATGGTGGAGATACAATTCATTTAGAAGCGGATGCTTCATATACAGGTACAATCCAGTCTGGTAAGAAATCAGGTGGATTCACTTTTGCGCCATTAATTATTTCTAATGGAAAGAGTGAAAATCAACGTATTGGTACATGGTATGCTATTGCTCCAGTTCAGTCTACTTATTTAAATGCGACATTTCATGCAGTAATTGGCAGTTTGAAACTTAGAAAGACAGATATGGGTGGAAAACTTTTAGATGGTGCCATCTTTCATGTGTCAGGTCATGATTATGAGAAAGACGTCACAGTCACAAAGGGTGAAATAGTGCTCAATAATTTACTTATTGGTGATTATACAGTGACTGAAAAAGGTGCACCTCGTGGTTATTTACTCAATACTTCAACATACAGTACAACAATCAAAGCAGGAGATACATCAGTGATTACAATTACTGATGAAGCCCCTACAGGACAAATTACAATTAAGAAGTCAGATACAACAGGTATCGTACAAGGAGAAGCGTCATTAGAAGGAGCAGAATATACTGTTTATGATTTAAATAAGAAAGAAGTCGGAAAAATCATTACTAATCAAGAAGGTGATGGTCGTTTGGATAATCTACCACTAGGTACTTATACAGTTAAAGAAACAAAAGCACCTGTTGGTTATAATTTAGATTGGAATACTTATACAGTGGATTTAACATACAAGGACCAGACATCTTCTATTATTCTAGGGCATGTTGATTCTAAGGATATGGCAAAGATAGGAAGTATTGAAATAGAAAAGACAGATACAGATTCAAAGCCATTAAAGGGTGGAGAGTTTGGAATCTATGCGAATGCTGATATGTATATAGGTGCTACACTTTATAAGAAGGGTCAGCTTGTTATGTCTATCAAGACAGATGAAAATGGTATTGCATCATCGGATATACTTCCTTATGGTTCATATTATGTAAAAGAGTTAAAGGCACCAAGCACAGAAGATGGAAACAAAGAGAACTTTGTATTATCTGATGAAACACAGCATGTCAAGATTACTGGTTATAGTAGTACACGTATGCTGATTGTGGCAACACCTGTTGCTTTTATTGATAAGAAAGTATATGTGACTAAGACAGATATCACAGGTTCAAAAGAAATCAAAGGGGCTCAGCTTCAGGTAACTGATTTAAATGGAGAAATCATGGATTCTTGGGTTTCTGATGGACAGCCTCACTCTATTAAAGGATTAATCGAAGGACATGATTATATTCTTACTGAAACAAGTGCACCTGATGGCTATGTTAAAGCGCAATCTATAAAGTTTACTGTTTCTAAAGAGAAGAAGGATGAAACAATTGTTATGAAAGATACACAAGTAAAAGTATCAAAGACAGATGTTTCAGGTAAAAAAGAATTAGAAGGCGCAAAGCTTGAAGTAAGAGATGAATTCAATCAAGTGGTCGATTCTTGGACTTCCACAAAAGATCCTCATTTTGTCAATGGCTTAGAAGAAGGCAAGACTTATACTTTAATTGAAACAACTGCACCTGATGGATATATCAAAGCAGAATCAATCACATTTACTCTCACTCATAAGGAAAACATGAATGTGACAATGAAGGATGCTCAGATGAAAGTTTCTAAAGTTGATGAAGAGACAGGTGAAGATGTATTGGGTGCAGAGTTCTCTGTTTTTGATAAGCAAGGAAATCTAGTGGATCAATGGATCACAGATGGCTCACTTCATGCAGTCAATCATCTAGAAGTAGGAAAAGAATATAATCTTAAAGAAACTAAAACACCTAAAGGCTTTTTAACAATCTCGGATCAGACATTTGTTGCATCAAGTGAAGATGTATCTCTAGAAATCAAAGAACAGCCAAGACTGATTAATATCCAGGTGAATAAATTAGATGTGAAGACAAAACAGCTTATTAAAGACAAAAACTTTGAATTTACATTATATACTGATCCTGAATGTACAAAGAGTCTTACCTCTATTTCTTCTCATGACGGTATCGCTACATTCAAGTCTTTAAGATTTGGAACTTATTATATCAAGGAAACAAAAGCCCCTCTTGGTTACTATCTATCTCAGGAAGTCAAGAAGGTTGTTTTAGATGAAAATGTAGAAGGAGATACTTATACATTGGATTATATGAATACACCGATAGAAATCATTCATACAGGCGATTCAACACAGATAATGATCATTGTAATTCTATGTATCTTATCTTTGATTTCTATTGTATTACTTCTTAGAAAGAAGAAAATTGAATAGTTCATTTAGGCTGGAGAGTTTTCTCCAGTCTTTTTCTATTAATATGACTTTTTTTTATTGAGCCCTTCCTATATAATGGGGAAATAAGGAGGGCATAACTATGAAAATGGTATTTTGTGATATAGATGGGACTCTTTATCGTGATAACAAACAAATATCACCATTAAATAAAGAAGCTCTGATGCGTTTTCGTGATGCAGGTGGCAAGGTTGTCTATTGCACAGGACGTCATATTCTAGAAATGGGAATGATTCTTGAAAAAGACGGTTATCCTTTTGATTATCTAGTATTAAACAATGGTGGGGCTATACTAGACGGCAATAAGGATACTCTTTATGAAAAACATATAGAAGCATCAGTTGGACTTGATATTCTACAATGGGGTGTAGATGCGAACATGTTTGTCCATATGTGTGATGGAAAGAAGAGTTATGGCTGTTTTAATCATCAATCCTTTGCACATAGTGACCAGGGAGATATACCTATTCCTGATGACTATATGACTCTAATGAAGAAAAGTCCTTCATTCCAGATTATCAGCTTGAATCAGGAAAATAGGCAGACAGACCAAATTGATATGATTAAGAAGAGAATTGAAGAAAAGTATGGCAGCTATGTAGAGTGTCATCCCAATCTTCATTTTCTAGATGTTGTTCCTAATAACTGTTCAAAAGGAACAGGTGTGAACTATCTAAAAGAAAACACAAATGCGACAACTTATACGATAGGTGATTCATGGAATGATTTATCGATGATTGAAGCAGGAGATCATGGCTGCACATTTGATTATGCACATGATGCTATTCAAAAAAAGGCTGATCATGTCTATAGTTATGTCTATGAAATGATCGATGATATACTAGGGGGTAAAATATAATGAACTGGAGAAATAACTTAAGAGATGTAGAACCTTATGTTGCTGGGGAGCAGCCTAAGATGTCTCATCTTATCAAACTAAACACAAATGAAAATCCATATGAACCAGGAGAAAAGGTTAAAGAAGCTATTCAAACTTTTGATCCATTTAAACTAAGACTTTATCCTGATGCCGATGCATCAAAGCTTAAACATTTAATTGCGGAATATTATGGTTTAGATGATAAACAGGTATTTATTGGAAACGGAAGTGATGAGGTTCTTGCCTTAACATTCTTAACATGTTTCAATGGAAAAGATCCACTTCTATTCCCAGATATTACGTATTCTTTCTACCCTGTTTACTGTGAATTATTTAATATTGACTATAAAACCATGCCGTTAGATGACGCATTTAAGATTAAGAAAGAAGATTATTTCACAAAAAATGGTGGCATCATCTTCCCTAATCCCAATGCACCTACAGGTGAATTGATGTCTGTAGAAGACATTGACGAGATCATCAGTCATAATCCTGATAGTGTTGTAGTGATTGATGAAGCGTATATTGATTTTGGTGGAGAAACAGTGATTCCACTATTAAAGAAATATGATAACTTACTTGTGATTCATACATTCTCTAAATTCCGTTCACTTGCAGGAAGCAGACTGGGTGTTGCGTTAGGTAATGAAGAATTGATTTCACATTTATATGATGTGAAGAACTCATTCAACTCTTATCCAATCGATGCACTTGCACAGGTTATTGGTGAAGCATCTATACAAGACAGTGATGTCATCAAAGAACATGCTAAAAAGATTGTGGCAACACGTGAACGTACAAAGAAGTCCCTTAAAGAAATGGGATTCACAATGACAGACAGCTATTCTAACTTCATCTTTATTCATCATGATGATTTTGATGCAGAATATATCTTTAAAGAATTAAGAAAGAAACATATTATTGTAAGATATTTCAATGCACCACGTATTAATCAGTATTTACGTGTGACTATCGGAAATGATGAAGAGATGGATGCATTCTTAGATGCTGTCAAAGAAATTATTCAAGCATCATAAAAGCATAAGGAAACAATTAATGATATGATAAATACAGATAACGTACTTCTATTTGATCTAGATGGTACAGTACTCAATACCGATGAATTGATTTTTCAATCATTCAGATATACATTTAAGCAGTTTCTTCCTGAATATACTTTATCAGAAGAAGAATTACTTTCTTTTTTAGGACCTCCTTTAAGAGAATCATTTGCACGTTATCTTTCTGGTCATCAGGTAGATGAAGCAGTACAAGTATATCGTGCTTATAATCGTGAGAAGCATAATGATTATGTCACTCTTTATCCTCATGAAACAGAAGTATTAAAAAAACTTCATGAAGAGGGTATAAAGATGGCTATTGTCACTACAAAATACAAGGATGCCGCTGTCTATGGATTAAAGTGTGCAGACTTAGATCAATATTTTGATGTAGTGATAGGAAGTGATGAAGTCACTCATGGTAAACCTCATCCAGAAGCATTACGCGTTGCCTTGTCCCATCTTAATGCGACAAAAGGCTATATGATTGGTGATAATGTGACAGATATTCAAGCAGGTAAAAATGCAGGTATTGGGACAATAGGGGTGACCTGGTCACTTAAAGGAACTCAGTTACTCCTAGAAGAACATCCAGATTATATGATGGAGTCTTATGATGATTTATATCAATATCTAGAAAGGATGTAGACTATGAAAGATATCATTATTATTGGTGGTGGACCAGCTGGTTTAACTGCCGCTTTATATGCAAGTCGTGCCGGAGCAGATGTGATGGTTATTGAATCAGGGGCACCTGGTGGTAAATTAAACTTAACAGCGCATATAGAAAACTATCCTGGCATAAAAGAGATGATGGGCCCACAATTAGCCTATGATATGTATGAACAGGCTCTTAACTTCGGCGCTGAATTAAAGATGACAGAAGTAAAAGGCATTGTAGATAAGAATGACCATAAGGTGGTTATTACATCTAAAGAAGAACTAGAAGCACGTGCTGTCATTATTGCGACAGGGACTAAAGAACGTAAGATGGGGCTTGACCTAGAAGATGAAATGACAGGTAGAGGTATTTCTTATTGTGCTGTTTGTGATGGGCCTTTCTTTAGAGGTAAAGAGGTTGCTGTTATCGGTGGTGGTAATAGTGCGATTGAAGAATCACTTTATTTGGCAGGCATTACAGAAAAGGTTCATATTATCATGAGACGTGATGTCTTCCGTGCAGATGATTATTTAGTGAAAAAAGCACTTAATAATGAAAAGATTGAATTCCACTTCAAAAAGAAGCCACATGCTTTAATTGTAGAAGAGGATACATTAAAAGGCTTAGAACTAGAAGATAGTGTTACAAAAGAAGTAGAATCACTTTATGTACAGGGGATTTTCCCATTTATTGGATTAGATCCAGTCACTGATTTTGTGAAGGATTTGGGTATTACAAATGAACAGGGTTATATTGATGTAGATGAACATATGGAAACATCTATTCAAGGTTTATTTGCGATTGGTGATGTAAGAACTAAGACATTAAGACAAGTTGTCACAGCGGCTAATGATGGTGCGATTGCTGGACAATATGCTGCCAAACTTGTAGAAGAGAACTAGTAATAGTTCTCTTTTTGAATGCTTTATACACACATTGATGTATGTTATAATAACGTTGTTGTTAAGGAGGAAGGTCTATGTCAAATGTAGAAGTTGTATTAGTTTCTGGTATGTCTGGTGCAGGTAAATCTACTGCTATGGCTGTTTTTGAAAATATGGGATATTACTGCATCGATAATTATCCAGTTGCTTTATTAGAAGAGTTTGGAGATTATTTACTCAATGAGACATTAGGTAGTAAGATTGCAATGGGTATTTCATTAGGGGATGCTTTGCAGGCAATTCGTGAACTATCTAATATGGATTGGATCAAGCTGACTATTGTATTTTTAGATTGTGATAATTCAGAAATCTTGAAGCGTTATAAGCAGACAAGACGTTCTCATCCAATGATGATTATGAATAAAGCCAACACACTTTATGATTCTATTGAACTAGAACGTCATGAATTTGAACAGATTAAAACACAGGCTGATTTAGTCATTGATACAACTTTATTAAAGCGTACAACTTTGCAGGATAGACTAGAAGCATCTTTTTATCATGAAACAGGAGAAACATTCCGCGTCTCTTTTGTCTCATTTGGATACAAGTTTGGTATTCCAAAGGATGCAGATCTACTTCTTGATGTAAGATTCCTACCTAATCCTTTTTATGTTCCTGAACTTAGAAATAAGACAGGAAATGATAAGGAAGTCTATGACTATGTCATGGAAAAGCCAGAAACTCAGGAATTTGTAGAAAAGACTCTGGCTTATTATGATTATTTATTGAAAGAATATGAAAAAGAAGGAAAGATGCAATTGATAGTTGGTATTGGCTGTACAGGTGGTCAGCACCGTTCTGTTACTCTTACAAATTTCCTTGCGAACCATTACAAGAAATATTACAAAGTATATAAGTGGCATCGTGATGCTGACCACTAGAGGATGTGAAAAGAAATGTTGTCGTTTTCAAGAAAAGTAAAGGAAGAGATCGTTTTTAATGATTTTGATCATGACTGCTCTAAAGCGATTCTTTGTGCTTTATTAAAAACCAATGGAACCCTTATGTTAGGACAGGGACTCTCTCTCTTGATCCGTACAGAAAACGCAAAAATAGCGTCAAAGATGCATAAACTTCTTAAAGAACTTTATGCACCTTCAATAGAATTTAAAGTTAAAAAAATGATGAAACTTAAGAAGAATAATGTCTATCTTCTTAAGGTCTCTAAAGCAAGAGAAATACTCGAAGATCTTCATTTATTAGAAGGTTTAGGTTTCACTATGCTGCCTTCTGATGAGATCCTTTATGATGATCGTACAAGAAGAGCTTATCTTGCAGGAATCTTTCTCGCAAGCGGTTCAGTGAATAACCCGGATACATCTAACTATCATCTAGAAATGAGTGTACAGGATGAACCTCTTGCTATGTATATTGAAAATATGATGAATCATTATGGGTTAAATGCGCATGTTATCAAGAGACGTAATCGTTTTGTTATTTATATGAAATCTGCAGAAAGAATAGGTGACTTCTTACGTGCGATTGGTGCTTCTACTTCTGTTATGGAATTTGAAACAACACGTATTGATCGTTCCATGGCCAATACTGTAAACCGATGGAATAATTGCGATATTGCGAACGAAATGAAGGCAATGACAGCCAGTGCCAAACAGATTGAAGATATTGCTTATGTGATTGATAAAGCAGGAATAGAAATTCTAGATTCTAAAACGGCTGAAGTTGCTCAGATCCGTTTAGAAAATCCAGAACTTACACTTAATGAACTTGCAGATGTTTATTTTGATAAAACAGGACAGACTATTTCTAAATCAGGTCTTCACCATCGTTTCAAGAAAATCAAAGATGAAGCAGCACGTCTTCGTCAGATGGAGGAAGAATAATGACTGTAACAGAAAGATTTGGAATGCGTATCAAAGAATTAAGAGTGCAGCAGGGGATTTCTCAGGAAGAACTAGGCTTTAGATGCCATCTTTCTAAGAATTATATATCTGATGTAGAAAGAGGCACTAGAAATGTCAGTCTTAAGGCAATAGATCAGTTTGCGAAGGGTTTAGGTATTACTCTTAAAGAACTTTTTGATTACTAATCATGTGAAATTTCAGAAGATGTCTTAGGCATCTTCTATTTTTTATTTGAAATTGGTATAATTTTTGTAAGTTCATCATATGTTTACAATAGAGACATATAATGACTACACTTAAAGGAGAAACTATATGGATGTACTAATCTATTTAATAATTATATTTTTAATTCTATCTGTTTTCTTAAACATCATTGTGTATGCATGGCCTTTCTTATTAATTATGTTTGTTGTATATGAAATCTGGAAATATTTCAAACTCAAGAAGATCAGAAAACAGTATGAAGAAGCACAATCACAATATTCATCTCAATCTCAGTCAAGTACACGTAATGATAATCCTGATATCATTGATGTAGAATATAAAGTTGTAGATGAAGAAAAGACAGGGGATGACCAATAAATGATCTGCCCATCATGTCATAGACAAGTCCCTGAAGGGGCTCATTTCTGTCCTCACTGTGGTACACCAATTGATGATAAATGTCCACATTGTGGACATCAGAATATTCCTAATGCGAAATTCTGTGCTTTTTGTGGAAGACCACTTCTAGCAGGAACAACACGTCGTCCACAGGGTTCATTTACACCAACGGAGGATATTTATCAGGAAGAAGAAAAAACATATGAACCAGAAAAGGTATCACGTAAAGTAAACTGGAAAGTTGTTCTTATTTCAGTATTAGTTCTTATACTTGCCACTACAGGCGCACAATATTATCTTAAACATTCTAAGAGTATTAAGTTTTCTGATGCGAGTCCAAGTGTTTCAGAAGAGATTAATTCTATTGTAAAGCTTAAGAAAACAACTGACATTGAACAATATTCTAACTTGTCCAATGATGGAATGGTAGCAGCGGATGACCATTACATCTATATGTCTAATGCCAATAATGAGTTAGTGAAATTAGATAAGAAGATGAATGTCATCAAGAATTATGGTATTAAACAGGCCACTTATTTAAATCTGGTAGGTGAGAAGCTTTATTATACGGATAGTAATCATCATATCTCTGTTCTTGATACAAAGACAGGTAAACATGAAATATTACAGAATGTAGGGGCATTCTATATGACTTATCATGACAATAAGCTTTATTATCAAAATGATGATGATAATGAAAGTCTTTATGTCTATGACCTTTCTACAAAGGTATCTACAAAACTATTAGAAGAACATATTTATAATATGAATTTTGTAGGAGATACCATTTATCTCACAGGTAAGTCTTCTATTATTTCATATAATATGACAACAAAAGCCACTGATACTATCTATAATGAAAAGGTTTATGGTTCAGTTTATAACGATGGTTATCTTTATTTCATTACAGATAGACAGTCACTTGGTAGAGTGAGTGTGAAATCAAAAGAATCACAGATCATACTTACTGATATGGGTTATTCTATGTTTGTGATGAGTGACGAGGCTATCTACTATGTAGGAACTGATGCAAAAATGTATCGTCTTGATTTAAGTACTAAAAAGACAACTGCAGTTTATCAATTCCAGTCACATCGTATTAATGGTATGCAGATTGTGAATGATCATCTATTTGTGAAAGATAATCAGGATTGGAAAGTTGTAAATACTTCTAATACAAAGTATGCAGTGATATTTGAGAATTAGGCACTGATTCACTTCAGTGTCTTTTTTTGTACGCAGTATTTATGCTATAATGGGTGGGTAAAAAATGGAGATGATTATATGTTAATAAGCGAAATTATTGAGGCAACAAACGGAAAACTCTTAAATGGTCACTTAGACGACCAGGTGAATGGCTTTACACAGGATACACGTGTGATTCAGCCAGGAAACTTATATATCCCTCTTGCAGGCATTAAAGATGGGCATGACTACATTCCACAGGCATTTGAAAATGGTGCAGCTGCAACTTTGACAAGTCATCCTATTGAGGATGATTTACACAATGTCATTTTAGTAGAAGATACAATGAAGGCATTAGGTGATTTAGCACGTTATGTACGTGTTCATTCAAATGCAAAAGTTGTAGGTATTACTGGTTCAGCAGGAAAAACAAGTACTAAAGATATGATTGCAAGTGTTATTTCACAGCAATATACAACATTAAAAACACAAGGAAACTTCAATAATAATATTGGACTTCCACTCACTATTCTTCGTTATAATGGTGAAGAAGTCATGGTTATTGAAATGGGTATGAACCATTTAGAAGAAATAGATTACTTAACTAAGATTGCATTACCAGATATTGCGGCTATCACAAATATCGGTACAGCACATATTGGTGAACTTGGTTCAAGAGAAAATATCCTACAGGCGAAGATGGAAATCGTTCATGGTATGAATCATGGTACTTTAGTTGTGAATAACGACAATGATCTTTTATCTACAGTACATCCTGAAGGAATCTCTTTAAAAACAATTGGTATTGAAAGTGATGCAGACTTAAAGGCAACTGATATTATCTTGAATGAAGATATGTCATCATTTAGAGTGAAGGTGGATGGTAAGGACTATGCAGTAAGAGTCTATGTGCCTGGTGTTCACTTTATCTTTAATGCATTGATTGCGATTCAGATTGGTTTATTATTAAATATTCCAATGGAAAAATGTATCAAGGGTATTGAAACATTTGAATTAACTAAAAATAGAAATGATATCTTAACACTTGAGCGTCATATCCGTGTCATTGATGGCACTTATAATGCGAACCTTGATTCTATGAAATCAAGTATTGATGTATTATCAGGTTATGCAGATCGCAAGATTGCAGTATTAGGGGATATGTTAGAGCTTGGAGACTATGAAGAAACACTTCATCGTGCTGTAGGTGCTCATTTACTTAAAAAGAATATTGATTTAGTCTTGACTGTAGGTCCTGCTGCGCGTTATATTTCAGACGAAGTAAATAAAGCAAAACCAGGTGTTGCCTATCATTTTGATGATAATGCCTCTTTAAGTGCTTATTTACAGGAATGTCTAGAAGAAAATGATGTTGTTCTAGTCAAGGCTTCTAATGGTATGCATTTAAAAGAAGTCATTAATGATTTAAAGGAGAATAATTAAGATGAAATTATTATTAGTATGTGGTGGACAGTCTACAGAACATGCTGTTAGCCGTATGTCATGTGTGAATATCTATAAAAATGCCGATAAGACTAAATATGACATTAAGGTTGCAGGTATCACAAAAGAAGGAGAATGGTATGATTTAGTATCTACTGATTTCTCTAGTGATAACTGGTTAGAAGGTGCAACAAAGATCGCTGATCATTTTACTTTCTTAAAATCATTTGATGTTGTATTCCCTGTATTACATGGTCAGTTTGGTGAAGATGGAACAATCCAGGGCTTATTAGAAATGGCTCAGATTCCTTATGTTGGATGCCGTGTGATGGCATCATGTACGGCAATGGATAAGATCTATGCAAAGAAATTATTTGATCAGGCTAATATTCCTCAGGTGCCTTCTTTATATGTTAAGAAGAGATATGATGATAAATTAGTTGTAGTAGATGATGAAGGAAGAGAAAGCTTTAACGTAGAAATGGAAATCTATACACACTTAGGATTCCCTTGCTTTGTGAAAGCAAGTCGTTCTGGTTCAAGTGTAGGATGTTATAAAGTAAATAGTCTTACTGAATTATTACCAAGACTTCATGAAGCAGCCACTTATGACCGTCATGTTGTTGTAGAAAAGGCTATTAATGCAACAGAATTAGAATGTGCTGTTATTGGTAATGATGATATCAGTGCATCACGTGTAGGACAGATTTTACCTCATGGTGAATTCTATACATATGAATCTAAATATGAAGATGAACAGAGTGCTACCTGCATTCCTGCAAGAGTAGATCAGTCTATCCAGGATTATATCAGACAGGCTGCAGTGAAAGCATTCAAGGCAGTAGATGGAACAGGTCTAGCTCGATGTGATTTCTTCTATGATAACGATACAGGAAATGTATATTTAAATGAAATCAATACAATGCCTGGCTTTACAAATATCTCTATGTATCCTCAGTTAATGAAGGATGCTGGACTAGATACACCAGCTCTTATTGATGAATTAATCAAGCTTGCATTACAGAGATAAGATGTCGAAAGACATCTTTTTTTATAGTTTTAAGAGATAAATAATTATTAATATAATAAATAATTTGCGAAGTAAGTGGAAAAATGTCTGTAATTAAAAACAATGAAAAAAGTATTGAATATTCCGATAAAATTTATATAAGTTATCAAAAGAAACCGCTTATAAAACTGAATATCCGACAAATAATTAATATAATTAGGAAAATAAGGAAAAAAGTGAAAAAGTTTGTTGACATGTCTATATCGGAAGTATATGATAAACACAACAACCCAAAAGAAAACGACTTTGATAGGAACTAGTAGGGGAATGATGAAAGCGCAGAGAGGTTCTGGCTGGTGTAAAGAACTGTTTGATCATCTTTGAACTCATCCTTGAGTGGAGCACTGAATTAAGTAGGCTGCTACGGCACTTGCGACCGTTATCTCGCTAGAGTATGAACTTTACATATAAAGCGTACTCGATAAGGTTGATATTGTGAGGTATCAATAAATTGAGGTGGAACCACGAAGAATTATTCTCTCGTCCTCTTACGCTAGTAGGGGCGAGGGCTTTTTTTATAGGTTGGAAAGGAGAATAAACAATTATGATGAATTACCAAAAGTACAAGAGATTTGAAACAGTAAGCTTGAAAGACCGCACCTGGCCAGATAAGACAATTGAAAAAGCACCTATCTGGTGTTCAGTAGATTTACGTGATGGTAACCAGGCATTAGTGACACCAATGAATATTCAGGAAAAGGTCAGAATGTTCAAGTTATTAGTCGAACTTGGATTCAAGGAAATTGAAGTAGGTTTCCCATCTGCTTCACAGATTGAATATGATTTCCTAAGACTATTGATTGAAGAAAACCTCATTCCTGATGATGTTACTGTTCAGGTATTAACTCAGTGTCGTGAACATTTGATTAAAAGAACATTTGAAGCCCTTGATGGATTAGATCGTGCTATTGTGCATATTTATAACTCTACAAGTATTCTTCAAAGAGATGTTGTCTTCAACAAAGATAAAGATGAAATCAAGAAGATTGCGACAGATGGCTGTGCTCTTGTAAAGAAGTTATGTGATAACTTTAAAGGTCAAGTCATTCTTGAATATTCACCTGAAAGCTTCACTGGTACAGAAATGGATTATGCGGTAGAAGTAGTGGATGCAGTCTTAGATGTATGGGGAGCTTCTAAGGATAATAAAGTCATTGTCAACCTTCCTTCTACTGTAGAAATGGATACACCAAATGTTTTTGCAGACCAGGTTGAATATGTATGTAGAAACCTAAAGGATCGTGAAAGAGTGATTCTTTCTGTTCACCCACATAATGATAGAGGATGTGGCGTAGCCGCTACAGAACTTGCATTAATGGCAGGGGCTGATCGAGTAGAAGGTACACTATTTGGAAATGGTGAAAGAACAGGTAATGTTGATATTGTCACTGTTGCATTAAATATGTATACACATGGTGTCAATCCAGAACTTGACTTCACACAGATGAATGAAATCAAGCGTGTCTATGAAGAATGTACAAAGATGGAAGTGAATCCTCGTTCACCATATGCAGGTCAGCTAGTATTTACTGCTTTCTCTGGAAGTCATCAGGATGCGATTAATAAAGGTATTCATAAATATCATGAAAGACAGCAGAAGCAGTGGGAAGTACCTTATCTTCCAATTGATCCCGCTGACTTAAATAGACAATATGAACCAATCGTTCGTATTAATTCTCAGTCAGGTAAAGGTGGCGTGGCCTTCGTTATGGATACAGTCTTTGGCTATCATCTACCTAAAGCATTACAGGGTGATTTCGCAAAAATCGTACAGAATATTTCTGAAGCAGAAGGTGAAGTATCACCAGAAAGAATCTATGATACTTTTAGAAATGAATATATTGAAAATGAAGAACCATTCCAGTTTGTATATCAGAAACTAACAGATATCTCAGAAGATGCCGAAAACGAATATGAAAGAAAAGTCGAATTAACAATTCGTGATCATGGTGAAGAGCGTACAATTGTTGGTTATGGTAATGGTCCAATTGATGCAGTTAAGAATGCCTTCAATGATAATGGCTACCATTATATTCACTTATTAGATTACTCAGAACATGCATTAACATCAGGTTCAAGTGCGAAAGCAGCGGCTTATGTACAGCTTAGAGCAAAAGGTACATCTATTATTGAATGGGGTGTAGGTGTTCATCCAAATATTACAACTGCAACTATTAAAGCAATTATTTCTGCTATGAATAGAATACATAAAGATATGAGGGAGGCCGCTTAATGGAAAGACTTGTCCTGTCTATTCTCGTGGATAATACAGCCGGCGTACTAAGTCGTGTCGCTGGATTATTCTCTAGAAGAGGCTACAACATTGATTCATTGACCGTTGGGGAAACAAATGATCCAACAGTCTCACGTATGACAGTATCTGCAAGAGGAGAACCAGCCACTCTTGCACAGATTAAGAAGCAGTTAAGAAAGCTGGAAGATGTAATTGAAATATTTCCGTTAGATGATGACCATTCAGTCTATCGTGAATTGGTGCTTATTAAGGTAGAAGCAGACCACTCACAAAGACCGGATATTGTGTCAATAGTCAATATATTTAGAGCGCAGATTGTCGATGTTGCGCCAAATTCACTCGTTGTGGAAGTAACAGGTGATCAAAATAAGATCAATGGTATTCTCACAATGTTAGATACGTTCAATATCACTGAAATCGTCCGTACTGGTATTGCTGGCATCGGAAGAGGACTAGATGATTTTGATATAGAAAAGATGAAAGCTAAGAAAAATAGGGGGTAATTAATATGGCTAAAATCTATTACAACACAGACTGTGATTTATCTTTATTGGATGGTAGAAAGGTTGCTATCATCGGTTATGGTTCTCAGGGACATGCACATGCATTAAACCTTAAAGAATCTGGAGTAGACGTTGTTGTTGGTCTATACGAAGGTTCTAAGTCTTGGAAGAAAGCAGAAGAACAGGGACTTAAGGTTATGACATCTGCTGATGCAGCTGCTTGGGCAGATATCATCATGGTATTAATTCCTGATGAATTACAGGCTAAACTTTATAAGGAAGCTATCGAACCAAACTTAAACGAAGGCGATATGTTAATGTTCGCTCATGGTTTCAATATTCATTTCAATCAGATCGTTCCACCAAAGAACGTTGATGTAACTATGATTGCTCCAAAGGCTCCAGGTCATACAGTACGTTCAGAATACCAGGCAGGTAAAGGTACTCCTTGTCTAGTAGCAGTTGAACAGGATTATACTGGTAAGGCTCATGATTATGCATTAGCTTATGGTGCTGCAATCGGTGGTGCAAGAGCTGGTCTATTAGATACTACATTCAGAACTGAAACTGAAACAGACTTATTTGGTGAACAGGCCGTTCTTTGTGGTGGTGTATGTCAGTTAATGCAGACTGGTTTCGAAGTATTAGTAGAAGCTGGTTACGATCCAAAGAATGCATACTTTGAATGTATCCATGAAATGAAGTTAATCGTAGACTTAATCTACCAGTCAGGTTTCGAAGGTATGAGAAAATCTATTTCTAATACTGCAGAATATGGTGACTATATCACTGGTCCTAAATTAATCACTGAAGACACTAAGAAAGCAATGAAGAAAGTATTAGCTGATATCCAGGATGGTTCATTCGCTAAAGAATTCTTACTTGAAATGTCAGCAGCAGGTGGACAGGCTCACTTCAAAGCAATGAGACAGTTACACAATGAACATGAATGTGAAAAAGTAGGTGCTGATATCCGTTCATTATATTCTTGGTCTGATGAAGATAAGCTTTTAAATAACTAATCACTAAGCAACACACACTTTGTGTGTTGTAAAGAGGAAGTACTACGGTACTTTCTCGTTACAACATTCAAAAATAACTTGAGGAGGATTATATATAATGGGAATGACAATGACGCAGAAGATCTTAGCTGATCATGCGGGAGTAAAAGAAGTTCATGCAGGTGAATTAATTGAAGCAAATGTAGATATTGTAATGGCAAATGATATTACAGGACCTATGGCTTTACCAATCTTTAAGAAAATGGCTGATAAGGTCTTTGATAAAGATAAGGTTGTCTTAGTGCCAGATCACTTTACACCTAATAAAGATATTAAATCTGCAGAGAACTCTAAAGCAATCAGAGAATTCTCTCGTGAGCAGGGATTAACACACCATATGGAACAGGGTAAATGTGGTGTAGAACATGCTATCTTACCTGAAAGCGGCATTGTTGTGGCAGGTGATGCTGTCATTGGTGCAGACTCACATACTTGTACTTATGGGGCTATTGGTGCTTTCTCTACAGGTGTAGGAACAACTGATATTGCGACAGGTATGGCAACTGGACAGTTATGGTTCAAGGTGCCTTCAGCCATTAAATTTAATCTTCATGGTAAATTACCAAAATACGTATCTGGTAAGGATGTTATTTTACATATTATTGGACGTATTGGTGTAGATGGAGCATTATATAAATCAATGGAATTTACGGGTGAGGGTGTCAAAGAATTATCTATGGCAGATCGTTTCACTATTTGTAATATGGCTATTGAAGCAGGAGCTAAGAACGGTATCTTCCCTGTTGATGAAGCCGCTATTGAATACTTAGATAAACATGCTAAACGTGACTATAAGATCTATGAAGCAGACAAAGACGCTGAATATGAAGAAGTGGTAGATGTAGACTTATCTGCTATTAGACCAACTGTTGCTTTCCCTCATCTTCCAGGTAATGCGAAGACAGTGGATGAAATTGAAGCAATGGATAAGATCTATATTGATCAGGTTGTTATTGGATCATGTACAAACGGTCGTATGGAAGACTTAAGAAAAGCAGCCGCTATTCTTAAAGGTAAGAAAGTCGCTGATAATGTGAGAGTGATGGTTGTACCAGCGACTCAGAAGATTTACTTACAGTGTATCCTAGAAGGTATTCTAGAAACATTTGTAGAAGCAGGATGTGCTGTCAATACACCAAGCTGTGGTCCATGTATGGGTGGTCATATGGGTGTACTTGCGAAAGGTGAAAAATGTGTTTCTACTACAAATAGAAACTTCGTTGGACGTATGGGTGATGTAGAATCATTAATTTATCTTGCATCTCCTGAAACAGCAGCTGCAAGTGCGATTGCAGGTTATATCGCAAATCCAGAAAAATTCGGAGGTAATAACTAATGGAAGCTAAAGGTAGAGTATTTAAATATGGTGATAACGTTGATACAGACGTTATTATTCCAGCAAGATATCTTAATTCATTTGATGCCAAAGAATTAGCCACTCACGCTATGGTGGACTTAGATCCTACATTTGTAGAAAGAGTCCAGCCTGGTGATATTATTGTCGCAAAGAAGAACTTTGGCTGTGGTTCGTCAAGAGAACATGCCCCTCTTGCATTAAAGACAGCAGGTGTTTCATGTGTTATCGCAAAAAGCTTTGCACGTATCTTCTATCGTAACTCTATTAATATTGGTTTTGCGATTCTTGAATGTCCAGAAGCCGTAGATGGTATTGATGATGGTGATGAAGTAAAAGTAGATTATGAAACAGGCAAGATTTATAACCTCACTAAGAATACAGAATATCAGGGTCAGCCTTTCCCACCATTCATGCAGAAGATTATTGAACAGGGTGGTCTTGTAAACTACGTCAATAATAAGAAAGGATAGAGGATATGGAAAAGAATATTGCGGTTATTAAAGGTGATGGAATCGGTCCTGAAATTGTGAATGAAGCAATTAAGGTACTTGATGCCATCGCAAAGAAATATAATCATACATTCAATTACAAGAATATCCTCATGGGAGGCTGTTCTATTGATGCTTATGGAGTCCCATTAACTGATGAGGCATTAGAAGTCGCAAAAAACAGCGATGCTGTATTATTAGGTTCTATTGGGGGAGATACTAATACATCTCCATGGTATAAATTAGATCCTACATTAAGACCAGAAGCAGGATTATTAAAGATTAGAAAAGAATTAGGTTTATTCGCAAACTTAAGACCGGCTTATTTATATAAAGAACTTGCAGGTGCATGTCCTTTAAAGGAAAGCACATCAGAAGCAGGTTTTGATATGATTATCGTAAGAGAATTGACGGGTGGTTTATATTTTGGTGAAAGAAACACAAAAGAAATCAATGGTGAATTAGTGGCTCATGATAATCTTGTTTATTCAGAACATGAAATTAGACGTATCGCACAAAGAGGATTTGAAATTGCGATGAAACGTGGTAAGAAACTTACAAGTGTGGATAAGGCCAATGTTTTAGATACATCTCGCTTATGGCGTAAGATTGTGAATGAAGTGGCTCAGGACTTCCCAGAAGTAAAAGTAGAACATATGCTTGTAGATAACTGTGCCATGCAGTTAGTTAAAGATCCAGCACAGTTTGATGTTGTCCTCACTGAGAATATGTTTGGGGATATCTTAAGTGATGAAGCATCTATGGTCACAGGTTCTATTGGTATGTTATCAAGTGCTTCACTTCGTGAAGACCATCTAGGTATGTATGAACCAAGCCATGGCAGTGCACCTGATATTGCAGGACAGAATATTGCGAATCCACTTGCGACTATCTTAAGTGCCGCTATGATGCTACGTTATTCATTTGATATGGATGAAGAAGCAGCATGTATTGAAAAAGCAGTAGAAAAGGTTCTTGCGGATAATATCCGCACAGTTGATATTTATAAAGAAGGAATGACAAAAGTATCTACATCACAGATGGGTGATGCTGTAGTAGAAAGACTTTAGGAGGGTAATATGAGAAGTGATAATGTAAAAAAGGGAGTAGAACGTGCACCTCATCGTTCACTCTTCAATGCCTTAGGCATGACAGAAGAAGAATTAGAAAGACCTCTAATCGGGGTAGTTTGTTCATATAATGAAATCGTTCCTGGTCATATGAATCTCGATAAGATCAGTGAAGCAGTTAAGAAAGGTGTTTATTTAGCGGGTGGTGTACCAGTTGAAGTACCTGCGATTGCAGTATGTGATGGTATTGCGATGAACCATACAGGTATGAAATATTCACTCGTTACAAGAGAACTCATTGCAGATAGTACAGAATGTCTGGCGACAGCACATCAGTTTGATGGCCTTGTTATGATTCCTAACTGTGATAAGAACGTTCCAGGCTTATTAATGGCAGCGGCTCGTTTAAATATTCCAACTATTTTTGTATCAGGTGGACCAATGCTTGCAGGTAAGAAATTAAATGGTAAGAAGACTTGTCTTTCTTCACTATTTGAAGCAGTTGGTCAATATAATGCAGGTACTCTAGATGCGGCACATCTTGAAGAATTTGAAGAAAAAGCATGTCCAACATGTGGTTCATGTTCAGGTATGTATACAGCGAATTCTATGAACTGTTTAACTGAAGCACTTGGTATGGGCCTTCGTGGTAATGGAACTATTCCAGCTGTTTATTCAGCACGTATCAGACTTGCAAAACATGCTGGTATGAAGATCATGGAATTAGTAGAAAAGAACATCAAACCAAGAGATATCATGACTCCTGCTGCATTCAAGAATGCGATGACAGTGGACATGGCCTTAGGATGTTCTACAAACTCAATGCTTCATTTACCAGCTATCGCTCATGAAGCAGATGTTGAATTAAATCTTGAAATTGCGAATGAAATTTCTAAATATACACCAAACCTTTGTCACTTAGCACCAGCAGGTTCTACATTTATGGAAGATTTAGATGATGCTGGTGGCGTATATGCAGTCATGAATGAACTTGATTCATTAGGTATCTTAGATACAACAGGTATCACATGTACTGGTAAGACTGTTAAAGAAAATATTGCAGGATGTGTAAACTTAGATCCAGAAATCATCCGTCCTGTTGATAACCCTTATATGAAAACAGGTGGTATTGCAGTATTAAAGGGTAATATTGCACCTGATAGCTGTGTCGTTAAGGCAGCTGCAGTGGCTCCTGAAATGATGACACATACTGGACCAGCGAGAGTATTTGATAGTGAAGATGATGCAATCAAAGCAATTCGTGCTGGTAAGATTGTCAAGGGTGATGTTGTTGTTATTCGTTATGAAGGTCCTAAAGGTGGTCCGGGTATGAGAGAAATGTTGTCTCCTACAAGTGAAATTGCTGGTATGGGACTTGATAAAGATGTTGCATTAATTACCGATGGTCGTTTCTCAGGGGCAACGAGAGGGGCTTCTATTGGACATGTATCTCCTGAAGCAGCAGTAGGAGGGCCTATCGCTTTAATTGAAGAAGGAGATATGATCTCTATTGATATTCCAAATAATAAAATTAATGTAGCTGTAGATGATGCTACATTAGAAGCACGTCGTGCTAAATGGCAGCCAAGAGAACCTCGTATCACTACAGGTTACTTAAGACGTTATGCTGCACAGGTAACAAGTGCCAATACAGGTGCTGTATTACAGCCAAATGATAAGTAAAGGGGGAGAATCCAAAATGTTAATGAAAGGATCGGACATTGTAGTAGAAAGCCTTCTTGAACAGGGCGTTGATACTATCTTTGGCTATCCAGGAGGGGCAATCCTAGAAGTCTATGATAGTTTATATAAATATCAGGATAAGATTCATCATGTTCTTACATCTCATGAACAGGGGGCGTCTCATGCAGCTGATGGTTATGCACGTGCCACTGGTAAAGTGGGTGTCTGTATGGCAACAAGTGGACCAGGTGCCACTAACCTTGTCACAGGTATTGCGACAGCCATGATGGATTCTATTCCTTTAGTTGCTTTAACGGCCAATGTAGGTGTTAATGCCTTAGGTAAAGATGCCTTCCAGGAAATTGATATCAAGGGTGTGACTATCCCTATTACTAAACATAACTTTATTTGTAAATCACCCGAAGAATTGGCTCCTACTATTCGTAAAGCATTCCAGATTGCGAAAGAAGGTCGTCCAGGTCCAGTACTAGTCGATATGACTAAGAATGCGACTGTAGGTTCATGTGAATATACCAAAAAGGTGCCAGATGTCATTGGCAGCCGTAATTATACATTCCCTACAGCTTCTATTAAGAAAGCTGTAGAGATGATTGAAGCATCAGAAAAGCCATTCGTATTTGTCGGTGGTGGATGTATTATCTCTCAGGCGAGTGCAGCTTTAAAAGAATTTGTAGAAAAAATCGATGCACCAGTGACTGATACATTAATGGGTAAAGGGGCTTATGATGGCACTAATCCACGTTATGCAGGGATGCTAGGAATGCACGGGACTAAAGCAAGTAATATCGGTGTATCAGAATGTGACTTATTGATTGCGATTGGTGTACGTTTTAGTGACCGTATTACAGGTAATGTGGATACATTTGCGAAGAATGCGAAGATTATTCATATTGATGTCGATGATGCAGAAATCGATAAGAATGTGCCTGTTGATTTAGGTATTGTCGGAGATGCAAAAGATGTTATTGAAGCTATTAATTTAACTTTAACACAACAGAACCATCCTGCTTGGATGAAGGAAGTACGTACATTAAAGGATCGTTATCCTTTAACTTATGATCAGTCTAGATTAACTGGTCCATATGTGATTGAACAGATTGATAACTTCACTGATTCTCAGGCTATTATTACAACTGAAGTAGGTCAGAACCAGATGTGGGCAGCTCAGTATTATCACTATAGACGACCTAGACAGTTCTTAAGTTCTGGTGGACTTGGTACTATGGGTTATGGACTGGGTGCAGCAATGGGAGCTAAATATGGCTGTCCTGATCAGTTAGTATTCAATATTGCAGGGGATGGATGTTTCCGTATGAACCTCAATGAATTAGCCACTGCATCACGTTACAATATCCCAATCATTGAAGTTGTACTTAATAACCATGTACTTGGTATGGTAAGACAGTGGCAGACATTATTCTATGGTGAACGCTATAGTGCAACAGTACTTCATGATAAGGTAGACTTCTGTAAGGTAGCAGAAGGATTAGGCTGTAAAGCCATCCGTGTCACTAAGAAAGAAGAAGTGATGCCTGCTTTACAGGAAGCAGTGGATTATCATGGTCCAGTTGTAATCGAATGTATCATTGATGATGATGATAAAGTATTCCCAATGGTTGCGCCAGGAAGCTCTATTGCGGAAGTATTTGATGAAGCAGATATTAATAAGTAATTAAAAAGGCTTGAAATAAAATCAAGCCTTTTTTAATGGAATAGAGATATGGATGGAGAATGTTTCTTCACTTTCTTCAATAGAACATGTTCCATTATGAAGTTCTACAATACGTTTTACACTTTTTAAACCAATCTTATTACTTTCTACTTTAGATAAGTCACTCTTCTTTTTATTGGTTAAGAGGAGATCAAAAGAATCATCAAGAGTAAGAGTCATATCAACATGTTTATCTGAATACTTCTGGATATTAGAACAGAGGTTATTGATCATTCTTTTGATCATGGAGAAGTCTAAAAGGACTTCTTTTTTTATGTATTTAATGTCTTTGTGAATGATAAAACCTTCTAATTCTAGATAGTTGAGATTCTCTTCTATATAACCTAAGAGTTCTTCTGTAGATATCTTTTCTAATTGAGGATGACTATTCTGTTCAAACACAAGTGAATAGGCAAATGTCTTATTAGAGAGTTCTTTAATTTGTTCTACTTTGTCAATACATCTATGTAAGTAGTTATCCATCTGTTCCTGATCCTTGAAACAATGTAAGGCAAGAATATCTAGATAACCTCTTAAACTTGTGAGAGGAGTTCTTAAATCATGGGACATAGCAGTAATAAGATCATGATGTGTCTGCTGCATTTCCATTTCTTTTTCATAATTTTCCTCTAATGTCACTCTTAGACTATCCATCTGATGAGCAAGTACTGCAAGTTCATCACGTCCTTGAATTGTCATAGGATGAGATAAATCACCCTGGGACATATTGAGTATTTCCTGTTTTAAACATTCAATATATTTAACTTTATGACGAATAAAGAAGAATGTAGGAAGAAGGAAAGTCATAAATGAACAAAACAATGCGGCATAGAAATAATACTTAATATACTTAAGCAAGTTCATATCATACAGTTCTACTTCAGCCTTTTGATCCTTAAATTGGATTGTCTTTGTATAAACCATATTATAAGCATCTGTTTCAAAGTCATTTTGTAAGATATAAAGTGGTGTAATCATACTCACTGGCTCTGTAAGAACAGTGGCATAATTACCTGCTACATAATACTCATCCACATTATCATAAATATAAACAGACAAATAAGGGTCTTTTGTCTTAATTAATTTCTTAATCTTTTTCTTATCAGTCAGATTCACATCTTTCGCTTTTTCTTTAAAATCCTTAAAGAACTTTGTTCTTTTTTCTTTAATACCAGCAATATCATCAACAAAAGAATAATAATGGGAAATCTGTTCTCTAAAACAACTATAGACAAGTACAGCGGAAATACTAGAGACAATCAATATCATAACAATCTTAGATGCAAGACTTACATATCTCTTACTCACAATAGTATCCTTTACCCCAGATTGTTTTGATATGTTCAGGATTTGTAGGATCCTTTTCAATCTTCTGTCTTAAATGTCTAATATGCACCATGATTGTATTGTTTGCCCCATAATAATATTCTTCATGCCAGATAGCTTCAAATAGCTGACTAGGAGAAATAACCTGCTGTTTATTCATTAATAGATACTCTAGAATATTATATTCTAAATCTGTTAAGTTGAGTTTCTCTCCATCTATTGATGCTGTACGTTTCGCACTATTGACTTCTATATTACCTGTCTTATATGTAATCTGTTTTTCTTGTGTCGTACCTTTACCCTGATAGACATGATAACGTCTCAGTAATGCTTTCACACGCCCATTTAATTCATTATAAGAAAATGGTTTAGTCAGATAATCATCACCACCACTAGAAAAACCTAATGTCTTATCACTATCCTGCCCCTTGGCGGTTAAAAAGAGAATAGGGGCTTTTGTTTTCTCTCTTAATAGAACACAAGCCTGATATCCATTCATCTCTGGCATCATCACATCAAGAATAATGAGATCTGTATCATCATCCACTAATTCAAGTGCTTCTTTTCCATTACTTGCTTCTATCACTTCATACCCTTCACTTGATAATAATACCTGGATGACTTCACGTATATCCTTATCATCATCCACAACCATGATCTTTTCGTTCATAACTATCTCCAATCCTTTGCCTTCACCCAATTTTCATGAGGTAACATATGACCAAGATGATCCATCACCTTGGATTGTGAACTATACATACCAGTCAACTTCATTTTCTTCTTTAAATCACTTGAAGATATAGAATTGAGGTTTTTAGGCATATTCTTTTTTCTATAGTATTTACCGAAATAGACAAGCTGGTTCATATCCACACGACTATCTTTTCTTACTATATAAGATGTCATCTGATGGTGAATATGACCATATTCTCCATCTGGATTATGTGTGACTACAGTTTTCCATTTCTTCTTACTTAATATATAGTGTACATCATTTTTAATATATTTTCTTGCTTTATCCCAGTTATCTCTCTGTCCATTTGTCTTATCTGGATAATTAAACATTACACCTGTATTATGTGTGGCTTTCATGACATTCATGAATTCTTTTCTTCTTGTCTTATTATTACCATTTGTTAGACATACGACAAGATAATGTTTCTTTAAAAGATGACTGCCACCCCAGATTGTTTCATCATCAGGATGTGCTACAAACATCACAGAATCTATATTTTTTAGATTTAATCCATCAATCATCTTCTTATGCTTTATCGTATGATTAGAACCAAATAATGAACTAATCATCAACAAAGAACTGATTGTCAACATTTTTAAATTATTCATATTTATCACCCATTTTTACAATACCATCTCTTTATTTAAAAAACCTTAAAAGAAATCTTAAGAATTCTTAAACATAAAGCTTACAAAAATTAAGCGTTTTTAAGAAAATATTAAGCCTAAAATTAAGGTTTATTTCTTACAATAGTAACGAGGTGAAAATCATGACACGAAAAGACAAACGCACTCTTTGTCTATTAGGTCTATTAAGCATTGTATCTGTATTCCTGCTTACAACTCATGTCTTTGGAAACAGGATTGACTGGTATAGCCAGCATGTCGTTATTGGGGATGCATTAAGACATGCCATAAGAAGTGAAGGAACACTCTTTCCTACCTATATTAAAGAATTGATGAGTGGAGGCAATATCTATCATTTCTCATATTATGGCTATTTAAGACCTGACATACTCATAGGTGCATTACTTATACATATTGACATGCAGACAATTATCATTGCCTATAGTGTATTGATGATGACATTGTCTGTTTTATGCTGTTATATCTTCTTAAGACAGCATACCAAAGATGAGAACATCTGCATTTTTATCAGCTTACTTGTATTATTATCAAGTATATTCTTTCATTCTCATAAACAGATCATGTTTGTGAATTATATGCCTTTCTTATTTTTAGCTTTAATCAGTATTGAAAAGAAGAACTTTGTGGCTTTTACACTATGTGGGAGTTTAATTGTACTTCATAGTTATTTCTATTGTATTGGATGCTTTATTGTATGCTTTATCTATTTACTTTATCGTCATCCAGGTGAATGGAAGAAGCTCTTTGTCTCTTATATACTCATTGTCTTATTGACAGCAATACTGACAATCCCTACATTACTTGTTATCTTAAGCAATGGAAAATCTGGGGCTCCTACACAGCTTGCTTCTTTATTTATTCCTTCACTTAATTTAAAAGGACTTCTTTATAGTAAATATGGGTGTGGACTCACTTATATCTCTTATATACTCTTAGTTCTCGCATTAAGTGATAAACAGTTACAGAAGCTTTCTGCTGTATGTCTTGTATCATTCTATTTTCCACTTGTGTGGTTTATTATGAATGGATTCTTATATGCAAGAAGTAAGATCATGCTTGTCTTTATTCCACTCGTCGCTTATATCATGTGTATGATGTTCGTTAAGATCAAAGAAGGAAATATCAAACTCTCTAAGTATTCTCTTATATTACTTATTATTCCAGTATTTTTTATTGAATACCCACTTTCAGCACTTATAGACTGTCTCTTTGTGATTCTTCTTTTATTACAGAAAAGAAAGAATCTTATCTATGCTTATCTTGTTATACCAATGTTGGTTGTGTCCTATACAAACTGTCCATCCTCTTTCTATCAGCCTAAGAAGTGTGAAAAGAATGTATCACAGTTAGTAAGAAGAAATAAGATAATCACTGCAGCTGATCTCACTACAAGACAGAATGTCAATCAGACATATGGGAATAGAATAAATCGTGTATCAGGCTATACATCAACGAATAATAAATACTACAATACATTCCTATTTGATACATTAAGAATACCTATTCCGACAAATAACCGTGTCGCTCAGAATGATACCGACAATATTTTCTACTTAAGAGCACTAGGTATTGATACAGTAATCTCTCAAAGACAGGCTCCTTATGGTTATTCTTTAAAAGATCAGGCTAAGAAGATTAAGCTTTATCAATCCAATACAGCCTTACCACAGGCCTATGCAACAAGTTCATTAATGAGTGAGAAGCAGTTTAATCAGCTCTCTTACCCTTATACATTGGATACATTAATGAATTGTGCCATTGTGAATAAAGGTAATAGTCACTACAAAAGTCAATTTGTAGAAGAGAATCCAGGATTTAAGAAATCCTATCATATTAAAAACAAACAGAAGATAGAATTGACACTTAAGCGTCAGACAAACAATGAAATCGTTGTATTAGAATGTGATATTGTCAATAACAGACCTGAAAAAGGTGTCTTTATCACAGTTAATGGAATGAAAAATAAGCTAGCAAGTATTACAAACCCTTATTATCATCCGCATACACATTTCACATTTGTCACTACTACAAACCAATTAAAGGTTTCTTTATCTAAAGGAAACTATTTGATTAAGAATATCAAGATGCATACTTTACCTGCATCAGCCTTAAATCAAAAAGTAGATGCCTTAAACTTAAAGAAAACTTCCCATGTTTTAGAAGGAAACATCCATGTATCAAAAGATGGTTACTTCATTACCCGTATTCCTTATGAAAAAGGTTACCGTCTTTATGTTGATAATAAAGAAGTCAATATTGAAAAAGTGAACCAAGCTTTTATTGGATGTCCTATAAGTAAAGGATCTCATCAAGTAAAGATCACCTTTAGTCCACCTGGATATACTTTTGCATGTATTACAAGTGGTGCAGGCGTTATTTTATTAATTATATTCTATGTCTATGGAAGGAGACATTTAAATGGATAAAATCAGTATTATCGTTCCTTGTTTTAATGAAGAGGATGTTGTTTCTATGTTCTATCAGGAAACGACTAAACAATTACATCGTATACCAGATATCGATTATGAATTATTATTTATAAATGATGGGTCTAAAGACCATACAGCATCAGTCTTAAAAGTACTTGCTGAAAAAGATAGCCATTGTTTCTATTTCACATTCTCTCGTAATTTTGGAAAAGAAGCAGCCATGTTTGCAGGATTAGAAAAGGCTACAGGTGACTATGTCGTTATTATGGATGCCGATTTACAGCATCCACCTAGACTTTTACCTGACATGTATCATGCTTGTAAATATGAAGGCTATGATTGTGCAGCAGGTAAAAGAGTAGATCGTACTGGAGAAGGAAGACTTCGTAACTTCCTTTCTCATTCCTTCTACAAAGTTATTCAGAAATTAACAAAGATGGATATGGATGATGGTGCAGGGGACTTTAGAATGATGTCTCGTCAGATGGTGGATGCCATACTAGAACTCAAAGAATATAACAGATATATGAAAGGCTTATTCTCTTTTGTAGGGTTTGATACAAAATGGATTGAATTCCATAATGTAGAAAGAGCCGCAGGGCAGACAAAATGGAACTTTACGAGTCTATTCTCTTATGCCTTTAAAGGTATCTTCTCTTTCTCGGCAACACCTATTACTTTTGCAGGTGTTATAGGTACATTCCTGATTTTCTTATCTCTTATTATTAGTGTGATCTCTGTAGTGATGCACTATCATACTTTAGTGGTTGATCTTATTCTTTTCTTAAGTGGTGTCCAGTTGATTTTTATTTCCATACTTGGTCAATATTGTACATCATGTTACTTTGAAACAAAGAAAAGACCAATCTATATTATTAAAGATACAAATAGAAAATCTTAAAGATATATGGTAATATTTGTGAGGAGGGGTAAAAATGAACAAAAGACTATATCGCTCAGCACATGATCGTATGTTAGCAGGCGTTTGTGGAGGAATTGCAGAATACTTCCAGATTGATCCTACTTTAGTAAGATTAGGATGGGTTGCATTTACAGCACTTGGAGGAAGCGGTATTCTTGCATATATTATTCTTGCGATTATTGTACCAAGTGAATACTAAAAAGAAGGTTCGTGTTAGAACCTTCTTTTTTTGGGTTAGATAGTTGTTATTCTTTTGCAATCTTGTCTGTCTCATCAAAGATATAACGCATTAAACCTCTGTCTCTTTTATAAGATTTTTTAAGTTTTACATAGAGTTCTAATGCATCCTCATCTTTCATCTTAGGAAGATTACTTTTTAAAATTAAGAAGCATTCTTCTTCATAGGGATCACTTAAAATTCTCATATCAACCATAGAAATCATCTCCTCGAATAATAAAAAACAATGAGATTATCCTTGCTAGATATATTATAATACAAATAAAATGATTTGTAATAAATTATATAACAAAGATGTAATTTTTTAATTCTACATGATGGATTGAAACTGTGGTAAAATGAATGCAAGTAGGTGAAAAAGTATGGATGAAAGAAGCAGAAAGACACTTTATATTATTATCTGGGTTGTTATTGCGACATTACTTGGGACGATATATGGAAGTTATGTCACACCCTATAAGACACATCTGGTGTTTGGGGCTACTTATATGACCATGAATAACCCTTTTTATGAAGTAATCAATAATGAATTAAAAAAAGAAATAGAAAAAGAAGGGGACGAACTCATTGTACGCAATCCGGAATTAAATATAGATAAGCAGAATGAACAGATAGAAGAGTTTATTTCAAAGAAGGTGGATGGGATTTTTGTGAACCCTATTGATTCAAGTAAATTGACTTCTTTAGAGTCTGCAAGAGAGGCAGGAATACCTATTATTGCTATTGATGCCTCTGTAGAAAATAAAGATTTGATTGATTGTGTTATTGAATCAGATAACTATGATGCAGGCGTCTTATGTGCACAAGATATGATGAAGAGGATGCAGTCAGCTGATATTGTCTTATTAAAACATTCTACTGTTGAATCAGCGGTATCAAGAATACAGGGATTTGTAGATACAATTAAGAATTATCCACAATATAAAATTATAGACTCTGCAGAATGTGAAGGACAGCTAGAGCGTGCAATGCCGGTGATGCAGAATATTCTAGAAAGACATTCTAAAGTAGATGTTGTTATGTCTTTAAATGATCCTTCAGCTTTAGGTGCTTTGGCAGCTATTGAGTCAATGAAGCGCACAAATATTTTTGTTTATGGGGTGGATGGTACACCGGATTTGAAGTCACTCATTAAGCAGAGTCCTTTAGTGGCAGGGACGGCCGCTCAGTCACCTATCCAGTTTGGCAGATTGGCCGCAAAGAATATGTATTCTCTTCTCAATAGAAAAGATGTGCCTGAAATAATAGAGGTCCCTGTGACACTTATCACAAAAGACAATATTGATACCTTCAATGTCAGGGGGTGGCAGTAATGTTAGAACGATTTAATTTAAAAAGAATACGTGCAATAATGATGTTCTGGAACCTCGTCATGATTACAAGTTATGCAATGATATTCATGTTTAGTACCAAGTATATTATTATGAATAATATCTCACGAGACTTTTTGAGTTCTCTTAACTACATTCCTACAGATCCATCCATTATTTTCTTTAAATCATTGATTTTATATATAATCATCATGATACTTATGAATTTCTTTGATCATCGTGTTAAGGAATATCCATTTGAGAATATTCTCTTTCTACTTATTGAAACACTTATAGGCTTTATTATTATGAAATCATTGTATTTCATTTATAGTGGTATTATTTATTTGATATTCAGTGATGCATTATTTAGATTTAAAGAGAATAAATATGTTAAGTGGCTGACTATTCCGTTAAGTCTACTTCTTATTATTTCTAACTATAATTTCTTCAGTACATTATTTCCTCTTGTGAATGCTGATGCATATCTAAATGTATATTCCAGTACGACAAGAGGGTTATTACAGGTAGGAATCAATTTACTAGATATTGTGAATTTATTGTTCTTTATTTTATTCTTGATGATTTATATTGCGAATGAAGTACAGGAAAATGAACGTATGACACAGGAATTAATCATGGTTCATCAAGTCAATCATGAATTAGAGAATTATGCTGCAGTAAGTGAAAAGATTGCAGAAGATAAAGAAAGAAAAAGACTCGCTCGTGAAATACATGATACATTAGGACATGCATTAACTGGAATTGCGGCAGGTGTTGATGCCTGTATTGCGATGATCGATATCAATCCTCAGGCAACCAAACAACAATTGATGGTCATCAGTAAAGTTGTAAGGCAGGGAATTGGGGATGTACGTAATTCATTGAATAAATTACGACCTGGTGCTTTAGAACAGCATGGCTTTAAAGGGGCATTAGAAAATATGATTGAAGAATTCACCAGTGTCAGTGATCTAGAAATCACCTTAGACTATTGTCTTGAGAAGGTGGACTTTGAGAATACAAAAGAAGATATTTTATTTAGAGTCATTCAGGAAAGTATTACTAATGCAGTAAGGCATGGAGATGCAACGCATATTAATATTTCTATATATATAGAAGATCAGAAATTGAAATTAGAAATCCAGGATAATGGACAGGGATGTGAAGAGATTCATTATGGCTTTGGATTAAAACAGATGAGAGAACGTTTATCTATGATCAATGGAAAAGTGACATATGATGGGCATCATGGTTTCTTAACAGTGGTCACAATTCCAATGCAGGAGGGAGAACTTTATGATTAAAGTAATGATTGCGGATGATCAGGAACTGATTAGAGAATCATTGAAGATAGTATTAAGTACACATGAGGATATAGATGTAGTAGGGACTGCATCTGATGGGTTTGAAGTATTAAAATGTTTAGAAAAGAATGTTGTTGATGTTATTTTAATGGATATTCGTATGCCAGGAATGGATGGAGTTATGGCAACAAAAGAAGTGAAATCTAAGTATCCTGATACAAAGATAATTATATTAACGACTTTTGATGATGATGATTTTGTCTTTAGTGCTTTGCGTTATGGAGCCAGTGGTTATTTATTAAAAGGTGTATCCATGGATGAACTTTATAAGGCAGTTGTGACAGTGAATACAGGAGGGGCAATGATCAATCCTGATATTGCGACAAAAGTCTTTAGTATGTTCTCTAAGATGCAGCAGAATAACTATACTATTAAAGTGGATGAAAAGGATGTAGAAACATTAAGCAAGCCAGAATGGAAAGTAATCCAGCATGTGGGCTATGGCTTATCCAATAAAGAAATTGCCCAGAAACTCTTCTTATCTGAAGGAACTGTAAGAAATTATTTGAGTTCTATCCTCTCTAAATTAAATTTAAGAGACCGCACACAGCTGGCTATATGGGCAGTAGAAAGTGGTCTTATGACAAGGACGTTTGATGATGAATAGGTCAAAGGTCTTTCTCAGTATTGTTGTTTTTTCACTCTTTTTCATGATTGTCGCAAATTACCCAGATACAATTACTTTGGAGTTAGGTGTTTTCTCAGGAAGTAACTGGGATGTTCCAAGCGGAGAGAGCTATAAAATCATTGATGGTGCTATAGAACGATTTGAAAAGAAATATCCAGGGGTTAAAGTGAAGTATGAGAGTGGAATCATGAAGAATGATTATTCTTCATGGCTTTCAGATAAGATTGTCAAGGGAGAAGAACCGGATGTTTTTATGATTCTTGATGATGATTTTAATACATTGAGTTCTATCGGTGCACTTGCTGAAATAGACAGTTATATGTCTTTTGATCAGAATTTTAGTACGGATGATTATTATTCCAGTGTTTTAAAAGCAGGATCGTATTCGAATAGTCAATATGCACTTCCTTATGAATGTAATCCGACATTGATGTTTGTGAATAGGACTCTTCTGGAAAAATGTCATATTCAGATGCCTGATAATGATTGGACATTGGATGATTTCTATTCTATATGTAAAAAGGTAAGTGAGTATTCTTCAAATTATTATGGCTATTATGATTATGAATGGCTTGATTCTATTTATGCATATGGCGCACAGGTCTTTAATGAAAAAGGAACTAAATGTTATCTAGATCAGAGTGCCGTGAAGCGTGCTATAGAATTTTATCGTAAACTCAATAATTTAAATAAAGGACATACAGTCACATCTGAAGAATTTGATAAAGGGTTAGTTGCTTTTTCACCTCTTTCTTTAGCTGTATATCGTACATATAAGCCCTATCCATGGCGTGTTAAAAAGTATTCTACATTTGAATGGGATTGTTTAAAGATGCCTACTGCCTCAAAGAATCAGGGAAGTGCACAGGTGTCTACATTATTGATGGGTATGAGTGCAAAATCACATCATAAATCACAGTCTTGGAATCTATTAAAAGAATTATGTCATGATCAAACAACTCAGCAATCTATAACACAATATTCTCAAGGAATTTCTCCTTTGAAGAAGGTTGCACAGTCACAAACAATCATTGATATGCTCGATGAAGAAACAGGTGATTCTAAAATCAGTATATCGTTATTAAATCAGGCATTACTGGGCGCACGTAACCGTGAAAAGTTTAAGAAATATGATGCGGCGAAGACTATGATTGATATCAATATGATGAAGATGATTCATTCAAGTGATGACTTTGATCTTTCATTAATAGAATTACAAAAAGCAGTAAATAAATATTTAAATGAATAGAGTGGCTTGGCCACTCTTTTTTAATATGACAAATGTCATATTGAAGTCATGACTTTAGACAGATGGAATGAAAACGCTTGAATGCTAGAATGTAGTCACAGGAGGAGAAAAGAAATGAAATATGTAGTACTTGTAAGCCATGGTGAGTTTGCTAAGGGATTAGCCAATGCACTTGCTATGTTAGCTGGAGAAAAGAAAGAAGTTATTGCAGTTGGATTAGAAAATGGTAAGACTGCTGATGAATTCGCAGAAGTATTCAAAGAAGCAGTAAGTCCAATTACTGCAGAAGATGAAATCATTCTTCTTGGTGACTTAATTGGTGGATCACCATTAACTACTGCACTCAATGTAATCAATGAAAAAGGTTTAACAAATAATACAGTTGTTCTTGGTGGTATGAACCTTCCACTTGCATTAACTACAGTATTAATGAAGGATAACCTTGATAAGGAAATGCTTCCTCAGGCTGTACTTGGTGAAGCACATGAAGCATTAAAAGAATTTAAACTCGCATCTGATGATGACGAAGAAGACGATATTTAAGGAGGAAAACAAAAATGTCAGTTTCATTTATTCGTATTGATGACCGTATGATTCATGGTCAGACTTGTACTCGCTGGGCAAGAGAATATCCATGTGATGGATTAATTGCTGTTAATGATAAAGCAGCAGATAACAGCGTATTAAAGGCTGCTTATAAAGCTGCAAGTGGTAAAAAGACATTTGTCTGGACACTTGATGCTTTTGCTAAAAAATCTCAGAAGGTATTAGATTCAGATACTCAGTATTTCTTAATCACTAAGAATCCTATTGATATGGCTACTATCTTAGTAGATCAGGGATTCAAGTGTGGTATTGACACAGTTATTGTTGGTCCTTGTAATGACCGTGAAGGCGCTGTAAAGCTTGGTAATAACCAGTCTATTACTCAGGAAGAAGCAGATGCATTCGAAAGAATTTCTAAAGCAGGTTATAAAATCAAATTTGCCTTATTACCAGATGTATCAATTGGTACATGGGATGACTTCAAAGGTAAATTCGGTTATTAACAAATATAATATTTAAGGGAGAAAGAAATTATGGAAATTAGTTGGTTTCAAGCTGCCCTACTTGGTTTATTTGCTTGTTTATCAAGTATGCCAGGTCTAGGTGGTACTTCTATTGGTAACTACACATTAGGTAGACCTTTAGTTGGTGGTTTAGTTTGTGGTATTATCTTAGGCGATTTAAAGACAGGTATTCTTGTTGGTATCGCTATGCAGTTAGTTTATATCGCATTAGTTACTCCTGGTGGAACAGTATCTGCAGACGTTCGTGCTGTCAGCTACATTGGTATTCCACTTGCAATGATTGCGATTCATTCTTATGGTTTAGATCCTTCTTCAGTTAAAGCTCAGGGTCTTGCTACTTCATTTGGTACAATGGTTGGTACATTAGGTACAGTATTATTCTATGGAACAGCGACTATCAACTTAGCATGGCAGCATATTGGCTGGACTGCAGTTGAAAAAGGTGATTTCAAGAAATTATATACAGTTGACTGGGTACTTCCTTGGATTTCACATATCATTTGTTCATTCATTCCAACATTAATCATGTGTAAAATGGGTGCACCAATGGTTGAATTAATCAAGAACTACTTACCAATGGATGGTCTTGCTATGAAGACTTTATTCACTGTTGGTTCATTATTACCATGTGTCGGAATTGCTATCTTATTAAAACAGATTGTTACTAAAGCAGTAGATTTCATCCCATTCTTCTTTGGTTTCACATTAGCTGCTTCACTTGGCATTAACTTAGTATCTGCAACATTAATTGCTGCATTATTCGCTTTAATCAATTACAAGATCAAAATGCTTTCTTTATCAAAAACAGCTGTTGTTGCTGCAGATGATTTAGATGATGATGACGAGGAGGATATCTAAAATGGAAAAGAAGATTTCAAAGAAAACTCTATCAAAATCATTCCATCATTGGTACTATGGTAACCTTACATGTTTCTCACAGGAACATATGCAGACTTTTGGTTATTTAACATCAATGTTACCAATTATCGAAGAGTTATATGACAAAAAAGAAGATCAGGCAAAAGCTTTAAAAACATATACAGCTTTCTTTAACACTGAACCTCAGTTAGGTACTGTTATCGTTGGTGTAACTGCTGGTCTTGAAGAAGCACGTGCAAACGGTGCTGATGACGTAGATGATGAAACAATCAATGGTTTACGTGCTGGTTTAATGGGTCCAATCGCAGGTATTGGTGATTCATTAGTTGTTGGTACTGTTATTCCTATCTTATTAGGTATCGCATTAGGTATGAGTACTGGAGGATCTCCTCTTGGTGCTATCTTCTATATCATCGTATGGAACTTATTCGCATACTTTGGTATGAAATTCTTATATTTCAAAGGTTATGAACTTGGTGGTAAAGCCGTAGACTTCTTAGTAGGTCCTCAGGGTGAAGCACTAAGAGAATCTATCACAATGTTAGGTGGTATCGTTATTGGTGCTGTTGCAGCTACTTGGGTAAGTATCAAAACTTCATTCACAATGACTGCAGCTGGTGCAACTAAACCTTTCTTAGAATTACAGAAAACATTAGATGGTGTTTATCCTGGATTCTTAACAGCAGTATTCGTTATTCTTTGCTGGTATCTATTATCTAAGAAGAAAATGTCTCCTATCAAAGTAATGTTATTACTTGTAGTTGTTGCTTTCGTAGGTGTTGTTATTGGATTCTTCAACCCTGGATTAAAATACTAATATAAAGGAGCGTTCTATCATGAATAAAGAGCTTAAATCACATTATGTAGAAGAAGTAAAATATCAAACAAAGATGCTTAACAACTTAAAGAGATGGCTAAAGTGTTCAATCATTTTTTCCTCATTATTCCTTGCGTTCATTTTATTTGGACCTACATCTCTCATAACAAGAATCGTAGGTATTGTTGGTATGGTACTTTGTGTAATCATATCTGTGATCATTGGGCTTGGAATTAGAAATGGTAGAAACAACGTCAATAAGATATTAGATTTAATTCAATAATCCTATCAACTTATACATTTAGCTATATGAGCATCACTGATTGTGATGCTCATTTTTTTGGAGGTAACAATATGTATCAATGTATATTAAGTGATATTGATGGCACATTACTTACAGATGACCATCATATGAGTCCTAAAACAAGAGACGCTATTAAATCTTTAGATATTCCTTTCTTACCTGTCTCTGCAAGAAGTCCAGAAGGTATATATCCAATACTGAAAGAGAATGATATTGTTTGTCCAATGATCTGTTTTAGTGGAGGACTCATCTTAAATGAAAAGGGACAGGTATTATATGAAAATGGGATGAACTATAAACAGACAGAAGAAGTCATTACTTTTATTAAAGAAAAGAAGTTTGATTGTACTATTAATATTTATGCATTACATGATTGGTTAGTAGAGGACAAAGATGATCCTCGTGTATTAAGAGAAGAACGTATAGTAAAAGCAGAAGCACAGAAAGGTACACTTTCTTCTTTAGATCCTTCTAGAAAAATACATAAGCTATTATGTATGTGTAATCCTCTTTATACAAAAGAGATAGAAAGAAGCTTAAAAGAAAGATTTCCTCATTGTTCTATTGCCTGTTCTTCAGATATCTTAATAGAAATCATGAATGAAGGAGTCACTAAAGCAGATGCCATTAATCATCTATGTGACTATTATTCTATTAATAAACAGGATATTGTCGCTTTTGGTGATAACTATAATGATAAAGAGATGTTAGAGAGTGTAGGAATGGGTATTGCGATGGGAAATGCACCTGATGATATTAAAAATATCGCAAAAGACGTAACAAGTACCAATAATCAAGATGGCATTTTCAATGCCTTACAAAAATTACATATTATATAGAAGAAATCTCCGGATAGATGTAGTATAATGTAAGCAATTACGGAGGAATAAAATATGAAAAGATTATTGAATTGTACAACAAGTGAAATGCTTGCAATGAATGGAGAAGAATTAAAACAGTCTATTCTTGCATGTGAAGGAAGAACTGTCATGACTGAAACAGTAGTGGCTATTCCACCATTATTAGGAGATTTAACGAATGCGGAACTCGCTGTTTCTTTTGGTAGTGATATGGTTCTTTTAAATGTATTTGATTGCAATAATCCAGTGATCAATGGTTTGCCAGAATGTGATGAACCAGTTAAGAAGTTACAGGAATTAATTGGTAGACCAGTAGGATGTAACCTTGAACCAGTAGACTTAGATGCTGATATGCTTGAAGAAAGACAGACAATCGCATCTGGTAGACAGGCAACTGCTGAAACATTTAAGAAAGCACAGGAATTAGGATTCAACTTCATCTGTTTAACAGGTAACCCTGGTGTAGGTGTATCGAATCATTCTATTGCAGCTGCAATTAAAGAAGCTAAGAAATATTTCAAGGGCCTCATTATTGCCGGTAAGATGCATGGTGCAGGTGTTAATGAACCTGTTGTAGATTTAGAAGCAATCAAGGAATTCATTGATGCAGGGGCTGATGTCATCTTAATGCCAGCTGTGAATACTGTTCCTGGATTATCTGAAGCAACAGTGACTAAAGCATGTGAATATATTCATGCACATAATGCTTTAGCATTATCTGCAATTGGTACAAGCCAGGAAGGTGCAGATACTGAAACAGTAAGAGAAATTGCGATTGTGAATAAAAGATGTGGTGTAGACATTCAGCATATCGGTGATGCAGGATGGTGTGGTATGGCTTTACCTGAAAATATTATGACGTTAAGCGTTGCCATTCGTGGTAAAAGATGGACATATCACAAAATTGCTTCATCTGTAAACAGATAATTAGTAAGAATATTATTTTTGATTGTATATAAATATTTAATTGTGCTATAATTCGTCGTAGGAGGATGATAATTAATGGATAAATTAACAATTAGAGATATTGATGTCGCAGGCAAGACAGTTCTTGTACGTGTAGATTTCAATGTACCAAGAGACAAAGACACAGGAGAAATTACAGACGATAACAGAGTTGTTGCTGCATTACCAACAATCAACTACTTATTAGATCACAACCCAAAGGCTGTTGTACTTTTCTCTCACTTAGGTAAGATCAAGAAGGAAGAAGACAAAGCTAAGAACGATATGGCTGTTGTTGCTCCTAAACTTGCTGAATTATTAGGAAGAGATGTTAAGTTCGTAAACGCTACTCGCGGTGCTGAACTTGAAGAAGCAGTAAAGAACGCTGAAAACGGACAGGTTATCTTAGTTCAGAACACTCGTTATGAAGCTGGTGAAACTAAGAACGATCCTGAATTAGGTGCTTACTGGGCATCACTTGGTGATGTATTCGTAGAAGATGCATTCGGTTCAGTTCATAGAGCTCATGCTTCAACTGTAGGAATCGCTGCTCATTTACCAGCAGTTGCAGGTTTCTTAGTAGAAAAGGAAATCGCTTATATTGGTAAGGCTGTATCTGATCCAGAAAGACCTTTAGTAGCTATCTTAGGTGGTTCTAAAGTATCTTCTAAGATCGGTGTAATCGAAAACTTATTAAACATTGCTGATAAGATTATTATCGGTGGTGGTATGTGCTATACTTTCGCTAAAGCTCAGGGACATACAGTTGGTTCTTCATTAGTTGAAGAAGATAAGGTAGACTTAGCTAAGTCATTCATCGAAAAGGGTGGAGATAAGTTAATCCTTCCAATCGACTCTGTAGTAAGCAGTAAGTTCGGTGAAGATGGAGATATCAAGGTTGTTGGTGAAGATGTACCTGAAGGATACATGGGTCTTGATATTGGTCCTAAGACTGTTGAATTATTCGCTAAAGAACTTGAAGGTGCTAAGACAGTTATCTGGAATGGCCCTATGGGTGTATTCGAAATGCCTAAGTTCGCAGAAGGTACTAAAGCTGTATGTAGCATGTTAGCTAACCTTAAGGGTGCTAACACTATCATCGGTGGTGGTGACTCTGCAGCTGCTGTTAAGCAGTTAGGATTCGCTGATAAGGTATCTCATATTTCTACTGGTGGAGGAGCATCATTAGAATATATGGAAGGTAAAGTATTACCAGGTATCGCTGCTATCAACGATAAATAATTTTTCGAGGAGATATAATTTAAAATGAGAAAACCAATTATTGTAGGAAACTGGAAAATGAACCATGGCATCGCAGAAACAAAGGAATTTGTTGCTGCTGTTGATGGTAAAGTAACTGATAAAGCTGATTGGGGTATTGCTACTCCTTTCTTAGATTTAGCAACTGCTAAAGAAGGCGCAAAGAACTTAATTGTTGCTGCTGAAAACTGCCATTTCAAAGACAGTGGTGCTTATACTGGTGAAGTAAGCGTTGGAATGTTAAAAGAAATCGGTGTTGAATGGGTTATCTTAGGACATTCTGAAAGAAGACAGTACTTCGGTGAAACTGATGAAACTGTTAACTTAAAGATGCTTCAGGTATTAAACAACGGTATGACTCCAATCGTTTGTGTTGGTGAATCTTTAGAAGAATATGAAGCTGGAAAGACTCATGATGTAGTTAAGACTCAGGTTGTTGCTGCATTCAAGGATGTTACAGCTGAAGCTGCTGAAAGAGTAGTTATCGCTTATGAACCAATCTGGGCTATCGGAACTGGTAAGACTGCAACTAATGAAATCGCAGAAGACGTTTGTGGTTACATTAGAGGTGTAGTTGCTGAACTTTATGGTCAGGACGTTGCTGAAAAAGTAAGAATTCAGTACGGAGGATCTGTAAAGCCTGCTACATTAAAAGCTTTACTTGAACAGCCAAACATCGATGGTGCTTTAGTTGGTGGAGCATCATTACAGGTTGAATCATACGTAGCTATGATCGAAGCTTTAAACGACTAATTATTTAAGAGATGATTCCTTTGGAATCATCTTTTTTTGTGTATGAAACACAAATGAGTGGTATACTATAACTAACTCATTGAAAGGAGCACGATTATGGCAGAAACAATGAAAGAACGTAAAGATATGGATCCACAATATATGTGGGACCTCTCAACACTTTTTAAAAATGATGAAGAATGGAATAACGCATTACCTGAACTTGATGAAATGATTAAGAAACTACCTGAATATCAGGGTAAACTCAATAATGCGAAAACAATCAGAGAATTCTTTGATTTTGATACACATTTAGGTAGAAAGTTATCTGATTTCTATTGTTATGCATCACTTAGAAATTGTGAAGATACAAGAGATAGTGACGCACAGGCAATGGAAGCAAAAGCGTATCAGGTCTATACAGCTTACGCAACCGCAATCAGCTTTGCTGAACCAGAAATCCTATCACTTGATGAAGACGTTTTAGAATCAATTGTACATTCAGATGATTTAAAACCATATGCATTTAATATGCAGAAGTTATTAGATCAGAAACCTCATGTATTAAGTGCAAAAGAAGAAGCACTTCTTGCTGCCTTTACAGAAACATTAGGGGCTCCTAGTAAGATTTCTGAAAGCTTACAGGATGCTGATATGACATTTGAATCAGTGACTGATTCAAATGGAGAAGTCCATGAACTTAATCAGTCTAACTATATTCTTTTACAGATGAGTGAAGACCGTACACTTAGATTAAATGCTTTTAAATCTTTCTATAAAGGATTCAAGCAGCATATTAATACCTTTGCCTCTACATATAATGCATGTATTAAAGAAGCAGTGGCAGAAGCACAGGTGAGACATTATGAATCTTCACGTGCAATGAGCATGGCTTATGAACATGTACCAGGTGTAGTGTATGATAGTTTAGTCGATACAGTAAGAAAGTTCATGCCTGAAATGTATCGTTATGTACGTTTAAGAAAACAGATGCTTGGTTTAGATGAACTCCATTATTATGATGTTTATACACCTTTAGTTGCAGGATCATCTAAGTCATATACTTATGAAGAAGCACAGCAGATGGTATTAGATGCAGTAACGCCACTTGGTGAAGACTATGTCAATAGAGTAAAACAGGCTTATAAGGATAGATGGATTGATGTTTATCCTAATAATGGTAAACGTGGGGGTGCTTTCTCTAGTGGTACATATGACTCTAATCCATACATCCTCACAAGCTTTACAGGCACATTAGATAGTGTCAGTACAATTGCCCATGAAATGGGTCATTCACAGCATACATGGCTTTCTAACCATACACAGACACCACAGAATGCAGACTATACACTCTTTGTGGCTGAAGTGGCTTCTACAGTTAATGAAAACTTACTTGTAGAACAGTTATTACAGAAGACAACTGAACCTAAAGAACGTTTGGCTTTATTAAACCATTATCTAGAAGGTTTCAAGGGCACTGTATATCGTCAGACAATGTTTGCAGAATTTGAAAGAGATGCACATGCCATGGCTGAAAGAGGAGAGGCCATCACTGCAGCAAGCATGAATACATTATATAAGAACTTAATCAAGGATTATTTTGGTGAAGATCTCGTCATTGATGATGAAGTACAGTATGAATGGGCGAGAATTCCTCATTTCTATAGACCATTCTATGTATATAAGTATGCAACAAGTTATTGTGCAGCAGTTGCGCTCAGTGAAGCAATTCTTAATAATGAAGAAGGTGCTGTAAAGAAATACTTAGAATTCTTATCAATGGGTGGTAGTGCTTATCCATTGGATGAATTAAAGCATGCAGGTGTGGATTTTAGTACACCAGAACCAGTATCTAGAGCTTTAACTAAGTTCAGTCAGATTCTAGATGATGTAGAAGAAACATTAAAGAAACTATAAGAATGAGAGATTAGCATGAATTTAAAAACAAAAAAATAATTTTTTCAATTTTGTTAATTATGTTAGTTTTAGGATTGATAGGATTGTATTCTTACTATAGTTTTTAATATGCCGTGAGCAAGAAGTCATAGGACAACCCGAAAGGGTTGTTTTTTTTAGAAAAGTGAATCGTGTTATAATAGTAAAAGATAAGAAGAGTATTTGTACTTATAGTAGAGTTAAAGATCAAAGTAGATAGAAGGCAGTAATTCTTCTAGGTAACGAAATAACCGTATAAAATTCTATTCTGTAAATTGATTAGCTTTTTTAACTTCTGTGAATTTAGCAAATGTTCGAGTTAAGAAAAATTGATAAAGAATAATTATAGGATAGGTAATTATTGCTGTAATGGATATGAATTTTATAAATGTTTAGGTGACTAACTTAAAATTCTTTGCTCCCATATCTGAGTATTCTATGCTACGAAAATAAAATATTTGAAGATATTACAATAAAAATTATTAAATGCTTGACGGGGAGATTGCCCCCATCGTGTAAGATGAAATCAGAAAGGAGATATTGAGTATGAACAAAGAAAAAGTAGTAATAAAACAGGCAAAAGAAGTTTGTGAATTGCTCAGAATAAAAAATGAACGATTAAAATATTTTAAGAAAAAGGGTGTTTTTACATCTGAGATAACAACAGCTGGTTATACAGCTAATGATATTGATAGACTAAAGCAATTAGTAGTGCTTACTAAAGCAGGTTTGACATGTGACGATATCAAGAAAATAGATTTGGGAGAAGTATCATTTAAAGAAGCAATTAAGAACAGAATAAAAATGATGGAAGACAAATTTCAACAAATAAATGGTGCTCTTAATTTATCGGCAGAATTACTTGATGATGATATTCAGTATGATTCTATGCCGTCAGATTATTACTTGACAGAAATAAAAAGACGTGAGGGTGAAGGTGAAGAATTTATGGATTGTGAAGATTGGCAGTTTGAGTTAGATATGATGGAGTACTTTAAATGTCCTAACTGTGGTACAGAGAATAGTGTAGATTTAGAAGAGTATCTTTGGTCGGAGAGCAGTGATGAAAGAGAAAATGGTATGGGACCAGATTTTATAAAGTATTTTGATAGCGAAGACAATTATGAGTGTCCATCTTGTGGTAAGGTTATTCGTATTTCAGGTTGGAAGAGAGAATACCCAGTAGGAGTATTTGATTCTGAGGAGGTTGATGTTTCATTATTAGATGATGAATGAACTTCGCGAAATATACTTGTTATGTAATGAAGTAAAAAAGGAGAATAACTTATGGCAGTAGTAACAGAATCATTTGATATTCCGATGGATATCATGACAAAATTAGCAACTGGAGAATATCGTAGAATTGGTGGTGTTGTGAGAGTTGCGATTGGACCAAATAAAGGTCGAATTGTGAAACATCTTGAACCTGTCAAAATGGAGCAAGCTGATCAAATCCAAAAGGTTGGAAGTAAAATTATGCAAATTGCAAAGAATAGGAAAAAAGAACTTATTATTGGGGCTTTAGTTACAGGGGCTATTACAGTCGGTGGTGTAGTGTATCATAAAATAAAAAGTAGAGAACCTGAAGTGGTACAGAACTATCATGCAGCATTACGAGATTATATTGATGATGTTCGTTCAGGTAAATTGAGTATGGAGTCTATCAATTGTTTGATGGATTCTTTAGAAGAACTCAAGCAGAATAATAATTATGAAAAGATTAAGATTGAATTGACGACAGAAGAATTAAGTGTACTTGTCAATCGTATTTATGAGTATACTATCAAACTTGCTAAAGATAATTCAGTTGACCTAGCAGATGACGAATTAAGTTCTTCTGACAACATTCTTTTGAATTTACAGAAGTATCTTTTAGCACAAAAACATATATTTGAATTGGCTGCATAACAAAAGTGATCCTCATTATTGAATTGATTACAATGATGAGGATTTTTTTATGTTATAATAGCGAATGATAAGGAGAAAAATATGTTAACAGGAGAATTAAAGAATAAGGTAGATAAGATATGGGAGTCGTTCTGGACAGGAGGAATTACTAACCCTTTAGATGTCATTGAACAATTCACTTATCTTATGTTTATTAAACAATTAGATGAAGTAGAAACAAAAAATGAAGCAGATGCCGAACTATTTGGAATGGATTATGAAGGTTTATTCCCTAAAGATAAACCATATTTGAGATGGCATCATTTTAAAGATATTGGTAGTGCTGATAAGATGTATCAAATTATGAATGATGAATTATTCCCATTCATTAAGAATTTAAAAGGTGATGGTGAATCTTCATATGCAAGATTTATGAGAGATGCAATCTTTAAGATTCCTACACCTAACTTACTACAGAAAGTAGTCACAGGAATAGATGGTCTCAATACAGAAGAAACAGATATAAAAGGGGACTTATATGAACATCTATTAAAGAAACTTGCAAAATCTGGTACAAATGGACAGTTTAGAACACCTAGACATATTATTGATATGATGGTAAATCTTGTAAAACCTGTACCTACAGATACAATATGTGATCCTGCAATGGGTACTGCAGGGTTCCTTATTGGTGCTGAAAAATACTTAAGAGATAAACATAAAGAACTATTTTTAGATGATAAACTTAAAGAACATTTTAATAATAAGATGTTTAATGGTTTTGATATGGATTCTACAATGCTTAGAATTGGGGCTATGAACCTTATTACTCATAATGTAGATAATCCACAAATAGAATATAGAGACAGCCTTTCACAGCAGAATATTGATGAGAATAAGTACTCTTTAATACTCGCAAATCCGCCATTCAAGGGGTCATTAGACTATGAGGTAGTCGCAGAAAACTTATTATCTGTATGTAAGACTAAGAAGACAGAATTGTTATTTATTGCGTTATTCTTACGTTCATTACAGGTAGGTGGTAGATGTGCATGTATCGTACCTGATGGTGTATTATTTGGTTCTAGTAAAGCACATAAGAGTATTAGAAAAGAACTAGTAGAGAATAACCAGTTACATGCAGTTATTTCTATGCCTAGTGGTGTATTTAAACCTTATGCAGGTGTATCTACAGCTATATTAGTCTTTACTAAGACTACTACAGGTGGTACTGATAATGTTTGGTTCTATGATATGAAAGCTGATGGTCTTTCATTAGATGATAAGCGTTCACCAGTAGAAGAGAATGATATTCCTGATATTATTCATAGATATGAACATTTAGATGAAGAAAAAGATAGAAAGAGAACAGAACAGAGTTTCTTTGTACCTAAGGAAGAGATTGCAGAGAATGATTATGATCTTTCTATTAATAAATATAAAGAGATTGTTTATGAGAAGGTTGAGTATCGTCCTACTCATGAGATATTAGGTGATATTGAAGCACTTAATAAAGAGATAGAAGAGAGTATTGAGGAATTAAAGTCTTTATTGAAGGACTAGAAAGGAGTTAAATGTGGGTGATAAATCTGCATTTGTAGAGTTAGGGTGGAATATGTAAAACTTGAAGAAATATGTACAATTGTATCTGGGGGAACTCCTTCTAGATCAAAGCCTAATTATTGGAATAACGGGAATATACCTTGGATAAAAATTAAAGATATGAAATCGAAGTATATAGATTCTGCTGAAGAATTTATAACAGAAGAAGGTTTAAATAACTCTTCTACAAAAATGTTAAAACGTGATACTATTTTATATTCGATATTTGCAACATTAGGAGAAGTTGGAATTTTAAAAATCGATGCATGTACAAACCAAGCAATAGCAGGATTATCTTTAAAAGAAGATTCGAATATTTTAAAAGAGTATTTATATTATTATTTGAAATCAAAAAAGAAAGATGTAAACAACCTAGGTAGAGGAGTTGCTCAGAATAATATTAACTTATCTTTACTTAGAAAATTTAAAATTCCAGTGATTCCTTTGCGTCAGCAAAAGAAAATCATCGAAGTGTTAGATAACGTTTCTAGTACTATAAATAATTATGAAAGAGAACTAGCACTATTAGATGAATTGGTTAAAGCCCGATTTGTGGAGATGTTTGGGGATGAAAATAATTCTAAAGGCTGGGAAATAGTGAATATTGAAGATGTAGTTAATGTGCAAGTTGGTGTAGTTATTAAACCGTCTCAGTACTATACCGATCAATACAATGGAATTAAAGCGTTTAGATCTTTAAATATAGGTAATGGTTATATAAAGGACGATGATTGGGTTTATTTTTCAAAAGAAGGTAATAAGAAGAACAAAAAATCTATTTTAAGTACAAATGATGTTTTGGTTGTCAGATCAGGAGCACCAGGTACAGCTTGTGTGGTGACAAGTGAATATGCAGGATCTAACGCAATTGATGTTATTATTGCTCATCCTGATTTTCAAAAGGTTGATTCACATTATCTTTGTACATATACAAATATGCCACATGGAAAATCACAAATTATTGAAGGTACTGGTGGTGCTGCACAACAGCACTTTAATGTGGGAAAATATAATAAGTTAAAGTTAATGTTGCCACCGCTGGAGTATCAAAAGCAATATGTTAAATTCCTTGAAGAAATCGATAAATCAAGGTCTCGAATACAGAAGTCATTAGAAGCATCACAAGAACTATTTGATAGCTTAATGCAAGAGTATTTTGGTTAATATAATTTAATAAATTTGTTTAATAGGGTGTAGATGATGTTGGTAACGGAGGTTATCAACATGAAAGAAACTATTATTAAAGAAATTGAACAGAAATTGTTACGTTATCTAGACAATGCACAGATGGAAATGTTACATAGAACATTAAAGTCTTGTCTGGATAACGTAACTTTTCTTATGCAAGAAGATAGTATTCAGGATATTTTCGAATATTCTAATATGGAACTCATAGATAAGTTTATTGCATCTAAAGAGATAGAAGGATGTTCAAAAAGAACAACTCAATACTATAAGTCTACTCTAGTGATGTTGGAGAATAGAACAGATATACATTTTACACATATGACTACAGATCATTTAAGAACATATCTCACTGATTATCAGAAGATAAACAATTGTTCTAAGGTGAGTATTGATAATATTAGAAGAAATCTAAGTAGTTTCTTCTCTTGGCTAGAAGAAGAAAACTATATTCTTAAGAGCCCTATGAAGAGGATTCATAAAATAAAGACAGATAAGGTAATTAAAGAAACTTTATCGGATGAGTCTTTAGAGTGTTTAAGGGATAATTGTGATAATTTAAGAGACTTGGCTATTATTGATTTGTTGGCTTCTACAGGTATGAGAGTAGGGGAACTAGTGAATATTAATATAGAAGATATCGATTTTGAGAATAGAGAATGTGTTGTATTTGGTAAGGGTAATAAAGAAAGACCTGTATACTTTGATGCAAGAACAAAAATACACTTAAAGAATTATCTAAAGAGCCGAACAGATGATAATCCAGCATTATTCGTCTCTTTAGATAAACCATTTAATAGGTTACAGATTAGTGGTGTAGAGATAAGATTAAGGAATTTAGGTAGACGTTTAGGTATCCATAGAGTACATCCACATAAGTTTAGAAGAACAGTAGCTACTAGAGCTATAGATAAGGGAATGCCTATTGAACAGGTACAGAGTTTATTAGGTCATTCACAGATAGATACGACTATGCATTATGCTATGGTTAATCAGAATAATGTAAAGGAGTCACATAGAAAGTTTGTGGCTTAATAGGGTGAATAATTGAGAGTGGAAAGAAGTCTATAAATCCTGATTTTATGATTAAATGCAAATCTGCATTTGTAGAATATCGGTGAAGATAAAGATTGGTGATATTACCAAAATTAGAACAGGCAAATTGGATGCTAATGTAGCAGATGAAAATGGACAATATCCCTTTTTTACATGTTCAAAAGAGCCACTAAAAATAAATACATACTCATATGATTGTGAATGTGTTTTAGTTGCTGGTAACGGTGATCTTAATGTGAAGTATTATAATGGTAAGTTTGATGCATATCAGAGAACTTATATTATTGAAGACGACAGTGATGGACTGTTGTTTATGCCATATTTATATTGTTTTATGGAAAGTTATATAGATGAGTTAAGAAAACAGTCTATTGGTGGAGTTATTAAGTATATTAAGCTTAAAAATTTAACAGATGCATTAATTGAGTTACCTAGTATTGAAGTTCAGAGAAAGATTGTAAATATTATTTTTAAATCAAAAGAAATAGTTAGAAGAAAGGAAAACGAATTTGAATTACTAGATGAGTTAGTTAGAGCCCGATTTGTGGAGATGTTTGGGGATCCTAATATTGAGTTTAAATATAGTTCTGTAAAGTTTAATGATTTGGTTGCAAGAATGACAAAAGGTCCTTTCGGAAGTGACATGAAAAAAGATTTGTTTGTTCCAAAAGGAGAAGATACATATAAAGTGTATATTCAAATAAATGCTATTCAAAAAAATCAATCACTTGGAGAGTATTATATATCAAAAGAATACTTTGATAGAAAAGTATCAAGATTTGAATTATTTCCAAATGATTATATTATTACTTGTGATGGAACTTTAGGTAAGTATTTAAAACTTGATGAGAATATGGAAAAGGGTGTAATTTCTCCTTCTTTATTAAGACTGACATTGCAAAATGATAAAATCAATGATAAATATTTTGAAAATATTTGGGATTTTTATATGCTAGGACTTATGAAGAAAGAAGCTCGTAATGCCTGTTTAGTACATTTGCCATCCGCTAAAAAAATAGGAGAAATATCAATTCCTGTTCCCCCTCTAGAACTCCAGAACCAGTTCGCATCATTCGTACAAGAAATCGATAAATCAAGGCTTCTGAATATCTGTTTGAAATCTCTTGTAGAGTCTGTACTGAAAATTAGAATATTTTCTGAGTACAAAAAAAGCAGCTAAGTGCTGCTTTCTTAGACTATAGCCCTTGAATAATGCTTAAATAGTCTTGGTGACTATCTACTACAGCATATATAATGACTTCTTTTTTGCTCTCATCAATTTTATAGAAGACTAAATCTTTATCTAGTATTAATATTCTATAGCCTTGACGCTTTAATACTCGATATTTAGGTGTGATTCCTAAATATGGGTTCTCTGCTAGTAGTAGTATGCTATGTTCTAAGTAATCTAATTTCTGTAATGCGACATCATTTTCAAAATTTCTTGCAATGTACATAACGATTTTTCTGATACCGATATCTGCCATATCGGTACGCACAATAGTGTACTTCATATTATTTTCCTTTTAACATTGCTCTTAAATCATCGAAAGTATCTTGGATGGGTGCTACTCTATTGTTTGCTACATCCTCATCAGCTTCCGCAAGTAATTCTAATAATTCAATTCTTGCTTTAATGTTCTGATATTCATCGTAAGATAAAGAAACAGTATCACCGCGTCCATTTACTGTAATAATTACAGCTACATTGCTTTCTCTGCATTGTTTTGAAATATCATTATAATGATTTCTTAAATCGGCAGACGGTCTAATTGATTCACGAATTGAATACATAAAGTCACCTCCATACTAGTATATGCAAATTATATCATGATATGACTATATAAGCAATTGCGTTGATGTATATGTGTTATAAAGAATGAAATACCAATTACACTTATAACCACAATTATTCCCAATAAAGTTCTTTTTTAGGATATAATAGAAACATAAAGGAGATGATACTGTTGAACTTTACTTTTTTAAAAAACAAAACAGAATTCCAGGACTTTGCTTCTACATGTATAGAAGCAGAAAAAGGATTAATGGTATCACCTGCTAACTGTGCAATACTTACAAGACGTGCATTAGAACAAGCAGTACATTACATGTATAAGAATGACATAGACTTACAAATGCCTTATAGGGATAATCTAAGTGCTTTAGTCAATGAATATACATTTAAACAAATTATTCCAACAGAAATCTATGAAGGAATTAGATACGTTATTACTTTAGGAAACTTTGCAGTACATACAAGTAGAAAAGTAAAAAGAGAAGAAGCAGTTCTTGCTTTGAATAATCTCTATAGACTTGTTAACTGGATGAACTATTCTTATGGAGTAGATTATCAACAACAATTACCTGAATTTGATCCTACTAAGTTACCTGATCAAACACATATGTTTGTGAATAAGGATCTAAAAGAACAGGTAAGAGATATTCTTAATAAACAGAAAGAAAAAGAAGAAAAACAAAAAGAAGAACTGGCTCGATTAGTTGCTGAAAATGAGGAATTAAGAAGACAAGGGGCAGCTAAGAGAAAAGAAGATAAAGTTGTTAAATATGTTGATGTGAATAAGATTCCTGAATGGAGGACAAGACAGCTTTATATTAATTTAATGCTGAAGGAAGCAGGATGGGATTTTGATACAAATGTAGAGGAAGAATATCCTGTTCATCATATGCCAACAGATTCAAAAGAAGGTTTTGTTGATTATATATTACGTGGAAGAACAGGAAAGATTATTGCTGTTATAGAAGCAAAGAAAACAAGTGTGGATCCTCGTGTAGGACGTAACCAGGCAAAACTTTATGCGGACTGTATTGAACAAGAATATGGGTTAAGACCTGTTATATTCTATACAAATGGTTTTGAAACATTTATCTGGGATGACATGATGTATCCAGATAGAAGGGTTTCTTCTATCTTCTCACAGGATGAAATACAGTTACTTATAGACAGAAGAGATACGCGTAGAAGTATTTCTAAACCTGTTATACAGGATGCCATCACAAACCGTTATTATCAGAAAGAAGCCATTGTAAGAACATGTGAAGACTTTGAAAAGGGAAGTCGTAAAGCGTTACTTGTCATGGCAACAGGAAGTGGTAAAACACGTGTAGCGATTAGTTTAGTAGATGTACTCACTAAAGCAGATTGGGCAAAGAATATACTATTCCTTGCCGATCGTACTGCATTAGTGAATCAGGCAAAGAAGAACTTTGTAAACCTCCTTCCTTCCCTGACGACTTGTAATCTATGTGAAAACAAAGAAGACCCAGAAGTATCAAGAATGATCTTTAGTACTTATCCTACAATGATGAATGCAATCGATGAAACAAGAAGTAAGGATGGTAATCGTTTATTCACACCAGGACACTTTGATCTCATTATTCTTGATGAAAGCCATCGTAGTATTTACAACAAATATAAAGATATATTTGATTACTTTGATGCTTTACTCATAGGTTTAACAGCAACACCTAAAGATAGTATAGGGGCTAATACATATTCTATATTTGATTTAGAAACAGGTGTTCCTACATATGCTTATGAATATGAAACGGCTGTCAAAGACAAATACTTAGTCAGCTACCATTCTTATGAAACTAAAATGAAGTTTTTAGAGGAAGGTATTCACTATGATGAGTTATCAGATGAAGAGAAGAAAGAATTTGAAGAACACTTCTCTAATACTGATACAATCACTTCAAGTGAAATGAATAAGTTTGTTTTTAATATTAATACTATTGATACTGTGATCAGAGATTTGATGGAACATGGTATTAAAATTGAAGGAGGAGATAAGATAGGAAAAAGCATTATCTTCGCTGCCAATCAAAATCACGCCAATAAGATTAAAGAGAGATTCGATATACTCTATCCTGAATATAAGGGGAAGATTGCTGAAGTGATTACATTTAATACAAAATATGTACAAAATGCGATAGATCGATTCAGTAAAACAGACAGTTACCCTCAAATAGCTATTAGTGTAGATATGCTGGATACAGGTATAGATGTACCAGATATCGTTAATCTTGTATTCTTTAAGAAAGTAAGAAGTAAAGCAAAATTCTGGCAGATGATTGGAAGAGGAACAAGACTAAGAACAGACTTGTTTGGCCCAGGAGATGACAAGAAAGGATTCTTGATATTTGATTACCTAGGAAATATGGATTACTTCAGAGTAGACCAGCGTCCTGAAAAATCAGGTATTATAGAATCACTCTCTCAACGTATCTATAAATTACGTGTTGATATTCTTTATGCACTCGAACAAAATGCATCCGATCAGGATTATGTAGATGAAATCAATAAACAAATCAAAGAAATGTCAGGTTATATTCAATCACTCAATGAAGACAGCTTTAATGTAAAGATGCATTTGAAATATGTGCATCAATATAAGAATCCAGATAACTGGATTAACCTGAATGAAATGGATACACATTATATTAAAGATGAATTGTCTTCTCTTGTTGTGATTCATGATGAAGATAAACGTGCAAAGTTCTTTGATAGACAGATGTATATGATTGAAATGGCTTATCTCAATCATTATGATGCAAGTCAGGTCATTAATAAGGTCATTATGATGGCTGATGAATTATATAAAAAACAAACAACACCTGATATTGCAGATAATGCGGAATATCTGAAATGTGCCAAAGATCCTGATTACTGGAAAACAGCTAATTATTTTGATCTGGAAGTACTACGTGAGAAGATTAGAGGGTTGGTTAAGTATTTAGACCCTGGTCCAAAAGTAGATCCAGTAGATACACATTTTGAAGATGAAATCATTGAAACAAAGATGAATGATGCTTTCTATAATGATGAAGGCTTAGAAAACTATAAAGAGAAAGTACAGCATTATTTAAAAGCACATGAAGATGATGAAGCTATCTATAAGCTCAGACATAATCAAGTCATTACACCAGATGAAATGAAACATCTAGAAAACTTATTATGGATAGATTTAGGAAGTAAAGATGATTATCGATTACATTTTGGTGATACACCTATCACAAGATTAATTAGAAAGATAGTAGGATTAGACAGACAAGCAGCTATGGCTGAGTTCTCACGTTTCTTAGATGATCAGAGCTTGAATTCTAGGCAGATTCACTTTGTAGAATTATTAGTAGATTATATTGTGAAGAATGGTTTCATTGAAGACAAGAAGGTCTTGTTACAGGATCCTTTCAAGTCAATTGGTAGTATGAGTGCCTTATTTAAGGATAAGATGAATATTGCAAGAGAGATATTAAAAACTGTGGATACGTTCAGCGAAAGATGTTAAGAGAAAACGTTCACGATTTTGAGAGTATTCTATCACTATAAAAAATAATTATAATTTAAAATTCTGATAAAAACTAAGCACAAAATAACACAATCGGATATCCCTAAACTGCAAACGTTTTCAGTAAATGCTATGTACAAATTGTGTAAATTTTCACAAAAGTATGCTTGTTTTTTCACAAGAACTCATGTATAGTGAACTTACAAAATATGAAGAAGAAATATTTTGGTCAATGGAGGATATAAAAATGGCTGATAAGAAAGTCGAAAAGAAAGTTGAAGAATGGACAGAAGAAAAGACTGATGCTTGCATTGATGAGTTAGTTAATAACGCATTAACAGCATTAGACGAATTCGAAGGTTTTGACCAGGAAACTGTTGACTACATCGTAGCAAAGATGTCAGTTGCTGGTCTTGATAAACACGGTGTTCTTGCAGAAGCTGCAGTAAAAGAAACTGGCCGTGGTGTATTTGAAGACAAAGCTGTTAAGAACTTATTCGCTTGTGAATATGTTACTAACAACATGCGTCATACAAAGACTGTAGGTATTATTAATGAAGATCCACTTACTGGTATCACTGAAATCGCTGAACCAGTTGGTGTTGTTTGTGGTATCGTTCCAGTAACAAACCCAACTTCTACAGTTATCTTTAAGTCTTTAATCGCTATGAAGACTAGAAACCCAATCATCTTCTCATTCCACCCAGGTGCTCATGACTGTTCAGTTATGGCTGCTAAGGTAATGTTAGATGCTGCAGTAAAAGCTGGTGCTCCTAAGAACGTAATCCAGTGGTTACCAATGAAAACTATGTATGCAACTAGTGCATTAATGAATCATCCAGGTGTTGCTACTATCTTAGCTACTGGTGGTAACGCAATGGTTAAGGCTGCTTACTCTTGTGGTAAACCTGCTTTAGGTGTAGGTGCTGGTAACGTTCCTGCATACGTAGAAAAGTCTTGTAAAATCAAAATGGCAGCAAACGATATTTATTTATCAAAATCATTCGATAATGGTATGATTTGTGCATCTGAACAGGTAGTTGTTGTAGATCACGAAATCTATGATGAATTCAAGAAAGAACTTGGTCGTTATCATGTACATTTCTGTAATGCTGAAGAAAAGAAGAAACTTGAACAGTTCATGTTCGGTGCAACAGCATACAGTGAAAACGTAAATGAAGCTCGATTAAACAGCATTGTTCCAGGTAAGAACGCTACTTGGATTGCTGAACAGGCTGGTTTCAAAGTACCTGATGATGTTCAGATCTTAGTTTGTGAAGTTAAGGAAATCGGTCCTAACGAACCAATGACTAGAGAAAAACTTTCTCCAGTATTAGGTATGATCAAAGCAAACTCTACTGAAGATGGTATTGAAAAGGCTGCTCAGACTGTTGAATTCAACGGTTTAGGACATTCAGCTGCAATCCATACTACTAATCATGAAATTTCTAAAGCATTCGGTAAGAGAATCAAAGCTATCCGTATTATTGAAAACGCTCCATCTACATTCGGTGGTATCGGTTCAGTATACAATGCATTCTTACCTTCATTAACACTTGGTTGTGGTTCTTATGGTCATAACTCAGTATCAAACAACGTAAGTGCTATTAACTTACTAAATATTAAGAGAATAGGGAGACGTAACAACAATATGCAATGGGTTAAACTTCCTCCAAAGATTTATTTCGAAAGAAATTCAATCAGATATCTTAGAGATATGAAGGAAATGAAGAAAGCAATGATCGTTACAGACAGAGGTATGTATGACCTTGGTTATGTAGGAAAGATCGAAGATGTTATCAGAAGAAGACGTAACAAAGTAGACGTTGACTTATTCATCGACGTTGAACCAGATCCATCTTTAGATATGACTCTTAAGGGTCTTGAAATCATGAAGAGCTTCCAGCCTGATACAATCATCGCTATCGGTGGTGGATCTTCAATGGATGCTGCTAAAGTTATGTGGTTAATGTATGAACATCCAGAAGTTAACTTCGACGATATCAAGCAGAAATTCATGGATATCAGAAAGAGAGCATTCAAGTTCCCAGAACTTGGTAAGAAAGCTAAGTTAGTATGTATCCCAACTACTTCAGGTACAGGTTCAGAAGTAACTCCATTCGCAGTTATCACTGATACTAAGGAAAACAAGAAATATCCATTAACTGACTACGCTTTAACTCCAACAATCGCAATTGTTGACCCTGAATTCGCTATGTCTATGCCACCAAGAATCGCTGCAGATACTGGTATCGACGTATTAACTCATGCTATTGAAGCATATGTTTCAATCTTAGCTTCTGACTTCACTGATGGTTGGGCTAAACAGGCTGTTAAGTTAGTATTCGAAAACCTTGAAAAGTCAGTACTTGAAGGTGATCCTGATGCTAGAATCAAGATGCATAACGCTGCATCAATCGCAGGTATGGCATTCGCTAACGCATTCTTAGGAATGAACCACTCATTAGCTCATAAGATCGGTGGAGAATGGCATATTCCTCATGGACGTACTAACGGTATGTTATTACCACATGTAATCAGATACAATGGTACAGTTCCAACTAAGTTAAACATCTGGCCAAAGATCGAAGACTATAAGGCAGATAAGAAATATAGAGAATTAGCAGAATTAATCGGCTTACATCCAAAGACTGATGCAGAAGGTGTTGAAATGTTCGCACAGGCTGTTGAAAAGTTATGGGTAAAAGTTGGTGGTGCTGTAAACGTTAAGTCACAGAACATCAGCAAAGCTGATTGGGAAGAATCAGTACATAGAATCGCTATGAATGCATACGAAGACCAGTGTACTCCTGCTAACCCAAGAATGCCTATGGTTAAAGATATGGAAACTATCCTAGAAACAATCTACGATTACGAATCTCCATTCGCTAAGAAATAATTCTTAAAACCATTTAGAGGAAAGCCTTACGGCTCTCCTCTTTTTTGTGTTAAATTATGTTAAATTGAATCGTTTATTGACTCATATAAGTGAACTCATTAAAATGTGCTTTTGGAGGACACTGTCATGAAACATAAACGTTTTTTATTCTTACTTACTGCAGCTGTCGCTTTCATTATTCAATTAATCGATATCATTTCTTATACAATCAAGTTTTCTATTACACAGACATTTGTACTTGTTATTATTCAAATGATTGGTTTAGTAGGTTATGCCTATGATGCAAGAAATGTAGTCAAAAATAAAAGAAGAATGTTTACTATACTTCATAGTATCGCATTCATCATCTACCTTATAAATCTTACTTATCAACTGTTCCTTAACCCAGCATTAAGACATGTCAAAGCATTCAGTAGTGTGAATATCAGTCCATTAAAGACAATATTTCTTTATTATACAGCTTATACAAGACATACCTTACCAATTAAGAATATCATTCTGAATATGATTGGGAATGTCATGTTGTTTATGCCTTTTGGTTATTTTGTATATGTCTTGTTTAAATCAATGCGTTCATTTCTACCTTATTTTCTCTTTTTCTTATTTATGATTATAGGAGTAGAATGTATTCAGTATATAGGAAAGGTTGGTTCAGCAGATATAGATGATATCATTCTGAATATGAGCGGCGTACTGATTCTATATATTGTATTGAAAATCCCATTCATTAAAAAATTATTTTAAAGTCAAAAAATCACAAGTATTACACATCTTTTCTGTTACAATAATTGTATAAGAAAGAGGTGAATCTTGTGCTTTTTATTTTTCTACTATTGTTGTTCTTATATTTGTTCCTTACAAAATACTACATCACTGAAGATGTGATTGTGAAAGAAGTCCTTGAAGATAAGATCATATTTGAATCTGAGCTAGGAAAAGAAATTACACTCAAAGTAACAAAACCTCATGAATATCTAGAAGGACAAAAGGGACAAGTCTCATTCCATGGAGAAAGAATCGTATCATTTCAAAAAGCAGCCTAAATAAAATGGGCTGCTTTTTGATTAGATGATGTTAAAGTGTTTTAAGGCATTGTAGATACCATCATCTTCAATATCAGTTGTAATATACGTTACATAATCAAATAGAACAGGATTAGAATTGCCCATAGCTACTGATTCTTTCGTATAAGTCAACATTGGTAGATCATTTGTAGAATCACCAATAGAAATACAGTCATCAATAGAAGCACCAATGAGATCAATAAATGTCTGAATACCTGTTGCTTTAGAACATGCTTTAGGAACTACTTCAATGAAGTCTTTGGCACGCTGGATATATTCTAAATCATCTTTAAATGCATCCTTAAATGCTTCAATATCATCTTCTGGTGTATACCATGCAGTGAACTTATCAAAATTAGGTTCATCATCTTTATGATATACAGGAACATTTACCTTAATATCTTTATAACGCTCTTTGATTTCCTGAACTGTCTTTGTTTTAATTGTTTCAGGGAAATAAATAGATTCAGGACCTTCTAATACGGCATCGATATCTAATTCTACCGCTTTATTCACAATTCCTTTCTTTAATTCTGAAGGAAGTGTGGCATGATAGATTTCTTTACCATGATAGTAGATATTAGTCCCACAACCACAGATATAACCATCTAATCCTAATTCTTTAATTACATCTTCTATAATACAAATAGTACGTCCTGTATTCACCATCAGGATATGTCCATTATCCTGAGCTAGTTTAATTGCTTTTTTTGTACTTTCAGGAACAGTGAAGTCTGTTTCTGTAGATAAAGTACCATCGATATCAAAAAATATAACTCTTCTACTCATAAAAATTCTCCTTGTTTTTTAAACTAAAACATAAATAATTACATCTGTCAACTCCCTCTCAATTCTTGAAAATGCCACATGTTAGCGCATTAATTTACTATCAAGCGACATTGAATAGAAACCTAATATGTGATAAGATTAAATAAGATTCAGAAAGGATTGAGAATATGTATAAGATTGTAAAAAAAGAAGTACTTAATGACGTTGTACAGTTAATGGAAGTACATGCGCCAATGGTTGCAAGAAAATGTGAACCAGGTCAGTTTATTATTTTACGTGTAGGAGAAGACGGAGAAAGAATCCCTCTTACAATTGCTGATTATGATAGAGAAAAGGAAACAATCACAATAATTTATCAGATTGTAGGTTACTCTACTAAACAGCTTGCTAAGTTAGAAGAAGGAGACTATATCACTGACTTCGTAGGTCCTCTTGGTGTCCCTACTCATCTTGAAAAGAAGGATCATGTTATCGGTGTAGCTGGTGGTGTGGGTAGTGCACCATTATTCCCACAGTTAAGAAAATTAGCAGAACTTGGTACTAAGGTTGATGTAATCATCGGTGGACGTGAAGAACAGTATGTATTATGGGCAGATCGTTTTAAAGAATTCTGTGATAATGTATATATCGCTACTAATGATGGCTCTGTAGGTAAAAAAGGTTTTGTTACTGATGTTTTAACTGATTTACTTGATAAGGGTGAAAAGTATGATGAAGTTATTGCAATTGGACCAGTTGTAATGATGAAGGCAGTTGTTGGAGTAACTAAGCCTAGAGATATTAAGACAATGGTTTCACTTAACCCAATCATGATTGATGGTACTGGTATGTGCGGATGCTGCCGTGTTACTGTTGATGGTAAAATCAAGTTTGCCTGTGTTGATGGACCAGACTTTGATGGTTTAAATGTTGACTTTGATGAATTAATGGCAAGACAGAGAATGTTCAAGGAAGAAGAACATCTTGTTGACAGCAATGCAGACCGTATGTGTAACTTAATGAAGGGGGTTAAATAATATGCCTAATATGTCAAATAAAAAGGTAGAAATGCCTTCTCAGGAACCTGAAATTCGTGCAACTAACTTTAAAGAAGTTGCTTTAGGATATACTAAAGCAATGGCTCAGGAAGAAGCAGCTCGTTGCTTAAACTGTAAAAAGCCTCGCTGTGTAGAGGGATGTCCAGTAAATGTACCTATTCCTCAGTTTATTCAGGAAGTAGTGAATGGTGATTTTGAAAAAGCTTATGAAATCATCACTACAGAAAATGCTTTACCTGCTATCTGTGGTCGTGTATGTCCACAGGAAAACCAGTGTGAAGGTAAGTGTGTAAGAGGCTTTAAGGGTGAATCAGTTGCGATTGGTAGACTTGAAAGATTCGTTGCTGATTATCATAGAGATCATGGTAAACCAACTGAAACTAAGATTGAAAAGAACGGCAAGAAAGTGGCTATTGTAGGCTCAGGACCTTCAGGTATTTCTTGTGCCGGTGAACTTGCTAAGCGTGGTTATGATGTAACAGTATTTGAAGCATTACATAAAACGGGTGGTGTATTATCTTATGGTATCCCAGAATTCCGTTTACCAAAAGATTTAGTACAGGCTGAAATTGATGGTGTTGCAGACTTAGGTGTTAAGTTTGAAACAAACGTTGTAGTGGGTCGTTCTATCACAATTGATGAGTTACAGGAAAGTGGTTATGATGCTGTATTCGTAGGTGCTGGTGCTGGTTTACCTCGTTTCCAGGGTATCCCAGGTGAAAACCTTGATGGCGTTTATGCTGCAAACGAATTCTTAACTCGTGTTAACTTAATGAAGGGTTATGAATTCCCTAACCATCCTACTCCAGTAAAAGTAGCTGATACAGTATGTGTTGTAGGTGCTGGTAACGTAGCTATGGATGCTGCAAGAACTGCTAAGAGACTTGGTGCTAAGAACGTATATATCGTATATCGTCGTAGTGATGCTGAAATTCCTGCACGTGCTGAAGAAGTACATCATGCTAAGGAAGAAGGTATTATCTTCAAGTTATTAACTAATCCAGTTGCTGTTCATGGTGACAATGGTTCAGTTAAATCTCTTGAATGTGTAGAAATGGAATTAGGAGAACCAGATGCATCTGGTAGAAGAAGACCAATTGCAAAAGAAGGGACTAACTTCACTATTGATTGTGGAACAGTTGTTATCGCAATCGGTCAGTCTCCAAACCCATTAATCAGACAGACTACTCCTGGTCTTGATTGCCAGAAGTGGGGCGGTATCATTGTTGAAGAAGAAACTAACCATACATCTAAAGAAGGCGTATGGGCTGGTGGTGACGTTGTTACTGGTGCTGCTACTGTAATTCTTGCTATGGGTGCTGGTAAAAAAGCAGCTAAAGCTATTGATGAAAAATTAAGTGGTGAATAAATGTATTGTACACGATGTGGTAAAGAATTAGAGGCAGGTACAAAGTTCTGTCCTAATTGTGGAGAACCTGTCCGATTAGAAAATAGAACAGATTACACAACTATGGAAGACTATGCTTCTAGTAATGGTTATACAAGTCCTTATTATGAAGAAGATCGTGCCTCTGTTGGATTATGTATCATTTCATTCTTATTCCCTTTTATGGGTGTTATCTTCTTCTTCATGAAAAGAAGAATGACTCCTAAAAAGGCAAAGGCATGTCTTATTACAGGAATCGTTAGTTTTGTATTGAATTTTATTGCAACTTATGCATTATTATTAAAAACAGGAATCAGAATCTTTTGATTCCTGTTTTTTGTCTAATAAAAAAATTCTATTTTATGATAATAATAATTTACTGATTTTTTTTATTATGATAAAATACTCTGTTGTAAAGGAGGAAGTATAATGCATAAATTATTAGAACCCTATGCAGCGCTTGTCCCATTCTTAGGTGTTGCGTTAGGGGATAATGTTGAAGTAGCTTTACACGATCTCACATCTCCTGAACAGGAAGTTGTTGCTATTGCAAATGGTGAGATTTCTGGCAGAGAAGTTGGTGCTAAGCTTTCAAATTTATCTGTTCATTATTTAGAAACAAAACAGTATGAAAAAAGTGACTATGTCATGAACTACAAAACAGCAGGACCTGATGGTAAACTGTTGAAATCTGCAACATACTGGATCAAGGAACCAGGAACTGTTTATCCTGTTGGTATGCTTTGTATTAACGTTAACGTCACAGATTTTGAATATATTGAAACTGCGATGAGAAGAATTCTTGGTATTAAAGATAATACAAATGTAGAATTCAAATATGATAGCCCAATCGAAATCTTATCTTCTCCACTTGATGAGATGGTAGAAAAATATATCAATGAATGTATGCAGAATATGGGAGTTCCATCTTATGTTCATGCAGAAAGATTAAAAGTAGAAGAAAAGATCAGAGTTGTTAAATACTTACAGGACAAAGGAACATTTAAAGTAAAAGGTGCAATTGCCCTAGTTGCAGATAAGTTAGATGTTTCTGAACCAACAATTTATCGTTATTTAAAGAAAGCATAGGAGGAAAAACATGGATTTAGTTTACGTAAGTGGTCATAAGAATCCGGATACAGATTCAATTTGTGCGGCCATCAGTTATTCATATTTATTAAATGCAACTCATAAGTACGGACAGGCAGTCCCAGTAAGACTTGGTGAAGTAAGCCGTGAAACTGAGTATGTATTAAAGAGATTTAATGCACATACACCACAGCTATTAAAGTCAGTTAAACAGAAAGTTGAAGATCTTGATTACGATCAGGTAACTCTATTCTCTAAAGAATTAACTTTAAGAACTGCTTGGTCATTAATGTGCCAGATGAACTTAAAGAGCGCTCCAGTATTAGATGATCATTCTCATCTTTTAGGTTTATTATCTTCTACAAACATTATTGAAGGTTATATGGAAGACTGGGATAAAGATATCTTAAAGAATGCGCATACTCCAATTGAAAACGTCGTAGATACATTAGATGCTAAGATTGTTTATTTAAACCCAGAATTACGTACTATCAAGGGTAGTCTTCATATTACTGGTATGAACTCTCAGGAAGTTATTGATCATGTCAATGAACATGATGTCATCATCACTGGTGGTGACAGAACTGAAGGTATTCGTGAAATGTTGAAGAAGAAGGTTGATTTAATCATCCTTACTAACTCATTACACTTAGAAGAATCAGTTCTAGAAGAATGTAAGAACGCAGGTGTCAGCGTAGTGACTACTGCTTTCACTACATTCAAGACTTCACAGCAGATCATTCAGGCAGTACCTGTTGAATATGTTATGCAGAAGGGTGATTTAACATGCTTCTCTACAGATGATACTGTAGATTACTTAAAAGAAGTTATGAGTGAAACAAGATATCATTCATATCCTGTTATTGACTTGAATGATCAGGTAGTAGGTACTATCTCTCGTTTCCAGGTTATTACTGGTGATCATAAGAAGATGATCCTTGTTGACCATAACGAAAGAGGACAGGCTGTAGAAGGTATTGAAGAAGCAGAAATCCTAGAAGTAGTAGACCACCACAGAGTGGCTGATTTCCAGACTGTAGGTCCATTACAGTTTAGAGCAGAACCACTTGGCTGTACTTGTACAATCATTGCAAAGATGTATAAGGAACAGGGTGTAGAAATTCCTAAGAATGTTGCTGGTTTAATGTTAGCCGCTATCATCTCTGATACATTATTATTCAGATCTCCAACTTGTACAAAGACTGATAAGGAAATCGCCTTAGAATTAGCTTCAATCGCTGGTGTAGATGCTGAGGAATTCGGTCTTGCAATGTTTAAGGCTGGTACTTCATTAGTTGGTAAGACTATTGAAGAAATCTATAACCAGGATTACAAGGCATTCAACATTGGTGATGCAAAAGTAGGTATCGCTCAGGTTAACACTATGGATATCGATGGATTTGCACCACTTAAGGCTGAAATGCTTGAATATATGGAAAATCTATGTGTTGAAAATGGATTTGATACAGCAGTTCTATTATTAACTGATGTCATCAATGCGACAAGTGAAGTATTTGTTGCGGGCAGCCATCCTGAATATGTAGAAAATGCCTTCAATGTACAGTTAGTTGAACATGAAGCAAATTTACCAGGTGTTATCTCTCGTAAGAAGCAGGTTGTTCCAGCTATCACACGTGCAATCAACGCTTAATAAATTTAGCTATTTGTTGAGAATTCAACAAATAGCTTTTTTTGCGTATCAAATACAACATATTAATGCAGAAGGTAATGTAGTAATTGTTGAAAAATTAGAACAATGCTAATAAATTATTATTGCTATCTTGTATAAAATAGTTGACTATAATAAAATTTCAGTATTTTGTCGAAAAACACGCCATTCTTTTATCGTTTTTTGTATTTTGTACATATAAAAATATGGTATTTATGTGAAAAATTTGGTATACTTATTGAGGCATAAAAAGATTGTTTTTATTTTTAAACAAAAATATTTAAGGAGGAGAGTATGGAAAACTCAAAAATGAAATGGTATACCCTGGCTTTTATGGCATTTTCTACTGTTTGGGGATTTGGTAACGTACTAAATGGTTTCGTTTACTTCAACGGTATCCAGGTTATATTCAGCTGGATTTTAATGTTCGCTTTATACTTCGTACCATATGCCCTTATGGTTGGTGAACTTGGTTCAGCATTTAAAAATGCCGGTGGGGGTGTCAGCTCATGGATCAAGGAAACAATGGGTCCTAAACTTGCATACTATGCAGGGTTCACTTATTGGGCTTGTCACATCACTTATATCGCAAGTAAAGGTACTGGTGGATTAAAGGCTCTTAGCTGGGTAATCTTCAGAAACCATACAGTTTATGATACCTTACCAACTATCTATGTTCAGTTGGCTACACTTGCTGTATTCTTATTATTCTGCTATATCGCAAGCCGTGGATTAAACCCACTAAAGAAACTTGCTACATTAGCAGGAACTTCAATGTTTGTTATGTCAATCCTTTATATCTTAATGATGTTCGCAGCACCAGCTATCAACCCTAATGGTGGCTATGTACATATGGACTTTAGTTTAAAAAACATCGTGCCACAGTTCAATGTACAGTACTTCACATCATTATCTATCTTAGTGTTTGCAGTTGGTGGATGTGAAAAGATTTCACCATATGTAAACAAGGTAGAAAATCCTGAAAAGGGATTCCCTAAAGGTATGATTGCACTTGCTATCATGGTTTGTGTATGTGCTATCTTAGGTACATTCGCAATGGGTATGATGTTCGATCCTAAGATGATCAATGCTTCTGAACAGGCATTCGAAAGCTATGTTGCTAACGGTGCTTATTGGTCATTCCAAAAATTAGGTGAATACTATCATATGGGTGATACATTACTAGTTATCTACGCATTATGTAACATGGTTGGTCAGTTCTCTACTTTAGTATTAAGTATTGATGCTCCACTTAGAATGTTATTAGACAACGAAGAAACTAGAGATTATATCCCATCTGCTTTATTCAAGAAGAATAAGTATGGTGCATATATTAACGGTATTAAGTTAGTTGTTGTACTTTCTGGTTCAATCATCTTAATCCAGTCATTCGTTCCTGGTGCAGCTGCTGTATTAAAACAGTTAAATAAGCTTAACTCAGTATGTATGCCAATGCGTTACTTATGGGTATTTGCTGCTTATGTTGCTTTACGTCAGGCTATGGACAAGTTCCCAGCAGATTATCGTTTCGTTAAGAATCAGGCTGTTGCTAAGTTCTTCGGTATCTGGTGCTTCATCGTAACTGGTGCTTGCTGTGTACTTGGTATGTATGACAAAGATCCATTCACATTCGCATTAAACGTAATTGCCCCTGTAGTTCTTTGTGCTTTAGGATTAATCATGCCTAAACTTGCAGAAAAAGAACGCCGTGAAGGAAAAAGATAAATGATATAAAATATCCTTTTGGCAGGGCCAGAAGGATATTTTTATATAAATTAAGGAGATAATAAAAATGTTTAAGGAAACTTCAAAAGAATTATTAGATTTCTTATCAAAAAGTCCTACTGCTTTTCATGCAGTAGAAAACTATCGTCAGATCTTAAATGCTGATGGATTTAAAGAATTATTAGAAAGTGAACATTGGGATATTGTACCAGGTGGTAAGTATTATGTAACAAGAAATAATACAAGTATCTTAGCATTTAAAGTAGGTACAAAATTAGAGAATTACAGCTTCAACATCGTTACTTCACATACAGATTCACCAACTTTCAAGGTTAAAGAAAATGCTGAAATCGAAGTGAAGAATAAGTATACTCAGTTGAATACTGAAGGATACGGAGGAATGTTATGTGCTACTTGGTTAGATCGTCCTCTATCAATTGCTGGTCGTGTATTAGTATCTGAAGGTAACAGCATCGTTACTAAGTTATTAAATATTGATCGTGATTTATTAATGATTCCTAACGTTGCTATTCACATGAACCGTGCGGCTAATGATGGATTCAAGTATAACTTACAGGTAGATATGCTTCCATTATTAAGTGCTGGTGATGATCGTCAGAAGGATTTCAAACAGATTATTGCGGATGAATTAGGTGTGAAGAAAGAAGATATCTTAGGACATGACTTATATCTTTACAACCGTATGGCTCCATCTATCTGGGGTGCTAATGAAGAATTCATTTCTGCAGGTCACTTAGATGATTTACAGTGTGGTTTCGCTTCATTAAAGGCATTACTTGCTGGTTATAACGATGAATCTATCGATATCATGGCTTGCTTCGATAACGAAGAAGTAGGCTCAGGAACTAAGCAGGGTGCTGATTCTACATTATTAAGAGATACATTAACTCGTATCAACAGTGCTTTAGGTAAGACTGAAGAAGATTACCACCGTGCACTTGCATCAAGCTTCATGCTTTCTTCAGATAATGCACATGCCGTACATCCAAACCATCCAGAACATACTGATGCAACTAACTGCACTTATATGAATGAAGGTGTTGTTGTTAAGTCACATGCTGGTCAGAAATATACAAGTGATGGTGTATCAATGGCAGTTGTAAAGGCTCTTGCATCTGGCGCAGATGTACCTCTACAGTATTTCGCTAACCGTTCAGATAAGGCTGGAGGAAGTACTTTAGGTAATATCGCTATGGCTCAGGCTTCTATGAACGCTGTAGATATCGGTTTACCTCAGCTTGCAATGCATTCATCTTATGAAACTGCTGGTATCAAGGATACATACTATGCAATCACATTAATGAAGGCATTATTTGATTCACATATTCAGGAAACATCTACTCATAGCTTAGAAATAAAACGCTAATGAAGTTTCAACAAGATAGAGAAAAGCTCATGGTTTCTATGATGGTAGGGACCATGACTTCCTATATTGCTCTTATGTTTGTCAAAGAGCTAATCAATCAGAAGTATTTAATCAATTTCTATATCGATAGTTTAGTGGCTGTTGTTGCGCTTGTTCTGGCATTCCTGCAGATCAAGATGCAGTATAAGATATATAAAGAGAGAAAAATTTCTTCTAAATCACTCAATATTACATTATTAAGCATTCTTTTCGCATTAATATTAAATGTTTTATTCCCAAAGGGAATTGATTTCTCATTCCTCGTACTTGTTGTTGGAATGATCATTTCTAACCGTTTATGTAGTAAAGAATGGCCAAAGTGAACTACTCCGACTTAATATTTTATTAAGTCGGGGTTTTTTAGATGCTTACGCATCCGTTTAAGAAGATTGATATTTAAGTCTCCACCTATTGCTAGGCAATCCTTATTCTTATAGGCGTGTCCACTTCGCCTCTACTGTATAGGATGTTTACATCCACAACTCTACTTTTACGCAGGATATTTAATGCACCATTTACATCTGCATTCAGAACTTGTCCACTCGCTGTTCTATACTGTCCACGATGTATTCGCTTTCCACTGAAATGGTATTCTTCAGTATCATCACTCTTATAGACTGGTATTACATCCTTATCCCAGAAGCTGGCCTTTGAAGTGTAGGATTCTTCTTGCATGACAAGTATGATGTCATTCAATTCACAGAGATACTTAAGCTTATCTATTAGCTTTCCATAAGGAATATTGATAAATATCTGATTATTTCTTTTACCTATATTGGAACCTTTTTGAAATGTTTCATTATAGCCCACAACAAGAGTTCCGATATCATGATCGATAAAGTAATCAATCACCCTGCGTGCAGCCTTGTTCATGTAGTCATTTATTCTATTGTTGCGCCTGCGTGCTAATGCCTTCTGTCTGTTGGTCGGCTTCCTGCCATAGTCCTGCCTATCCTTGATGGACTGTAATCTTGCATTTTTCTTGTTGAACCACTGGTTAATGGACTTCAGTCTTCTTCCATCAATGATGAACGTTTCACCTTTACTTGATACTCCAGTGACAAGATTATTGATACCAAGATCTAATGCCAGTGCATTTGTTGTATTGAGATTCCTTTGAATGCATTCAGCTTCATAGATATACTGAATTTCAAAGAACCTGGCATCTGCCTTTGGTATGATACGTATTTCCTTCACTTTCTTATCAAGCAGTATAGGTGGAATAGTAATCTCAACAGCCTTATGTGTCTTTCTGAAGCTGTTTGAATATGGAAGTATGAGCTTGTTCCCTTTAAGTCTTACAAATCCAATGACGAGTGTAGTATATCCATCCTTGGGAAGATAGCGTGGAAGTCTGCAGTCCTTAAGTGCATGCTTTCCCTGTTTTGCCTTTTTAAGAAGACCGAAGAATGATTTAAATGAACCATCTACTTCCTTCAGTATCTGCTGTGCCATATTGGAATTAAGCGTTCTATAATTATCAGACGACTTCAGAAGTGCATAGTTCTTCTCATAATTGAGATACTTGCCTTGGGCAAAGTAGTTCTGTCTGATGTTATAGATTGCCTGATTAGTAAGATTCTTTGCAATATGACATAATTCCTTGATGGAACGATAGTCTTCCTTAGACAGATGCTTTACCTGCTGCTTGACTGTAAGATACATATATTTAGCCTCCTTTCTACAGATTTAGGAAAAAAAGCTTCCCATATATTTTATACTCTCACTATTCCAAAATTTCTCAAACAAATTCATCATCGGCATTCATTACCCACCTATGTTTTATATTGAGATGGGGGTTTCTGCCGTTTCTTTAGATAAATTTGTTTTCTCGTAAATCCTTTAATTTAGAATTAACCTTTTATGTCTATCTTTATTACAGAAAGATGTTATAATGAAATAGGAAGAGAAACAAACACCTGCCGATTCTCTTCAACTGCCTCATGCCAGTGACCTGAACGCTGGCTTTTTTTATCTATTGAAAGGGTGATTAGAATGAAAAGATTAGCACATAGAGGCTATAGTGATTTATTTCCAGAAAACACAATGTCTGCTTTTGAAAAAGCGGCGCATTCTTCTTTTGAGGGTATTGAAACAGATGTACAGATGACTAAAGATGGGGTCCTTGTATTATTACATGATGATAAGATCAATCGTACCAGTGATGGTAAAGGTGTTTTAAGACATATGACTTTTAAAGAAGCGCGTCAGTATAATTACAATAATAAGATGGATATTGAGGAACAGATTCCAACATTGGATTCTCTCTTGACATTACTAGATTCTACCGATAAATTATTGAATATAGAAATCAAGGATACTGTATCTTTCGGTCTTGAAGAGAAACTAAGGGATATCATTATGAAACATCATATGACAGATCGTATTTATTTTTCTTCTACAAGTCTAGATAGATTATTAAATATGCGTGCCTTGATGCCTGATTCTTATTATGCTTTAATCGTACTTAGAGGTTATAAAAAGTGTAAACAGGCTGTTATTGATCATCATCTGGATGGTATTCATAGTCGTTATTCTTATTTAACACATGAAGAAATAGTAGATTTAAAAAGTAGACATATTAAAATAGGTGCCTGGACAATTAAAGAAAAAGAACAGTATGACTTCTTTAAAAAAGAAGATATTGATTTTATATTTGCAAATGGGTTATTTGAAGAGGATAAATAATGAGATTAGATAAATTTTTAAAGCTATCACGTATTATTAAGAGAAGAACACTATCAAAAGAAATCAGTGAAGCATCACGTGTTAAAGTGAATGGTAAAGTCGCTAAGCCAGCTACTAAAGTGAAAATTGGTGATGAAATAGAAGTCAGTTTTGGACGTACTATTTTGACAGTAAAGGTATTGATGTTGAAAGATCATGTATTAAAAGATGAAGCATCTTCTCTTTATGAAATTATTAAAGAAGAAAAAGTAGAAGAAGAAACTATTTACTAAGAGCCTTTTGTAAGGTTCTTTTTTTAATGGCAGAATAATGGTATAATGCGATTAGTTAAGGAGTTGACTTGAATGGCTAAAAAGAAGAAAAGAATGGGTAATATATATGGAATTGTCTTTATCATAATTTCTGTATTTCTTATTTATACTTTAATCGCAAAAGTACAGCATATTCAGGCTGAAAAGGCCACTTATCAGAAACTTGTTGTACAAGAGAATGAATTAAAGAAAGAAAAAGCAAAGCTTGCTAAAGAAGTAGATAGTTTAAATGATAGTGATTATGTAGTACGTTATGCACGTAGTCATTATATATTTTCTAAAAATGGTGAAGAAGTGATTATTCTACCGGAAAATAAATAAGCATGAGGCTTATTTGTTTTTGTAAGGAGATTATATGTTTCAAAAGATTTATAATAAATGTAGAGATAAAAATATAATTGTATATCTTCCTGATGATTATTATCAAAGTGAAGAGAGATATCCTGTTCTTTATATGAATGATGGTCAGAATGCTTTTTTTGATGATCAGGCTTATATTGGTGTCAGCTGGGGTATGGAGGATTACTTAAAGAAGAGTAATCTAAAGGTGATAGTAGTGGCTATTCCCTGCGTCTTTAGTGAATATGGTCGTGCAAGTGAATATGGTCCATGGGATGTTGAGAGTGGTACATTAATGCGCGATGATTCTCATGAGATAATTAAAGGAACAGGAGAAGACTATTGTCAGTGGCTGATTCATAATTTGAAGCCCTCTATAGATCGCCGCTTTCGAACTATTAAAGAGAATACTGCTATGGTAGGAAGTTCTTCTGGTGGTATTATTACAGCGTATGCCTGTATGAAGCATCCCGATATATTTCATAAAGGTGCTGCAGTTTCAACTGCTTATTGGCTCTATCAAAAGGAATTTATTGATTTAGTGAAGACAAGTGACTTAAGCGGTCTTGAACGCTTTTATTTTGATGTAGGTGGTAAAGAAGGCTATGATGATGAGTCATTGAGTCAGGACTATTTATGGTCTAGTAATGAAATTGAATATTTAATAAGACAGAAAGGCATTCATTATATGTATCGTGTCTTTGAAGAGGATGTACATAGTGAAGCCTGCTGGAGAAGTAGAGTACCAGTCTTTATGTCTTATTTATATGGAGGGAAATAATTATGTATCAAATGATGTTATCGGATTTAGATGAAACACTTCTTATAGGTCAGCATGTTCCTGTATTTAATCAAGAGGCAATACGTGAGGCTAAAAAGCATGGTTTACGTTTTGTAGTAGCCACTGGACGATCTCATAGAATGATTGGGGATATTCTTAAAGAAATTGGTACATATGATATGCCGGGTGAATATTCTATCTGCTTTAATGGTGGCCTTGTTGTAGAGAATAAGAATTTTAAGATTCTTCATTTCCAAGGATTAGAATATGATTTATTAAAGAAATGCTTTGACTATGGATGTAGAAAAAATCTCTGTATGCTCGTATTTACTTTAGATTGTTGTTATATTTATAACCCAGATGAATTTGAAGTAAATAGAAAGATTGAACAGAAAACACCAATGAAAGTGATCTATGATCATGAGACGGAATTCTTAAAAAATGAATCTATCGCAAAGATTCTTTTGGTAAAGAGAGATATGAATTATTTGAAGGAATTACGTGATGAGATGTATCAGAATATTGGAGACCAGGTAGAACTCACTTTCTCTTCGAATCGTTATCTAGAATGCAATGCGATTGGCATTAATAAGGGTGTGGGTTTAAAGTGGCTTGCAGATTATTTGAATATTGATATCAAGGATACGATTGCGATTGGTGATAATTACAATGATGTATCAATGATCAAGGAAGCAGGACTTGGAGCCTGTGTGAGCTGTGCTCATGATGATATTAAAGAAATCAGTGATTATGTCTGTGAAAAGAATTTTGATGAGGGTGCAGTGAAGGAAGTAATTGAAAAATTTGTATTAAAGGGAGTATAAGAGATGGAATATAAATTAATTGCAAGTGATTTAGATGAAACTCTATTAAATGATGATCATGTTGTACCAGAAAGTAATATTTACTGGATTCAAAAGGCAGTGAAGGAACGTGGTGTGAAGTTTGTACCTGCAACAGGAAGAGGTTATATGCAGATCTTACCTGAACTTACACAGTTAGGTTTAAAAGATATGGAAGGAGAATATGTTTTAAGCTTCAATGGTGGTGCATTAACTGAAAATAAAGGAAATCGCATTATTGAATTCAATGGTTTAGGGTTTGATAAGATGAAGGAAATCTTTGAATTTGGTCTGAAGCAGGATGTCTGTATTCATGTTTATACAAATGATACACTTTATATTTATAACTTAAGTGAATCTGAAGCAGAAAGATTGAAGCATCAGAAACTTGAAGTTGTTTATCCTGAAGAAAACACTGTTGATTTCTTAAAGGATGCGACTATTGCGAAGATTTTATATCAGAATGTGGATGTGCCTTATTTAATGAGTTTAGAGCCAAAAATGACAGATATTACTAAAGGATGTGCAGTAAGCTATTCTTCTAACCGTTATATGGAATTCAATAAAGAAGGCGTAGATAAAGGAGTAGGACTCCAGCATCTTGCAGATAAGCTAGGTATTAAGATTGAAGAAACAATTGCAGTAGGAGATAACTATAATGATATGGCAATGCTTGAAAAAGCAGGTCTATCTGTTGCAGCAGGTAATGCAGTTGAAGATGTAAAGAGAGCATGTGACTACACAACGCATGCAGATAATAATGAAGGTGTAGTTGCAGAATTGATTAAGAAGTTTATTTTCCATGAAGACATTTAAATCAATTATAGAAAATGAAGCACAGCAGCCTTACTACAAAGCGTTACATGAATTTGTAGAAGAAGAATATGCTTCAAAAACAATATTTCCACCTCATAACCATATACTGCATGCATTTAATTTTTGTGATTATGAAGATATTAAAGTGGTTATTATTGGACAGGACCCTTACCATGAACTTCATCAAGCCAATGGTTTAGCTTTTAGTGTGAATAAAGGTGTACGCATACCACCTTCACTTGTAAATATTTATAAAGAAGCTCACAGTGATGTAGGCATTGATATTCCTAATCATGGAGATTTAACATCATGGGCAAAGCAGGGGGTTCTTTTATTGAATACTGTATTAACAGTACAGGAAGGATGTGCGAATTCTCATAAAGGTAAAGGATGGGAAATCTTTACTGATCATATTATTGAAGAAATGAATAAACGTGAAAAGCCTCTTGTTTTCATTTTATGGGGACGTCAGGCTGCCAATAAAGCAAGTATGATTGATACAACAAAGCATTGCGTCATTACAAGCGCACATCCATCTCCTTTAAGTGCCCATCGTGGGTTCTTTGGCTCAAGGCCATTTTCTCGTACAAATGCATTTCTTGTAAGTCAAGGAATTGAACCTATAGATTGGAGGATTGACTGATGTTTAGAAATATAGATAAAGCAATCGCATATATTGAATCTAAAAGACATAAGAATACAATTGAATCTTTTAGGAGAATTTTAGAAGAGCTAGATATTAATACAAAACAGAAGAATATGATTCATGTTGCCGGTACGAATGGAAAAGGATCTACAGTCAACTATCTAAGAAGCATTTTGAATGCCCATGGATATCATGTAGGAACATTTACTTCTCCTTATATGATTAAGCATAATGATCGTATTCGTATTGATGATCAGCCTATTAGTGATGAAGATCTTCTTGCGCTTATTAATAAATATGAAACAGTGATTGAAGAAAAGAACTTATCCATGTTTGAAATTGATGTTTTAATCATGCTTGATTACTTCTCTTCACATGATTTAGATTATCGTATTATTGAGTGCGGTATTGGCGGCGCTAATGATAAGACAAATGTAATTCAGCCAATTATCAGTGCAATTACAAATATTGGTAATGATCACTTAGATCAGATTGGCCCAAGTCTTTATGATGTCATTAATGAAAAGATGGGAATCATCAAAGAAGGACAGTATTTTATTACAAGTGAAGTGGAAGGAATGGTTCTTGCAAGATTACAGGAGCAATGTGATGCCATGGGTGCGACAATGGTTGTTGTGCCGGAATATCAGGTATCACGTTATCCGTTCCATTTCCGTTATCGTGATATGGCCTTTACCTTAGAAAAACAAGGAGTCTACCAGGTTGCAAATGCACGTTTAGCACTCACAATTGCGAATAAGTTGATTAATCTTGATGAAAAAACAACTGAAAAAGCTATTGAAGAAGCAGTGTGGTATGGTCGTTTCGAAATGATGAATGTAGCAGGACATCAGGTAATTCTTGATGGTGCACATAATACGGATGGTGTTAAAGCTCTTTTAACAACAATGCAGTATATGCGTACTAAAGATACTGTCTTTATTTTCTCTGGTTTAAAGGATAAAGATGTGGATGAAATGATTGAACTTATTGATGAAGCAGGTTATCCAATATATCTCACTTCATTTAATGATGAGCGTGCGTCTGATTTAGAGGATTATCGCAGTTTCAGTACCGTAACAGTAGTGCCTCACTTTGCGGAGGCAATCAAAGTAGCCTTACTTAAACATGATCAGCTTGTTATAACAGGGTCACTACACTTTATTTCATCAGTAAGAAAGTACCTCAAACAGAACTATTAAGTCAGACTTACACGTAAGTCTGACTTTTTTCTATTTAAAATGTAACACGTGTGTAGTATAATAAAAGAAGGAATTTGAGAAAATGAATCTAATAACTATCATAATTGTTTTAATTGTGATAGAATGGATTATATAAAAGAAAGCGATTACATTTTTTAGGAGGAGATAGAGAAATGGGTAAAGAAATCGTTGCTATGATCCTAGCCGGTGGCCGTGGAACAAGATTAAAAGAATTAACTGCGAAAGTTGCTAAACCTGCTGTCTACTTTGGTGGTAAATATCGTATTATCGATTTCCCACTAAGTAACTGTGCCAATTCAGGTATTGATGTTGTAGGTGTTTTAACACAGTATGAATCAGTACTATTAGGAACTTATGTTGGTGCAGGTTCTAAGTGGGGGCTTGATGGTAATAACTCACTTGCTGCAATTTTACCAGCACGTGAAAGAGGCGAAGTTGGTGCAACTTGGTATGCAGGTACAGCTGATGCTATTTATCAGAATATTAGCTTCTTGGATCAGTATGATCCAGAATATGTATTAATCTTATCTGGTGACCATATCTATAAGATGGATTATGAAGAAATGTTAAATGTGCATAAGGAAAAAGGTGCAGATTTAACAGTTGCGGTATTAAATGTTTCATTAAAAGAAGCAAGCCGTTTCGGTATCATGAATACAGATGATAAAGGCTATATTTATGAATTCGAAGAAAAACCAGAAAAGCCAAAATCAACATTGGCTTCAATGGGTATTTATATCTTTAATTATAAAGAATTACGTAAATACCTTATTGCAGATGCTGCAGATGAAAATAGTAAGCACGACTTTGGTATGAATATCATTCCTAGCATGCTTGCAGATAAGAAGAAATTATATGCTTGGACTTTTGATGGCTATTGGAAAGATGTAGGAACTGTTGAAAGCTTATGGCAGGCAAATATGGACCTTCTTGATGATAAGGAACTTGACCTTTATAACATCAAGAAAGACTGGAAGATCTATTCAGAAGATACACTTGGTAAGCCTCAGTTAATTGGTGCAAAGGCAAGTGTTAAGAATTCACTTGTAACACAGGGATGTGTTGTAAATGGTGAAGTTGAAGGATCAGTTCTATTCAGCAATGTTAACGTTGGTGAAGGTGCTAAGGTTATTGATTCAGTATTAATGCCTGGTGTTCTTATTGAAGAAGGCGCTGTTGTCAAGAAAGCAATTATTGATGAAGGCGTTGTAATCAAAGCTGGAACAGTTGTGAATGAAGAAGCAGAAGAAGTCGCTTTAGTAAGTGGCAATAGCAGATAAGGAGTGAAAAGCAAATGGCAAATGTAGTAGGATTAATCAATTTACATACTGATATATCTTTGAAAGGATTAACAGAAAGACGTCCAGTTGCTTCAGTAAGCTTCTTGGGTCGTTATGGTATTATTGACTTTGTATTATCTAACTTTTCAAATTCTAATATTGATAAAGTAGGTATTTTAGTAAAGGAAAAACCAAGATCACTATTAAAACATATTGGTTCTGGTAATGCATGGAACTTCAACTCTAAAAAGGGTGGTATTTCATTATTATATGATGAAAAGTATGCAAACAGCACTATGTACAACCATGATATCAACAATATGTTAGAAAACATTGCATTCTTAGAAAAATCTACTGCTGATTATGTAGTGATTTCTCCAGCACATATTATTACTACAATGGATTTCTCTGATGTGGTAGAAGCACATGAAAAATCTGGTTGTGATGTGACTGTTGTTTATAAGAAGATTAAGAATGCAAATGAAACATTTATTGGTTCTGATTTCTTAAAGATTAAGGACAAGCAGGTTGTTGATTTTGAATTAAATAAAGGTAATCGCAAGGATCGCTCAATCTCACTTGAAACTTATGTTATTAATAGAAAAGCATTAATTAAGATGCTTACTAAAGCACAGAAAGTATCTGTATTCTATGATTTAAGAGATACTTTAAACTATCTAAAAGATGAAATGAAGATCAACGCTTATGAATATAAAGGATTTGCGATGTGCATTGATTCATATGCCGCTTACTTCAAGACATCTCTTGAATTCCTTGATATTGATGTATCAACTCAGGCATTCAAGTCTAACTGGCCAATTTTCACAAATACTAACGATACACCACCTTCAAAGTATCTAAAAGATGCTGAAGTTAAGAGTTCATATATCGCAAACGGTGTATTTGTTGATGGTACTGTAGAAAACAGTATTTTAGGACGTAATGTTAAGATTGGTAAAGGTGCAGTTGTAAAGAACTCAATCTTATTCAGTGGTTCTTCAGTAGAAGCAGGTGCTCATCTTGAAAATGTCATTATGGATAAGGATGCTAAGGTTAAACATGTCAAAGAACTTCTTGGTGATCCAACTGATCCATTGTATGTTAAAGAAGGTGACATTGTCTAATGAGAATCGTCTTTGCTGCTGGTGAAGCACTTCCTTATATTAAATCTGGAGGACTCGCTGACGTTATCGGTTCTTTACCTAAAGAACTTGTGAAAAAAGGACATGAATGTTATGTCATTCTTCCAAAGTATCAGGATATTAAATTCCCTGAATCACTTGAATATGTGACTAACTTCTATTTATGGGTAGGATGGAGAAGATGCTATTGTGGTGTCTTTAAAGCAGTATATGAAGGTGTGACTTATTTCTTTGTAGATAATGAACAGTATTTCAGAAGACCTGGTTTATATGGTTATGATGATGATTATGAAAGATTTGCATTCTATGACTTTGCAGTCCTTGAATGTTTATCTCGTTTAGATATCATGCCAGATATCTTATCATTACATGACTGGCAGGCTGCAATGATTGCGCCTCTTTATAAAGAAAGATATTGCTATTATGACTATTATGGAAATGTGAAAATAACTTTCACAATCCACAATATCGCTTATCAGGGTAAATGTGATCCATTCTTATTGAATGACCTATTCGGTTTAGATAATTACTTATATTACAATGGTAATGTACGCAATGATGATTGCATGAATATGATGAAGGCAGCAATTCTTTATTCAGATGCAATTACAACTGTTTCTCCAACATATGCTCAGGAGATTTTAACAGATGCTTATGGTGAAGGATTACAGAGTATCCTTGCTATGCGTCGTGATGATCTTTATGGTATTTTAAATGGTATCGACTATGATACAAACAATCCAGAAACAGATCCAAATATCCCTTGCCATTTCAACGCAAATAGCGTTTATACAGAAAAGGTAAAAGATAAGCTTGCATTACAGGCTGAAGTGGGATTGCCACAGGATCCTGATGTAGCACTTATTGGTATCGTTACAAGATTAACATGGCAGAAGGGTCTAGACTTGATCCTTAACCGTATGGAAGAACTTTTACAGAGAAAGGTTCAGCTTGTTATTCTTGGCGCAGGTGATAAGAAATATGAAGAACCATTAGAAGAAATTGCTGGATTTGGTAATCCAAAGATTTCATTACAGTTAAAGTATGACTTTGGCTTATCATGTCGTATTTATGCGGGATGTGATATGTTCTTAATGCCTTCATTATTTGAACCATGCGGATTATCTCAGATGATGTCATTACGTTATGGTACAATTCCTATTGTAAGAGAAACAGGTGGATTAAAAGACAGTGTACAGCCATTCAATGAATTTGATGGTACTGGTACTGGATTCAGTTTTGCTAACTATAATGCGCATGAAATGATGGACATTATTGATTATGCATTACATATCTACTATGATGAAAAAGATCAATGGAATGGTTTGATTTATCGTGCTATGACTGAAAAATTAGACTGGGACCGTTCAGCAGATGAATACTTAAGAGTATTCGGTTCATTACTTGGTTAATACAAAGGTGGAGGATTTCCTCCATCTTTTTGTTTTTAGGAGATGATGATTATGAGCTTATTAGATAAAGTTAAAGAGTTTGCTGAAAGTGAAGAAGTAAAAAAGGGTATTTTGAAGGTAAAAGAGAATACAGAAGAAATATTAAGTGAAGAGAACATTAATAAATGTGTTAATCGTGCGAAAGAGGCAGCAACCACTATTTCTGAATCAGACACTTATAAGAAAGCGAAAGAGGGTATAAAAAAGGTCACAGAGACAGAAGAATTCAAGGATGGTATGAATGATTTAAAAGACTTTGGGGCCAAAAGTCTTTCTCTCACATCCAAGGGACTTGATAAGCTTTCAAAAAAATTAACTGATACAAAGAAATAAGAATGGCGTTTGTCTTGAAGAATAGGCGATAATTTGATATAGTGAAATAAATTATAGATGAGAATGAATAGAACAAGAAGCTTACAGCGAGGATGAGATGGTGAAAGCATCTAGTGGGAGGTTCTAGGATGCACCCATCTGAGTCTTTTTGAAAGAAAGAACGTTTGACTTGCGTTAAGAGTGAAAAGCTATGGTAAGGTGGATCGTCTTTATCATGAGCTTTTTTTATTTGAGGAGGATGTTATGAGATTATTTAACACATTAACAAACAAAAAAGAAGAATTTAAGCCAATTGAAGAAGGTAAAGTTTCTATCTATATTTGTGGTCCTACAGTTTATAACCATGCTCATATCGGGAATACGCGCCCAATGATCGTATTTGATGTATTAAGACGTACTTTTGAATATTTAGGGAATGATGTGACTTTTGTATCTAACTATACAGATGTAGACGATAAGATCATCAAAGCCGCTAAAGCAGAAGGTATTACAGAAAAGGAACTCACTGATAAATATATCAAGGCATATGAAGATGTAAGAGCAGGATTAAATATTGAAGATCCTACATATAAACCAAGAGTGACTGAAACTATGCCTGAAATCATTGATTTCATCCAGGCTCTTATTGACAAGGGTTATGCCTATGAAGTAGATGGAGATGTTTATTTCCGTGTCACTAAGGTGAAGGAATATGGTATGTTATCAGGTATTAAAGTAGAAGATCTTATTGCAGGTGCAAGTGATCGTACTCTTTCTGTTGATGACAAGAAGAAAGAAAGTACAACTGACTTCGCATTATGGAAGAAGACAGATGAAGGTATTCAGTTTGATACACCTTGGTCAAAAGGTAGACCAGGATGGCATACTGAGTGTGTTGTCATGATTAATAAGTTATTCAAGGATGGTAAGATTGATATCCATGGTGGAGGACAGGATTTAAAGTTCCCTCATCATGAAAATGAAATTGCCCAGTCTATGGCTTATAATGGTCATCCAATCGCAAACTATTGGATGCATAACCAGATGATCAATATTGAAGGTATAAAGATGTCTAAGTCTTTAGGTAATGTATTATGGGCTAAGGATAAAATTGTAGAATTTGGATGCAATGTATTTAAATGGTTGATGTTATCTACTCACTATCGTAACCCTTTGAATATGACTGAGAAGGTTATTGTAGGGGTACGTAAGGAAGTCTCTAAAGTAGAAAATGCGACTAAGAATGCGTCTTTATATTTACAGGTGAACCATGTTCCTGCTCATGATTATAAGAAGGAAACTGTGGATGCTATGGTAAATGCATTAGAAGATGATTTAAATACTTCACTTGCTTTAACACAGATTCTTGATCAGGTAAAAGTATTGAATCAGGTGATGCGTGTAAGAGAAAAAGACAATGATGTCATTGCGACTGAATATGCAACACTTGTAAAGATGGGTGATGTCTTAGGCTTCTTATTTGAAGGCACAAAGTTAAGTGAAGAAGATATCGCTTTATATGAAGAATGGAATGCTTATAAGAAAGAAAAGAACTTTGATGAAGCAGACCGTGTTAGAAAAGAATTAACTGAAAGAGGCATTCTCTAATGCGCCCGGAGCTAATGAATGCACTTGCTGTCGCTTATTTAGGTGATGCAGTCTTTGAAGTATATGTCCGTGAATATTTACTCACAGAGAAGGGAATTATGAAGCCTCATGAATTACAGAGAGCTTCTATCAAGTATGTCAGTGCTTATGCCCATGCAGGCTTTATGAAATATGCCCTTTCTCAAAATTTCTTCACAGAAGAAGAAGTGCGTTTATTTAAGCGCGGACGTAACTGCAAGGGACATTCAGTAAAAAATAAATCAGTTGTTGTTCATAATCAGTCTTCTGGTTTTGAATCAATGGTTGGACATCTTTATCTCACTAAGCAGACAGAAAGATTAGATGAAATATTTGAATTATTTAAAAAATATGTGGAAGAAGAGGAAGTGACAAAGTGAAAGAATGGATTTATGGTAAAAACACCGTCAGAGAACTATTAACAGGACCAAGACAGGTTCATGAAGTAATGATTCAGAACCAGTCAAAGAATGATGACATTGTGAAGTTGTGTCGCAAGAATAATATAAAAATGAGGATGACGGATAAAAATGGCTTTATTAAACTCGTAGGGAATGTAAACCATCAAGGAGTTATGGCTTTGATTGATGGGTATGATTATACACCTTTAGAAGATATCGTACGTAACATTCCAGAAGGAAAGCAGCCATTATTATTAATGCTTGATGGTATGGAAGATCCTCACAACCTAGGGGCTATTATTCGTACATGTGACGCAATTGGTGTAGATGGTGTCATTATTGGCAAGAAGCGTTCTGTAGGCTTGAATGCGACAGTTGCAAAGGTATCTACAGGCGCTATTGACCATGTTCCTGTTGCACAGGTAACTAACTTATCTCGTACCCTTGATTCTCTAAAGAAAGAAGGTTTCTGGGTTGTAGGATGTGAATTAGATAATTCTACAGATTATCGTGCTGTAGATTACAATATGCCACTTGTTCTTGTGATTGGATCAGAAGGATTTGGCATTTCTCGCTTAGTAAAAGAACATTGTGATATGAATGTCATTCTACCAATGGTAGGTCATGTCAATTCACTCAATGCGTCTGTTGCAACAGCCGTATTACTTTATCAGGTATATAACTCACGTCATCCTCTCTAAGAGGAGGATGATCTATGGATGATCGTATATTAAGGGAATTAATTTATTTAGCAAGATCCAATGATCCTGTCGCATTGCGAAGCTTGTATGTCTATTATGATGCTTTAGTAAATACAGTGATGAGAAAGATGAAGTATATCTCATCTATGTCTTTAGAAGCACAGGATTTATTGCAGGTAGGGTTGATTACTTTTGACAAAGTCTTCTGGAGTTATCGAGAAGACTTGGATACAACGTTTGAAGTATATGCGAGAAGCTGTATTATTAAGAAGATGCAGTCATTGCTTAAGAAGCAATATACTTTCTTCATGCGTTATGAAAAGAAAGCCATCTCTCTTGATAGGATTGTGAATTATGACGATTCGCGTACTTATGGTGAATTGATTGCAGATCAAAGAGTGGAGTATTCTCCGCAAAAAGCACAGGATTTAGAAAAAGTCTGGGAACTTGTGTATGCGGTTATCCAGAATGAGACCTCAGAAAGAGATCAGAAGATTTTTCATCTTGTTTTGTTAGGCTATCCTGAAAAAGAGGTCGCATTGATGCTCAATATTTCAATAAAGTGTGTTTATAACAGTGTTTATCGTGTGATGAGTAAATTAAGAGCGCATCCCTTAGGGGAGTTCTTAATTATCAATTGACGATATTGTGTATTTATGATAAATTAATTTAGGTTAAGGAGTGATAAGATGAGAGAAAAAGTAATCTTAGTATGCACGGAATGCTTATCACGTAATTATTCAGTTTATAAGAATAACAGAACAAATGTAAAACGTTTAGAATTACGTAAGTACTGCAAGAAATGCGGTAAGCATACGATACATAGAGAATCAAAATAAGGAGGCTGCTTCCATGGATGAAAAGCAAGCTAGAAAAGAAAAGCTTAAGCAGGAACGTAAAGAGCTTAGAAAAGCAAAGAAGTTAGAACGTCAGAGACGTTTAGAAGAGCAAGAAGATAAGAATCCATTAAAATTTAAAGAATGGTTCTCACTTAAAGGAATTCGTCAGGAAATCAAGAATGTTCATTGGCTCACAAAGAAAGAATTGGCTCGTGATGCATTTGTAGTACTTGCATTTACAGTAGTTCTTGGAGTTTATTTCTATGGCGCAGATGCATTAATTGCATTAATTTTAAAGACATTGGGGTTAAGTTAATATGGCAGAAGAATTAGAAACTAAAGTAGAAAATACTGAAGAAACACATGATTCCAATAACGAAGGTAGACAGTGGTATGTAGTTAATACATATTCAGGTCATGAAAATAAAGTAAAAGAAAACCTTGAAAAACGTGTTGAATCAATGGGGCTTCAGAATATCCTTTTCAACATTGTCATTCCAGAACATGTTGAAACTGAAATCAAGAACGGTAAGAAAGTGAACAAGACAGTCAATATGTTCCCTGGTTATGTTCTTGTAGAAATGATTATGACTGATGAAGCTTGGTAGATTGTCCGTAAGACACCAGGTGTTACAGGATTCATCGGTTCATCAGGTGGAGGGGCTAAACCTTTCCCAGTAAATAAGAGAGAATTAGATCCGATCTTAAAGTCAATGGGTATCCAGACTACAGCTGTAGAAGTTGATTTTGTTGAAGGTGATTATGTAGAAGTTCTTGCTGGTCCATTCGCATCTAAGAGTGGTAAGGTAGAATCTATTGATAAAGAAAAAGAAACTGCAACAGTACTTGTTGATTTCTTAGGTAACCTTACTCCTATTGATATGGAATTAATTCAGCTTAAGAAGATTGAAGAATAGAGGCATGCATAAAGCATGTCTTTTTTTTGTGCTTGAAGATAAAAATGGTATCACTTACAATAATATTAGGAGGTTGTATGTATGGATGCATTTATTGAACTAAAGAATGTTGTAAAAAGCTATACTATGGGTGATGTCACTATTTATGCAAATAATGGTGTAAACTTTAAGGTAAATAAAGGTGAATTCACAGTCATAGTAGGTGCCTCAGGTGCAGGTAAAACAACAATATTAAATATGCTAGGTGGTATGGATACACCTACAAGTGGGACTATTCTTGTAGATGGACATAATATTGCGACATATGATGATAAACAATTAACAGATTATAGAAGAGATGATATTGGATTTGTATTTCAGTTCTATAATCTTGTTCAGAACTTAACAGCATTAGAAAATGTAGAACTTGCTTCTCAGATTTCTAAGGATCCGCTCAATTCATTAGATATTCTAGAACGTGTAGGACTTGGAGGACGTAAAGATAACTTCCCAGCACAGTTATCAGGCGGTGAACAGCAGCGTGTGGCAATTGCTCGTGCTATCGCTAAGAATCCTAAATTATTACTCTGTGATGAACCAACAGGTGCACTGGATTATCAGACAGGTAAATCAATTCTTGGCTTGTTAAGAAGCATGTGTGATAACTATGGAATGACTGTAATCGTTATTACACATAACTCAGCTCTTGCCCCAATGGCTGATCAAGTCATTCATCTTAAGAATGGAAAAGTGGAAAAACAGGAATATAATGAACATCCTGAATCCATCGATAATATTGAATGGTAAAGAAGAGATTCTATTGGAAAACCGTCTTTAAGAACATCAGTCAGTCAAAAGGACGTTTTTTCTCCATCTTTATGATTATCTTCTTAGGGGCAGCTGTCTTTTCAGGACTTAGAAATACCCCTTATACAATGGCTGCAAGTGCTGACGCTTATTTAAATAGTCATAACTATGCGGATCTCACTTATATTGCGACGCTTGGCTTTTCTGATGAAGATGTCGCAAAGGTAAGAAAACTTAAGGGTACAAAGAAAGTAGTGCCATGTTACCAGTTTGACGCTTTATTTGCGCATAAAGATGGTAAATCAGGCGTTACTGTGTACTCACAGGAAAAATATGAAAAATCGATGCTGGATCGTCCTGAACTATTAAAGGGACGTTATCCTAAAAAAGAGAATGAATGTATTATTGATGTTAATCTTGGTAAATATAATTACAAGCTGGGACATACAATTGAACTTTCTAATGATAATGGTACAAAGACATATAAGATTGTAGGTATTGTGAATGATCCTCGTTATATTAGTAATGTTGACCGTGGGACTAATACACTAGGTGATGGGACCAACAGTGGATTTGTCGAAGTATTAAATGAAGGGGCAAGAGAACTTGGCTTAAATAAGAAGGTGGCTGAGTTAAGAAATAATGATCATCTTTATACTTCTTTACTTGTAGATGTAGAAGGTACAGAGAAGTACAATATGTTTACATCTGATTATGATAATCTAATTGAAACAGTGAACACACGTGTTAAGAGTATGTTATCTGAAGAAATGAGTGATCAATATGATCAATTAACAGGTGATATGCAGTCGCAGCTAGATGATGCAAAGAAACAGTATGAAGAAGGATATCAGGAATATAAACGCAATCTTGATTCTTTTAATAGTCAAATTTCTCAAGGCAAGATCAAGTTAGCTGAAGCACGTATTCAGTTTTATGAACAAAAGAAGATTTATTTAAAGAAAGCAGCTCAGGTCAGCAATGCGACACAGCAGGCTTATAATGAAACTAAGAAAATAGATCAGGAAATCAAGGTGCTTCATGATTCTATTAAAGATACTTTAGGAAATATCAAGGATAAGGATTCTGCCCAGGATGCTTTCACAAAGATATTGAATGACTTGAATGAAAACTTGAATAACTTCAATAATAAGCTTCAAGGTGTGGGTCAGTTATTAGAAGGACGAATTCAGTTAGAAAAAGCACAATCTCAATTAGATGAAGCGGAAGCAGAACTTAATATCCAGCAAAGCAAGCTTGAAGTGACAGAAAATAATGCGAAAGTCCAGCTTAATGCTGCTAAGGAACAATTAGATGCTGCAAAAACACAGATTGACCAAGCACAGCAGCAATTAAATCAGATTCCAAAAGGTGTTCTTTATTCACTCACTAAAAATGAGAATGTGGGTATTGCATCTTATGAATCTTATAAGCAGGCGATTGCGTCCATTGCAGATGTATTCCCATTGATTTTCTTCCTAGTTGCCGCTTTAGTGTCATTGACTACTATGACACGTATGATAGAAGAACAGAGAAGCTATTGTGGAACATTAAGAGCACTTGGCTACAGCAAGCAGGATGTCATTATGCAATATATAGTTTATGCATTCCTAGCAACATTCTTTGCCTGCATTTTAGGTATCCTTGCAGGAAATCAGGTTTTCCCTCGTATTATCTATTTCTTGTTCACGTATCTAATGTATGGAATGAATCAATCAACTGTTCTTGTACAGAAATGGTCTATCTCACTTATGACTGTTCTTATTTCTGTAGGTGTCACACTACTTGCAACATTAAGTGTCTGTCTTCAGGAACTTGTGTCTACACCATCTGTTTTAATGCGTCCTAAAGCACCTAAGGCAGGTAAGAGAATTCTAATGGAACGTATGCCTTTTATCTGGAAACGTCTGAACTTCAATCAGAAGGTGACAATGAGAAACTTATTCCGTTATAAGAAACGTTTCTGGATGTCTGTGATTGGTATTGCAGGATGTACAGCACTCATTATGCTAGGGTTTGGTGTAAAGAATAGTGTTTCTGACATTATTCCTTCACAATATGAAGAAGTCTATAAATATGATGCATTAATCAAACTTAATAGTAATGTGGAAGATACAAAGAAAGTAGAAAACAAGATTAAGCGTATTGAAGGTGTACATAATTTAACGGGTGCTTATCGTCAGAACGTTACAGTACTTGGTAATAGTGAAGATTACTATAGTACGATGATTGTCTATGATAATGCGGATGAAATCAAGAACTTCATCAACTTCAACGATTATAAGACAAAAAAGAAGATTATTTTAAGCGATGATGGTGTTGTCATTTCCCAGAAGCTGGCTGAAAAGCTAGGCGTGAAAAAAGGAGAGAATATGACATTCTCTTATGACAATACAAAATATACAGTGAAGGTCTCTAACATAGTACAGCAGTACGTCAGTCATCAAGTTTATATGAGTAAGACCTTCTATGAATCACTGACTGGTATGAAATCATCTTCATCTATTCTTTATGTAGATATGAATACGAAGAAGTCCAATATCAAGACATTAAAGAACTACCTAGATCATCATAATATAGGCAGTATGGAGCGACTTACAGCTTCACTTGATGAATTTCAGCAGAGAATGTCCTCGCTTAATATTATTGTTGCAATATTATCAGGATGTGCTGCATTATTATGTTTCATCGTTCTTTATAACTTGACTAATATTAATATTGGTGAACGTAAAGGTGAAATTGCGACAATTAAGGTATTAGGATTCCGTCGAAAAGAATATTGTGACTATATCTTTAGAGAAAATATCATTCTTTCTCTTATTGGAGCATCATTTGGTATGTTCTTTGGCTACTTCCTTCATCGTTTTGTAGTATTAACGGTAGAAATGGACAATATGTTATTTATCCGTACAATGCCGCTCTATATCTATTTAATTGCATTTGGCATGACAGTAGGCTTTACGATTATCATCAATTTAGCTATGCGTCATATACTTGATCAGGTGGATATGGTTGAGTCTTTAAAATCAATTGAATAAAAAAGTTAAAAAAAATTAAAAAAGCATTGATTTTTGCTTTGTATTATGTATAATTGGTAATCGACGCATGGCGTCAAATGCGTGGGAGGGCTTCGGCCCAAACGAACCACAGCACGGACAATATTTTAATGGAGGTGTGTACCGTGGCAAATAATGGTAAAAAAGTAGTAAGAATTATGAAGATCCAGTTCCCAGCAGGTGGTGCTAAACCAGGACCAGCTCTAGCAGGTGCAGGAATTCAGATGCCAAAATTCTGTACAGCATTCAACGATCAGACTAAAGATCGTCATGGTGAAACTGTACCAGTAGTTTTGACTGTTTATGAAGACAAGAGCTTTGATTTCGTATTAAAGACAGCTCCAGCTGCTGAAATGATCAAGAAGGCTTGTGGTATCAAGAAAGCTGCAAGTGATTCAAAGCAGACTGTTGCTACTCTAAGTGCTGACAAGTTAAAGGAAATCGCAGAATACAAAATGCCAGACCTTAACGCTAATGATTTAGAAGCAGCAATGAAAATCGTTGCTGGAACAGCACGTAACATGGGTGTCAAAGTAGAAGGCTTAGACGCTTAATTAATTAGCAATCTGATGGAGTTGAATTCCGTCATTACAGTGGGAGGTCTATCCGTTAAGACCACTTAAGGAGGAAAGAAAATGTCAAAAAAAGGAAAGAAATATGTAGAAGCTGCTAAGCAGATTGAAGCTGGCAAGCTATATTCAATCGAAGAAGCAATTGAATTAGTTAAGAAGACTACTACTGCTAAATTCGATGCAAGTGTTGATGTTGTGTTCAAGTTAAATCTTGATACTAGACATGCAGATCAGCAGTTACGTGGAGCTATCGTGCTTCCTAACGGAACTGGTAAAACAAAGAGAGTTTGTGTTATCGCTGAAGGTCCAAAGGCTGAAGAAGCTAAAAACGCTGGTGCTGACGTAGTTGGCGGCCAGGATATCTTAGATGAAATCGCTAAGGGATGGTTAGAGTTCGATGTTATGATCGCTACTCCTGATCAGATGCCTAAGCTTGGTAGATTAGGACGTATTTTAGGTCCTAAGGGATTAATGCCTAACCCTAAGACTGGTACAGTAACTATGGATGTTGCTAAAGCAGTTAATGAATCTAAAGGCGGTAAAGTTAATTATAGAACTGATAAAGATGGTAACGTACATCTTCCAATCGGTCGTGTATCATTCGACAGCGCTAAGCTAGTTGAAAACTATGAAGCTATCCATGCTTTATTATTAAGAATGAGACCTTCAGTAGTTAAGGGAACTTACGTTAAGAACTGCGTAGTTTCATCTACAATGGGTCCAGCAGTAAAAGTTGCTGCTTAATTATTAATGCCGCAATCAATATACCGTAGACAGTAACTGACGCAAGTCTCAATTTGTTACCGAGGGATATTGTCATGTATGAATGACAAACTCCTAGGTAATCTAGGAGTTTTTATATAACGAGTATATTGTTGCAATAAAATTTTTATGGAGGTGTAACAATGGCTAACGAAAAAGTATTAGTCGCTAAACAGGCAGTCATCGACGAAATCGCTGATAAGTTAACAAACGCTCAGTCAGTAGTAGTTGCTGAATACCGTGGCTTAACTGTTGATGAAGTTACTGAACTTCGTCGTGCTTTAAGAGCTGAAAACGTTGAACTTAAAGTTTATAAGAACAAATTAGCTCTTCGTGCTACAGAAGCTTGTGGTAAACAGGAATTAGATGAATTCTTAACTGGTCCAAACGCTATTGCATTTGGTCATGATGACGCTGTTGCTCCAGCTAGAGTACTAGCAAAATTTGCTAAGGATCACGAAGCTCTTGTAATCAAGACTGCAATCGTTGAAGGCAAATTATTGAGCAAAGAAGAAGTTATGGAACTTTCAAAGTTACCAAACAAAGAAGGTATGTTATCAATGTTATTGGCTTGCTTAAAGGCACCAGTATCAAAAGTTGCTAGAGCTGTTAAGGCTGTAGCTGACAAAGAAGCAGAAGGATCTGCAGAAGAAGCAGCTCCTGCAGAAGCAGAAGCAGCTGCTTAATATCGAAATAAAGGAGAATATTAAAATGGCAAAGTTAACAACTGATGAAATCTTAGCTTACTTAGAAGAAGCTACAATCTTAGAATTAAATGAATTAGTAAAAGCAATCGAAGAAAAATTCGACGTTACAGCTGCTGCTCCAGTTGCAGTTGCTGCTGCTGCTGAAGAAGAAGGACCTGCTGCTAACGTAACAGTAATCCTTAAGGAAGTTGGACCTACAAAGGTTAAAGTTATCAAGGCTGTTAGAGAAATCACTGGTTTAGGACTAGTTGATGCTAAGGGCTTAGTTGACAAGGTTCCATCTGAAATCAAGAAAGACGTACCAGCTGAAGAAGGTGCTAAGTTAAAGGAAACTTTAGAAGCTGCTGGTGCTGTTGTTGAATTAAAGTAATTTAATACAAACACAATTATAAAAGCCCTATCTTAGGGCTTTTTTCTTATGAGGAATGAGAATGTCACACTATTATACAAATGATGAAATAGAAAGCAGACCTTCAATGATTCATTTTGATTTTCAAGGACATTCTATTGACTTTCATAGTGACCGTGGTGTTTTCTCTAAGGATAGTGTAGATTTCGGTTCAAGAACTCTACTTGACACCGTTAATCTAGAAGGTGTAAAATCAGTATTAGATGTTGGGTGTGGATATGGAGCATTAAGTATCAGCCTGAAGATGGTTTATCCAGATGTGACATTTGATATGGTAGATGTCAACAGACGTGCAATGGATCTTGCAAAGCATACAATTGAAGATTATCATCTTGAAGATATGCATGTTTATGAAAGTAATGCATATGATCAAGTAGAGAAGACATTTGATATGATCATCTCTAATCCGCCAATTCGTGCAGGCAAGAATGTTGTGACGACTATTCTTAAAGAAAGTTATTCACACTTAAATAAGAATGGCCGCCTTGTGATTGTAATTCAAAAGAAGCAAGGTGCACCAAGCGCTAAGAAATGCATGGAAGAAGTTTTTGGAAATGCGGAAATATTGAAGCGAAATAAAGGCTATTATATAATTCAATCAATTAAATAATGATAATTAGGGAAATTGTACAAATTTCCCTTTTTGGGTTGACACAAAAGTACCCTTGTGCTAGTATACTAAAATGCCTACTCATGTATAAAAGCAGGTCATTTTTGACCCTTTTTAGCTTGCAGATAGAGATTAAAAAAGGAGTGGAACGGATTTTGGAAAAGAATGTAAGAACTGCAGAAAGCCGCATTAAGCGACGCAATTATTCTCGTATTAGTGGTTCTTTGAAACTACCTAACCTTGTCGAAATTCAGACAGATTCATTTAAGTGGTTTCAGGAAAAAGGTATAAGAGAAGTATTTGAGGATATTTATCCTATCACAAATTTTAACGACACTTTATCATTGGAGTTTGTTGACTGTCGTTTTGATGAGCCTAAATATGATGCAGATGAAAGTAAAGAAAGAGATGCAGTCTATGCAGCTCCTTTGCGTGCTACTTTACGTCTTGTAAACAAGAAAACTGGAGAAATCAAGACAAGTGAAGTATTTATGGGTGATTTCCCATTAATGACAGATTCAGGTACATTTGTTGTTAATGGTGCAGAACGTGTTATCGTTTCACAGTTAGTTCGTTCTCCAGGAGCTTATTTTGGTAATGGAACAGACAAGATTGGTAAGACTGTCTTCAATGGACAGGTTATCCCATCTCGTGGTACTTGGCTTGAATTTGAAAATGATGCCAAGGATGTTCTAAATGTTCGTATTGACCGTCAGAAGAAGATTCCAGGTACTATTCTTTTACGTGCTCTAGGACTTTCTTCAAATGAAGATATTATTGAAGTTTTCGGAGAACACCAGTTCCTCTACAATACATTTGAAAAGGATCCAACACATAACACTGATGATGCGTTGATGGAAATTTATAGTAAATTGAGACCAGGTGAACCAGCTACTTTAGATGGTGCTAACTCTTTACTATTTGCGCGTTTCTTCGATCCAAAGCGTTATGATTTAGCAAAAGCAGGTCGTTTTAAGCTTCGTAAGAAATTAAGCTTATTAGATCGTATTGCTGATCGTGTTCTTGCTGAAGATGTTGTTGACGTTGATGGTAACGTTGTAATGACAGAAGGTACTAAGATCACTAAAGATAAACTAGAAATCTTAAAGCCAGTATTTGAAGCAGGTGCACATACAAGAGAAATCAAAACAAATGAAAATATGCATTCTAACCACACTATTCAGGTTTTAGATGTATATACAGATGAATCAAAATCTATCAAGATGAGAGTAATCGGTACTGATCTTTCACTAGATAGTAAGTTTGTCACTATTTCAGACTTTATTGCTGCATATTCTTATATGCTTAACCTTGTTGATATCTATGATTCTCAGGACTTAGCAGCTGAAGACAGAGTGTCTTTAATGAGCCGTATTGGTTTATTAGATGATATCGACCATTTAGGTAATAGACGTGTTAGAACTGTTGGGGAATTAGTTCAGAACCAGTTCCGTATCGGTTTGTCACGTATGGAAAGAGTAGTTAAGGAAAGAATGTCTTTAGCTGAAGATGATTCTATGACTCCACAGTCATTAACAAACATTCGTCCATTAACTGCTGCAATCAAAGAATTCTTTGCAAGTTCACAGTTATCTCAGTTCATGGACCAGATTAACCCACTTGCCGAATTAACAAACAAGAGACGTCTTTCTGCCTTAGGTCCTGGTGGTTTATCCAGAGACCGTGCAGGTTATGAAGTACGAGACGTCCATCCATCACACTATGGTAGAATCTGTCCAATCGAAACACCAGAAGGTCCTAACATCGGGTTGATTTCTACACTTGCATCTTATGCAAAAGTAAATGAATATGGATTTATTGAAACTCCATATCGTAAAGTAAATAACTGCGTTATTGATGAAGATGATATTCGTTATTTAACAGCCGATGAAGAAAAGAACTATATTATTGCCCAGGCAAAAGTTAAGACTGATGAAAATGACCGTATCATTGATGAACAGGTTATTTCACGTCATTTAGGTGAAAACATCATGGCTAAGCCAGAAGAAATCGACTTCATCGATATTTCACCTAAACAGATCGTATCAGTAGCATCTTCATGTATCCCATTCTTGGAAAACGATGATGCGACTCGTGCCCTTATGGGATGTAACATGCAGAGACAGGCTGTACCTCTATTAAATCCTCATGCGCCTTATGTAGGAACAGGTATGGAGTTCCAGGCTGCAAGAGACTCAGGTGCTGCAGTTGTTGCTAAAGAAGAAGGAACTGTTAAATATGTTGACGCTAAGAAGATCATCGTTGAAGGTGAAAGCGGCGAAAAGACATATAAGTTATTAAAGTTCACTGTATCTAACGCTGGTACATGTATCAACCATCGTCCAATTGTTATGGCTGGTGATCATGTTCTTAAGGGTCAGGTTCTTGCTGATGGACCAGCTATGGAACAGGGTGAATTAGCATTAGGACAGAACGTTCTTGTAGGTTTCATGACATGGAATGGTTATAACTACGAAGATGCTGTCATCATGAATGAAAAGCTTGTTAAAGAAGATTACTATACTTCTATCCACATTCAGGAATATACAATTGAATGTCGTGATACTAAGTTAGGCCCTGAAGAAATTACTAGAGATATTCCTAACGTAGGTGAAGATGCACGTTCTAACTTAGACGAAAACGGTATTATCCGCGTTGGCGCTGAAGTTAAGGAAGGCGACATCTTAGTTGGTAAAGTAACTCCTAAGGGACAGGCAGAATTATCTGCAGAAGAAAAACTATTATTAGCTATCTTTGGTGAAAAATCGAGAGAAGTTAAAGATAACTCATTAAGAGTACCACATGGTGGTTCTGGTATCGTTCATCGTATCAGAGTATTTACTCGTAGAGGTAAAGATAGAAAAACTGAAAATAAGTATGGTGAAGCAAACTCACTTGCTTATAAGGAAGTTGAAAGAGACGATTTACAGCCAGGTGTAAATAAAGTTATCAAAGTATATATCGTTCAGAAGCGTAAGATTTCTGAAGGGGATAAGATGTCAGGTAGACACGGTAACAAGGGTGTCATCTCTAAAATCTTACCAACAGAAGATATGCCTCACTTACAGGACGGTACTCCACTTGATATCATGCTTAACCCATTAGGTGTACCATCTCGTATGAACATCGGTCAGGTATTAGAATTACACTTAGGTTATGCTGCTAGACAGTTAGGCGGTCAGTATTTCGCAACTCCAGCCTTTGATGGTATCAATTCTAAGGACTTAGAAAATATCATGAAGGAAGCTGGTATGCCAGAAAATGGTAAACAGAAAGTTATTTCTGGTAAAACTGGTGAATATTTCGATAACGAAGTATCAGTTGGTATCATGTACATGATCAAGTTATGTCACATGGTTGATGATAAGTTACATGCAAGATCAGTTGGTCCTTACTCACTTGTTACTCAGCAGCCACTTGGTGGTAAAGCTCAGAACGGTGGTCAGAGATTCGGGGAAATGGAAGTATGGGCACTTGAAGCTTATGGTGCAGCCTATACATTACGTGAAATCTTAACAGTTAAGTCAGATGACGTTGTAGGACGTGTTAAGACTTATGAAGCAATTGTTAAGGGACAGAAGTTACCTGAACCAGGATTACCTGAATCATTCAGAGTATTAAAGAAAGAATTACAGGCATTGGCATTAGATATTCGTCTATTAGATGATGAAGGTAATGAAATCAATGTAGGTAATATTGAAGATGAAGATCGTCGTTTCCCTCGTTCATTCGATGCGCCTAAGAAGCCAAAAGAAGATGAAGAAAATGATGAAAAAGAAGAAAAAGAAGATGAAGAAGCTGACACTCACGAAGAATTCGTTGCCGAAGGTGAAGATGATATCGTAGAAGACAGCTTCGATGATGATGAAGCTCCAGAATCAGTCGATGATATTATCGAAGGATTATTTGGAAAAAGCGGTGAGGAGGAAGAATAATGGCAGAGAATAATAATTTTTCAGCAATTCAGATCGGTTTAGCCTCTCCTGAGAAGATTCGTGAATGGTCATATGGCGAAGTCAAAAAACCTGAAACAATCAACTATCGTTCACAGAAGCCTGAAAAAGATGGTTTATTTTGTGAAAGAATCTTTGGTCCAACAAAGGACTGGGAATGTGCTTGTGGTAAATATAAGAAAGTAAGATATAAAGGTGTTGTCTGCGACCGTTGCGGTGTCGAAGTTACTCGTTCTTCAGTAAGAAGAGAAAGAATGGGTCATATCGAATTAGCAACTCCAGTTGCACATATCTGGTATTTAAAGGGAGTTCCATCTCGTATGGGACTCATCCTTGATATGTCTCCTAAACAGTTAGAAGAAATCATCTATTTCGTATCTTATGTTGTTACTGATAAAGGTTCTACACCACTTGAATACAAGCAGGTATTATCTGAAAGAGATTATCGTAACTGTGTTGAAAAGTTCGGTGGTCAGTTCCAGGCTAAGATTGGTGCAGAAGCCATCAAAGTATTATTACAGAAGGTTGACTTAGATGCTGAACTTGAAGATGTAGAAAATCAGTTAAAAGAAGCTCAAGGTCAGAAGAGACAGAAGTTATTAAAGAGACTTGAAGCAATTGATGCATTCAGAAGCTCTAATAACCAGCCAGAATGGATGATTATGGATGTTCTTCCAGTTATTCCACCTGATTTAAGACCAATGCTTCAGCTTGACGGTGGTCGTTTTGCGACAAGTGACTTAAACGACTTATATAGACGTGTTATCACTCGTAACAACCGTTTAAAGAAATTATTAGAATTAGGTACACCTAGCATCATCGTACAGAACGAAAAGCGTATGCTTCAGGAATCTGTAGATGCTTTAATCGATAATGGTAGACGTTCTAAACCTATTACAGGTGCTGGAGGAAGAGCATTAAAATCTCTTTCACACACACTTAAAGGTAAGCAGGGACGTTTCAGACAGAACTTACTTGGTAAGCGTGTAGACTACTCTGGACGTTCAGTTATCGCCGTAGGACCTACATTAAAGATGTACCAGTGTGGTATTCCAAGAGAAATGGCTGTTAACTTATTCAAGCCATTCGTTATCTCTGGATTAGTAAGAAACGAATTAGCAACTAATATCAAAGCTGCTGAACGTATGATTGATAAGATGGATGATAAGATCTGGCCAATCGTTGAAGATGTTATCAAACATCATCCAGTATTACTTAACCGTGCCCCTACATTACATAGATTAGGTATTCAGGCTTTCGAACCTAAACTAGTAGAAGGTCGTGCAATCCGTCTTCATCCATTAGCTTGTCCAGCATTCAATGCCGACTTCGATGGTGACCAGATGGCCATCCATGCACCACTAGGTGAAGAAGCAATTCAGGAAGCAAGACAGTTAATGCTTGGTTCTAGAAATATCCTTGGTCCAAAAGATGGTAAACCTATCGTTACTCCATCACAGGATATGGTGCTTGGTAACTATTACTTAACAACAGAAAAAGCAGATCAGATTGGTGAAGGTACAGTATTCGCTGATGTGAACGAAGTATTAATGGCTTACTACAATAAGACTGTTAACTTACATACAAGAATTGCGATTCGTGCTGCTGCTTTAAAGAATAAGACATTCACTGAAGAACAGAATAACATGTACTTAGTCACTACAGTTGGTAAGATCATCTTCAACCAGATCTTTGAAGGTGAATTCCCATACTTAAATGACCCAGATAAGGCAAGCTTAAAGGCTACTCCAATGAAGTACTTCTTACCTTATGGTACAGATATCAAGGCTCACATCAAAGCTCAGCCTTTAATCAAGCAGTTCACTAAGAAGACTCTTGGAGCTATCATCGATGAATACTTCAAGATTTGTCCAATTGATGAAATCCATGTCATGCTTGATAGACTAAAGAACCAGGGATTCTATTATTCAACTATCGCTGGTATTACAGTATCTGCTTATGATATTCAGATTCCTCAGGACAAATATCATTTATTCGATGATGCTGATGAACATCTTGAAGTAATTAAGAAGCTATACAACAAAGGTAAATTAACAGAACATGAACGTTATACAGCCGTAATCAAATTATGGAATGACGTTAAAGAAAAAGTTACTGGTATCGTTAAAGAAGAGTTCGAAGCTGACCGTGATAACCCAATCTTCATCATGTCAGATTCAGGTGCCCGTGGTAACATCTCTAACTTCACTCAGCTTGTAGGTATGCGTGGATTGATGAGTAACCCTAAGGGTGAAACTATCGAACTTCCTATCAAGTCTGCCCTTCGTGAAGGTTTAACTGCATCAGAATTCTTCATTTCTACACATGGTGCTCGTAAAGGTTCTACAGATACAGCCTTAAAGACTGCCGATTCAGGTTACTTAACAAGACGTCTTGTCGATGTAGCACAGGAAGTTATTATCACCGAAGACGATTGTCATACTGATAAGGGATTCGAAGTATCTGAATTAATTAATACAGCTGATGGTAACGTCATCGTACCATTAGTAGATAGACTTGTTGGTCGTACTTCATTAAAGGATATTTGTGATCCAGCAACTGGTGAAATCATTGTCCATGCAAATGAATTAATGACTGAAAAATCAGCAAAAGCTGTTGCTGATGCTGGTATTAAGACAGTTGAAATTAGAAACATCTTCGGATGTAAATCTAAGAACGGTATCTGCCGTAAGTGTTATGGTCTAAACTTAGCAACTGGTCAGGAAGTATTACTTGGTGAAACAATCGGTATCATGGCTGCACAGTCAATCGGTGAACCAGGTACTCAGCTTACAATGCGTACATTCCACATGGGTGGTGTTGCCGGTGACGCCGATATCACTCAGGGTCTTCCTCGTATCCAGGAATTGTTTGAAGCACGTGTTCCAAAGGCTAAATCAATTATTTCTGAAATCAATGGACACATTTCATCAATTACTACACAGGGTGATCATAACAACCAGCGTTCAGAAGTTACTGTCGCAAATGATCTTGAAACTAAGACTTACTTAACACCAATTGGTGCAAAATTAGCTGTTTCAGAAGGAGATATTGTTGAACCAGGTGATAAGATCACAGAAGGTTCTATCTCTCCAAAAGAATTATTATCTGTTGCATCTGCAGAAGCAGTAGAAAAGTATATCTTAAAAGAAGTACAGCAGGTATATAGATTACAGGGTATCGAAATTTCTGATAAGCATATCGAAATCATCATTCAGCAGATGATGAGAAGAATGAAGATTGTAGAAGGCGGCGATACAACTGCATTACCTGGATCACATGTTTCAGTTAAGAACTTCACTGAATTAAATAGACAGGTTCTTAAAGAAGGTAAACATCCAGCTGTTGGTAGACCAATCTTACTTGGTATCACTAAGGCTTCATTAGAAACAGATTCATGGTTATCAGCTGCATCATTCCAGGAAACTACAAGAATTCTTACTGATGCTGCAATCAGAGGTAAAGTAGATCATCTTAAGGGTCTAAAGGAAAACGTTATTATCGGTAAGCTATTACCAGCAGGTACTGGCTTAAGAGGACCTTTAAAATCTGAAGAAACAATCAAGAAAGAGGAAGAAGAAGCTCTTCAGCAGGCTGAACTTGAAAAATCAAGAGAAGAAGCTGAAAATTTCACTCCTGACTCTGCAATGTTTGATGAAGAAGAAGAATTTGTAACTTCTCATCACGACGCTTAATTTATAAGAAACACTATGGACCTGTGTCCATAGTGTTTTCATATATAAGGAAAAACGTTATGAAATTTAAAAACAAGGTGGTAGTTGTTACTGGTGGGGCTCAAGGTATAGGACAAGCTATAGTAGAAGATTTTAGAAAAGAAGGAGCAGTCGTTGAGGTGATCGACAAGACACCAGATACTTATTTTGTGGGGGATATAGGTAATAAAGAAACATTAGAAGCATTTAGTTCTTATGTGTTAGAGAAGCATAGTCATATTGATTATCTCATTAATAATGCTTTACCTATAATGAAAGGTATTGATGAATGTAGTGATGAAGAATTTCAATACGCTTTATCTGTTGGAGTCACTGCACCATTCTATCTTACAAAGCTATTCAAGGACTCATTTAATAAAGATGCTGTTATTGTTAATATTTCGTCTTCTAGAGACCGTATGAGTCAAGCCAATACAGAAAGTTATACTGCTGCAAAAGGAGGCATAACGGCCCTTACACACGCTCTCATGATGAGTCTAAGAGGCCATGTAAGAGTCAATTCTATTTCACCAGGATGGATTAATACTCATGGTAATACATACACCGGTCCTGATGCACATCAACATCCATCTAGAAGAGTAGGAAATCCCCAGGATATATTATCTATGGTTCTATTTCTATGTTCACCTTAAGCATCATTTATCAACGGTGAGAATATCTGTATTGATGGAGGAATGACCAAACAGATGATTTATCATAAAGATGCAGGATGGTATTTTGATAACTAAATATATAAAAAAATTCCCGAATTGCAAGCAGAAACTGGAAATAAGAAGATAAATTAGATTTTATAGAA
>JAFEHB010000068.1_pt1 | contig 125621 bp, 109 predicted proteins | sample 9267121 | NCBI WGS metagenome assembly JAFEHB01 (sample SAMN17103336, study PRJNA684904) | human gut metagenome | isolation source: diarrhea sample from child under the age of five | host: Homo sapiens | place: South Africa: Mafikeng, Mafikeng Provincial Hospital | collected 2019-09 | reverse complement strand
TAAAACTACAGCCTTCCAAGCTGTTGTCGCGAGTTCGATTCTCGTCACCCGCTTTGAACGAAAGGTTCATACCAAGTTTTTATAACTTGGGCGCGTAGCTCAGGTGGTTAGAGCGCACGCCTGATAAGCGTGAGGTCGGTGGTTCGAGTCCACTCGTGCCCATTTTATAGTTGGAGAATTACTCAAGAGGCTGAAGAGGACGGTTTGCTAAATCGTTAGGTCGGGTAACTGGCGCGGGGGTTCGAATCCCCCATTCTCCGTCAATAGGGAGTTTAGCATTTGCTATCTCCTTTTCTTGTACTTTTTGTACTTTGTTGTGGGATTGTAGGTATTGAGATGAAAAAATTTAAAAAATCAAGATTAATTGTAATGATCATTGTTCTAATTTTAACTGCTTCAGCTTTGTTACTTTCTACTTATTCTACTTGGTTTGTAAATGGGACATCAAATGCTTTAAGCCTTGTTGATAATGTTTTGTCAAAACCATTCCACTTACTTACTGATGTGAAAAGTGATTTGGAACATTTGGTTAATACTTATCATGAGAATGAAGAGTTAAAAGCTACTTTAAATGAAATTGATTCAGCGTCAAATGAAGTTTCAGATTTAAAAGAAGAAAATGCCCAACTTCGAGAAATGCTTGATATGAAGAATTCTATTAAAAGTGATGTGAAACTATCCGCTGATGTTATTGCTCGTACTCCTGCTTCATGGTCTAATGAGTTGACAGTTAATGTTGGATCAGAAAATAAAGTAGCTTCAACTATGCTTGTTGTTGGTAACGGTGGCTTGATTGGAAGTGTTGATCAAGTGAATGAACATTCTAGTCAAATTAGTTTATTAACGAATAAAAAAAATAACGAAAATATATCTGTTAGAATACAAAGTGGCTCAAAAACAATTTATGGTATTATTGTAGGATATGACGAAAAAAAGTCAGCATTTATTGTTAGTCAGCTGAATACTTCTGATGAGATTAAAGAGGGATCAAAAGTTGTTACAAGTGGCTTAGGATCTTATCCCGTTGCAAATATTTCTGTTGGGAAAGTATCTTCTGTAGCTTCAAGTAGTGACTATTTGACAAAAGAAGTATATATTAAACCAAGTGCTGATTTTTCTGACATTCGTGTGGTAACTTTGGTGGGGAATTGATATGCGACTTTTTAAACAATATGTGGGAATACCGTTGTTATTGCTTTTTTTAATGTTATTAGATGGCCAGATTTCAACCTTAATTGCTTCCTTTTTACCTATAAGTTTCCATTTAGTTTGCCATTTGGTGTTGATCTTTCTGCTATTTATTTCAGTAGAAGTGTCTGATGTAACAGCATTTACAATATTCTTAGTGATAGGTATTCTTTATGATGCTTACTATTTTCATGTAATTGGAATTGCCACATTATTACTTCCTCTATTGAGTGTATTAGTCAATAAATATAATACAATTATGATGGGCAATAAAATCACTAGATTCTTGTCCGTTTTAATACTGGTATTCTTGTTTGAATTTGTTTCTTTTTTATTGGCTAATCTAGTTTCTTTAACTAGTATGGAAATAAGTACTTTTATAGTGTATAGTTTAGCTCCGACAATGGTGCTTAATTCCCTGCTTTTACTAATTTTGCAACCAGTTTTGGAAAAAGTTTATTTATGATAAAAAAGAAGAAATAAAAATGTAATAAAGGCGTAACATATTCTACGTCTTTTTCTGTTATACTTATTATTGTCTTATTGGATAGGAGTAGAATTATTTATGAAGAAAAAAATTATCACTTCGATATTATTAAGTGCTTTGGTTCTTACTCAAGGTGCTAGTCTAGTGAATGTGCATGCCGATACAACAGATGACAAGATCGCTGCACAGAACAATAAAATTAATAGCTTAAATGCTCAACAACAAGCTGCACAAGCTCAAGTTGATCAAATTCAAAGTCAAGTATCAGCAATTAAATCACAACAAGAAAAGCTTCAAGCTGAAAACGAAAAGTTAACAGCAGAATCTGAAAAACTTTCAGCTGAAATCGATGAATTGTCAAAAAACATTGTAGCACGTAATGAGTCATTAGCAAACCAAGCTCGTAGCGCTCAAACAAGTGGAACTGTTACAAGCTATATTAATACGATTGTTAACTCAAGCTCTATCACTGAAGCAATTTCACGTGTGACAGCTATGAATGAAATCATTTCCGCAAACAATAAAATGTTGGAACAACAAAAAGCGGATAAAGAAGCAATTGCTGAGAAACAAATTGCTAATAACGAAGCAATCAACACAGTTATTGCTAACCAACAAACCTTGGCTGATGATGCTCAAGCGTTGTCAACTAAAGAAGCTGAATTGAAGGTTGCACAAATCAATCTTGCAGCTGAAAAAGCAAGTGCCGAAGGTGAGAAAAATTCTCTTTTAGAACAAAAAGCAGCAGCACAAAAAGCAGCTGAAGCAGCAGCAGCAGCTGAAGCAGCTTACCGTTCACAACAAGCTTCTCAGCTTCAAGCAATTCAAGCATCTGGTAATACAAACCTCTCAGCACAAATACAAGCTGTTTCTGGAGGTACTCCTGCTGCAGCAGCACCTGCACCAGCAGCGGCAGTGTCTAATGTATCTTATTCTTCAGACGCTTCTACTTACCCTGTTGGTCAGTGTACTTGGGGAGCTAAAACATTGGCACCTTGGGCTGGTAATTACTGGGGTAATGGAGGTCAATGGGCAGCAAGTGCAGCAGCAGCAGGCTTCCGTGTAGGTTCTCAACCACAAGTTGGAGCGATTGCATGTTGGACTGATGGTGGTTATGGACACGTGGCTGTTGTAACAGCAGTTCAGTCTACAACTAGCATCCAAGTATCAGAAGCTAACTATCTTGGTCAACAATCAATTGGTAACTACCGTGGTTGGTTTGATCCAACAACTGCACAAGGTACAGTTAGTTACATTTATCCAAATTAATAAATTTAGAAGGTTGGAATTTCCAACCTTTTTATATTTAGCACAAGATTAAGTATTTGTAAGACTATTCAAATATTTTTTGTAAAACGCTTTATTCTAAATTGAAATATTCCTTAAAAAGGGTTAAAATGTAAATGGAATAAATTTTCGGAGGCAAACATGTCATTTTCTGATTTAAAGCTCTTTGCTCTTTCTTCTAACCAAGAGTTGGCCAAGCGGGTAGCCAAAGGGATAGGAATGGAGCTTGGAAAGTCGACGGTACGTCAGTTTTCGGATGGGGAGATTCAAGTCAATATTGAAGAATCAATTCGAGGCAAGCATGTTTTTATTTTGCAGTCAACGAGTTCACCTGTTAACGATAATCTGATGGAGATTTTGATTATGGTGGATGCGCTTAAGCGAGCAAGTGCTGAATCTATCAATGTGGTCATGCCTTACTATGGTTATGCTAGACAAGACCGTAAGGCCCGTGCTCGTGAACCGATTACTTCTAAACTAGTAGCAAATATGCTAGAAATTGCTGGTGTTGATCGTTTGCTGACAATTGATTTACATGCTTCACAGATTCAAGGTTTCTTTGACATTCCAGTCGATCATTTAATGGGTGCGCCTCTCATTGCTAATTACTTTGAACGTCGTGGAATGATTGGAAGTGATTATGTTGTAGTGAGTCCTGACCATGGTGGTGTCTCACGTGCTAGAAAATTAGCGGAATTTCTAAAAACACCGATTGCTATTATTGATAAACGTCGTAGTGTAGATAAGATGAACACTAGTGAAGTCATGAATATTATTGGTAATGTTAAGGGCAAAACCTGTATTTTGATTGATGATATGATTGATACTGCAGGAACCATCTGTCACGCAGCAGATGCCTTAGCTGAAGCAGGTGCAGTTGATGTGTACGCTAGCTGTACTCACCCAGTCCTATCTGGTCCTGCAATGGAAAATATTCAGAAATCTGCTATCAAGAAATTAGTTGTTTTGGATACAATCTATCTTCCGCAAGAACGTTTAATTGATAAGATTGAGCAGATTTCTATTGCTGATCTTCTTTCAGAAGCAATAATTCGTATCCATGAAAAACGTCCTCTTTCTCCTTTGTTTGAAATTGGAAAAAATTAATATTATAAAAGTGTTACAATATTACACATTTCTGAAATGCTTCCCCCTGACCACAAGATAAGGGGGATTTTTTATTGAAACGAAGCCGTTTCTACCATATGATGAATTTCAAAATAATAAAAAAAACTATTGACAAAAATAGGGCAAATATATATAATATAGGTAGTAACTCCGAGTTACGAATAATTTTTTTAAAAAGAAAAAGGAGATAAAACGATGAAAAAAGTTTTATTGTCAAGCGTGGTAGCACTTACATTATTTGCAGCTGCAGCACCAGTTTTCTCTGCTGATGAAGCTACTGATGCAGCTCGTAACAACGACGGCGCATACTACCTTCAAACTCAATTCACAAATGCTGATAAAGTAAACGAATACTTGGCTCAACATGATGGTGAAATCCGTGCAGAAGCTGCTGCAGATCCAGCAGTAGTAGCTGCTAAAGCTGCTCTTGATGCAGTTGAAGGTGGAAGCCACAATTATGGTGAAGTTAAAGCAGCTTATGAAGCAGCATTCAACAACGCTTTCAACGCTGTACGTAACAAATATGTACAACAATTCCAAGCTACATACAACAACGCTACAGAACAAGAAGGCAAAACATACATCCAAGGTGAAACTCCTGAACAAGCTAACGCTCGTTACTTGAAACGTGTTGGTGCAGCTAACAACCAAAACCCAGCTGCAGAAGACAAAGGAGCTACTACTCCTGCTTCTAAAGAAGAAGCTAAAAAATCAGAAGCTGCTGCTAAAAACGCAGGTAAAGCTGCTGGTAAAGCACTTCCAAAAACTTCAGCAGTTAAATAATTCTTTATTGATACTGATGTAAACAATATCACTGGGCCATTGGTTCAGTGATATTTTCTTAGAAAAAAATGGGGAATACTTAAATATTATGAGTCAAAATGCTAAAAGACAGACTAAGAAGGCTCCAAATAAGAATCTAAAACTATTTGGTGCTTTATTAGGTATCATTGTTGTTGCTGTTGCAGCTGCAATGCTGATTTTTAATCCATTTAAGTCAGCGCCTAAGTCGAATACGACTGCTTCTACTAGTCAAGTAACAAAAAGCTCTACAAAGAATACTTATCAACCAAGCAAGGAAGAAAAAGAGTATTTGGCGAAGCGCTTTGCAGATTTAAAGGCTATTAATAGTGAAGCTATTGCTTATGTTTATGCTCCAGGTACAAAATTAGATGAACCTGTTGTACAGACGAAAGATAATTCTACTTATCTTGATAAAACCTTTGAAGGCGGGAATGAGCCTTACATGGGAACAGTCTTTATGGACACAGATAACAAGAAAGACTTTAGTGATCGCTTGACTTGGCTTTTTGGTCATGCTCGTGGAAGCAAAGTAGCGGATAATCGTATGTTTAACGATGTCAACTTCTATGATAATCAGGAATTTTTCGATCAGCACAAGTATGTTGTTGTTGAAACACCTGAGCGTAAGTTCTACTATGAAGCAATGGGCTTGGTTATTGTACCAGAGGAGACGGCTTTCTATCGGACTAGCTTCGATGGAGATAAGGACTTTACAGATCAGCTAAACAGTATTTATGAAGCATCTAGAACTAAAAACAAGGACATCAAGGTAAAAGCAAGCGACAAATATCTTGTGCTATCAACCTGTCGTGAAGAGGATGAGACAATTCGTTCTAACCTCTACCTACGTCAGATTCCAGATTCTGAAATGAGTGCTTTCCTTGCGAAACATGGGTCAGAATTGACATATACTCCTACTAGGTAGGCTATTAAAGAGGCGGAATTTATTTTCGCCTTTTTTATATTTTGTAAACATGTTATAATGGGATCAGAGGTGGACACTATGATTAAAAATTTGGTTTTTGATTTAGGAAATGTTTTGATTGAGTGGAATCCAGATAAGATATTCAGGCATTTTGAAGCAGATGAAATGCGACGACAATCCCTGAGAGAAGCGATTTTTGATTCACACCTATGGCACCAAACGGATTGGGGGTCTTTGTCTTTGGCGGAAGCTTGCAAATTAGCTCAACAGAATCTAGATCCATCTTTTGAAGCTGTAGTTGAAAAAATATTTTTTCACTGGTATGAGGCTGTGGATGTCTACCAAAATTTGCAAGAAAAAATAGAGCAATGGTCAAAGTTAGGCTATCATATTTACATTTTATCAACAACCTGTGAGATATTTTATAGGATTGAACAGGCAGGATTATTGCCAATTTTTCCTCTTTTGTCAGGTTATATTCTCTCTTCAGAAGTTAAAGTAGTAAAACCTTACAAAAAAATATACCAGGAACTCCTTGAGAAACATAATCTTAAACCAGAAGAGTCGGTCTTTATGGACGATATTCAGGTCAATCTAGATACGGCAAGGGAAATGGGCTTTGAGACAATACTGGCCAAGAGTGAATTGGAAAATATTGAGGCGTTGGATTGTTTATTACTTTCTAAGGGGATGTTTGGTTCAGTGGGATTAAGCACAAATCTTGACATAGAGTCCTGATTGCGCTATCATAATATACATATATGGGAGTCTGTGTACAGTCTGAGAGGAAGTGTAAACTTCGACCGCACCTGATCTGGGTAATGCCAGCGTAGGGAAAAGTATTTGTAAAAACCTTGTGGTTTTACTAAAAGTGGCGAGCGATTCGCCTATCTTTAGGATACTGATGCATGCTACACCTTTTCCATATTGGAGAAGGTGTTTTTGTATGAAGTGCAAGGTTTTTATAAAGAGAGCTTGCGATCTCTTTCATTAGGGAAAGAACGGTCTGGTTAGCAAATGGAATCGTATCTGTATGCATCATTCTCAGATAGAGTTTGAATGCAGGGAGGTGAAGAGATGAAAGCGAGTATTGCTCTGCAAATTCTGCCTTTGTCAACTGATAAAGGACGGTTGGCAGTCATTGAAGACGTGATTGAGTATCTGCAGAAACAGCCCGTGAGGCAGTTGGTAACTCCTTTTGAAACAGTTTTAGAAGGAGAATGGGAAGATTTGTTTCCTATATTGGGAAAGGCAATAGAATTGGCTGGCAGTCAAGCAGATAATGTATTTGCAAATGTGAAGATAAATTATGGAGAGATTTTGTCTATTGATGAGAAACTTGAAAAATATTCTGCGCCAGCAGATTAGTATTTTGGGGATGGTAGGTTTACTTGCCGTTTGGCAGGTCATGGGCTGGCTCAAACTCTTGCCTAAGTTTATTCTGCCAACACCTCTGGAAATATGTCAGGCTTTTGTTAGGGATGCAGAATTGTTGGCTATACACAGTTGGGCGACCTTAAAAGTAGCCTTGTTGGGTCTGCTGCTGGGAGTCATTATAGCCTGCTTGCTGGCAGTGCTCATGGATAGTCTGAGCTGGCTCAATGATTTGATTTATCCTATGATGGTTGTGGTGCAGACGATTCCGACCATTGCTTTGGCACCAATTCTGGTTCTCTGGCTGGGTTATGGGATTTTGCCCAAGATTGTGCTTATTATTTTGACGACGACTTTTCCGATTATCGTCAGTATTCTGGACGGTTTTCGGCATTGCGATAGAGATACCTTGACTCTCTTTGAACTCATGCAGGCCAATCGATGGCAGATTCTCTGGCATTTTAAGATTCCAGCTAGTTTACCTTATTTCTATGCGGGCTTGCGCGTCAGTGTTTCTTATGCCTTTATCACGACTGTGGTCTCCGAATGGCTGGGTGGTTTTGAAGGTCTGGGTGTCTATATGATCCAGTCTAAGAAGCTTTTCCAGTACGATACCATGTTTGCCATTATCGTTTTAGTATCAGTTATCAGTCTTCTGGGTATGAAACTGGTAGCTATTAGTGAAAAATTTGTCATCAAGTGGAAATAGGAGCTTAGCTCTGCTATTTTCCAAAAAAAGAAAAGAGGATTATGATGAAAAAAAGTTGTAAATTGTTCCTTGCAGGTTTGGCTGCAGTATCGCTCTTTGGTCTGGTGGCTTGCGGTCAGTCGAAATCTACGTCTGAGAGCAAGGACAAAAAGATTGATTTTATTCTGGATTGGTCACCCAATACCAATCATACAGGACTTTATGTGGCTAAGGAAAAGGGCTATTTCAAGGAAGAAGGTGTGGATGTTGATATTAAGTTGCCACCAGAAGATAGCACTTCTGACCTGATTATTAATGGCAAAGCTCCTTTTGGAATTTACTTCCAGGATTCTATGGCTAAAAAACTGGATAAGGGCGCAGAAATCACAGCTGTTGCGGCTATTGTAGAACACAATACTTCAGGTATCATTTCTAAGAAATCTGCAGGGATTAATGGCCCCAAGGATCTGGCTGGGAAGAAATATGGCACCTGGAATGATCCTGTGGAGTTGGGCATGCTGAAGACATTGGTAGAAAGCCAAGGTGGCAAGTTTGATGATGTAGAGAAGGTTCCGAATAATGATTCTAACTCTATCACACCAATTGAAAATGGCTTGTTTGACGCAGCATGGATTTATCATGGCTGGGATGGTATCATGGCAGAGACTCAGGGAATGGACACTAATTTCTTTTATATGAAGGACTATGTCAAGGAGTTTGACTATTATTCTCCTGTCATCATTGCTAATAATGACTATCTGAAGAAGAATCCGAACGAGGCAAAAAAAGTCTTGCAAGCTATTAAAAAAGGCTACCAATATGCTATGGAGCACCCTGAAGAAGCAGCAGATATTTTAATCAAAAATGCACCAGAATTGAAAAACAAACGTGACTTTGTTTTGGCTTCTCAAAAATATTTGTCTGAGCAATATGCGTCAGATAAGAGCAAGTGGGGTCAGTTTGAGGCTAGCCGTTGGAATGCCTTTTACAAATGGGCCAAGGATAAGGGTCTTGTAAAAAATGACTTGAGTGACAAGGGATTTAGCAACGATTATATAAAATAATGACAGTAATTAAACTTGAAGATGTAAGCTATGCTTATGATGAACAGCAAATTTTAAAAGATATCAACCTAGAGGTGGAAGCTGGCCAAGTAGTGGCAATCTTGGGTCCTAGTGGCGTTGGGAAATCGACACTTTTTAACCTCATTGCTGGGATTTTGGAGGTCCAGTCGGGCAGGATTGTCCTAGATGGGCAGGAAAATCCTAAGGGCCAGGTGAGTTATATGCTACAGAAGGACTTGTTGCTGGAGCATAAGACGGTGCTGGGTAATGTCATCTTGCCCCTCTTAATCCGAAAAGTATCCAAAAAGGAAGCGACGGAGCAGGCAACTCAGATTTTGAAGGAGTTCGGGCTCTTTGATGTGGCAGACAAGTATCCACATGAGCTGAGTGGGGGGATGCGGCAGCGCGTGGCACTTCTAAGGACCTATATGTTCGGCCACAAGCTATTTCTTCTAGATGAGGCCTTTAGTGCTTTGGATGAGCTGACTAAGATGGAGCTGCACGCTTGGTATCTGGACATTCATCGTAGGCTGGGTCTGACGACTCTTCTCATCACGCATAGCATTGAGGAGGCTCTGGCTTTGAGCGATAGGATTTATATTCTGAAAAATCGTCCAGGGCAAATCGTTGCGAATCTCCAGCTTATCTGGTCAGACAGCGAGGATAAAGAACTGCAGAAGCTGCGATATAAGCAGGAGATTTTAAAGATCTTGGGAATGTGAAGTAAGTGACGGGATTCCTCATGAAGAGTTTTCAAGTAACAAAAAATCAAGCCAAAAGGCTTGATTTTTTGTATGAGGCCCTTTACTTTTGACTTTATTCATGGTACAATAGCCTTTGTGTGAAATAGCAGCAGGAAAGCATGAAGCTCGTCAACAGGTGTCTTATGACAAGTAACCTTGGCTGTTTAGGCGAAGGGCATCTGCACGAATCAGGGCTTTCTAAGTGACTATTTCCACCGAAATATTATTTATATCAGGAGGACATACACATGTCACGTTATACAGGACCATCTTGGAAACAAGCTCGTCGCCTTGGCCTTTCACTTACAGGTACAGGTAAAGAATTGGCACGTCGTAACTATGTACCAGGACAACACGGACCAAACAACCGTTCTAAATTGTCAGAATACGGTTTGCAATTGGCTGAAAAACAAAAACTTCGTTTCACTTACGGTGTAGGTGAAAAACAATTCCGTAACTTGTTCGTACAAGCTACAAAAATCAAAGGCGGAATCCTAGGTTTCAACTTCATGCTTCTTTTGGAACGTCGTTTGGATAACGTTGTTTACCGTCTTGGCCTTGCGACTACTCGTCGTCAAGCTCGTCAATTCGTAAACCACGGTCACATCCTTGTTGACGGAAAACGCGTTGATATCCCATCATACCGCGTAACTCCAGGTCAAGTGATCTCAGTTCGTGAAAAATCATTGAAAGTACCTGCAATCCTTGAAGCTGTTGAAGCAACTCTTGGACGTCCAGCATTCGTATCATTTGATGCTGAAAAATTGGAAGGTTCATTGACTCGCTTGCCAGAACGCGACGAAATCAACCCAGAAATCAACGAAGCACTTGTCGTTGAATTCTACAACAAGATGCTTTAATTTTAAGATATATCTTACGAAAAGCCTACAACAGTGGGCTTTTTGTTTTGTCTTAAATCCTTGATTTCTGGGTTTGTTCAGTTACAAGCTACCTAAAGTCGTTTCGTAGAAAGATACGGCTTTTTTTGCGTTCTCTTTTGAGAGGTATGTATCCATAGTCATGGGTAAGGTGAATTCACCTAGAAATGGATGTTTAAGAAGCATTTCCATTAGCTGATAAATGTGTTAGGAGTCGAGTCATGCCGGAGTGATTTTTAAGAATCTAGTGAGAAAGCCAGCTGTCATCTGACAAAAAGCTCATGACATTTTAAAAAAGAGCAATTAAAAATGAGGAACATCTGAGAAAAAAAATTTGGCAAGTCGCCAATAGACTATCATTCAGGTAGGTTTTTTTATTATCATAAATTCATCAAGTATAAATGCATATGGAGAAAAGGTTTTTATGAAATTTAGGAAACGGCATTACAGAGCGCAAGTTGATACTAGGGATTGCGGTGTGGCAGCTCTGGCTATGGTTTTTGGTTATTATGGATCGTATTTTTCCTTAGCTACACTGCGAGAAAAGGCAAAAACTACCAATGATGGCACAACTGCTTTGGGTTTGGTAAAAGTTGCTGAGGGTCTAAATTTTGAGACAAGGGCTTTTAAAGCTGATATGGGAATCTTTGATCTGGAAGATGTATCTTATCCTTTCATCGTTCATGTACTTAAGGAAGGGAAGCTCCTGCATTATTATGTTGTGACGGGACAAGATAAACACACGATTCATATTGCAGACCCAGACCCTCAAGTTAAGATGACAAAGATTTCGCGAGAGCGTTTTGAACAGGAGTGGACAGGAATTACCATTTTCCTAGCTCCTAGTCCAGCCTATAAGCCTAGTCAGGAAAAGAAGAATGGGCTTTTGGACTTCATTCCCTTATTGATCAAGCAAAAGGGGTTGATTACTAATATTGTGCTTGCAACTTTGCTGGTAACAGTGATTAATATTGTTGGATCCTACTACCTTCAGTCGATTATTGATACTTATGTGCCTGATCATATGAAAACGACGCTGGGTGTGATTTCTATTGGCTTGATTATTGTCTACATTTTGCAGCAATTTTTGTCTTATGCCCAAGAATATTTACTCTTGGTTTTGGGGCAGCGTCTATCAATTGATGTGATCTTATCCTATATCAAGCATGTTTTTCAGCTACCTATGTCATTTTTTGCGACAAGGCGGACAGGAGAGATAGTCTCTCGTTTTACAGACGCCAATCGGATTATTGATGCCTTGGCCAGTACAATCTTGTCTATTTTCTTGGATGTGTCAATTGTGTCGATCATTGCGATTGTTCTTTTTTCACAAAATAGCAGTCTTTTCTTTTTGACCTTGCTAGGAATTCCAGTTTACGCTCTCATTATTTTTCTTTTTATGAAACCTTTTGAAAAGATGAATCATGAGACGATGGAAGCAAACAGCCTGTTGTCGTCTTCCATCATTGAAGATATCAATGGGATTGAAACGATTAAGTCTTTGACCAGCGAAAAACAACGTTATCAGAAGATTGACAAGGAATTTGTGACTTATCTGAAAAAGTCTTTTGCATATGGACGTTCTGAGAGTTTGCAAAAAGTCTTGAAAGCAGCAGCTCGTTTGATTTTAAACGTCTTGATTTTATGGCTAGGAGCCACACTTGTCATGGATCAAAAAATCAGTCTGGGACAGCTCATCACTTATAATACACTTCTAGTCTACTTTACTAATCCTTTGGAAAATATCATCAATCTGCAAACGAAGTTACAGTCTGCACGAGTGGCCAATGAGCGTCTCAATGAGGTCTATTTAGTCCAGTCTGAATTTGAAGAAGAGAAGCTTATCAAGGACTTGAGCCACTTTCAGGCTGACATCGATTTTCGTGGAGTCAGTTATAAGTATGGCTATGGGGCCAATGTATTGTCAGAAATTGACTTGCATATTCCTGCTGGAAGTAAGACCAGCTTTGTTGGTGTATCCGGTTCAGGAAAAACAACCTTAGCCAAGATGATGGTGCATTTCTACGCACCAAATCAAGGAGATATTTGTCTGGGAGGAGTTAATCTCAATCAGCTGGATAAACAGGCACTGCGCCAATATATCAACTATCTTCCCCAGCAACCGTATGTTTTTAATGGAACTATTTTGGAAAATTTACTCTTAGGTGCGCGTGAAGGAACGACTCAAGATGATATTCTGCGCGCGGTAGAGTTGGCGGAAATTAGGTCGGATATTGAGCGGATGCCCCTCAATTATCAGACAGAGCTGACAGCAGATGGAGCAGGGATTTCGGGCGGTCAACGTCAGCGTATTGCTCTAGCGAGGGCTCTCTTGACAGATGCGCCAGTGCTCATCTTAGATGAAGCAACAAGCAGTCTGGATATTCTAACGGAGAAGCGGATCATTGATAATTTGATGGCGCTTGATAAGACGATTATTTTTATTGCGCATCGTTTGACTATTGCGGAACGTTCGGAGCAGGTGGTCGTTTTGGATCAAGGTAGGATTGTCGAAAGTGGAAGCCATACAGAGCTGATCGAAAAAGAAGGCTTTTACCACCATTTGATCAATAGTTAGGGAGAAAATATGAATGAACAATTTTTAGAAAGTGCAGAGTTTTATCAGAAACGTTATCATAATTTTGCTAGTTGTTTAATTGTACCAAGTCTTATTTTACTAGTATTTCTAGTTGGTTTTTCCATGCTGGCTAAAAAGGAAATTACGATTTCTAGCCGTGCTTCTGTAGAAGCTAGCCGAGTGCTAGCTCAGATTCAGTCGACTAGTAACCAGGCTATCATTGCGAATCATTTGGCAGAAAACAAAGAGGTCAAAAAAGGGGAGTTGCTAATCCAGTATGCAGTAGAAGGAGAGGGGGCTCAGGAACAGAAGTTTTCCAGCCAGCTTGACTTACTCAAAGATCAAAAGGGCAAACTAGAAACTTTGCGTTCCAGTTTAGAAAGCGGGCGTAATCAATTCACTGAGCCAGATAGTTATGGCTACGAACAAAGTTTTAAAGACTACCAGAATCAAGTAGCGAGTATGACTAGTTCTGTGAATCAGCAAAATGCTACGATTGCTTCCCAAAATGCAGCAGCCAGTCAGTCTCAGGCGGAACTGAGCGGTGTTATCAGTGATGTGGATAGCAAACTAAATGACCATCGAAACTTAAAAAATGCCATTCAAAGCGGGGCAGGTATAGATGCATCGCATCCTCTTTACTCCTTGTATCAGTCCTATCGTGATCAGTTGAGCCTGGCGGAGGATAAGGCAACAGCTCAAAGTCAGATTGTAGCTCAGTTAGACGGGCAAATCTCTCAATTAGAAGCAACAGCTGCGACTTATCGTGTCCAATATGCTGGTGCAGGCGCCCAACAAGCCTATGCTAGCAATTTATCCAGTCAGTTGGCTTCACTGAAAGCCCAGTATCTGGTCAAGGTAGGACAAGAATTGACCACTCTGACTCAGCAAATCTTGGAAGCCGAGAGCAATCTTAAACTTCAAGAAACAGTCTCTAAGCGAGGTCAGATTTTGGCTGAAATGGATGGCTTGCTTCACTTAAATCCAGAAGTACAAGGATCTACTCTGGTGGCAGAAGGAACTGCTTTGGCTCAGATTTACCCCAAAATCACTAATGAAAGAAAAATCAAAATTGTCACATATGTTTCTTCCAAGGATGTATCTACTATTAAAAATGGAGACAAGGTGCTCTTTATCACTGCTGATGATGCTAACAAACAAATGATTTTGACATCCCAAATTTCCAGTATTGACGCCAATGCTACTCAGACCAAGCAAGGAAATTTCTTTAAAGTAGAATGCGAAATGGCTGTTAGTAAAGATCAAGCTAAGAAGCTCCGCTATGGCTTGGAAGGTAAATTTGTCATGGTAACTGGGGAAAAGACTTATTTCAGCTATTATATGGAGAAGTTTTTTAATCTTGGTTGAAGAACGTAGTTTAGTTTGTGATAAAAGAAGGGCGAGAAGCCCTTTTTTGTAGTTCGCTGGATGTTTTACAGTAATATAAAAAGCCCTCCGAAATAAGGGAGGTGCTAAATGATAGGGTTAATTTGGGTAGATATAGGAAACCGTGCCCTGAGCGATGGTTGGGTCAAACCAGCCACGGAAATTAGCGATATAGCGCTGTCCAGCGTAGTTGGATTCCTGAATTTGGATACGCTTATGTGAATCAACATGCGTGACGACGCCGACATGTCCGTATCCACCGTCAGTCCAGCAGGCAATGGCTCCGACCTGAGGTGTGGATCCTACACGGAATCCTGCTCGGCGAGCACTGGCTGCCCAGTCCCCACCATTTCCCCACCAGTTTCCTGCCCAAGGAGCGAGAGCCTTGGCACCCCATGTACATTCACCAATAGGGTAGGTGTTACTTGGGTCGCTTGTATGGTTAAGAGGTTTTCTCACAGCTACTGTTGGGCGTGTCACTTGAAAATTAGAGGCCATGACCCCAGTTACTTTCCCACCAGATTGTCGATAGACATGGACATGATAGAGACCGTCACCGATATGATTGTTGGCGTTGAAATCTAACGAATAGCGCCCATTACCAAGAGAATTGGCTGTATACCAGCGGAGGTCGTCTTGGCCATTAATATCTGACCAGATGGGGAAGAGGATATGGCCGTCACCGAAACTATTTTGTAAGATAACTTGATAGGTCGATTGGCCTTTATGGACCACTTGCAGACTCGGAGTTAGTGGTTGGGGTACTGGCTGAGGCAGATTGACATTTTCAGCAACATAGCCAACCCGGCTACCGTCTTCATAGGTAATGTAGACGTGATTGATATAGTTGCCGTAAAGCTGCTGGTGATTTCGGATGTCGAATTGAACAGAGAAGCTACCGTTGCCTGTTTGTGAAGCCTCATACCATTTAAGATTACTTTGATTAGCGGTGCTCCAAATAGGCACCTGCACACTTTTAATTCTCTTAGAATAAGGACTTTCTTGGACCCTTACGATATAGGTTCCGTTTTCCTTATTAATGTTGGTAATACTGATGAGTGGCTTGCTGTCTCTGACAGGCTCTGCCGGCACTCTAGCAGTTGAAGCTTGCAGAGGTTTGTTGTTGTTTGGCTTTGCCTGAGGGGGCGTCGCCTTTGGGTCAGCTACCTTTTGAGGAGGAAGAGATTTGTTTCGATCTTCGACTTTTTGATAGGAGTTCCGAGGATTTTCAACTCTATTGGTCGCGGGAGCCGGAGCTGGAGTAGGTGCTGGGTTAGTTGGTTTTGGCTCAGCCGGTGCTTGAGGTGTGGCATTGTTAGACGAAGTGCTGTCTTGCTGTTCAGGTACAGTTTTTTCGGCTGATTGAACCGGCTTGTTTAGAAAGACCGATTTACTGCTCAAGTGATATTTGACACCATTCACATTGAGATAAGTCTCGATGAGAAATTTGCCTTGGCCCTTGTGCTGAGACAAGTCAATCCTGGTCGTACTTTGATCAGCTGAATACCAGACAATATCGTCTTGGCCTCCCTCCTCAGACCAGACGGCATGTTGGATGGGGTAAGCTTCTTGCGCAGCGGTCGGTTGGTACTGAACAATCGCTGTTTGTCCTTCAAGCTGAACGGAAACTTCGCTGGTCATAGCCGTCAGTTGGGATGGGCTAAACTGTTCATTCGCTGCAGCTAATGGAGCAGATAGTGAGGTCAACAAGGTTGCTGAAAGCAGTAAGAAATTTTTGTATTTTTTCATACATCTCCTTTACAATATTTTTTTTGGAAAACTCCACTTATATTATTCGGGAAATTTATTGGAAAAATCAAAGTTTCGAAATTATAGAGATTCTTCTAGCATATTTCTTTCGTTTCAAATGGCATAAAACGAACGATTGTGATATAATTTAGATGAATAATTCGTAAAAATTGCATTAATTTTTACACAAAACATTGGCTTGGTGCGTAAGCGCCTGTGATATTTGATATTGAGGTATCTTAGCTATGAAGCTTTTAGTCGTTGGTTCAGGCGGTCGTGAGCACGCGATTGCCAAGAAGTTATTGGAGTCTAAGGATGTGGAGCAGGTGTTTGTCGCTCCTGGAAATGATGGCATGACCTTGGATGGGTTGGATTTAGTAAACATTGGAATTTCCGAACATTCCAAACTAATTGAATTTGCCAAGGAGAATGATGTTGCTTGGTCCTTTATCGGTCCGGATGATGCCCTGGCAGCTGGAATTGTAGATGATTTTAACCAAGCTGGGCTCAAGGCTTTCGGCCCATCTCGTTTAGCAGCGGAGCTGGAGTGGTCCAAAGATTTTGCCAAGGAAATTATGGTCAAATACGGTGTTCCGACAGCAGCCTATGGCACATTTTCCAATTTTGAGGAAGCCAAGGCCTATATCGAAAAGCAGGGAGCGCCTATTGTGGTCAAGGCGGATGGACTAGCTCTGGGCAAGGGCGTGGTCGTCGCAGAGACCGTGGAGCAGGCAGTCGAGGCAGCTCACGATATGCTCTTGGACAATAAGTTCGGCGACAGCGGTGCGCGCGTGGTTATCGAAGAGTTCCTGGACGGCGAGGAGTTCTCCCTCTTTGCCTTTGTCAATGACGATAAGTTTTACATCCTGCCAACGGCCCAGGATCATAAGCGGGCCTACGATGGGGACAAGGGTCCCAATACAGGTGGTATGGGAGCCTATGCGCCAGTGCCTCACCTGCCACAAAGCGTGGTGGACCAGTCAGTTGAGACGATTATCAAGCCCGTTCTTGAAGCCATGATAGCTGAGGGCCGACCTTATCTGGGCGTGCTCTACGCTGGGCTGATTTTGACAACCGATGGCCCTAAGGTTATCGAGTTCAACTCGCGCTTTGGAGACCCAGAGACCCAGATTATCCTGCCGCGCCTGACGTCTGACTTTGCGCAGAACATCACGGACATTTTGGACAAGAAAGAGCCTGCTATCACTTGGCTGGATGAGGGCGTGACCCTTGGCGTGGTTGTCGCATCAGAGGGCTACCCGCTGGACTACGAGAAAGGCCTGCCTCTGCCAGAGAAGACAGAAGGCGACATTATCACCTACTATGCTGGGGCTAAGTTTGCGGAAAATAGCAGAGCACTGCTGTCGAATGGTGGTCGAGTGTACATGCTGGTCACCACAGCAGATACCGTCTCAGCTGCGCAGGAAAAAATCTACGACCAACTAGAAAAACAAGACACAACAGGCCTTTTTTATAGGCATGATATTGGCGGTAAGGCTTTGTAAATCAAATCTATGAAACTTTTAGCCGTGAGACTTAAAAATAGACTTCAGGTGTTTGAAAAATGAAAAATAGGTTGCTATTTTTAGAAGGTTCAAGCTTGACCTCACGAGAAACTTTGACAGTTTTGTTGAAAGAAGGCTATAAAATTGATGTGTTATCTCCTAGAAGATTTTCCATTGCATATTTCAGTCGTCTAACCCATAGAGTTCCAATAGTTGATGTGAATCGTTTTCCTGTAGATTATCTGAGACAGGTTAGTCAGTTGCTTCATAAAACCAATTACAAGGCCATTTTGCCAACACATGAAGAAGGCTGGTTATTGGCAAATGGGAAACAATTTTTGCTTCAATCGCTACCAATCGCCCTTGCTGATAAAGAGCAGTTTGAAAAGTTAGCTGGAAAGATTGCTTTTGCTGAAACTGCGGATTTGTTAGGACTGCCTACACCTAAGTGGGAGCACGTGAAAGATGCAGACTCTATCCTGCTAGACTATCCTTATTGGCTGAAAGCAGATTATGGTACTGCCGGTCGCTCGGTTTATAAGATTTCAAGTAAGAAAGATTTGGCTGAAGTGACGAGCAAATTAACAGCGAGTGATGAGGAATGGATGGTTCAGCAAGACATAGTTGGAGACTATGGTCAGGTTCAAGCAGTGTTTGATCATGGAGAATTACTCGCAGTACATTCTAGCGTAAAAGTAGGTTCTGGCGCGGGTGGTTCGGCTGCGGCAAGATTAAGCATAGAATCTAAAAGAACGAGAGAGCATGTTGAAAAATTAGGACAATATATACAATGGCATGGTTGCCTAACCCTAGATTTTATACGTAGGGGAGACCAATTCTACTATATAGAGTGTAACCCTAGAATGGTAGAGCCTGCTAACGCCTATAAAGCAGGAGTTAATTTTCCAAAAATCATGATAGAACTAGCCAGTCACAGCTACGCTAAATCTGAGGTCATTCTTGGTCAAGCAGGCGTTGAGACGCATAGTCTGATGGCTTTGATTATTGGAACAGCTGAGAAGACGAAAAGTAGAAGAAAAATATTGCAGACAATAAAGTACTGGCTTTTAAGACGTGATAGTGAAGAAGTGTTGACACCTGTCTGGAAGGATTTGCCAAGCATTATACCTCTTGTGACAATTATACTTCGTTTATTAATAAAACCTAAGAGCGTTGAAAATCTGGTTAATCAGACTGTTCAACATTATAGTGTTGAATCAGCCACTGTAAAAAATATTGAGCAAAAGAATTAGTTTATTCAGAGGAGAAAATATGAAACCAATTATTTCCATCATTATGGGCTCCAAATCCGACTGGGCAACCATGCAAAAAACAGCTGAAGTCTTAGACCGTTTTGGTGTAGCCTATGAAAAGAAAGTCGTCTCTGCCCACCGCACACCGGACCTCATGTTTCAGCACGCTGAAGAAGCTCGCAGTCGCGGCATCAAGGTCATCATCGCAGGTGCAGGCGGTGCCGCCCATTTGCCAGGAATGGTAGCGGCTAAAACCACCCTGCCTGTCATCGGTGTACCGGTCAAATCACGCGCGCTCAGTGGTCTGGACTCTCTTTATTCGATTGTGCAGATGCCGGGCGGTGTACCAGTGGCAACTATGGCTATTGGGGAAGCAGGAGCAACAAATGCGGCTCTCTTTGCCCTCCGCCTTCTTTCAGTAGAGGATCAGGCTATTGCGACAGCTTTGGCAGATTTTGCAGAAGAACAAGGAAAAATCGCTGAGGAGTCTAGCAATGAGCTCATCTAAAACAATCGGAATCATCGGTGGCGGTCAGCTGGGTCAGATGATGGCCATTTCTGCTATCTACATGGGGCACAAGGTCATTGCGCTGGATCCTGCGGCGGATTGCCCAGCCTCTCGCGTGGCAGAAATTATCGTGGCGCCTTATAACGATGTGGATGCTCTGCGTCAGCTGGCTGAGCGCTGCGATGTCCTGACCTATGAGTTTGAAAATGTGGATGCTGACGGTTTGGATGCTGTTATCAAAGTAGGTCAGCTCCCACAAGGAACGGACCTGCTTCGCATTTCGCAAAATCGGATCTTTGAAAAGGACTTTCTCTCAAACAAGGCCCAAGTCACCGTGGCACCCTATAATGTCGTGACTTCTAGCCAAGACTTAGCAGATATTGACCTGTCGAAGAACTATGTCCTCAAGACTGCGACAGGTGGCTACGATGGTCATGGGCAAAAGGTTATTCGCTCAGAAGCAGACTTGGAAGAAGCTTATGTACTAGCCGATTCAACAGACTGTGTCTTGGAAGAATTTGTCAACTTTGACCTTGAAATTTCTGTCATCGTGTCTGGTAATGGCAAGGACGTGACGGTTTTCCCAGTTCAGGAAAATATCCATCGCAACAACATTCTTTCAAAAACCATTGTGCCTGCTCGTATTTCTGAAAGTCTAGCTGAGAAAGCCAAAGCCATGGCAGTACGAATCGCAGAACAGCTCAAGCTGTCTGGAACGCTCTGTGTGGAAATGTTTGCTACGGCTGACGACATCATTGTCAATGAGATTGCCCCACGGCCACACAACTCTGGGCACTACTCTATCGAAGCCTGCGACTTCTCGCAGTTTGACACCCATATCTTGGGCGTTCTCGGAGCACCATTGCCAGCTATCCACCTGCATGCACCAGCCGTCATGCTCAACGTACTCGGCCAGCATGTCGAGGCCGCTGAGAAATATGTCACAGAAAATCCAAGCGCCCACCTCCACCTGTATGGTAAAATAGAAGCGAAGCACAACCGCAAAATGGGACACGTGACTTTGTTTAGTGATATGCCAGATAGCGTGGTTGAGTTTGGGGAGTAAGACAGGACCCCAGTTATAAGGTCCGTCGTCTTACCCCTGCAAAGTTGACTAGGCTTGTCGCAGACGAAATATCGGCAAGAGAAACCAGTCAACTACTGCTAGAGGGGATTGATTTTTGAAATGACAGAAGAAGTTGATGAATTGCTAGATGATGAAATAACGACCGTAACACTGACTTATACGGACGATTTGATTGTTCCAGAGATTGTGGATAGAGAGGGGATTCATATTTTAGAGAGAGCTGGCAATCAGCTAGTCTTAGAATATTCTTGTTCCGTGAAGGAAGTTAAGGATTATCTGAGTAGTTACGGCCTACCTAGACATCCTGAGAGAATTTCATTTGAATTTTCTATACATGAAGACTCAGAAAATGATAATCTTTAAAGCTAAATGGAGACCAGTTTATGATTCAAATTATTGTCAACGCTTTTGTGGAGGAAGGAAAAGAAATCGCCGTTGTGGAAGTGCTCTTTGCCAGCAGCGATCAGGAAACAGTAAAGACCAAATATCAAGAACTGACAGCTCAGTATCCAAACAATTATCTAGCTATCTATGATTTGCCGTTGGATACAGATCTAAGTAGCTTGCCGCACTATCCGTCGGTGGCGATAAGCAAGGAGGAGTTTGATTAGCCTATGAAAACTATTGGCCTGATTGGTGGTATGAGTTGGGAAAGCACCACATCTTACTACCAAATCATCAACGAAACCATCAAAAAAGAGCTGGGTGGCTTGCATTCGGCTAAGATTCTGCTTTACAGTGTTGATTTTGCAGAGGTTGAGCATTATCAGGCGGTCGGAGATTGGGAGAAAAGCGGTCAACTTTTGGCAGATATTGCTCAACGCTTGGAGCAAGCTGGTGCAGATTTCATCGTTATTTGCACCAACACCATGCACAAGGTTGCTCCGCAGATACAAGAAAAGATTACGATTCCAATCTTGCATATTGCACAGGCAACTGCGCAGGCCTTGTTGGCTGACGGTATTCAAAAAGTCGGCCTCCTAGGGACCAAGTACACCATGACTCAAGATTTTTACAAGAAAAAATTAATAGAGTCTGGGTTAGAAGTACTGATTCCAAACCAAGCTGGTATTATAGAGGTCAATCGGATTATTTATGACGAGCTCTGTCTAGGAGATATCAAAGAAAGCTCAAAACAGACTTATCTTGCCGTTATAGATGATTTGAAAAAAGCAGGCGCTGAGGCTGTTATCTTGGGTTGTACCGAGATTGGTCTCCTCATCAAGCAATCCGACACTGACTTGCCTCTCTACGACACAACAGTGATTCATGCAGAGAAAGCAGCGGAGTGGGCGGTAAATAAGTGACAATCGTAAAATGAAACATGTGATGAGATTGGATGAAGCTGTAAATGAATCCATCATTAGACGAATTTAAATCTTAGAACTTAAAGATAAATATGCAGAACAGGAGAAAAACAAACAATGATCAACCGTTACTCTCGCCCCGAAATGGCGAACATTTGGACTGAGGAAAATAAATACAAGGCTTGGCTGGAGGTAGAGATTCTAGCTGATGAGGCCTGGGCTGAGTTGGGTGAGATTCCCAAGGAAGATGTGGCCTTGATTCGTGAGAAGGCTGGCTTTGACATCGACCGCATCTTGGAGATTGAGCAGGAGACGCGCCACGATGTGGTGGCCTTTACTCGGGCGGTTTCTGAGACGCTGGGTGAGGAGCGCAAGTGGGTGCACTATGGTCTGACCTCGACCGATGTGGTGGATACGGCCTACGGCTACCTCTACAAGCAGGCTAATGACATCATCCGTGAGGATCTGCGTCGCTTCACTGACATCATTGCGGAGCGGGCGCGGGAGCACAAGTTCACCATCATGATGGGACGGACCCACGGAGTGCATGCGGAGCCTACGACTTTCGGTCTTAAGCTCGCGACTTGGTACAGCGAAATGAAGCGCAATATTGAACGTTTCGAGATTGCGGCTGCGGGTGTGGAAGCCGGGAAAATCTCTGGTGCGGTTGGGAACTTTGCCAACATTCCGCCATTTGTGGAAAGTTATGTCTGTGAGAAATTAGGCATCCGTCCGCAGGAGATATCGACTCAAGTCTTGCCACGTGACCTCCATGCTGAATACTTCTCAGCTCTAGCCTTGATTGCGACATCTATCGAGCGTATGGCGACTGAAATTCGCGGTCTGCAAAAGTCTGAGCAGCGCGAAGTCGAAGAGTTCTTTGCCAAGGGGCAAAAGGGTTCATCGGCTATGCCGCATAAACGCAACCCTATCGGCTCTGAAAATATGACTGGTCTGGCGCGTGTCATTCGTGGTCACATGGTGACGGCCTTTGAGAATGTCTCTCTCTGGCATGAGCGCGACATTTCCCACTCATCAGCTGAGCGGATTATCGCTCCGGACACGACCATCCTCATCGACTACATGCTCAACCGCTTTGGCAATATCGTTAAGAACTTGACAGTCTTCCCAGAAAATATGAAGCGTAACATGAATTCAACCTTTGGTCTTATCTTCAGCCAGCGAGCTATGTTGACCTTGATTGAAAAAGGCATGACGCGGGAGCAGGCTTATGACTTGGTGCAGCCAAAGACTGCTCAGTCTTGGGACAATCAAGTGGACTTCAAGCCTTTGCTCGAAGCGGACCCAGAAGTCACTTCCCGTCTGACTCAGGAAGAGATTGATGAAATCTTCAATCCAACTTATTACACCAAGCGCGTAGATGAAATCTTCAAACGCGTAGGCTTAGATTAAATATAGAAATAGGCGCTTCTTACGAAGTGCCTATTTGCTTGTTCTTAAATTTGACTGGCCAGCTGCCCGATTTTCTTGAGCATTTCTTGGCGTTGTTGGTCTGTCTTGCGTTCTACTCCGTTGAGCTCTGTCAGTTTGACGGGAGAAATACCACAAAGTTTCAGGATTTGATTTTTAAGTACCTTGCCGTAGTCTTGGACGAAAGGCAGAGCAAAACCTGGTGTGTTGTGGCTGACGATAATCCAGCCGGTCTTGCCTTGCAGATGGCCTTGGAGTCCGACTTTCTTATAAGAGTAGGCAAAGTCAGCCGCAAAGACACGGTCGATAAAGCCTTTGAGAATGGCCGGCATACCGCTCCACCAGATAGGGAAAATGAAAATCAGGTGGTCTGCCCAAGTAATCAAATCCCGATATTTGGCCATTTCAGGGTCTTTGTGCAGGTCACGGCGTCTATGTTCTTGGTCAAAGCGTAAGATAGGGTCAAAATTTTCAGCATACAAGTCCAAGGTTTTCACCTCGTGCTTCGTAGAAAGGTTGCTTTGAACTTCTTTGAGAATGGCAGCATTGAAGCCAGTTGGGCTGGGGTGGGTGTAAATAATCAAGGTTTTCATGATCGTTCTCCTTTGATATAAATGTCAAGCATGTGCTCAATCGTGCTTTGGATGGCTTGAGGATTAAGGTCTTGTCCGATAGGACTGTTGGTCAGAACAGTTAGACCCGTGATAAAGCTCCAAAAGTGAAAAAGACTTTCCGCTTCGCTATTGCTAAAATTTTCCTCCTTGCGAAGCTTTAAAACAAGCTCCTTAAATTTATCAAATCCAGGCAAATCGGACTCCAAGAGAATGGTGTCCTGGGTCACCTTCATATATTTAAAAGGAAATTTGATAAAGAGAGCTTCGAAAAAATGAGGATAGGTCTTGGCAAAAATAATGAAATTAAGACCAAGCTGGGTCAGCTGATCACGCGCAGAACCTGTCGCATCAATATTTTCATTAATTTCCTGATTGAGAAAGAGCGAAAGCTGGGTCAAGACCACCTTGAGGTAGCCTTCCTTACTCTCAAAATGGCGGTATGGAGTGCCGTGAGTTACACCGCAGGCCTTGGCAACAGTCCTGAGCGAGAGCTGTTCAATTCCGTGTTTTCCGATTTCTTCAATCCCCGTTTGAATGAGCTGTTCTTTCAGCTGGGCAGTATTGCGTTTCATTCATTTTCCCCTAAAGTATACACTGTCTACTTATTTATCTTTAGTATACACTGTCTACTTTTTCTTGTCAAATAAAAATAGGCAAGACTATCACGCTATCCAAAATCTACAATGAAGCTCTTGTTGCCTATCTTTTAAAAAATGAAAAGCTACTATGATACAAGTCTATATTACTAGTAGTAAGACAAGGGAGCATAAAAAGACACCCTTTTGAGTCCTAGCTCAATGTGCTAAAGGGTGTCTTTTAATTTTTATTCTTTATCTTTAGTCTCTGGGACTTTCTTGAATTTCACTTTGAAATAGGCGGTTACATCATTTACCTCATCTCGTGATTCTAAAGTCAATGTAAGAATGTCGCCTTCAATAGTATAGTTGTACGTTTTTTCATTTTTAACATCTGCAATAGAAAGTACGACTAATTGCAAAATATTTGGTGTTTCAGGGAAGGTAATCGTGTGATTCTTAGTATCGATTTTACCATTTCTAAGTAAAGAATGGACCGTGTAATCATTGTCGTTAGAATCATAAGTAGTGTATTTCATATGGGATTGATAAGTTGCTAAATCTGTTTTTAACTTGCGGAATCTTGCCTTTATAAAACCGTCTTTAGAAATAGTTGACGCAGAGTATTTCTTTAGGTAGTAATCGTAGAAATTGCCGAGACAAGTTCGCATAGGAGCTGTGTATTCAAATTCAACATTATTGTTAGAAATATTCAATGTAGGTGCTAGATCTTTCCAGCCGTCAGAATAGCTTAGCCGCGTAGCCTTTTCTTCATCAAAGTCTTGATAGCCTAAACTACGTTCAACTGAACTTCTAAAGTCAACAGCTTTCCATTTTCCATCAAGGGTAGAGGTTTTGGCAGTGCTAGAGCTAGAGTTAGAATTATTTCCGCATCCTGTGAGTACAAAGAGAGAGCAACAAGCGATTAAGAATGCTTTCATATATTTTTTAAACATCTTTGCTTCTCCTTTCTATTTCTTCTCTTGTTTTTGAACTTGTTTGAAACGGAATTCAAAGTGAGCAGGGAGTCCTTCCTTTGTGGTGGTACCGTCTGCATAGAGATAGAGAATACCATCCTTGATCTCATAATTGTAAACGACTGGATCTAATTTATCGCCTACAGAAGCAGGGAAGGAATTAAGAATTGACAACCCTTCTTTAAATGAGATGGTTTGTTTGCTTTTATCAATATCTCCTGTTGCAGAATATCTGAAAATGCCACTGTCATTATCCATGCTTACTTTATATTGTTTGAATTCTTCAGAAAAACTTGACTCGCCTTTATAAACTTCTTTAATGAAATCAGCTTCTGTTGTTTTATCTTTATCTCTGTAAATTGAATAAAAGGCTTTTGCAAAAGGTGTGACATCGTAATCATAACTTAGGTTAACAGTATTTCCGTCAACTTTTAGTGCCATTTTAAAGTCTTTGAAAGCTTCAATGAATCTTGCAAAAGTGATGCCCTTCATACCTTTGGGAATGAACACTTTTTGAATCGATTCAAGTTCATCTACAGATTCCCATTCTCCAGACAGGGTGGCCGTTTTCTGATCAGATTGAGCGACTTTTTTGTCTGTCTTTTGGTTTTGTCCGCAGCCAGCAATCACGAAGAGTGCTAGGAGAGTGAAGAGAGTAAGAATCAATTTCTTCCATTGTCTAGACATTGTAATTCTCCTTTTTAGTTATAATTTTTTATTACTTTTTTGGACTTGACTTTACCTTATTGAACGTCATTGGATATTCCAGTTTGTCTTGTTTTATAAAACATAATCTCGCCACCACATGTGCCATTATTTGGCTTCATTATAGCGTAATTCCTATAATTAAGCTAGTTAGAATCTACATTAAAAGTAGAAATTGGTGAATTTCTGTTATCTAGATAAATTCAATATTAAAGAAACTGTAACTGTCATAAAAGTTTAAATTGATTTTTCAGTTTAGAATAGATAATATAAAATTCAGATGTTTTGTTAAAATTAAAAAAAGCCCTTAAAATCAAGATTTCTAGTCATGTAGATGCTTTAAGGATCTAAAGTAAGTCTTGCTTATTCATCATTTTACACGAACTAGCTTTCTGGAAAGCAATTTTTTTAGAAAGTTATGATTTTAAATGAGAAATGAATTATTGGAAAACTAAAATTGGAGTGATATAATAATCTAAAATAGTAAGATCATATCAATTATGTCTAAAAAACTTTTTTCTAATCTATATCCTTAGTTTTATAAAAAATAGAGAATTGCTGAAAAAATATTTTTACTATTGAAGAGCACTATTAGATTTTACTCTATACTTAATAAATTTGAGTGAATATATTATAAAATGACTGTATTTTACAAGAATATGTATGAAAAAATTATCAATAGAGGGATATTTATGATTAATAATTTTGAGATTCATATTGATTTTGATAAACTCGAAAGTAACTTACCAAAATTTGAATGTGAGTTTAATTTTGAGGGTGTAAAAGTTTATACAACTAATAAAGAAATAGTATTTAAAGGTTTTATAGGTAGCTATGAAATAATGAGTAATCAAGAGGCAATTGCAAAGTGTAGACCCAAAATAATTGCTATTTTTGATATTATTTCCTTTTTAATAGGAGATTCTATAACTATATACGATATAAATCATCAAAGTTATAGTGTTAAACCTAATGAGGATGAAGAAGAAACTAAGAGTAATAAATTTATTTTTAATGATGAAGACCTTAGTTCTCAACTTAGAATAATACTTTCAAAAATTGAAAATGATAAAAATACTACTCTGACTTTGTTAGATAAGTGGAATAAAGCTAATTATTTATTAAATGTGGATGATAGTCATGTTTTGTTTTTAGACGAGACCATTATAAATTGTTTTAATGTTTTTGAACTTTTAGCGGATACAACTAAGAAAGAATATGAACGTTATATAGATGAACAATCTAAAAAGTTACTTTTTGAATTTTATACAAATGTGGGGAACCTTGATAACAATAAAATTAATGATAAGGTAAATCAAAAAAATAGATTAATAAAAGAAATTTTAGTAGGTGAATTCCTTAATTTAAGTGATAAATTTAAGTATTATCTTCAAAAATATAGGCTTCTTGATGAGAATTTATCTTATTTTGTTGATAGAATAATAAAAATAAGAAATAGCATTGCACATGGTAGAATTGTCTCAAATTTATCTGTAATGGAATATCCTTTGACACCTTTTTATAATATAGTTAATCCTGAAGCGAATTTGGTTAATCCAATTATAGTTTTAACGGGTATACTAATTTCTAAATACATAGGCATTGATATTTGGGAAGAAGAATGGGAAAAAATAAAAGAGATATTAGAACCTAATCCTGTTAGAGTGAAGGAAGTCATAGAGGGTAAACTAGCTATAGATATTAATGAGAAAAATCAGTATAATCTAACTTGGTATTCAGTTTTCCTGTATTATTTAAGTTGTAAAGATAAACAAAGAGACAGTATTGAATTATGGTTTAAAGAAGAAATAAAAAAAAGAAAGTTTGAAACACTAGACTTTTATAACCTTTACGAGATTTCAGTGATATTGATTACTACTCAAGATTATGAGTTATTCCAGATATTAAGTAAGATTATTTTTAAAATTATTAAGGAAGGTGTATGTAGATGGAGTTCTTATCGTGATATCTTTTTACACCTTGAAGTTAGAAATATTGTAGTAGAAGAAAACAAAAAGAAGATAGATGAGATTCTAAAGAAACCATAATAAAAGTGTGATTTATAGTATAATTTTTCAATCGATTAGATGTTGACTCTAATTTTAAGTATATTAATTGAATATCTTAAAAATTTAAGGGGGAAGTTTTTTAGATATGATTTTATAATATGTTGTTTTTACTATCATGAAACCTACACTTATCAAAACAGGTCTTAAGAAAAAGGTAGTGATTCAAATGATTTATATTGCAATATATCACATTTGCCCAAAAAAGAAAAAACCTATGAAACGTTGATTTCATAGGTTTTTCTTTATCTCAATTATTTAACTTCTGTAAACACAACGTGTTTGCGAAGTTTTGGTGAGTATTTCCTCAATTGAAGACGGTCTGGAGTGTTACGTTTGTTTTTAGAAGTAAGGTACAAGCGTTCACCAGATTCTTTGTGTTCAAGTGTAATATTTACGCGCATGGTATCTCCCTTCTATTATTCAGCTGCAGCAGCTTTAGCGATCTTACGTCCTTTGTAGTATCCTTTAAGTGATACACGGTGAGAACGTGAGTAATCTCCAGTAGTTTCGTCAAAAGTTACAGATGGAGCTGTTACTTTGTAGTGAGTACGACGTTTGTTTTTCTTCGCTTTTGAGGTGCGACGTGCAGGTACTGCCATTGTTTGTTTCTCCTTTTAGTTTATGAATTCGATTCAGTTTGATGATTTACATCAACTTTAACAGTATATCAAAAGTTTTTTGTAAAGTAAAGTTACTTGACAGATTTTTTTATTTAATTTGAAAATAGCAGAGCAATTATTTTTATAAAATTCTGAAAATTTAAAAATTTTCTCCTGTTCATTTGAGGGCAAGTGTGGTATAATATAGGACACGAAGACCACTGATAGGAAGGGAATAGACATGACAGATAAGTTAGAAAATCGTCATAGAAGTAAGATTTACGATAGCATGGTTAAATCACCAAACCGTGCCATGCTTCGGGCTACAGGAATGACGGATAAAGATTTTGAAACACCTATTGTAGGGGTGATTTCGACTTGGGCGGAAAATACCCCTTGTAACATGCACTTGCACGACTTCGGTAAGCTAGCAAAAGAAGGGGTTAAATCTGCTGGTGCTTGGCCTGTGCAATTTGGCACGATTACCGTCGCGGACGGGATTGCCATGGGTACGCCAGGTATGCGCTTCTCTTTGACCTCTCGTGATATTATTGCAGACTCTATCGAAGCTGCCATGGGCGGGCACAATGTGGATGCCTTTGTTGCCATCGGTGGCTGTGATAAGAACATGCCAGGCTCTATGATTGCCATTGCCAATATGGATATTCCTGCAATCTTCGCCTACGGTGGAACGATTGCACCTGGAAATCTTGACGGGAAGGATATTGACCTAGTTTCCGTATTTGAAGGAATCGGAAAATGGAACCACGGAGATATGTCCGAGGAGGACGTGAAACGTCTCGAGTGTAATGCCTGCCCTGGCCCTGGTGGCTGCGGCGGTATGTATACAGCTAATACCATGGCGACGGCTATTGAAGTTCTGGGTATGAGCTTGCCAGGCTCCTCTTCTCACCCTGCAGAATCAGCTGACAAAAAAGAAGACATTGAAGCGGCTGGACGTGCGGTTGTCAATATGCTTAAGAAGGGGTTGAAACCGTCTGATATCTTGACGCGCGAAGCCTTTGAAGATGCGATTACAGTGACCATGGCTCTGGGTGGCTCTACTAATGCTACTCTGCACTTGCTAGCTATGGCTCATGCGGCTAATGTTGAGCTGACACTGGACGACTTTAATGTCATTCAAGAGAAGGTACCGCATTTGGCTGACTTGAAACCATCTGGTCAATACGTCTTCCAAGACCTTTATGAGGTTGGTGGGGTGCCTGCTGTGATGAAATATCTCTTGGCGAACGGCTTCTTGCACGGGGATCGCATCACTTGTACTGGTAAGACGGTAGCGGAAAATCTGGCAGACTTTGCGGATCTGACACCAGGTCAAAAAGTCATTATGCCACTTGAAAATCCAAAACGTGCAGACGGTCCATTGATCATCTTGCATGGTAATCTGGCTCCAGACGGCGCTGTTGCCAAGGTTTCTGGTGTTAAAGTACGTCGCCACGTGGGTCCAGCCAAGGTCTTTGACTCAGAAGAAGCCGCTATTGATGCAGTGTTGGCCGATGAAGTAGTCGATGGTGATGTGGTTGTAGTTCGTTACGTTGGACCAAAAGGTGGTCCTGGTATGCCGGAAATGCTGTCGCTTTCTTCTATCATCGTAGGGAAAGGTCAAGGGGACAAAGTTGCCCTTCTGACAGACGGTCGCTTCTCAGGTGGTACTTACGGTTTGGTTGTCGGACACATTGCTCCAGAAGCTCAGGATGGTGGTCCGATTGCCTACCTTCGCACGGGTGATATAGTAACCGTTGACCAAGACACCAAGGAAATTTCCATGGCTGTCTCTGATGAAGAGCTGGCAAAACGTAAGGCAGAAACGACGATTCCACCGCTTTATAGTCGCGGGGTACTTGGTAAATATGCCCATATGGTATCCTCTGCCGCTAAAGGTGCTGTTACGGACTTCTGGAAACCAGAAGAAACCGGCAAGAAATAGTCAATGTATAACAAAAGAACCCGCTAGCTTTCTAGCGGGTTCAATATTTTTATTTCAATGTTTTTCTATTTAGGACTAATCCCTAGTGCAATACGACCGAAACGGCTGATGCGGGTGATTTTCCAGGCAGGTGACCAAGTAACCTCGACAGAGACACTTTCAATCTCATCAATCTTCTTCAGAGAGTCCATGATGGCGATGGGGAGGCTCTCAGCACAGTCGCAGGCTGTATCAGTAAAGGTCATGACAATCTTGCAGTGGCCATTTTCGTCTAGGTTGATCTCATAAATCAGGCCTAGGTTATATACATCTAGCTCTACATCTGGATCGTAAATACGCTCGAGTTTTTCTACTAATTTATCCTGAATTGTAGCTGCTCGGTCGTTGATTTTGATATCGTCTCTCATAGGTATCTCCTTCTATACTAGCTGGAATTGTTTTTATTTTCTCACAATTCTGACATTTTTTCAAGATATTTTCCATAATGAAAACGGATTTACTTCTTACTGTTGGAAAATGCCATTTGTACTCCTAAAAATGCTGGACTTGTGGTAAAATATAGGTACTAAAGAAGACAGAGGTGAGAAGATGAAATTACAAAAACCAAAGGGAACTCAAGATATTCTCCCACAAGAGTCTGCCAAGTGGCAATATGTCGAAGAATTTGCTCGTGAGACATTTAGGAAATACAATTACGCTGAAATTCGTACTCCTATTTTTGAGCATTATGAAGTTATCAGCCGTTCTGTTGGAGATACGACAGACATTGTGACCAAGGAAATGTATGACTTCTATGATAAGGGCGACCGCCACATCACGCTTCGTCCGGAAGGGACAGCTCCTGTCGTTCGTTCTTATGTGGAAAACAAGCTCTTCGCACCGGAAGTTCAAAAGCCTGTCAAGCTCTACTATATGGGCTCTATGTTCCGCTATGAACGTCCACAAGCTGGTCGTCTGCGGGAGTTTCACCAGATTGGAGCAGAGTGCTTTGGATCTAGCAATCCAGCAACAGACGTAGAAATGATTGCTATGGCAGCTCAATTCTTCAAGGAAATTGGCATCACCAATGTCAGCTTGGAGCTAAATACACTGGGGAATCCTGAGAGCAGAGCGGCTTATCGTCAGGCTTTGATTGATTATCTGACTCCACTGAAGGCTAAACTTTCAGCTGATAGTCAACGTCGCTTGGAAGAAAATCCCCTGCGCGTGCTGGATTCTAAAGAGCCTGAGGATAAGGTAGCAGTAGAGGGTGCTCCGTCTATTCTGGACTATCTAGATGAGGAAAGCAGTGCTTACTTTGCGGCTGTTCGCTCTATGCTAGAGACCTTGCAGATTCCTTATGTCATCAATACCAACATGGTTCGTGGTTTGGATTATTACAACCACACGATTTTCGAGTTTACAACTGAGGTGGCCGGTAGTCAGTTGACCATCTGTGCGGGTGGCCGTTATGATGGGTTGGTTGCCTACTTTGGTGGTCCTGAGACACCAGGTGTCGGCTTTGGTATGGGCTTGGAACGCTTGCTTCTCGTCTTGGACAAGCAAGGTGTGGAGCTTCCGATTGAGACGGGTCTGGACGCTTATATTGCTGTTTTAGGGGCTGGTGCCAATGGCAAAGCTTTGGAATTAGTCCAGTCTCTCCGAGCGCAAGGTTTTGCGGCTGAACGGGACTATTTGGACCGCAAGATTAAGGCCCAATTTAAATCAGCGGATATCTTCCAAGCGAAGACCATTATTACCCTTGGCGAGAGCGAGCTGGAAAGTAGCGAGCTGACTGTCAAAAATAATGTGACGCGTCAAGAAGTGACAGTGACACTCGAAGCTATTAAGACAGATTTTCAGGCTGTTTTGGCCCAAATTGGACTCTAAGCAAGTGAAAGCAACAGGTGCTGGAATTCTATTCCAGCCCTCTGTTTTACTTGAACAATCACAAACGATCATCTACAAAGGAATATTGAATGAAAAAAATAGTCATGCTCTCCCTTATTCAGGCAGTCGCTTTATTTATCATAACGGGTCTTCTGTGTTTATTTATTAGGGGAGATTTCTTTTTCCGCTATCTAGCTCCTATATTTGGCTTGGCGGCAGGTATTTTTCGATTTTTAACAGCTATGGTCAGCAAGGCCTTGGCACCTGCTTTATTTGAAAAGGGCAAGAAGGAAGACTAGGCTTGAATTGACATTTTGTAAGGCCTGCTATTTAGCAAAAATGATTTTTCTAAAAAAATCCTGAGGGACAAGCTTATCCCTCTATCTTTATGGTAAAATAGAACAAGAATTAAAAGTTTGGAGAAAAATAATGAAACGTTCGATGTATGCTGGACGTGTTCGCAAGGAGCACGTAGGTCAAGAAATCACTTTGAAAGGCTGGGTTGCTCGTAGACGAGACTTGGGTGGCTTGATTTTCATTGATTTGCGAGACCGTGAAGGCATCATGCAGCTGGTTATCAATCCTGAGACTGTTTCAAAGGATGTGATGGAGACAGCAGAAAGTCTGCGCAGTGAGTTTGTCATCGAGGTGACAGGTCAGGTTGTTGCGCGTGAGCAGGCTAATGATAAATTGGCAACAGGCGCTGTAGAATTACACGTGCAAAGTCTGGAGGTTCTAAACACCGCTAAAACAACTCCTTTTGAAATTAAAGATGGCATTGAAGCCAATGACGATACACGTTTGCGTTACCGCTACCTCGACCTTCGTCGTCCAGTGATGTTGGAAAATCTCAAACTTCGTGCTAAGGTGACCCACTCTATTCGCAACTACTTGGATGAGTTGGAGTTTATCGATGTAGAGACGCCTTTCCTTTCCAAGTCAACACCTGAAGGGGCACGCGATTATTTGGTGCCATCTCGTGTCAATAAAGGTCATTTCTACGCTCTTCCTCAAAGTCCTCAAATCACTAAGCAATTGTTGATGAATGCTGGATTTGACCGTTACTACCAAATCGTTAAATGTTTCCGTGACGAGGACTTACGTGGAGACCGCCAGCCTGAGTTTACTCAGGTCGACTTAGAGACATCATTTCTTACGGAGCAAGAAATCCAAGACATCACAGAGGGCTTGATTGCACGCGTCATGAAGGAAACAAAAGGAATCGAAGTGACGCTTCCATTCCCTCGTATGAAGTACGATGATGCTATGGCTCTTTATGGTTCCGACAAGCCAGATACCCGTTTTGACATGTTGCTTCAGGATCTGACAGAAGTCGTCAAAGGTGTAGATTTCAAAGTCTTTTCAGAAGCTCCAGCAGTAAAAGCAATCGTCGTCAAAGGGGCTGCAGATAACTACTCACGTAAAGACATTGACAAGATGACCGAAGTAGCCAAGCAGTATGGAGCTAAGGGCCTTGCTTGGGTCAAGGTTGTGGATGGAGAATTAAACGGACCCGTTGCTAAGTTCTTGACTGGCATCCAAGAAGACTTGTCGACAGCTCTTGGCCTTGAAGACAAGGACTTGGTTCTCTTTGTAGCGGATACGCTTGAAGTGGCGAATGCAACACTTGGTGCCCTTCGTGGCCGTATCGCCAAAGAGCTTGACTTGATTGATAACGATAAATTCAATTTCCTTTGGGTTGTTGATTGGCCAATGTTTGAATGGTCTGAAGAAGAAGGCCGCTACATGAGCGCCCACCATCCATTCACTCTTCCACAGGCAGAGACCGCTCACGAATTAGAAGGTGATTTGGCCAAGGTTCGTGCCATTGCTTATGATATCGTCTTAAACGGCTATGAGCTTGGTGGTGGTAGTCTTCGTATCAACCAAAAAGACCTTCAAGAACGCATGTTCAAGGCTCTTGGATTCTCAGCTGAGGAAGCAAATGACCAGTTTGGATTCCTTCTCGAAGCTATGGACTATGGTTTCCCACCACATGGTGGTTTGGCTATCGGGCTTGACCGTTTTGTGATGCTCTTAGCAGGCGAAGAAAATATCCGTGAAGTGATTGCCTTTCCTAAGAATAACAAGGCGACTGACCCAATGACACAGGCTCCGAGCCCTGTGGCTGCAAAACAGTTAGATGAACTGAATTTACAAGTGGAAGTAAATGAAAAAGACTAAGTTTTATAAGATCCTACGCTATAGGATTCGCCGATTAGCCTATAATTTTCGGCTCTTGAAAGTGCTACAGAGCATTTCTAAGGAGAAATATGATGAGAAAATCTCGGCTTCGATTGTCTATGGTTTTCTCTCAGCTGTTGCTGTGAATTTCTTTTTTCAGCCTGGGCATGTTTATTCTAGTGGGGCAACAGGTCTAGCTCAGATTTTTTCTGCCTTGAGTGAGAGATTTATTGGGATGACAATTCCAGTTTCTCTTACCTTCTATTTAATCAACATTCCCCTGATGATTGTGGCCTGGTATCAAATTGGACATAAGTTTACAGTTTTCACCTTTATAACTGTTAGTATGAGTTCCTTTTTTATCCAGATTGTTCCAGAGGTAGTTTTAACACAGGACCCTATTATCAATGCTCTTTTTGGGGGCGTCGTGATGGGAACCGGTGTTGGCTTTGCTTTGAAAAATAATATTTCTAGTGGCGGAACGGATATTGTCAGTTTGACTGTTCGTAAGCGGACAGGCCGTAATGTCGGCAGCATTTCCTTTGTGGTGAATGGGGTGATTATGCTGATTGCGGGGCTGACTTTTGGCTGGACTTATGCACTTTACTCGATGATTACCATCTTCGTATCCAGTCGGGTAACGGATGCTGTATTTACTAAGCAAAAGAAAATGCAGGCCATGATTATTACAAGCTGTCCAGATAAGGTTATCGAAAAAATCCACAAACGATTGCATCGGGGAGCTACCATGATTAATGGTGCAGAAGGAACCTATAATCATCAGGAAAAGGCAATTCTGATCACAGTAATTACTCGGGCTGAGTACAGTGAGTTTAAATACATTATGCGTAAAACCGACCCGCAAGCCTTTGTCTCTGTTTCAGAGAACGTCCATATCTTAGGACGTTTTGTGGAGGAATAAGCAAGTAATTGTTGCTTGGATATAACATAACAAATGCACCTTTTTAGGAGGTGCATTTGTTTTACAAATAAAAATAAGACGAATGAAGCAGTAGATTATTCTATGGTCGCTCTTTGATGATATTGTTAGAAAATGCTGTGTTAAAAAGGCTAAATCAAGCTGGATCAGTTAGAATACGACTAGTTGAACAAATTAAAAATGCGCTCTTTAGAGCGCATTTTTAGCTTCTTACATTTTTTCTGGAGCATCAACACCAAGTAGGCGGAGAGATTCTTTTAGGACTACGGCTGTAGAGTAGCTGAGGGCTAAACGGCTATCGCGTTCTGGGCTTTCGTCCAAGATCCGTGTGTGTGCGTAGTATTTATTGAAGGCTTGAGCCAAGCTGATGGCATACTTAGCAATCAATGATGGCTCATAGTTATCAGCAGCACGTTTTACAACACGACCGAAGTCTTGGAGGAGCTTGATGATTTCCCAGCTTTCAGCATCGTTTAGACGGTAGTCAGCATTTGCATCAGGTGTGAAATCTGCCTTACGAAGGATAGATTGAATACGAGCATAAGCGTATTGGATATAAGGTCCGGTTTCTCCTTCAAAGGATACCATGGCTTCCAAGTCAAAGTCATACCCATTGCGACGGTCTGTTTTCAAATCGTAGAATTTAACCGCACCGACACCAACTGCATGAGCAACAGCTTCTTTGTTTTCAAGTTCTGGATTTTTGTCTTCAATTTGAGATTTTGCACGGCTGATCGCTTCTTGCAAGGTTGGCTCAAGAAGAATGATATTTCCTTTACGTGTAGACAGTTTTTGGCGGTTCTTAGTAACGAGACCGAAATCTACGTGAGTCATATCATCGCTCCAGTCAAATCCCATCTTCTTAAGTACAGCTTTGAGCTGGCGGAAGTGGTTAGACTGTTCTTGACCTACGACATAGATACTTTTGACAAAGTTATAGGTACGAGCTCGGTACATAGCGGTTGCAATATCACGAGTGATGTAAAGCGTAGCTCCGTCAGATTTTTTGATCATAGCTGGAGGAAGGTTGACATCATCAAGATTGACAATGCTAGCACCTTTTGATTCTTCCAAAAGGCCTTTTTCTTCAAGGATTTTAATCCCTTCATCCATCTTGTCGTTGTAGAAGGCTTCCCCGTTTAAGCTGTCAAACTCAACCCCGAGAAGTTCATAGATACGGTTGAATTCCACCAAGCTTTCGTCACGGAACCATTGCCAAAGTTCAGTTGCTTCTGGATCACCATCTTCTAGCTTTTTAAACCAAAGGCGTCCTTCGTCATCCAAGGCGGGGTCGTTTTCGATTTCGGCATTGATACGAACATAGAGTTGTAGCAGTTCGTCGATAGGATTTGCTTCGACAGCTTCCTTGCTTCCCCATTTTTTATAAGCGACCATGAGGAGACCGAATTGTTTACCCCAGTCACCCAAGTGGTTGATTTTGATGGTATTGTAGCCCATTTTGCGGAAGATGTTAGAGAGAGCATCTCCGATAACGGTAGAGCGCAAGTGACCAACTGAGAAAGGCTTGGCAATGTTTGGACTTGAAAGGTCAATAGTAACATTTTCGCCCTTGCCTTCATTTTGTTGCCCGTAGTCAGCCCCTTCTTTGACTACTTCTTTAATAACTTGACCAGAAATCTCAGCTTTGTTTAAGAAAAAGTTGACATATGGTCCAGTTGCAACAACCTTGTCAAAGTGAGTTGTGTCAATCTTTTCGACAATATCAGCTGCAATAGCTTGAGGAGCCTTGCGTTCTACTTTGGCCAATGAGAAAGCAGGAAAGGCGATATCTCCTAAATCAGAACTTTTTGGCTGTTCGAGTAAATTTAAAATAGCGTCTTGGTCCAGGCTGTCAATCACCTTGGCCAATTCGCTGGCAATGATCTGTTTATTATCCATAGGTGCTCCTTTGAGTCTTTTAATATTACTATTTTATCACATTTTTAAAGGAATCTTCAAATTTTTTGGGTATCATAACAATTTTTTGGTATAATTTAGAGTATAAATATACAACTACCGAGGGGAAAATGAAAAAGAAGAAACGCCATGACTTAATCAAGAAAATGATTAAAGAGGAGAAGTTAGGGACACAAAAGGATATCCAGACTCGTCTGGAAGAAGAGGGTATTTATGTAACTCAGACGACTTTATCCCGCGATTTGCGAGAAATTGGTCTAATTAAAGTCAAGAAAAACGGCCAGCTCTATTATGTTTTAGCGCAAGAAACGGCTCGAATTGATTTGACTGAGGTTTTGTCTTACCATCTTAGAGGGGTAGCCCGTGCGGAATTTACCTTGGTTTTGCATACACGCTTGGGAGAAGCTGCAGTGCTGGCTAACATCATTGATGAAAATAGGGATGAGAGGATTTTAGGTTCCTTAGCAGGTGCCGATACCCTCCTATTAATTTGCCGTAACCAGGATACTGCCAAAGAAATCGAAGAGCAGATTTTGGCAAAGATGTAAATTGAAGAATGAAATAGGGCTGAGACAAAAGTTTCAACCTTTTTCTATTTATGGTAAAATCAGGTAAGATGATTCCTGGGTAAGCATTAGTGTTCATGATATAGCAAAAAGTGCTCAGGATTTAAGTGACTAGAGAGTTGGGGGATACAAGCCTAACTTGTCAACGAGAGAGGAAACTATGGCAACAGAAAAAATATCGCCAGGTATGCAGCAGTACTTGGATATTAAAAAAGACTATCAGGACGCCTTCCTGCTGTTTCGTATGGGTGATTTTTATGAGTTGTTTTACGAGGATGCTGTTAATGCGGCACAGATTCTTGAGATTGCCCTGACCAGTCGTAATAAAAATTCAGAAAATCCGATTCCAATGGCGGGTGTACCTTATCACTCTGCCCAGCAATATATTGATGTTTTGATTGAGTCTGGTTATAAGGTTGCCATTGCAGAGCAGATGGAAGATCCTAAACAGGCCGTAGGTGTAGTCAAACGCGAGGTGGTCCAGGTCATTACGCCGGGGACAGTAGTAGATTCTAGTAAGCCAGTCGGAGAAAATAACTTTTTGGTTGCTTTAGATAGGCAGGAGCAAGCTTATGGCTTGGCCTATATGGATCTGGCTACGGGAGAATTTCAGGTAACCAGCCTATCAGATTTTGACCAAGCTTGTGGAGAAATTCGAAATCTCCGAGCTCGGGAAGTGGTCGTGGGTTATTGCTTGTCAGAAGATGAGCAGCAGGTTTTGTCAAAACAAATGAATCTACTCCTGTCAGAAGTCGAGGAAGCAATGGAGGACGTTCAGCTCTTAGGAGATGAGTTGTCATCTTTAGAAAAGCAGACGGCAGGGAAGCTTTTGGCCTATGTTTTTCAGACGCAGATGCGGGAGCTCAGCCACCTCAAAAAGGCCCATCATTATGAGATAAAAGATTTTCTTCAGATGGACTATGCGACAAAGACCAGTCTGGACTTGACTGAAAATGCCCGGACGGGCAAGAAGCATGGTAGTCTTTTTTGGCTCATGGATGAAACAAAAACAGCCATGGGAGGACGCTTGCTTCGTTCTTGGATCCAGCATCCCTTGATTGATAAGGGACGAATCATCAAGCGTCAAGATGTTGTTCAGGTCTTTCTGGATTATTTCTTTGAGCGGAGTGATTTGGCAGATAGTCTCAAGGGCGTCTATGATATTGAACGCCTGGTAAGTCGTGTGTCATTTGGCAAGACCAATCCCAAGGACCTCCTGCAATTGTCTTCTACTCTGAGCCATGTTCCTCAGATTCGGTCAATTTTAGAAACGATTGAAAGCCCAGCTTTGGAGAGTTTGGTGGCAAGGCTAGATGCGATTCCTGAGCTGGAAAATCTAATCAGCTCTGCTATTGACCCAGACGCTCCACAAGTAATTACTGAGGGCAATATCATTCGAACTGGTTTTGACGAGACCTTGGACCAGTATCGTTTGGTCATGAGAGAGGGGACTAGCTGGATTGCGGACATTGAAGCCAAGGAGCGAGAGGCAAGTGGTATTGCTAATCTGAAAATTGATTATAACAAGAAAGATGGTTACTATTTCCATGTCACCAATTCTCAACTAGGCAATGTTCCTAGCCATTTTTTCCGCAAAGCAACCTTGAAAAATTCTGAGCGTTTTGGTACGGAAGAGCTGGCGCGCATTGAAGGCGAGATGTTGGAGGCGCGTGAGAAGTCTGCTAATCTGGAATATGAGATCTTCATGCGCATTCGTGAAGAGGTCGGAAAATATATTCAACGGCTACAAGCCTTAGCTCAAACCCTAGCTACGGTTGATGTTTTACAGAGCTTTGCGGTTGTGGCTGAAAGTCAACACTTAGTCCGTCCAAGTTTTACAAGCAGTCGTAGTTTGCAGATTAAAAAAGGCCGTCATGCGGTTGTCGAAAAAGTCATGGGAGCCCAAAGCTACATCCCAAATAGTATCGAACTGGATCAAGAAACAGATATTCAGCTGATTACTGGACCAAATATGAGCGGGAAGTCAACCTACATGCGACAGCTGGCAATGATTGTCATCATGGCTCAAATGGGATCGTATGTACCGGCAGAAGTAGCCAGTCTTCCGATTTTCGATGCTATCTTTACACGAATAGGTGCGGCGGATGATTTAGTTTCTGGGCAGTCGACCTTTATGGTAGAAATGATGGAGGCTAATCGGGCCATTCGACAAGCAAGTGAACGCTCTTTGATCCTTTTTGATGAACTGGGACGGGGGACTGCGACTTATGATGGGATGGCTCTGGCGCAAGCAATTATTGAGTATATTCATGACCGTACCAAGGCCAAGACTCTTTTTGCAACCCATTATCATGAGTTGACAGACCTGTCAAGTAGCTTGACACGATTGGAAAACGTCCATGTGGCAACTCTAGAAAAAGATGGCCAAGTGACATTTTTGCATAAGATTGAAGCAGGACCTGCTGACAAGTCTTACGGGATTCATGTGGCCAAGATTGCTGGATTGCCAAAAGATTTACTGACAAGGGCAGATGCGATTTTGACAGATTTGGAAAATCAAGAGAAAAGAGAGGCTTCTCTTCCAGCGTCTAGAACGGACTCCCAAAAAGTGTCTGAGCAGATGTCGCTTTTTGTAGAAGAAACGGAAAATCCAGTCCTGACTGAACTCCGAGACTTGGACATCTACAATATGACTCCCCTAGAAGTTATGGCAGCAGTGGCTGAGTTGAAGAAGAAGTTGTAAAAACAAAGAACAGACTTGTTAATGCCTCAAGTCTGCTCTTTTTATTTCTCACGATTTGCTAGACAAACCGCTATTGATTTTTTGAATGTTGCGGTAAGTGTGGTAGTAGATGGCGCCTGAAATGATTAGATAGATAAGGGTGAATTCCCCGACAGCAGTCAGTGTCAGGCTAATTATTTTTTCTCTTGGGAAAAATCCGGCTAGATTTGCCAAAAGTGCAAAGGTCAGAATCATCACGCCATAGTGGCTGACGACGGAGCGCAGGATGCTCCAGTCTCTTTGGAAGAAGCTTCCGCTCCATCTGAAAATAGCTCCCATGATAAACCAGATAAGCAGGCAGTAGAGCATAATGAGGGAAACATGGACATGCTGGCTCAAAAAGAAGTGGCCGATAGGAGAGCGAGGGTGCAGCGGTAGATAAGCTGGATTGTAAAAATAAGAAACAATCATGGAGAAGAAGAGACCGATGAAAATCCCTCCAATCCCTCCGAAAAAGAGTTCTTTAAGACGAGTTTTCATAATTGCAACCTTTCTTTGATAGATTTAAGATAGCGGCGGGACGAGTATGTCTGATCACCGTTTTTCAGAAATATTTGAATCAGACCATTTGGAGTCAGCTTGAGGTGGCTGATTTGTCGGCTGTTGATAATCTCCGACTGAGAAATCTGCAGGAAATAGTCCGGCAGGACCTGCAGCAACTGATAAAGAGCTTGTTGAACTCGATAGCCATCTTTTGCTGTTCGAACCTGAACCTGGCGATTTTCTGTATAGATTCGGTGGATTTCCTTAGCATCCAGCAGATAGATTTCATCTTCTTTTTTGACATGAATCTTGTCTTCTTTGCCTAGATGTTGAGCAAAGTGGACCAATTCCTGAATGCTTTCTGTCATGAGGCGAGCCTCAATGCTGACGGAGTCTTCGGTGACTTGAGAATCGATTCTTAGCTTAACTTTCATAACTTCCTCCTTTCACCTTTATTAAACCGCAACTTGGCAGCGAAAACAAGCCCCTTTGTCTATGTGGCAGCTATTTGTGTCTATCTGGTTTGTCTTGTGAGCAGAGTGGTTGAGAAAAGGCTGCCTTCTGATAGAAAGAGCCCAATGTGTTATAATAGATAGCAGAACAAATACGGAGAAAATGATGTCAAAAATTATCGAACTTCCAGAAATTCTAGCCAATCAGATTGCGGCCGGTGAGGTCATTGAGCGACCTAGCAGCGTGGTCAAGGAGCTGGTGGAAAATTCACTTGATGCGGGTGCTAGCCAAATTACCATCGAAATCGAGGAGGCCGGACTCAAGACTATCCAGGTGACGGATAATGGCGAGGGCATAGATCACGAAGATGTCCCTCTGGCCCTTCGCCGCCATGCTACCAGTAAAATCAAGAAACAGGCGGATCTCTTTCGGATTCGGACACTGGGTTTTCGCGGCGAGGCCATTCCTTCCATTGCTTCTGTCTCGCGTTTTACCATTGAGACTGCAACAGAAACTGGCCAGCACGGGACTTTGCTAGTTGCCCAAGGCGGTGAGATAGAAGAGCACGAGCCTACCAGCAGTCCAGTGGGAACGAAAATCAAGATAGAAGATCTTTTCTTCAATACTCCCGCCCGGCTCAAGTATATGAAGAGCCAGCAGGCTGAGCTATCCCATATCGTTGATGTGATTAATCGGCTTAGTCTGGCCCATCCAGAAGTGGCTTTCACCCTTATTAGTGACGGTCGCGAAATGACACGGACTACCGGCAGTGGTAATCTGCGTCAGGCTATTGCAGGAATCTATGGTTTGGCAACAGCTAAGAAAATGGTGGAAATTTCTGCTTCGGATTTGGATTTTGAAGTCAGTGGCTATGTCAGTCTGCCCGAGCTGACTCGTGCAAATCGTAATTATATTACGATCCTCATCAACGGCCGCTATATCAAGAATTTCCTTCTCAATCGTGCTATTCTGGACGGCTACGGCAGCAAGCTTATGGTAGGCCGCTTTCCGCTCGCGGTCATCAATATTCAGATTGATCCCTATTTGGCCGATGTCAATGTCCATCCTACCAAGCAAGAGGTGCGGATTTCTAAAGAGCGCGAACTCATGGCCTTGATTTCGCAAGCCATTGCGACCAGTCTCAAGGAGCAAGACCTTATCCCAGATGCTTTGGAAAATCTAGCCAAATCAACTGTTAAGCGTGCGACTAAACCCGAACAGACCAGTCTTCCTCTGAAAGAAAATCGCCTTTACTACGATAAGGAGCGGAATGACTTCTTCCTCAAACCAGAGGTGGCAGAGCAGCAGTTATCCTTTGAAGAGTCAGCAAAGCCTGTTCATCAAGCGACAGATGAAAAATCAGAACCGCAACCGACTTCGGTCAAATTCGCAGAGAGAAAGCCAGCCAGCTATGAACAACTAGACCATCCAGAGCTAGACCAGGCCAGTCTGGAGCGGGCTGTGGATAAGTTGGAACAGGAAGAGAAATCAAGCTTCCCAGAATTAGAATATTTCGGCCAGATGCATGGTACCTATCTCTTTGCTCAGGGCAAGGGCGGTCTTTACATTATTGACCAGCATGCTGCCCAAGAGCGGGTCAAGTATGAGTATTATCGGGAGAAGATTGGAGATGTGGACAATAGCCAGCAGCAGCTCTTAGTGTCCTATATCTTTGAATTTCCAGCGGACGATATGCTGCGGATCAAGCAGCGGATAGAGCTGTTAGAAGACGCTGGCATCTTTTTAGAAGAGTATGGAGCCAACCAATTTATCCTCCGTGAGCATCCCATTTGGTTCAAGGAAGAGGAGATTGAGGCAGGCATCTATGAGATGTGTGATATGCTTCTCCTGACCAAGGAAGTTTCCATCAAGAAATATCGAGCAGAGCTAGCTATTATGATGAGCTGCAAACGCTCCATCAAGGCCAATCACAGTCTGGATGACTACTCTGCGCGTGACTTGCTCTTTCAGCTGTCCCAGTGTGACAATCCCTACAACTGCCCACACGGCCGACCGGTCTTAGTCAACTTTACCAAGTCGGATATGGAAAAAATGTTCCGCCGCATTCAGGAAAATCATACTAGCCTGCGGGAGTTGGGGAAATACTAAACTGTATAGAAGATCAAACAGCCCTAGTCATAGAACTAGAGCTGTTTTGAATTTTTGAGCTGAACTTGCGTTCCAACAAGCAAATCAGCTGGATGGCGTTTGTCCTTGCGAAGTAGTCCCATCAGCAGAAAGATCAAGAAGAGAATCCCTGCTGAAGTTGACAAGAAAATTGACAAATCATCTGCTTGATAAGCACTACGGATAGCTCCCATATGCCCCAGCTGCCAAGGGAAAAACTTGATAGCAGAGCGCAAAAGGCTGTGAGCAAAGCTCCTATGCTTGTAAACCAACTGTAAACCTGCCCAGCGCTTGCCAAAACTACCTTTTCGATAGTCTAGCCAAGCAAAGATGATAGTTAGAGGCAGGACGGAGCTAGAAAAAGCCAGTAGCTGGCTCTGGGCTTCAGTGAATGCAGGAATGCCCCCTAGAACCAGATTGTAAAAGCCCATAGCTAGTAAAAAAAGAGCAATGAGGTAGCCTGAGATGAAAAGCCAGTCTCCCATCAGCTCTTTCAGACGAGTTTTGACAGGTATGGGATTATCAGTTTTTAGTTTCATCTTGAGCCCCTTCTTTCTTAGAATCATCAAGCCCGATAACCTTGTCCAAATACTTTTTCTTAATCTTTAACGCCTTGTTAATAGCTACTGCTGATGCGATCAAGAGGAAGAAGGCCAACCAGACCAGGGCAGTGAATTTTGCTGGAAAGCTAGAACCTGCGAAAAAGAGAAAAATAGCCAGGGCTGAGACAAAAATATATAGAACCTGCCAGAAGCTATAAGATTTTACTTCCTTGTAGTAGCGATTTTTTTCGTCTTCTGAGAGGACGGGTTTTATTTCTGGTTTGTCACTTTCTTCTAAAAGCAGATAATCTGTCGTCACCTGGAAAATCTTGCTCAGTTCTACAATTTTTTCCAACTCTGGCAGCGCTTGGCCAGACTCCCACTTGGAAATGCTTTGGCGAGAGACATTGATTTGTTCTGCCAGCTTTTCTTGTGACCAGCCTTTTTCTTTTCTTAGTTCAAATAATTTATCAGCGAGTTTCATCATGACAGCTCCTTTCTTTTTCTATCTCTATCCTAACAGCTTTTATTTATCTTGAGAATACAGCTTCGTGTACATTTTGTCAACCGCTAGTTGCACTTCTGTTTGCAGTTTCCAGACAGAAAATATGGTATACTAGATAGGCAAAATGATACAAAAAGAAGGAAGATTATGTACGAATATTTTAAAGGAATCATCAGTAAAATTACAGCCAAGTACATTGTATTGGAAGTCAACTCTATTGGCTATATTCTTCATGTTGCCAACCCCTATGCTTATTCAGGGCATCTTCATCAGGAAGCCAAGGTCTATGTTCACCAGGTGGTGAGAGAAGATGCAGAGCTCCTGTACGGTTTTGCGACCGAGGAGGAGAAGCAACTCTTTCTCAGCTTGATTTCAGTCTCAGGTATTGGCCCAGTGTCTGCCCTGGCTATCATTGCTGCAGATGATAATGCTGGCTTGGTACAAGCTATTGAGCAAAAAAACATCACCTACCTAACCAAGTTTCCTAAGATTGGTAAGAAAACAGCCCAGCAGATGGTGCTAGACTTGGAAGGTAAGGTGGTAATAGCTGGTGACGATCTTTCTGCCAAGGCTGCAGTGCAAGCTAGCAATGAAAACCAAGGACTGGAAGAAGCCATGGAAGCCATGCTGGCTCTGGGCTACAAGGCTGCTGAGCTCAAGAAAATAAAGAAATTCTTTGAAGGAACGACGGATACAGCTGAAAACTATATCAAGTCTGCTCTCAAGATGTTAGTGAAATAGGAGAAAGAGATGACCAAACGCTGCGGTTGGGTAAAAATGAACAACGCCTTATATGTAGCCTATCATGATGAGGAGTGGGGCAAGCCCCTCCATGATGATCAAAAGTTATTTGAATTGCTTTGCATGGAGACCTATCAGGCTGGACTTTCTTGGGAGACCATTCTCAATAAACGCCAAGCTTTTCGAGAAGCCTTTCATTTCTATGATGCCCAGAAAATTGCCCAGATGACGGATGCAGACTTGGATGCTCTTTTGTACAATCCTGATATCGTCCGAAATAAGATGAAAATCTATGCGACCAGGGCTAATGCCCAAGCTTTTTTGGCTGTTCAAAAGCAGTTTGGCTCTTTTAACGACTATATCTGGTCCTTTGTCGATTTCAAAACGATTGACAATCAAATTACGAACTACAAGGAAGCTCCGACGAAGACAGAGCTGTCAGAAACCATGTCCAAGGCGCTAAAAAAGCAAGGCTTCAAATTTGTCGGTCCAGTTTGCGTTTATGCATTCCTAGAAGCCGCTGGTCTTATCAATGACCATGAAAATGATTGTGATTGGAATTAGAACAATGAAAACAAGAAAATTTCTCCTCATTTTTATCACCCTCTATACTATTTTATTTCTAGGTAGAGGCTTGCAGTTGATTGGGATAAATTGGTTGATTTATCCGCTTTATTTCCTTTTATTTATCTTAGGAATCTTAGCTTATCGTGAAGAATTAAAGGAGCAATTTTCTTTGATTCTGCCTAAGAAGAAGGAGTTCCTTAAAACAATCTCCTTGTATATGCTCCTTATTTTTCTCCTGACAATTGCTTCGAATCTACTATCAGGATCTCTTAAACAGAGTCTAGGATTGCCCCTCCAGGGACAGAATGATGCTCGGATTCAAGCTGCGCTTTTAGAAAATCCTTATCTGTTCTTGCTTGTTGGTTGTTTTGTTGGACCAGTTGTGGAAGAACTTTTCTTTCGTCGCTTTTTCTTAGGGACTTTCTTGGCAAAATATTCAGATAGGCTCGGCCTTGCTTTGACTGTTTTTCTGTTTGCTACTCTTCATATGCATAGCTTGGCTTTGTCAGAGTGGCTGACAGCCATTTCCTATATTGGAGTAGGATTCGCTATTTCTTTAATTTATCTGAAAAGGGAAAAAAACATCTGGTATCCAATTACTCTCCATTGTTGTAACAACGTTATTGCTTCTACTATTACCTTATTGACTATAATTAAATGAAAACCTAGAAGTTCAAGACCTCTAGGTTTTTTATCATTTCCTCATTCTTCCTTCTGCATCCAAATCTTTTCCTTGATAAAGATGCGAAGCTCGTAGAAAAGCATAAAGAGGGTGGAGATGAGGAAGCCAGCCATAAAGATATGGTGGAAGTAAGCAAAGACACCAATATAAACCAAGATGGAAAAAAGGTAGAGGATGACTAAATAATGCCATTTCTTAGCCTTACTGTCTTCGATGACCTTTTTCTCCAAGCGCCCATCCTCCTTGATGAGTGTGTCCAGGCTGATATCAAACTCCCGACTGATAGCGATGAGGTTTCCAATATCAGGGATACCTTTTTCACTTTCCCAGCGGGCAATGGCAGAGCGGGAAACCTTGAGCCTTTCCGCCAAGGCCTCCTGAGTGAGTTGATTTTGTTGACGAATGTCTTTGAGAACTTGAGAAATTTTCATGATGATCTCCTTTCTTCAAATCAAAATATTCAGATGATTTCCTTTTTCATCTTCATTATAAAAATAATGAAACCATTTGCCAATGGCATTTTCCTAACAATCCAGTTATTCTCCATAACAGATAACTTTTCAAAAGTTTTCCACAACATGTTGACAAGTCTGTCAAGTAGGTTGGCAAACTATTTAACTTCTTGAAATGAAAATCAACTTTTTTGCTTGTTTTTGTGATAAAATAAAGCCAATTCCGAATAGTAAGGTAGGGGGTTCTATGAAAGCAGAAATTATTGCTGTGGGCACTGAGATTCTGACGGGTCAGATTGTCAATACCAATGCCCAATTTTTATCTGAAAAACTAGCGAGTCTGGGGCTTGATGTCTATTTTCAGACAGCTGTGGGGGACAATGAAAATCGTCTCCTCTCAATCCTAGAGATTGCAAAAGGACGCAGTAATCTGATTATTCTGACAGGAGGTTTGGGGCCAACAGAGGATGATTTGACCAAGCAGACCTTGGCTAAGTTTTTAGGTCGAGAGTTGAGTTTCGACCCTGATGCTGTGGAAAAGTTGGATCGTTTTTTTGCCAGCCGACCAGATTATGCTCGAACGCCCAACAATGAGCGTCAGGCCCAGCTAGTCGAAGGATCAACTCCGTTACCAAATGCGACTGGTTTAGCTGTTGGCGGTTTAGTAGAAGATAATGGGGTGACTTATGTAGTTCTGCCTGGTCCGCCTAGCGAGCTCAAACCTATGGTCAATAACGAGTTGGTTCCCCTCTTATCCACAGGTCAAAAACTATACTCACGAGTGTTACGCTTCTTTGGTATCGGCGAGAGTCAGCTAGTGACTATTTTGTCAGAGATGATTGATCAGCAAAGTGACCCTACCATTGCTCCTTATGCAAAGACGGGGGAGGTTACGCTACGACTGTCCACCAAGGCCTTGAGTCAGGCAGAAGCTGACGCCAAGTTTGAGGCTGTGGAAAAGGAAATTTTGTCACATAAGACTTTTGAAGACCAGTCTCTGTCAGAGATTTTCTATGGTTATGGGGATGACAATTCCTTGGCTCAGGTGGCTTTTGACTTGCTAAAGAGTCAAGGAAAGACGATTTCAGCAGCAGAGAGTCTGACAGCAGGTCTCTTCCAAGCAACCTTGGCAGATTTTGCTGGAGCTTCAGCTATTTTTTCAGGTGGCTTCGTCACCTATAGCATGGAGGAAAAGAGCCGGATGCTGGACATTCCGCTGGGAGAGCTGGAGGGACGTGGGGTTGTTTCAGCTTTTACGGCTGGGAAAATGGCAGAGCAGGCTAGAAAGCTGACCGAAAGCGACTTGGCTGTCAGTCTGACAGGTGTGGCTGGACCAGATTCACTAGAAGATCATCCAGCTGGAACTGTTTTTATTGGCTTGGCTAGTGCTGCAGGAACGGAAACTATTAAGGTTAATATTGCTGGACGCAGTCGCCGAGATGTACGAAAAATCGCTGTCCTGCACGCCTTTAACCTAGTGCGAAAGACTTTATTAAATAGTTAATTTTTGGTATAATTAAAAGATAGCCAAAAGATATTTTTAGAAAAAATAGGAGAAATTAATGGCAAAGAAACAAAAGAATCTAGATGATATTACAAAAAAATTTGGAGACGAGCGCCAAAAAGCTTTGGACAACGCCCTGAAGAACATTGAAAAGGACTTCGGTAAGGGAGCGATTATGCGTCTGGGCGAGCGAGCAGAACAAAAGGTTCAAGTCATGAGTTCAGGATCTTTGGCCTTGGATATCGCCCTTGGTGCTGGTGGTTATCCTAAGGGACGTATCATTGAAATCTACGGTCCAGAGTCTTCTGGTAAGACGACTGTTGCCCTTCATGCTGTTGCTCAAGCGCAAAAAGAGGGTGGTATTGCAGCCTTTATTGATGCAGAGCACGCTTTGGATCCATCTTACGCGGCTGCTCTAGGTGTAAATATTGATGAGCTGTTGCTATCTCAACCAGATTCTGGTGAGCAAGGTTTGGAAATTGCAGGAAAATTGATTGACTCTGGTGCAGTTGATTTAGTTGTCATTGACTCCGTTGCAGCTCTTGTACCACGTGCGGAAATCGATGGCGATATTGGAGATAGCCACGTTGGTCTGCAGGCTCGGATGATGAGTCAGGCCATGCGTAAACTGTCTGCTTCTATCAATAAAACAAAAACAATTGCCATCTTTATCAACCAACTTCGCGAAAAGGTTGGGGTTATGTTTGGAAATCCTGAAACAACACCAGGTGGTCGTGCCTTGAAATTCTATGCGTCTGTCCGTTTGGATGTCCGTGGGAATACTCAAATTAAAGGAACTGGCGATGCTAAGGATACAAATGTTGGTAAGGAAACCAAGATTAAGGTCGTGAAAAACAAGGTAGCTCCGCCATTTAAAGAAGCCTTCGTGGAAATCATGTATGGAGAAGGAATTTCTAAGACTGGTGAACTGATCAAGATTGCAACAGACTTGAATATCATCAAAAAAGCAGGTGCTTGGTATTCTTATAATGACGAGAAGATTGGTCAAGGTTCTGAAAATGCCAAGAAATATTTGGCAGATCACCCAGAAGTCTTTGACGAAATCGATCGTCAAGTCCGTGTCCGTTTTGGCTTGATTGAAGATGATCAAGAAGGGGAAGCAACTGCGACTGAAACTGCAGGAAAAATCACTGAAAACATTGAAGAAGTGACTCTTGAACTAGACGATGCTATAGAGATCGAGGAATAATTTTTCCAAAATAGGTCGCAAGACCGATGGTTTTTATGATATAATAGACTACGATAGTAGTATCGGGTAGTGAAAGGAGTCCTTACATGATTACAATTTACACAGTTTCAAGTTGTACAAGCTGTAAGAAAGCAAAGACCTGGCTTAATGCCCATCAATTAACTTATAAAGAACAAAACCTCGGTAAAGAGGGAATCACAAAAGAAGAAATTTTAGATATTTTGACCAAAACTGAAAATGGCGTTGCAAGCATTGTCTCTTCTAAAAATCGCTATGCAAAAGGTCTTGGTGTTGATATTGAAGATTTAAGTGTGAGTGAAGTGATTGATATTATCATAGAAACCCCACGTATCTTGAAAAGCCCTATCTTGGTTGACGATAAACGCCTCCAAGTTGGATATAAAGAAGATGACATTCGTGCCTTTCTTCCACGTTCTGTTCGTAACGTTGAAAATGCAGAGGCGCGTTTGAGAGCAGCTCTATAAATAGCCCATTATAAAGAAAAAGGAGTCTGAACAAGCCGATTTGCTAGTAATAGTGAATCGGCGGGTTTTCAGACCTTTTTTACTTTACGAATCTAGCGTTGACAGGAGTTATGAGTGTGGTAAAATAGGCGTAGGAGGCTAAAAAATGAAAAAGATAGTGCTATTGTTAGGCCTTGTTTTACTTACACTGACGGCCTGCGGTCAGAAAAAATCACATACTGCTTCGTCCGCTTCAACTTCTGAGGATAAGTTGGATACAACCTTGCCGATTATTTCCAATGCGGAAAAGAACACAGTGGTAAAAAAGACCTTGCTCTTTCCAAAAACTGAGAATGGCTCACAGCAAAAGCAGATAGTGACTTATAAAGACGAGCAATTTTTAAGTTTAAGTATAGAGCAGGTTAGTCCAAATGCGGATGATTTAAAGCAAGCAATAAAGGAATATGGTGTAGAAGAAGCTCAAGCAGTACTCAATAGATCCTTGGAAGCAGATGAACATTATCGACAAGTAAAGGATTTGCCAGGTTTCTCTATGTCCTTACAGATTTTAAATGAGAATGAGCTCAAGCGTGTGACTAATCTGGATTTTCAAACCTTGGATGTAGATAAGGCTGCAGAAACAGAATATTTAAAAGCTTTAAAGCTAAAAGAACTGCTGAAGATGAGCCCAGCCCAGTATGTTGAGAATCAACTTTTGAATGGCGCAAAAGAAGAATAGTAGGAGACCGTCATTTTTGCTTATTTTATGGGCTGATATTGATTTGTAACATTTGTGAAAAGATCTGAAATATGGTATAATGATAATATTCTAACGAAAGAGGGTGTAATTGTGGGATTTACAGATGAAACAGTACGTTTTAATCTCGACGATTCAAATAAAAAAGAGATTAGCGAAACGTTGACGGATGTTTATACATCGCTGAATGAAAAAGGCTACAATCCAATCAACCAAATCGTTGGGTATGTTCTCAGTGGGGATCCTGCGTACGTACCTCGTTATAACAATGCTCGCAATCAGATTCGCAAATATGAACGCGATGAGATTGTTGAAGAATTGGTTCGTTATTATTTGAAAGGGCAGGGCATCGATCTTTAATGAGAATTATGGGATTGGATGTGGGCTCTAAAACAGTGGGAGTGGCTATTAGCGACCCGCTTGGCTTTACAGCTCAGGGTTTGGAAATTATCCAGATCAATGAAGATCAGGAAGAGTTTGGTTTTGAGCGCCTTGGTGAGCTTGTTGCCGAATATAAGGTTGATAAGTTTGTCATCGGTCTTCCTAAAAATATGAATAATACTAGTGGTCCCCGTGTAGAAGCCAGTCAGGCCTACGGAGCTAAGGTGACAGAGTTGTTTGGCTTGCCGGTTGAGTATCAAGATGAGCGCTTAACAACAGTGGCAGCTGAGCGAATGCTAATTGAGCAAGCAGATGTTAGCCGGAACAAACGCAAAAAAGTGATTGATAAATTAGCGGCCCAGCTGATTTTACAGAATTATTTAGATAGAAATTATTAGAAAGATTGAGGGAGATGAATATGGCACATGATCATAACCATGACCACGAACATGAAGAGCGCGAATTGATTACTTTGGTGGATGAGCAAGGCAATGAAACCTTGTTTGAAATTCTCTTGACCATTGACGGTATGGAAGAATTTGGAAAGAATTATGTACTTCTTGTACCAGCTAATGCTGAAGAAGATGAAAATGGTGAAGTTGAAATTCAAGCATACTCATTCACAGAAAATGAAGATGGAACTGAAGGTGACCTTCAGCCTATTCCAGAAGATGCTGAAGAAGAATGGAATATGATTGAAGAAGTTTTCAACAGCTTCATGGAAGAGTAAGTGTATTTCTGCCTTTGTCAACTAAAAAAGCAAGGCAAATCTAGAGACTGCCTCAGTTTGCTCAATGAGCGAGGCTGGTATAGATGTCCTGGATAGATTTATTTCGTTCTGGTTAAAAGGAACGAATAACTAAATTTGTTAAACAGATAGTTTATTGTTAACTCGGAGTCTCAAACGTAAGCTATATGATTAATTGAAAAAAGAGAGCTGGTTGATCATTCACTCGGCTCTCTTTTTACTAGGAGTAAAGATGGAGAATATAGAAAACTGGCTGGACAGCCGAATCGGACTAAATTTTCGGACTGGACTTGGGAGAATGGTGCAGGCAATCCGTTTGCTCGGTCATCCAGAAAAAGCCTACCCAACCATTCATGTAACTGGAACAAATGGTAAGGGATCGACAGTAGCCTTTTTGCAAAACTTATTTGACCAACATCAAAAGAAAGTTGGGACTTTTACCTCGCCTCATATGGAAACTGTTCATGATCGGATTTGCTTAAATGGGCAGCCGATTTCGGAGAGTGATTTCTCTAGGTTGGGTGATCAAGTGCGTAAGATGGAGCAAAACGCACTGTTGCCCCAGGATCAACTTTCTTATTTTGAAATCCTCAGTTTAATAGCCTTTTTGTATTTTGCAGAGCAAGAGGTGGATGTAGCCTTGATTGAGGTGGGAATAGGTGGTTTGTTAGATACAACGAATGTCATCACAGGGAGTATCTCAGTCATTACATCGATTGGCCTTGATCATCAGGAGACCTTGGGAACGACACTTGAGGAGATTACAGAACAAAAAGCGGGGATTTTTAAAGTAGGTAGTCCTGCTGTTATCGGACCTCTGCCAGAAGTTTCAAGACAAGTTTGTCGAGAGCGGGCAGAGGAGTTGAAGATCGACTTATATGAGTATGGTCAAGATTTTTCTCTCAAGAACAAGGAGCTTCGGGCTCGTGATTTCACCTGGCTAGATGTAGAATTAGGCTTGTCAGGGACCTACCAAGAAGAAAATGCGGCCGTAGCTGTGGAAGCTTTTCTTTTATTTATGGAGCGCCAGTCATGGAATCTAGATCTGAGTTCGGTAAAAAAAGCTTTAGTCCAAACTAGCTGGGCAGGCCGTTTGGAAGAAGTCTGCGATGGCATTTATTTAGATGGAGCCCATAATCTTCCTGCAGTTGAGCGCTTGGTCGAGTTTATTAAGCAAGAAAAGGACAAAGAAGTTTTGATCTTGTTTGGGGCTTTAAAGCGAAAAGATTATTCGGAAATGCTTCATTATTTGCAAGAGGAACTACCTCAGGCAAGTTTATTTCTGACTAGTTTTTCATATGGTGAAACAATAGGCGAGCAAGAAGCAGGGCAACTTCCCTTTATCAGGGATTATAGAGATTTTCTAAAAGACTATTTGCAGGATGATAATCCTCATCGTTTTTTGTTTGTAACTGGGTCTCTCTATTTCATTGCGGAGGTACGTCAGTTTTTAAAAGGAGAGATAAATTGACGGTTGGAAAAGGTCTTTGTTATAATGAGGATGGAACTAGCAAAAAGTAGGCAAAACATACTTCTGTGCCAGCTCTAAAACCCCCTATGATTAAAGGAGGAAGGATTATGACTTTTTCAAAAAAAGCGACGATTTTATCCCTAACAGCTATAGTAGCTCTTGCTTTGGCAGCTTGTAGCAATGGCAATAGTCAAACTCAGCCATCTCAAACCAGTCAAGCTTCAAACTCTTCGGCATCTTCAAGTTCGACGTCAACTTCAACTTCTGCTTCAAGTTCAAGTAGTGCAACGACTTCGACCTCTTCTTCGTCAGCAACAACCGCTGCAAGTACAGAATTGGACGGAACCTATACAGCTACGCATGAAGGTGATCAATTGACCTTGACGATTTCATCTGGTAAAGGAACCTTAACTACCTTGGAGCGAGATGGTGAGAAAGAAATCGAACAAGTCGAAATTGATAGCACAAATCAGCGAATGATTATTGGAGACGATGTTCATCGCTACTATATCAATGGCAATCAGCTGACTGTTGAAGATATTGATCAAGAGCAGGATCAAGATGACACAATTATCTTCACTAAACAATAAGGCTTCACAAGACTGGGTACTCCAGTCTTGTTTTTTTATATCTATCAGAAGACCAGTCTGTTTTTGCTTGATTTATTGAGAAGGCCCCGCTATACTTAAATATAAGAAAATTGAGGAGTAGGTGTGTGAGAAAGTTTCGCTTATTGATGTCAAAATATGGTTTCAGCATCATTGTCATGCTATTGGAACTCTTCTTTATATTTTGGCTTTTCTTTTATTTAGGTGAAATCAATAAGGATTTATGGATTCTTGTAGTCACCTTATTAACAGTTGGGACGATTTTCTCGATTGTCAATCGTTCTATGACACCTGAAAGCAAAGTAACCTGGCTTTTGGTTACTTTTATTCCAGTTGTAGGGCCTCTGATTTATCTCATGTTTGGCGAACGCAGGCTATCTCGGAAAGAAATGAAGCAGTTGCGCAGCATGGATTCCATGAAGTTTCGTGAGGACAATAGTTATGAGCTGAGATTGGACCTGAAAAAGAAAAACAAATCAGCTTTTGGGATAGTTAAATCCTTGCTTAGTATGGACCATAATGCGGATGTTTACGATGGGACTGCTTCTCAGTATTTTGCCTTGGGAGAAGAGATGTATGCTGCTATTTTAGAAGACCTGAAATCAGCAGAAAAATTCATCTTTCTGGAATACTATATTATCGAAGAAGGTAAGATGTGGAATAGTATTCTGGAGATTTTGAAGGAAAAGGCTGCTCAAGGAGTAGAAATCAAGCTTCTCTATGATGACATTGGCTGTATGGCGACTTTACCAGGAGATTATACAGAAACTTTGCGTTCCTTTGGGATTAATGCACATAAGTTCAATAAGGTGATTCCGCGTATGACGGTGGCCTACAACAACCGAGATCATCGTAAAATTCTTGTGATTGATGGTCAGATTGGCTATACAGGTGGTATCAATATGGCTGACGAATACATTAATCATATTGTCCGCTTCGGCCATTGGAAAGATGGTGGGATTCGCTTAGATGGTCGGGCCGTTAAGGCGCTGACCAGGCTTTTTCTAATGAATTGGTACATCAACCGAGGTGAAATTACGGATTTTGATAAGTATCATTTAGAAAACAAAGCGGTAGAAGGCGAGGGGCTCTATATTCCATATGGGAGCGGTCCTAAGCCTATGTACCGAACACAGGTCGGGAAAAATGTTTACCAGAATATTATCAGTCAGGCAACGGACTATGTCTATATCACCAGTCCTTATTTGATTATCGACTATGACTTAACTGAAAATATAAAGAATGCTGCCATGCGGGGAGTGGATGTTCGGATTGTCACGCCTTATATTACAGATAAGAAGCTTATTCAACCGATCACAAGAGGATCTTATCGTGAGCTTTTAGAGGCTGGTGTGCGTATTTACGAATACACACCAGGCTTTGTCCACAGTAAAAATGTGATTGCAGACGATGAACTAGCAGTAGTAGGCACCATAAACTTTGATTATCGTAGCTTGGTCCATCACTATGAGAATGCTGTGCTTTTATATAAAGTACCTGCTTTATCAGACATAAAAGCCGATTTTGAAAGTATCTTTGAGGTGTCAACAGAGGTTCATGACGGTGTCTTTAAATCTACTTGGTACCAAAATCTTCTGAAAGAGATCGTTCAGCTTTTTGCGCCAATGCTTTGATCATGATAAACCTAATGAGAAGGATTTGTTTTACTCTATTGAGGGTAAAAATTTCCTTCTCATTTTTTTACGAATAAAAAAGTAAAAGGAATTTTTTATGAAATTAGAGTTTGTTCAAAGAAAGTCAGAAAGGCCGTTTTCAAAAATCTACCTAAGATTTCGGGAATTAGAAACCTTGGCAAAGTCTAAAGCGACCAAAGACAAGCAGGCCTTAAAGCTAGAAGTAGAATCTGCCAAGTAGGTCAGTCTTTCGAGAGGAGTGTAAATGGAAAACTGACAGACAGAAGACTTTTTGATATACTAGTAAAGACTATATTGAGGAGAGTTATTATGTTTGATGAATTCGACAATCAAGAGGCAGAAGTGCAACTTGAAACGAAAATAGAAGAAAAGAAAGAACAAGAAATCCAGCCAGAAGATGAGAAAGCAGGACTACAACTTCAAGAAGAAAGCTTGAAGCCTGCGAGCATTCCTTTTGGGCATTTGCTACTCTGGAGTTTCATAGCTAGCTTCTTCAGCGTGGCCAATCCCTTATTTACCTCATTGGCAACAAATCTACAGACGCAAAATCTATATGCCGGCTGGGCAATGACCCAGGGCCAAGCGGCTTACGGTCAATTTTATGGCACGAGTGGCATGTTGTATTATGTGATAGCGTGGTTGGGAAACCTCTTTATGGGAAGTCTTCTTTTTGCTGTCCTGCAATTTTTAGCACTTTTTATAGCTGGGATTTTCCTTTTTCAGTTTATCTATCAAATGACTGGAAAAAAGGTTCTGGCGCAGCAACTACTTCCACTTTTTTATTTCTTGGTCATAACTCTTGGTTTTGGTGGCCTATATGCAAGTATTTTTGTTCTTCCTTTTGTCATGTGGAGTCTAAATTTCTTAGCTCACTATGTCAATGATCAAGTAGGAGATAATGGTTTTATCTTGCTGGGAGCTATTGGAGCCTTGGCTTTCATGGTGGATCCATTCACTAGTATTGTCTTCTATGGTTTGGTTTTCCTTGTTTGGACCATTTTTCATATTGCCCGTAAACGCTTGGCCCGAGGATTTTATCAATTTTTAGCTAGTTTACTTGGTTTTTCACTGGTCTTTTATCCGCTGGGATATTACACTGTTTGGAAGGGAACTTTTGGTGTAGCAATTAGCCAAGTGACGTACAGCTTTGAAAGTTTAGGATTACAAGTATCCGATCTTCCTACTTTACTCATAATGGGCGGACTGTTCATAGGTCTTGGTTTCCTAACAGCCTTGGTTATGGGATTGGTGTCTTCAGTAGATAAAAATGCAAAACCTTTCCGATATTTGGGGGGGTTAGGAATTTTAACTCTGCTCCTAGTCAATATCTTTCTGCCAAGTCAGGGGAATTTCCAGTTGTTGCCTATGATTCCTTTTGTGATGATTCTCTTGGCGATTTGGTTTAACAAGAATTTTTCAGAGGGACGTCATACGAGAAAAAGACGGACTCCTTCTATTTGGAAAAATTATTTTGTTGGAAATTTATTTTTACCTGTGTTAGCGATGGCCTTTTTAGTCGCATCACCAGTTGTTCAACGCTATCTATTAGCTGGTGAAGAAGAAGCAGAACGTGCTGTGGTTAGCAAGTATATCCGTGAGGAGTCAGCTAAGAACGATAAAATCTATGCTTGGGACAGCACAGCTAGCCTCTACCAATCAACCGGCCGTCTGTCTGCGGCAACCATCTTAAGTCCTAAGTTATACTTAGATACCGAAGAGAATAAGATTTTATTAGGAAACCAGTTAGATGCGAATCTGCCACGCTATATTGTGGTTAACAAAAAAGTCCCTCTACTAGGGAAAGTCAAAAAAATAATATCTTCAAATTATAAGAAAATTGGCCTAGATACTAGCCAGTTCAAGCTTTACGAGCTCAAATAACATTATCAATATCTTGTGTTTTAATTAAAAAAATTAAAAATATTACACAAGATATTGATTTTTTATTTTATAGTGTTATAATGAGTCATGTACGAACGGAGGATAGGAAATGATTACTTTAAGAGAAGAAACAGTGACCTGTATTCCTAATATTTATGTAGTTAAACGCGATGGACGGCGCGTGAATTTTGACGTTGACAAGATTTATAAAGCCTTGGTCAAAGCGGCCTGTGAAGTGACGCCCATGTCTCCTTTGCTTGAAGCCAAGCTTGAAGGAATTACGGAGAAGATTGTTGCTGAAATTTCTCATCGTTTTTCTCAGGATGTGAAGATTTATGAAATCCAAAACATCGTTGAGCATGAGCTTTTGAATGCCAATGAATATGCCATTGCCAAGGCCTATATCTCGTATCGAACCCAGCGTGACTTTGACCGTTCTCAGGCAACCGATATTAATTTTACTATTGACAAATTGCTCAATAAGGACCAAACAGTGGTCAACGAAAATGCCAATAAAGACAGTGATGTTTTTAACACTCAACGGGATTTGACTGCGGGAATTGTCGGCAAGTCCATCGGTCTTAAGATGCTACCTCCTCACGTAGCCAATGCCCATCAAAAGGGCGATATTCACTACCATGATTTGGATTATAGCCCTTATACACCAATGACCAACTGCTGCTTGATTGATTTTAAGGGTATGCTGAAAAATGGCTTCAAGATTGGAAATGCCGAAGTAGAGAGTCCTAAGTCTATTCAGACTGCGACAGCTCAAATCTCGCAGATTATTGCCAATGTAGCTTCTAGTCAGTATGGAGGCTGTTCAGCTGACCGAATCGATGAAGTCTTGGCTCCTTATGCAGAACTCAATTACGAGAAGCATTTAAGAGATGCCAAGGACTGGGTGCTAGCTGATAAAAGAGCTGATTACGCTTGGGAAAAAACAAAAAAAGATATCTATGATGCTATGCAGTCCTTAGAGTATGAGATTAACACGCTTTTTACCTCTAATGGACAAACCCCCTTCACTTCTTTAGGATTTGGTTTGGGAACCAATCGCTTTGAACGCGAGATTCAAAAATCAATTCTTAACATCCGTATCAAGGGCTTGGGAAGTGAACATCGGACAGCTATCTTTCCTAAGCTGATTTTCACTCTTAAGCGTGGCCTTAATTTAGAGCCAGGAAGTCCTAACTACGATATCAAACAGCTGGCGCTGGAATGTGCGACGAAACGGATGTATCCGGATGTCCTATCTTATGATAAAATCATTGAATTGACTGGCTCTTTCAAGGTACCGATGGGTTGCCGTTCCTTCCTCCAAGGTTGGAAGGATGAGAATGGCCAAGAAGTCAATTCTGGCCGTATGAATCTGGGAGTTGTGACTGTCAACCTACCTCGGATTGCACTGGAAGCTGAAGGAGATAAGGATAAATTCTGGTCCTTATTCGCTGAGCGAATGGCTATTGCTAAGGATGCTTTGGTCTATCGGGTAGAGCGGACTAAGGAAGCAACGCCAGCAAATGCTCCAATCTTGTATCAATACGGTGCTTTTGGCAAACGCCTGGGCAAATATGATCAAGTTGACCAGCTCTTTACTCACCGCAGAGCAACAGTTTCACTTGGTTATATCGGTCTTTACGAAGTTGCAACTGCTTTTTATGGTGGAGAATGGGAAGGCAATCCAGAAGCAAAAGAATTTACAGTGGATATTGTCAAAGAGATGAAGCGTTTGGTTGGTGAATGGTCAGATGAATATGACTATCATTTCTCTGTTTATTCGACTCCATCCGAAAGTCTGACCGACCGTTTCTGCCGTTTGGATACTGAGAAGTTTGGCCTTGTTCCGGATATTACAGACAAGGAATACTATACCAACTCTTTCCACTACGATGTGCGTAAAAATCCAACACCTTTTGAAAAATTGGACTTTGAAAAAATTTATCCAGAAGTGGGGGCCTCAGGTGGCTTTATCCATTACTGTGAATACCCTGTTCTGCAACAAAATCCAAAAGCCTTGGAAGCTGTCTGGGACTATGCTTATGACCGGGTTGGTTACTTAGGAACAAATACGCCAATTGACCGCTGTTACAAGTGCGACTTTGAGGGAGACTTCACACCGACTGAGCGTGGTTTCACCTGTCCAAACTGTGGCAATAGTGATCCTAAAACTGTTGATGTAGTTAAGCGGACCTGTGGTTATCTAGGAAATCCGCAAGCTCGTCCGATGGTTAACGGTCGTCACAAGGAGATTTCTGCTCGGGTTAAGCATATGAATGGCTCGACTATTAAATTTTCAGGAAACGAAAACTGATTGAAACTAAATAAGAAGCGGGAGTGATACAGAACATCCGTGTGATGTATCGCTCTTTTTCATTAATCATTAGGAGAAAAAATGGGAAAATATCAACTAGACGATAAAGGTAAGGCTCAAGTAAGACGTTTTCATGAAAAACATTCTACAGGAGCTAGCAATAAAAAGGCGCGGGTGACTAGCCTGCGGGAGCAATTTCTGGCAAAGGCTAGCAATAAGAAGTAAAGTATGGTAGAAAAATGGATGTAGAATTAAGGAAACCAAGACTAGAGGATAAGACCACTATTTTGGAAATGTTAGCAGATTTTGAAGCGACTGGTAGCCGGCATGACGGCTTCTTTGGCGGAGCTGATTTTGCCTACGAGGATTGGCTGGAAACCATTCAGCTGGCAGAAGCCGGGCTGGGTTTGCCAGAAGGTTTTGTACCTTACATTCAGCTTGTGGCTTTTACTGCGGATGGTCAGGCTGTGGGCTTTCTTAATTTGCGTTTGCTACTCAATGACCATCTGCTCCAAGAAGGTGGGCACATTGGTTACAGTATTCGTCCGTCTGCGCGTGGCAAAGGACTGGCAAAAGAGCAACTGAGACAAGGCTTGCAAGTAGCCAAAAGTAAAAATATAAAACGGGCTCTAGTGACCTGCGATAGGGATAATGCTGCCAGCAGAGGTGTGATTCTTGCTAACGGTGGAGTATTAGAGGATATTCGAGGTGGGAAAGAGCGTTATTGGATTGATATAGATTGAGGAAAGCCTATGAAGTTACGACGACCAACTTTGGAAGATAAAGATGCGATTTTAGAGATGATTGCTGAATTTGATGCTGCGAATTCTTATATGCATGGTGGTGTGGGCTCCACTTGGAAGCGGGCCAAGGATTATGAGGATTGGTTAAAGATTGTAGAACAGCAGGAGGATGCTGAAAATCTGCCAGAAGGATGGGTACCAGCAATTCAGTTTATCTCGGTTGACGAGGAAAACCACCCACTGGGCTTCCTAGCATTGCGTCTCTTGTTAAATGAAAAACTCTTTGTTGAGGGTGGGCATATTGGCTATTCAATTCGGCCGGGGGAGCGAGGCAGGGGCTATGGGCAGGAGCAACTGCATCTGGGCCTTATAGAGGCGAAGAGAGCTGGTTTGGACTTTGCTCTGATTACCTGCGATGAAGAAAACGAAGCTAGCCGGCGAACGATTCTTGCTAATGGTGGCGTCTATGACAATACCATTCAAGGAAGCGAGCGCTACTGGATAGAGCTAGATGGAGAAGTGGCATGAACAATCCCAAACCCCAAGAATGGAAAAGCGAGGAGCTGAGTAAGGGGCGAATCATTGACTATAAGGCTTTTAACTTTGTGGATGGCGAAGGTGTCCGCAACTCCCTCTATGTCAGTGGCTGTATGTTTCACTGTGAGGGCTGCTATAATGCAGCAACCTGGTCCTTCAACGCTGGTATTCCCTATACCCAAGAGCTGGAGGAGCAAATCATGAAGGACTTGGCGGAACCCTATGTGCAGGGGCTGACCCTTCTAGGCGGCGAGCCTTTTCTCAACACAGGCATTCTCCTGCCCTTGGTCAAGCGGATTCGGAGAGAGCTTCCAGACAAGGATATCTGGTCCTGGACGGGCTATACTTGGGAGGAGATGATGCTGGAAACGGAGGATAAGCTGGAGTTGCTGAGTCTGATTGACATCCTAGTAGACGGCCGTTTTGACCTTACCAAGAAGAATCTTATGTTACAGTTTCGTGGCTCTTCCAATCAGCGCATTATAGATGTGCAGAAGTCCCTTCAGTCTGGACAAGTAGTCATCTGGGATAAGCTGAATGATGGGAAAGAAAGTTTTGAACAAGTTGATCGGGATGGCCTCATCTGATCATGGTCAACTAGATCAAAGATGCCCTATGATATAATTTTAAAAATGGTTCCTGTTATAAGGGACCATTTTTTGTAAACAAACCCTTGAGACCTCTATAAAATACTCTATATTTATGCATTTTGATTTGTTTATGACGTATTTGCTTTCTTTTTCTTAAGTTAATCAAAGATGAAGAGAAAATGGTTTGGCTCTTTACTATGATTTCTTAAAAATTTCTTAAAAATAAGGCAGAATCTAAATATTTTTGTGATATAATAAGATGGAGTAATTATGTATAGGAAGTGTTTTTAGCATGTCTCGTAGAAAAAGCAATGGAACTACCGCTAAATCAAGACGTTTTAAAATCTTAAATGTTAGTTTATTCATCATCTATGTTTTATTAATCTCTGTCTTGATAGTTTATATATTCAAGTATAATATTTTAGCTTTTCGTTATTTGAATATTATTTCAACCTTTGTGATGATACTAGTAGCAGTTCTAGCTGCTCTTTTCATTTGGTTTAATAAGGCTCGGATTTTTACAACGGTATTGTTGGTTCTGTCCTTGCTGATTGGGTCAGTAACCATGTACGCTGTCAAGGAAATGGTGGACCTGTATACTGGTTTGAATTCCACCTCTAACTATTCTGAGTACGAAATGAGCGTTGTAGTAGCAGCGGATAGCGACATTAAAGATATAAAAAAAGTAACCAATGTTTTAGCTCCAACCAATAATGATGGTGAAAACATTGCGGCTTTAACAGATGAACTGGCTAAGACCAAGAAAGTCCAATTGACAGTGGACTCAGCGAGCTCTTATCTAGCGGCTTATAAGTCCCTGCTTGCCGGAGATGCAAAAGCTATTGTTATCAATAGTGTTTTTGAGGATACTCTGCGAAGTGAGGACCCTGACTATGCCTCCAAAGTTAAAAAGTTGTATTCTTACAAATTAACGAAAAAGGTTGAGACTGCAGCTAAGAAGCATGATGTTAACGCAGATGTCTTTAATATCTATGTCAGCGGGATTGATACCTATGGTGGCATCTCATCTGTCTCTCGTTCGGATGTGAACATCATTATGACAGTTAACCGTAAGACCAAGCGCGTGCTTTTGACAACTACACCGCGTGACGCCTATGTACCTATTGCGGATGGTGGTGCGGATCAGCCTGATAAACTGACCCATGCGGGTATTTATGGTATAGATGCTTCGGTTCATACTCTAGAGAAACTTTATGGTATCGATATTCAGTATTATGTACGTTTGAATTTCACTTCCTTCCTCAAATTGATTGACCTTTTGGGTGGTGTTGATGTGTATAACGATCAAGAATTCACAAGTCTTCATGGGAATTACCACTTCAAGGTTGGAAATGTTCATCTCAATTCTGAGCAAGCACTGGGCTTTGTCAGGGAACGGTATTCATTGACGGGTGGTGATAACGACCGCGGAAAGAATCAGGAAAAAGTCATCGCTGCTGTTATTAAAAAGCTGACCTCAACAGATGCTCTGAAGAATTACAATAGTATTATTTCAGGCTTACAAGATTCTGTTCAGACAAATATGAGCTTAGAAACCATGATGAATCTTGTGAATACCCAGTTGGAAACAGGTGGGAACTATACAGTTACGTCACAAGCTTTGACTGGAAATGGAAAAACTGGTCTGCCTTCATATGCTATGCCAGAAGCTGCCCTTTATATGCTGGAAGTTGATCCGGCAAGCCTGGATCAAATGAAGTCTGCAATTCAGACCGTTATGGAAGGGAAGTAAGCCATGATTGATATTCATTCACATATCGTTTTTGATGTTGATGATGGCCCAAAAACAATAGAGGATAGCAGGGCCTTGCTGGAGGAAAGCTACCGCCAAGGGGTGCGAACGATCATTTCAACTTCTCATCGTCGGAAAGGGATGTTTGAGACTCCAGAAGCAAAAATTGAAGAAAACTTCAAACAAGTCCAGGAACTGGCTAAAGAAATTGCGGATGATTTGACTGTTCTCTACGGGGCTGAAATATATTATACAAGTGATATTTTGGATAAGCTGGAGCAAGGAAAGATTCCACGCTTGGCAGATAGTCAGTATGCTTTAATTGAATTCAGTATGATCACGCCTTACAAGGAAATTCATACAGCTCTGAGCAACGTTTTACGCTTGGGCGTTACACCTGTCGTCGCTCATATTGAACGCTATCATTGCTTGGAAAATGATGAAAAGAAGGTGCGCGACTTGATTAATATGGGTTGTTACACCCAGATTAATAGTTCGAGTGTTTTAAAACCAAAGCTGTTTGGAGACACTTATAAATTCATGAAAAAAAGGGCCCAGTTCTTTCTGGAGAAAGATCTGGTTCATTTCGTGGCCAGTGATATGCACAATTTGGATCCACGACCGCCTTATATGCAAGAGGCCTACCAAATCATCTCCAAGAAGTATGGGGAATCTCATGCAGAGCAGTTGTTTAGAAAAAATCAGGAATTATTGCTAAGAAGTGAATACATATAGGCTTCGCTCTTAGTATAGAGGAAAAGGAACATGAATAAAGAAAATCAACTAGTCGAAATTGACGTACTGTCTTTGATCAAGACAGTATGGAAAAGAAAGTTTATCATTCTGTTGATAGCATTAGTGGCAGCTGTCTTAGCTTTGGGTTATAGTCTTTTTATTGCTAAGCCCTCTTATCAAAGTACGACACGGATTTACGTTGTCAACCGTCAGCAGACAGATAATAACACTCTTACCAACCAAGACCTACAAGCGGGATCTTACTTGGTTAAGGACTATAAGGAAATAATCTTATCACAGGATGTATTGTCTACGGTTATTTCAGAATTAAAACTACCTGGGACAACAGCTGAATTAAGCAAGTCTGTAAGTGTTTCGGTGCCTACAGATACGCGGATTGTGTCCATTACTGTCAAAAATAGCGATCCTAACCAAGCTAGCCGAATTGCCAACACTTTGCGCGAAGTGGCAGCTGAAAAAATCATTGCTGTTACTAAGGTTTCAGATGTAACAACCTTAGAAGAGGCTGAAGTTCCAAAATCACCATCTTCTCCAAATATTCGCCGGAATGTCATCCTAGGCTTCTTGGCAGGAGCCATGGTGATGATTGTTATTGTCTTGATTGTAGAGATTTTAGATGATCGAGTGAAAAAACCAGAAGACATCGAAGATGTGATGGGATCTACACTACTAGGTGTTATTCCAAACCTAAAGAAATTGTAAGAAAGGGACCTCATGGCAACGTTAGAAATTATTAAAAATAAATTGGCAGAGATGCATCAGGCGGAAGAATACTTTAATGCATTGAGTACAAATATCCAGTTGAGTGGTTCTGATATTAAGGTTGTAGCGGTTTCTTCTGTTCAGCCAAATGAAGGAAAGTCAACTATTTCCATCAACTTAAGCTTGGCCTTCGCGCGGGCAGGTTATCGAACACTCTTGATTGATGCTGATATTCGAAACTCCGTTATGACAGGGGTTTTCAAGAGCCAAAGAAAAGTAGAAGGTTTGACAGAGGTCTTGTCTGGTAATGCTGATATTAGCCGAGCTTTGGCGGACACTGATTATCCAAACCTAGATGTTTTCTTGTCAGGACAGGTATCTCCAAACCCAACAGGGCTCTTACAAGGGAAAAATTTTGAAGTCATTATGGGTGTATTGAGAGAACATTATGATTATATTGTTGTCGATACACCACCAATCGGGATGGTTATTGATGCAGCGATTATTGCTCAGCGTTGTGACGGCAGCTTCTTAGTATCAGCTTCAGGCGCAGTTAGTCGCAAAGCTGTACAAAAAGCTAAAGAGCAGTTGGAACAAACAGGAACTCCATTCCTTGGAGTTGTTCTAAATAAATTCGATGTTAAATCAGAAAAATATGGTTCCTATGGAAATTATGGTAATTACGGGAACTATGGTAATTATGGAAAAAAATAGATCATAAGGAAGGTTACTAATGGGAGAGGAGAGAAGAGAATTTGAAAATTTCAAAATTGTTATTTTTCAAAGTCTAGCCGTTTTATTTTCAGCTTATATAGTTAGTCTTTTCAAAGAAGCAGAATATACTTCTCAGACCATTGCTATTTTATATCTTCTGCATTTCATTGTTTTTTATATCAGTAATTTCTCTTTTAAATTTTACACAAGGGGTTATTTAGAAGAATTACTGCAGACTATAAAATATAACCTGGTATTTTCAATTGCAATTACCTTTACTTCTTTTATGCTGAAGGAACCTTTTTCTATCTCAAGAAGAGGAATGGTCTACTTCTTTTTGATAAATTCACTAGCTATTTATCTGATGGACTCTATCATCAAAAAATATAAACAGTCCATTTATTCAAGATTTAAAAATCGGAAAAAATTGTTTTTGATTACAGCAACAAGTCGATTGGAAAAGGCTTATGAACGTCTAACCTCATCTAAATACTCTACCCGGGAATTGGTAGGCGTGACCATTATGGATGATACGACATTTAGCCAAGCCCAGGTGGCTATCGTTGCTCCTCAAGATATGGTAGACTTTGTAACAAAAGAGGTTGTCGATGAGGTCTTCATTAATCTGCCGAGTGAAGATTATGATATCGGAGATTTAGTTTCTCGTTTTGAAAGTATGGGAATAGATGTTTCGGTCAATCTGAATGCTTTCGACTTTTTATCTCTAGGTGAAAAGCGGATTCAAGAGGTTGCTGGAATGAGTGTGGTAACATTTTCGACGAACTTTTATAAGCAAACCCATGTTATAGCTAAACGTTGCTTGGATATTGTTGGTGCCCTGTTTGGTCTTTTGATTTGTGGTTTGGTTAGTATCGTTCTAGTCCCAATCATTCGTAAGGATGGAGGCCCAGCCTTCTTTGTCCAAAAACGAGTTGGGAAAAATGGCCGTTTCTTTAAATTCTATAAGTTCCGTTCTATGAGAGTGGATGCCGAGGAAATAAAAAAAGAATTAATGGAACATAACACCATGACTGGCGGTATGTTCAAGATGGATAATGATCCTCGAGTAACACCGATTGGACGTTTTATCAGAAAGACGAGTTTGGACGAGCTCCCTCAATTTTATAATGTTTTGATTGGAGATATGAGCTTGGTCGGTACTCGTCCACCTACTGTAGACGAATATCGTAACTATACGCCTGAGCAAAAGAGACGTTTGAGCTTCAAGCCTGGGATTACAGGTCTTTGGCAGGTCAGTGGTCGTAGCGCCATTACAGATTTTGATGAGGTTGTAAAGCTGGACCTTGCTTATATGGACGGTTGGACCATTTGGCGGGACATTAAGATTTTGCTCAAAACCATAAAAGTTGTATTTAGGAAGGAAGGTGCTAAGTAGAAGCGCCTTCCTCTGATTATATATATTTGAGGAATAAATGAAGAAAGCTGTATATATTATAGGTTCAAAAGGCATCCCAGCCAAGTATGGTGGCTTTGAAACCTTCGTTGAAAAGTTGACGGCCTGTCAGCAAAGTCAGCATATCCAGTATTATGTCGCCTGTATGCGGGAAAATTCAGCAAAGTCAGGCATTACAGAGGATGTATTTGAGCACAATGGTGCTATTTGTTATAATGTGGATGTGCCAAACATTGGACCAGCTAGGGCGATTTTTTATGATATCGTTGCGCTCAATCGAGCGATTGAAATGGCTAAAGAACAAAAAGACAAGGAGCCGATTTTCTATGTATTGGCTTGTCGAATCGGCCCTTTCATAGCAGGGATTAAAAAGAAAATCAAGGCTATTGGTGGCACACTCATGGTCAACCCGGATGGCCATGAATGGCTACGTGCTAAATGGAGCCTTCCGGTTCGTAAGTACTGGAAATTTTCTGAGCAACTGATGGTCAAACATGCAGATCTTTTAATTTGTGACAGCAAAAATATTGAATCCTACATCCAAAAGGATTATGCTAAGTATCAGCCCCAAACGGCTTACATTGCTTATGGGACAGATACCAGTAAGTCCGTCTTAAGCCAGGAGGATGAGAAGGTTCGGACCTGGTTTAATGAAAAGCAAGTTTCAGAAGGCAATTACTACCTAGTGGTTGGACGATTCGTTCCAGAGAATAACTACGAAGCTATGATTCGTGGTTTTATGCAGTCTAGCTCCCAGAAAGATTTCGTCCTCATCACCAATGTAGAGCAGAACAAATTTTACGATCAGCTACGCAAGGATACTGGCTTTGATCAAGATCCACGTGTGAAATTTGTCGGAACCGTTTATGATCAAGAACTCTTGAAGTATATTCGGGAACATGCCTTTGCTTATTTCCATGGTCATGAAGTAGGAGGGACCAATCCTTCTCTTCTTGAGGCTTTGGAATCTACTAAGCTCAATCTATTGCTAGATGTTGGTTTTAACCGTGAAGTTGCTGAAGACGGAGCCATCTACTGGGCCAAAGATCAACTGGCAGAGGCTATTAATCAGGCAGAGCAATTAGACGATCAGGCTATAGAGGATTTAAATCAGAAGTCGAGCCAAAGAATTGCAGAAGCTTTCACCTGGGAGAAGATTGTAGCAGATTACGAAAAAGTGTTTAAGGGATAACTATGCAGAAAATACTATACCTCCATGCCGGTGCAGAAATGTATGGAGCTGACAAGGTTCTTTTAGAACTGATAAAAGGATTGGATAAGGACCTATTTGAGGCACATGTCATTCTTCCAAATGATGGTGTTCTGGTTTCCGCCTTGGAGGCTGTTGGAGCAAAAGTGTCAGTCCTTGACTATCCGATTTTACGTCGTAAATATTTCAATCCAAAAGGAATATTCGAATATTTCCGGTCTTATAATCGCTTTTCTAAAGAGATTGCAAGGTATGCTCAAGACAATGGTATTTCGCTACTTCACAATAATACAACTGCCGTTCTTGAAGGGATTTATGTCAAAAGAAAACTAAAACTGCCCCTTATTTGGCATGTTCATGAGATTATTGTCAAGCCTAAGGCTATTTCTGATTTTATCAATCTTTTAATGGGACGTTATGCTGATAAGATCGTTACAGTATCAAATGCTGTAGCTAATCATGTCAAGCAATCTCGCTTTGTAAAAGAAGATCAGGTTCGAGTTATTTATAATGGTGTGGATAATGCTGTTTATTATCCAATGCAGGCAGGTAGTGTACGTGAAAAATTTGGCATTCAGCAAGACTCACTTGTGATTGGTATGATTGGGCGGGTCAATGCTTGGAAGGGTCAAGGAGACTTTTTAGAGGCGGTAACACCAATTTTAAAGATGAATCCTCAAGCAGTGGCCTTTCTAGCAGGTAGTGCCTTTGAAGGTGAAGAATGGCGAGTGGAAGAATTGGAAGCTAAAATCGCAGCTTCGCCAGTTGCTTCCCAAATCAAACGGATTGACTATTACAGCCAGACAACAGAGCTGTATAATATGTTTGATATCTTTGTCTTGCCAAGTACTAATCCAGATCCATTACCTACAGTCGTTTTAGAAGCCATGGCTTGTGGTAAGCCAGTAGTCGGTTACCGTCATGGTGGTGTTTGTGAGATGGTGAAAGAGGATGAAAATGGACTTCTGGCCACTCCAAATCAACCAGCGGAATTATCAAAGGTCATTCAAGAATTGGTGGAGAATCCGGAGAAAAGAAATCAATTTGGCCAAGCATCAGTAGAAAGACAAAGAGAATTGTTTTCTTTGGAGAGTTACATCAAGAACTTCTCGGAGTTGTATAAAATAGATAGAAAAGATTAGTTATGAATAAAATAGATTTTGTTGTTACTTGGGTTGATGGGAATGATCCAGTGTGGCAAGAAAAAAAATCAAGCTATGATGGCACGGTTAATACTTCTAAAAAGAGTATGAACTCTGTCAAGGCTTATCGAGAATGGGGAACTTTCAAATACTGGTTTAGAGGAATCGAAAAGTTTGCTCCTTGGGTCAATAAGGTCTATCTCGTGACCGATCAGCAAAAGCCAAGCTGGTTAGATATGAATAGCGACAAATTGGTTTTGGTAGATCATACAGAAATCATCTGCAATGACTATCTACCAGTTTTTTCTGCCAATCCAATCGAAAGCAATATCCATCGAATACCCGGACTATCTGAGCACTTTGTCTTTTTTAATGACGACATGTATTTGACAGCTCCAGTCGAACCGACAGATTTTTTCTCAGAGGATGGTTTACCTAAATATAATACGGCTCTGTCACCGATTATTCCTGAGCGATATGGGACTGGGAATTTTCAGATAAATGACATGGAGATTGTCACTAGCTATTTCAGTCGAAATGAAATTTTGAAGAATGGCCAATTCTTTGATCCAAAGCAGGGATTAAAAAGTATTGTTAAGTCACTTCTATACAGAAACAGTCAGTTTATCTGTGGTTTCTGGGAAAGCCACTTACCCTATCCCTTGCTAAAGTCAACTATGGACTTGGTATGGGAAAAGGAAAAAGCTGTCTTGGAGAGAACCTCAGCGAGTCGCTTCAGAGCTCCATCTGATACCAACGTTTGGCTCTTTAAGTATTGGCAGATTGCTAGCGGTCGATACGCGATTGGAAATCCTAAGTTGGGGGGGCTCTTTTCTTTGGATAATGCCGGACCAGATTTTTGGAAGCTACTAAATTCTGGCAAATACCAAATTATGTGTATCAATGATGGATTTAACATTCAAGATGAGGAGCAGGTGATGACGGACTTCGTCAAGGCAATGGACAAACTGCTTCCAGATAAAAGCTCATTTGAGATTTAAACTGTAAAGCTAAGTAAGAGAAAGAAAAGAAAACATGATTTCGGTAATTGTACCTGTTTACAATGTGGAGGACTACCTTCATTATGCCATGGAGAGTTTGGAAAATCAGACATACAAGGATATGGAGGTCCTCTTGATTGATGATGGATCGAGTGATGGTTCAGGACTCTTGTGTGACCAGTACGCTCAGCAGTATGATTGGGTGACTAGTTACCACAAGGTGAATGGTGGCTTATCTGATGCTCGTAACTACGGGGTCTTGAAGGCAAAGGGTGAATGGATTACCTTTCTAGATCCAGATGACTATTTAGAACCCTGTGCCCTGGAACTGCTAGCAGAGCTACAAGGTCGTACCCAAGCAGATATGGTTAGTGGTAAAGTAGAGCCAACAGCTCATTATCATCGTTATCAAAATTTTCACTTGGATCAGCTTGATCTAGATCAAGTTAAGGTATATGATAAGGCAAAGGCTCTGACAGAGATGCTCTATGGAGATCTTGTCACGGTTTCCGCTTGTGGGAAACTCTATCGGAAAGAACTTCTGGAGAAAGCTCCCTTCCCCAAGGGGCGCATCTACGAAGATCTCTATGTGATCAGTGAGCATCTCAACCAAGCCCAATCCGTGGCCTTGTACCATCTTCCGATTTACCATTATTACCATAGACCAGGTAGCATTACTGCCTCAGCTTTCACGCCAAAACAATATGAGTTTTATGAAGCGGTAGATCATTTAAAAGAGGTTGTGAATGCAACCTATCCTGAGAGTTCAGAACTCCAAGAAGCAATCGTTTCCCGCTTCTTTACTGGAAGCCTGCTTATCTTTACCATGATTCGGGATGGAAATCCAGTAGAACTCAAAAGACTTCAGGAGCAAACAAGACCTTATTTGCCACTTGTCTTGAAGAATTACAGAGTTAGCAAGAAACGTAAAATCCTCTATGTTTTGATTACCAAGTATCCGTGGCTCTATTATCAATTTAAAAAGTTAAAAAAATCCTAAGTAAGAGTTAGGGATGAAAGAAGAAAAGGAAAAAGAAAATGTTAAAGTTAGAACGTGATAAATTGCTAATTGCAGCAGTTTTAATAGTGGTTATCTCCATAGATATGATCAATACGTCTATGTTAGCTCCTGTTTTACCTAATATTCCTAATATCGTTCCTTTTTTTGCGGTCCTGTTACTTGCTACGCGATTTGCTTATATTCATCACTACTCTTTAAGCTATCTCATCTTTGCACCAATTCTTCTTTTTGCTGGGTGCATGGTTTACTATAAGACTGGGAACCTTAATGCATTGATGTATATATTGCTACTTATCTTTCTTTACAAAGCTGAGATGGAAAGTGTACTTAAAATATACTCTGTTGTAGCCTTGTTTTTTCTTGTATTGATAGTGCTCTTGGCCGTGATTGGTGTTATTCCAAACTTGCAATTTGTCCAATCACGATCTGCGGGAGTCGTTGTTCGAAATTCATTTGGCTTTATTTATCCAACTGATTTTGCTTCTCACTGTTTTTATCTGTATACAGCTATATCGTATATCTTTAGAAAGAAATTCATTGTTTTACGGACTGCCTTAGGATTTGGTCTGGCTTATTTCATTATTCGATATTGCGATGCGAGGCTTAATGCAGCTTCTATTACTGTAATGGCGCTCATTTTTCTGTACTTTTATTTCCGAAAAGATAAACAGCGGCGACTTTTTGCTTCCCTTCCTTTATCGGCTGGTATAGCGTCTTCAGTAATGATTTATCTCTCTTCTAAATTTACCTGGTCTCATCCAATGTATGTGGCTCTAAACAATTTTTTTAGTATGAGATTACACCTAGGACATGAGGCATTAAAAAAATATGCAGTGCAGTGGTTTGGGACTCGGGGCATATCATTTGTCGGTTATGGGGGGCGTACAGAATCCGTTTTGAGCTACGACTATGTAGACTCTTCCTACGTTCAGATGCTCTTTACCTATGGGATGATTCCAGTTCTCTTATTGGTCGTGTTATACATAGTTAGGTCTTGGTCACTTTATCGCAAAAAGAATTATTTGCTATTGACGGCCTTATCCTTAATAGCAGTCAACTGTATGTTTGAGGCATTCTGGGTTCGCCCGTCTTACAATATTTTTATGTTTACTCTATTTGCAACCTTGCCAGCTATTGAACTTGAATCGAAAAAATCTACAACGAGGAACTCCTTGTGAAAGTATTAAAAAATTATTTATATAATCTTTCTTATCAGCTGTTAGTAATCGTTTTACCAGTCATTACTACACCCTATATTACTCGGGTTTTTTCATCCAATGCCTTAGGTTCCTATGGGTACTACAACTCAATAGTAACTTACTTTATACTCTTAGCGACACTCGGGGTGGCCAATTATGGGACCAAGGAGATTTCAGGACATCGAAACAATGTTCAGAAAACCTTCTGGGGTATCTATAGTTTACAAGTTTTAGCAACCTGTTTGGCCATTGTTCTCTATGTTATTGTGTGCTTCCTTATTCCATCTATGAATAATCTGATTGCCTATATTTTAGGATTCAGTTTGTTGTCTAGAGGGCTAGACATTTCCTGGCTTTTTCAGGGGATGGAGGATTTTAAAAAGATTACCGTTCGAAATACAATGGTTAAACTTCTGGGTGTTGCTTCTATCTTTCTGTTTGTAAAGAAACCATCCGACTTATATCTGTATATCATTCTTCTGGTTGGCTATGATTTGCTGGGACAGCTAAGTATGTGGCTCCCTGCTCGCGAACACATTGGAAAACCTCACCTAGATTTAGTTTATGCTAAACAGCATATCAAACCAGTGGTTCTCCTGTTTTTACCGCAGATTGCCATTTCGCTCTACATCACACTAGATCGGACTATGTTAGGTGCCTTGTCTTCGACAAAGGATGTTGGGATTTATGATCAGGCCCTTAAACTCTTAAATATTCTGTTGACAATTGTGACTTCTCTTGGGAGTGTCATGTTGCCTCGAGTATCCAACCTCCTATCATCAGGCAATCAAAAGGCGGTTAACAAATTGCATGAAATATCCTTCTTGGTTTATAACTTAGTAATCTTTCCAATGACTGCAGGGATTTTGATTGTTAATAAAGATTTTGTCAATTTTTTTCTAGGGCAAGACTTCCAAGACGCTCGCTATGCGATTGCCATCATGGTCTTTAGAATGTTCTTTATTGGCTGGACCAATATCATGGGAATTCAAATATTGATTCCTCATAATAAGAATCGTGAATTTATGCTATCAACAACCATTCCAGCTATTTTTAGCGTGGGTCTGAATCTACTCTTAATCCCGCCTTTAGGTTATATTGGAGCTTCGATTGTGTCTGTTGCGACAGAAGGTTTAGTGTGGGTAATTCAACTCTACTTTACACGTTCTTATCTAAAAGAGGTTAAGATCCTTTCATCTATGCTAAAAATATTTTTAGCTGCTCTCTTGATGTACGGCGCCTTGTATTCTGTACAAGCTTTTATCAATTTCTCATCCGTTGTGAATGTCTTGATCTATGCTGTGCTTGGTTTCTTTGTGTATGGTGGCTTAGTTTTAGTCTTACGTGTCTTGGATTTTCAAGAACTAAAAAGTGTTTTAAAGAAATAAGGAGATTTTATGTACGATTATTTGATTGTCGGTGCTGGCTTGTCAGGTGCGATCTTTGCCTACGAAGCTAACAAACGTGGCAAGAAAGTGAAGGTGATTGATAAACGAGAACATATTGGTGGGAATATCTATTGCCAATCTGTTGAAGGAATCAATGTCCACAAGTATGGAGCTCACATCTTCCATACATCCAATAAAAAGGTCTGGGATTATGTCAATCAGTTTGCGGAGTTTAACAATTACATCAATTCTCCTATTGCCAACTATCAAGGACATCTTTACAATCTGCCTTTCAACATGAATACTTTCTATGCTTTGTGGGGGACAAAGGCACCCCAAGAAGTCAAGGACAAGATTGCTGAGCAGACGACACACATGCAAAATGTTGAGCCAAAAAACTTAGAGGAACAAGCCATTAAGTTGATTGGTACGGATGTTTATGAAAAGCTAATCAAGGGCTACACCGAAAAGCAATGGGGGCGTTCTGCTACTGAACTACCACCCTTTATCATCAAGCGTTTACCTGTTCGATTGACTTATGACAACAATTATTTTAATGACCGTTACCAAGGGATTCCAATTGGTGGTTACAATGTCATCATCGAAAAGTTGTTGGAAGGAATCGAAGTAGAGCTCAATACAGATTTCTTTGCTGATCGTGAGAACTTGGAGGCTTCAGCAACTAAGATTGTCTTCACAGGGATGATTGATCAGTTCTTTGACTATAAGTTTGGTGAACTTGAGTATCGTAGTCTCCGTTTTGAGCATGAGGTTCTGGACCAAGAAAATTATCAAGGAAATGCCGTAGTCAACTATACTGAGCGTGATATTCCCTATACGCGTATCATCGAACACAAACATTTTGAGTTTGGGACTCAGGACAAGACGGTTATTACTCGGGAATATCCAGCAGATTGGAAGAGAGGAGATGAACCTTACTATCCAATCAATGATGCCAAAAACAATGCTATTTATGAGCAGTATCTAGCAGAAGCTGAGAGAAATGGACGCGTTATCTTCTGTGGCCGCTTGGCAGATTACAAATACTATGATATGCATGTGACTGTTGAACGTGCGTTAGATGTGGTAGAAGAAGAACTAGGGAGTATCTAAGAACATCACAGATAAAGGGGAGAAAAGGTGAAATATTATCTGAAGGATTCATTTCTACATAATGAACACGAAAAGAATGCAGGGAGTAAGGCACGAAATGATGTGGAAGCTATTCTAATCTCAGAGGGTTATGAAGGATTGGAACTCAAGGTTGAGAATTGGTATAAGATGAATTTCTTTAAAGCTCAGCAACACAAATATCGTGCGACCAAGTCTGTGTTTGATCAGTTGGGAGCTGGAGATGAATTGGTGATTCAGTTCCCGATTATCCACCATACATTTTTCATTTCACAACTCATCAAGCAGGCACAAAAAAGAGGAGCTAAATTCTATCTCTTGATCCATGATGTTGAAACCTTACGCCATGCAGCAGGTTCGGAAGTAAAATTTCGTCATAAAGTGCGTAATTACTTCCAGGAAAAGAAAGCTTTGATGTCAGTGGATGGTATTATTGTTCATAACGATATCATGAAAAAAGTTTTGGTAGGTCAAGGAGTGCCAGCAGATAAAATGGCTAGCTTGGAGATTTTTGACTATCTGATTCCAAACTTTGAGGTACAAGCTCTTCCTCAAAAAGACCAACCTATTATCGTAGCTGGAAATTTGAACCCTGCAAAGTCAGGTTATCTTTATAACTTGCCAGACCAGCCAGCCTATAACTTGTATGGAGTGGGCTATGATGAAAGTCGTGCGTTGAAAAACACTAGCTACTTTGGTTCCTTTATGCCAGATGATCTCCCAGCTGCTCTTGAAGGTAGTTTTGGTTTGGTATGGGATGGTGATAGTTCGGAAACCTGCCAGGGTTCTTATGGAAATTACTTGCGTTTCAACAACTCACACAAGGCGTCGCTTTATTTGGCTTCAGGATTTCCTGTCGTAGTTTGGAAAGAATCGGCGTTGGCTCATTTCATATTAGAGAAAAGTTGTGGTATAGCTGTGGCTTCTCTGCATGATTTAGAAGCAGTTTTGGAAAATCTAACTGAAAAAGAGTATGCAGACTTGTCAGAAAATGCTAAGAGAATTGGAAAGGACTTGAGGGAAGGTTATTACCTAAGGTCTGCCTTAAAAAAGTTGAATGATTAATTTTTGTATTAAAGATATCCATCACAAAGATCCTATGAAGAATGGGATTGCTGAGATGTAATTTTTGTAGAAATAGAGTCATTAGAGTCCGCGATTAGTGGGCTTTTTTTGATTATAGAAACCTTAGGTGAATTGTTAGTAATTTCCCTTTTCAGCTCAAGTTTCTTGTGCTACAATGGAGGTATATTGAAATTCGTGTCAAAGAGGGAGTTACATGAAAAAGAAGGATTTTATTTATTATGCTAGTGCGGCATTGCTACTAGCTGTTTCAGTTCAACCTGCTTATGCAGATGAACAAGAGTCTACTGTACAGCCTATCCAAGTAAAAGCTGAACAAGCTCAGGATACAGTGGCAAAGACAACTTCAGATGATTCAGAAACAGCCGAGTCAAAGGGAGAGACCAGCACTGATCATCAGGAAGAGCAAGAAAAATCACAAGCTGAACAAAAGACTGAAAATAGTCAGTCAGTACCAGCTTCTCTTCCAAAACAGTCGGAAACTAAGGTTGAGAACCAGTCGGCTAGTATTGAAGAAACTGCCCAAAGAGAAGAAGCTAGCAAGGTTGATGAGGCTGCATCGAAAAAAGAAGCTGTTGGGAACACAACCTTCTATAGCACTGGACATGCTGGGCCGGCTAGTCGTTCAAGTGATGTGGCCGTTCAACCCAAAACATTTGTCGATGTCAGCAGTCATAACGGAAGCATAAGCGTCAATGACTATCGCACTCTTGCCAACAAGGGAGTTGGTGGAGTTGTCGTGAAACTAACAGAAGGCACCACCTATAGGAACCCTTACGCAGGAGAACAAGCTCGCAATGCCCAGTTAGCTGGTTTGCAAGTGTCTGCCTATGCTTTTTCACATTATACTAGTGAAGAGCAGGCAAGAGCAGAAGCTCGCCACTTTATCTCAGAAGCTAGAAATCTTAATCTTCCAAAGAATACGGTCATGGTTAATGATATGGAAGATGCTAAAATGAAGGATAACATCAATCGGAATACCCTTGCATGGGCTGATGAAATGCGTAAGAATGGCTATACAAATCTTATGTATTATACTAGTGCCAGCTGGATTGATGAAAATAATCTAAGAGGGAAAGGGCCTGTCAAAACAGCCCAGTTTGGTTTGGAAAATTTCTGGGTAGCTCAATACCCAACAGCTAAACTTTCAACTAACGATGCGAAGACTCTCCGCTATAATGGGCGGGCAGGGGCTTGGCAGTTTACCTCCCAGGCTGAATTGTTGCCAGGTAAGCATGTTTTTGACCATAGTGTAGACTACACTGGCCGTTTCACTTCTCAAGCTAAACCAGCGCCAGAAGTACCCAAAGGACCTCTGAGCGGGAAGATTACCATTGAAAATAACGATTCTCTTGCAGGTCGTTTTGACGTTGTTATTTCAAATGTCTTGGCCCCTCAAGGTGTAGCCAGTGTTTCTGTACCAGTTTGGTCGGATGATAAAGGCCAGGATGATTTGGTTTGGTATCATGCGACTCGTCAGCAAGATGGTCGCTATCGCGTAACGGTGAAAGCCAGTGACCATAAGAATGCTATAGGTAAGTATCATGTTCATCTCTACTATACTCAACTAAATGGTGAGCAGATAGGAGTAACTGCAACAACTACTGAAGTTTCTATTGGAAAGACAGCAAATAAGGGGAAACCTAGTGGAAGAGTCACGATTGAAAATAATAACCCTACCACAGGCACTTTTGATGCGGTTATTCGCGATGTCGTTTCTCCAAATGGCCTCAATGAAGTATTAGTTCCAACCTGGTCAGAAGTCAACGGTCAGGATGACCTAGTTTGGCACAAGGCAGTGAAGCAGGCAGATGGTAGCTACCGAGCTACTATCAAGTCGAGTGAGCATAAGAATAGTCAAGGCAAGTACCAAGTTCATGTCCATTATATTGATGGCTCGGGCCAACGTAGGTATGTGACTGAGACGGTGACGGAGGTTCATCAGTCTCGTCTAAGTGGTGTGCTCAGTATTGAAAATCAAAACCAAATTTCTGGTACCTTTGATGCGGTCATTCGTAATGTAATCGCTCCAAATGGCCTCAATGAAGTATTAGTTCCAACCTGGTCAGAAGTCAACGGTCAGGATGACCTAGTTTGGCACAAGGCAGTGAAGCAGGCAGATGGCAGCTACCGAGCTACTATCAAGTCGAGTGAGCACAAGGATAGTCAAGGCAAGTACCAAGTTCATGTCCATTATGTTGATGGCTCCGGCCAACGTAGGTATGTGACTGAGACGTCTACCCAATTAAAGCTGTCTCAACCAACAGGTAAGGTCAACATTCAAAACAATAACAAAGAGACTGGCACTTTTGATGTTGTTGTGACCGATGTCTTCAGTCCTAAAGGAGTTCAATCGGTTCAAGTTCCCGTTTGGTCTGACCAAGGCGGACAAGATGACTTGATCTGGTACAATGCAACTCGTCAATCAGATGGTAGCTATAAGGCTAGCATCAAGGCAGAAAATCACAAGAATTCTACTGGTACTTATCACGTTCACCTTTACTACATCCAGAATGATGGTAGTCGTATAGGAGTCCATTCGACTACAACGCAGGTAGAGTACCGTAATCTAACGCATAAGACGAAAGCTTATATTAAAGACGTAAATTCTCAGACGGGCACATTTACCGTTGCGGTGGATCAATCTGCCCAAGGGAAACGAATTAAAAATATTCGCGCAGCTGTATGGTCTCAAGCGCATCAAGAAAATTTGTCTTGGTATACACAGACTCCTGCTGGAGGTCATACCGAGATTGGGATTGCAGCGGTCAACCACGGTAACAAACAAGGTGATTACACGACTCACGTATATGTTGATTATACGGATGGTAGTGTAGAAGGATTTAACCTAGGGCAAACAAGATTGATGCCCCACCAAGTGACAGATCAAAAAAATAGAGTTATTCGTGCGGCTTCAAATCTTGTAGGTACGTCAACGGGTAGTGCAGCTCATCAGCGCATGGTTGAGGACTATAACAGTGTGAAACCTCTACCAGTCGGCTACGCTGTAAAGAATACAGATGATTGGTGCGATGTATTTGTTACAGTTGTTTTCCAACGAGAAGGTCTTAGTTATCTAGTTGGACGAGAATGTGGAGTAGAACGTCATATTCAGATTTTCAAAAAATTAGGAATTTGGAATGAAGATGGAACTACGACTCCTCAATCAGGTGATATTATTACTTTCAATTGGGATAAAGATACCCAGCAAAATGATGGCTGGGCGGATCATATAGGTATTGTTGAGAGAGTAGAGAATGGATGGATTCATACAATCGAAGGAAATTCAAGCAACGGAGTTGTGAGAAGAAATACCTATCGGGTTGGTCATGGTAATATTCGAGGATTTGCAAGACCACATTATCAATAAACAAAAGGTTGAAGAAAGTTGCTCTAGGGCTTACTTTCCTCGGCCTTTTTACTTATAGATCTGAAAATCTCTAGAAGCGCTATTTTGGAGCTTGATAGGACAGATTTTTACGTGATTTCATTACTTGTAGTTTCTATAGAAAATGATGGCTTATAAGATAAGAAGAAAAGTGGTTGTCATCAAATGATATGATTCTTAATGCTTGTGTCATCTGGCCTTGACAGATTGTAACAATGAACATGCTATAATATCTGCATGAAGACAGAAAATACAACTTTACATGCTGTTAAGGCTCTAGCCTGTTTTAGTATCGTTTCTTTGCACTTTTTGTTACCAGGGGAATTTGGTGTTTTTTATCAGATTGTGGCCCGTTTTGCAGTGCCCTTTTTCATGATGTTGTCAGGCTATTTTTCCTTTAATATTTCTAGAGAAAAGGTAAAGTATCGTCTCAAGCAAATGTTGCTTTTGACAATCGCTAGTCTGATATTTTACTCGATTGTGCATTTTATTGACTTAGTACTGTCGGGAGAGCTGGCGGAAAAGATAGCAACTATAGACCTGTCTGATTTTGCCGAGTTTTTCTTTTTTAACAGTCCTAGGGATTTGATTGGTCCTGCTGCTACCCCGACTTGGTATTTGTTGGCTATTTCCTATATTTACGGGCTTTATCTCCTTTTTTATAAGTATTTCCACCGCCTGACCACCTTTGGAGTGTCTCTGATTCTGCTAGCTCTGGCTTTTTGTATCGAGTTCAATACCAATAGTACACTATACTATCGAAATTTCCTGTTTATGGGCCTTCCCTTTTTTATTATGGGGATGCAGTTCGCCAAGTATCGGGAACGTATTTTAGCCTACGACTTATCGTCTGCCAGGAAATGGGCGATTAGCTTGAGTATAGTGGGCTTGATTTTGCTTGAATACTGTTTTATGGGGACAGAGCACGACCTCTACCCCAGCACTCTTTTATCATCTAGTGCGATTTTCTTCTATGCGATCAGAAATGGAACCAATATTGATGTTCCGATTTTGAACAATATCGCCAAGCGGTATGCCACTATGATTTATATTATTCACCCGTTCATCATCTTCATCTTTAGGCAATTAATGCCCCGGAATGGCATATACAGTTTTGGCTTTTTTATCATTCTCTTGCTGTCATATCTTCTGAGTATGATCTTTCAAAAAGTCATCAGACCCAGAATTATCAGCCTGCTTCCAGCTTAGTAAAGTAAGATAGAAGATAGAATCGCTTTCTGATACCAAAGAAAAAGCAACAGATTTTTCTGTTGCTTTTTCTTGCATCTACTAAGTCGAAAGAAGTAAGGTCTCTGTGTGCTTGGTCATGATGGCTGGAGGTTTAGTCCGAGTGGGTTTGAGCTTACTAGTAGTATCTTCTTATGCTTTCAGCTTTTCTAGCCCTTCTTCAAAACTTTTAGATGGGGCTTCAAGACTGATTTTTTCTAAAGTAAAGGGATGGACAAAGCTCAGTCGGTGGGCGTGAAGCATGAGGCGACCTTGGGGCTGCGGATGATATAGAGGATCACCGACCAAGGGAAAGCCGTGGCGGGATAGGTGGACACGGATCTGATGGGTACGACCAGTTTTGAGTTGGCATTTGATAAGAGTTTTTTGACCAAAGCTTTTTAGCCGAGTCACGTGCGTTTCGGCGTATTGGCCATGTTTGCTGTCAACCAGCCGTTTTCTCCGATCATGGCGATCGCGGCCGATTTTGTCCTTAAAAACCCTGTTTTTGACGGGGAATTTTCCATCTACTAAGGCCCAGTATTCTCGCTGGATATCCTTGTTTTCCAGCAGACGATTGAGTATAGGTAAGACAAAGGGGTTTTTAGCAAAGAGAACAGCGCCACTGGTCTCCTTATCAAGCCTGTGAACTACATAGCAGGTCTCTCCAACATAGGCAGATACATGATTGAGCAGAGCCAATTCGGTCGGCTCATTGGCGTGAGTTTTCATGCCCTCAGGTTTGTTGACGATGATGAGATGCTGGTCTTGGTAGAGTTCCTGGACAAGTTCTGGTTGCCCCATAAGGATATCTTTTGCTGGGTAATCTTCTTCATCAAAGGTCAGCGACAAGAGATCCCCCGCCTGGATCTTGCTTTGCCAGTTGATAGTTTGATTATTGACCAAGACATGCTTTTTTGTCCGAAGGAAATGGCGGATTTTTCTGGGAATGAGGAAATAGTCTTCCAGTAGTTCTTTTATGCTCATAGTAGGCATTTTTTCAGGGATTTGAAAGTTAAATTGCATGATTTTATTTTAACAAAAAGAGCAGAACTTTGAAAGCTAGCATCAAAAAGAGGGTAGAAGCTCTGCTATTTCTTAAAAAATTCTAAAAGGAAGGCCCTATGGAACAGCACTTTCTTGTATAGTCTCTGGGAAGGTGATAAAATAAGGGTTATGAAAAAGCTAAATGATATTTTTGAAACCTTAATTCAACATTTTAAGAAAGAAGATTCACCGGCTGAGTCTGCGGAGGAGACAGATACAAGTGCTGAACCACGTCTGTCTCGATCAGGTCGCTCGGCTAAGCGAACATCTTCAAAAGGCCAAGGACCCTTCCGACATTTTTGGCGTAGATACCATCTGACCAAGATTATCTTGATTTTAGGTCTGGGTTTTGGGCTGGTGACGGGAGGCTATCTCTTTTATGTTGCCAAGACCACCAATGTCAACGACTTGCAAAATGCCTTGAAGGCGACTACGATGATCTATGATAAAGATGGTCAAGAAGCGGGTAGTTTGACAGGTCAAAAAGGGACCTATGTCGAATTGGATCAGATCAGTAAGGACTTGCAGAACGCTGTCATTGCGACCGAAGACCGCTCCTTCTACAAAAATAGCGGAATCAATTATGGCCGTTTCTTCTTAGCAATTTTGACAGCGGGCCGATCAGGCGGTGGTTCGACCATCACTCAGCAGTTGGCCAAAAATGCTTATCTTTCTCAGGACCAGACCATCGAGCGGAAGGCCAAGGAGTTTTTCCTAGCTCTAGAATTGACCAAAAAATACAGTAAGGATCAGATTCTGACCATGTATCTGAATAATTCTTACTTTGGCAATGGTGTCTGGGGAGTAGAGGATGCCAGCAAGAAATACTTTGGAGTGTCGGCTAGCCAACTGTCTCTCGATCAAGCAGCCACACTGGCCGGTATGCTCAAGGGGCCTGAGATATACAATCCCTTGTACTCAGTTGAAAATGCGACCAATCGCCGGGATACAGTTCTGAATAATATGGTTGCAGCCGGCTATATTGACAAAGCAACAGCTGATCAAGCAGCAGCGAATGGTCTTGGTAGTCAGTTGGTAGATGCTTATGCTGGCAAATCCGAAGATTATCGCTATCCATCCTATTTTGATGCTGTCATTAACGAAGCCATTCATGACTATGGTCTAAAAGAAGAAGATATCATCAAAAATGGCTATCGCATCTACACTGAGTTGGATCAAAATTACCAGGCCAGTATGCAGGTTATTTACAGTAACGAGAGTCTCTTCCCTGTTTCAGAAGTAGATGGAACACGGGCAGAATCGGGAAGTGTGGCCTTGGATCCCAAGACTGGAGGGGTGAGAGCCCTGGTCGGTCGAGTCAACAGCCAGGCGGCCGGTTTCCGTTCCTTTAACTATGCAACCCAGTCAGCTCGTAGTCCAGGTTCGACCATTAAACCACTGGTTGTATATAGCCCTGCGATCGCAGCTGGTTGGTCAACTGATAAAGAGTTAGACAATACTACAACGACCTATGGATCTTATACTGTCAATAACTATGGCGGCATTCAAAGTAGCCCGACAGTGCCTATGTATCAGGCCTTGGCTGATTCACTGAATATCCCAGCAGTTGCAACAGTTAAAGAGTTGGGTCTAGAGAAAGCCTTTGAATACGGTCAAAAGTTTGGTCTGAATATGAAAAAGGTTGAGCAAAATCTCAGTGTGGCGTTGGGAGCAGGTGTGAATACCAATCCTCTCCAAATGGCTCAGGCATACTCCGCTTTTGCGAATGATGGTGTCATGCATGATGCCCACTTGATCACTAAGATTGAAAATGCTAGTGGTCAAATCGTTAAGACCCACAAGTCTAGCTCCACTCGAGTGCTCAATCAGTCGACTGCGAAAAAGATGACCAGTATGATGTTAGGGACCTTCTCAAACGGAACGGGGATCTACGCAGCGCCATATAATTATACGATGGCAGGTAAGACAGGGACGACTGAGACAGACTTCAACCCTGACTTATCTGGAGACCAGTGGGTTATTGGCTATACACCAGACGTTGTTATCAGTCAGTGGCTAGGATTTCCAAAGACAGATGAAAACCACTACCTGACAGGAACCAGTGCTAACGAGGCTTCTGTGATTTTCCGAAATGTAGCCAATAGCGTCCTGCCATACACGGAAGGAACCAAATTCTCTGAAAAGAATACCTATGCTCAAAATGGTATTGCTCCGGTAGACACCTATGGCACTGGAAATACCGAGAATCAAGGCGGCAATGATTTCTTACAGGATGTACAGGACAAGGCAAAAGAAATAGTCGATCAGGCTAAAAATGCTATCGAAGAGGCAGATATTCCAGGTAAAGCTAAGAATGCTTGGGATACAGTCAAGAGCTGGTTTGGTTGGTAAGTTTCTTATCTCAATAGATGTATTATTTATAGAAGTGTATGTCTTGAGACTCTAGCTTGCGCTCATCAATCAAGAAGCATATGCCACAGTAAATCAATCAGATAAAAAGACCTTTAGGATTTTCCTAAAGGTCTTTTTCAGGTACACTGAAGGTGTCACCGTGTTCAAAATCACCGTATTGGTAACCACGTTTGAACCAACGCATACGTTGCTCCGCACTTCCGTGTGTAAAGCTATCAGGCACAGAATAGCCATAGGCCTGCTCCTGCAAGGTGTCGTCTCCGACTGCATGAGCTGCATTAAGTGCTTCCTCAATATCGCCAACATCTAGTAAGTTTTCTTGTTCAATATACCGAGCCCAGACCCCGGCGTAGTAGTCCGCCTGAAGTTCCAAACGAACATTTAGGGCATTCTTTTCCTTTTCTGATTTTCCTCTCACCATTTGCTGGTAGGATTGAAGAGTCCCTAGTTGGTTTTGGATATGGTGTCCGACTTCGTGCGCGATAACATAAGCCATGGCAAAGTCACCACTTGCCCGATACTTAGTGGTCAGCTCTTGGTAGAAGCGAATATCCAGGTAAATTTTTTGGTCGTTAGGACAGTAAAAAGGTCCAGCAGAGGCCTGCCCGACCCCACAACCAGTCCGGGTTTGGCCAGTATAAAAGACCAGTTTAGGCTTATAGTAGGTTCTTCCTTCTTTTTCAAAGGTTTGAGTCCAAAAAACTTCTGTAGTCCCTAAGACCTTGCTGACAAATTGGGCATCTTTGTCATTGACTTGAGTATGGCTTTGCTGAGAAACTTGGGTGGACTCATAGTGGTGAGAAGTCCCTGTGTCAAATATGCCAGACAAACCTGCACCACCCCCTAAGAAAAGTAAGAGTAGTATTAGGACAATCTTGCTTTTAAAGCTGCCAGGTGCTAGCAGGATTCGTAATATTCCGTTTCCAAGTCGAGCATTGCCCGACCCGTAACTAGCGGATCCCCCCTCGTTGCGACGGTCCTCAATATTGTTACTTTCTTTTAAATGATCAGTTTTCACTTTTTCTTCTCCTTTATGACATCTATTTTACCAAATCACCAGCGAAAATAATAGCTGTTCGTTAGATGAAGTAAAAAAGCTTCAAAGGATTGACGCCTAAGTGTCTAGAGTTTTAGGAAAGTAAAAAATTAAATATCATATAACTTAAGAGAGTGAGAAAATTGCTCTCTTTTTTCGTTGCCCAAAACTAAGGAAAGGAGAAAAAATGTCAGATAATATTGAAATTGTTATGGATATTGATTCGTTAGAAATTTTCGATGTAATAGTTCTTGATAAGAATGAAAATATGGTTGATTGTATCCCTGAAGGAAATTCTGAAGAAAAGGTATCTCCATACGATGACCTCAATAGGGTTTGGCTTGGAAACGGCTATTACTATAGACCTTCTAGTCTTCTCTGGATAGTTATGAAAGACGATGTTATTCATGAATTACGTCCTAGAATTAAACTTGGTACATATCCGTACTCCAGAAGAGCGAGAGATGAAACTTGGGGATAAACTAGCCAATTGACTCAGGATGAAGCATTGTGGTTGACTCTAGAGTTTAATCCAGAATTGATGGGATATGTGTAGGAAGGAAATAAGGAATGTTTAGCAAGAAAGTATTGGTGGCATGCTGTATTTATAGCTTTGATTATTCAAAAGAGTCATTAGAACTTAATGAACTGGTGTTTAGGAGTGTCCCAGTAAAAAAACGATGGAGAAAGTATTTTTTACTTAGTCTTAGCGATTGTGAAGATTTTAGTTTATCTGTATCGAAAAATGATCTTGAGAAAGTCTTGAATAAAGGTTCTTATCATGTCGTATTTTTTGAAAATCATTCTAGACAAAACTCGTTTAAAGCTTGGAGGTTATTCAATAAATACTACAGAATGAGGAATCCAGATGTCTAATAGACTTAAAAAACTAAGAAAAGAAAAAGGACTGACTCAAGCTGACTTAGCAAAAGTTTTAAATACTAACCAGTCTCAATATGGGAAATACGAAAATGGAAAAACAAATCTTAGTATAGAAAATGCTAAAAAAGTAGCAAAATATTTCGGGGTAACCATTGACTACCTGTTAGGATCAGAATCGGACCAAACTTAGTCCAGTTAGATCCATATTGACCGAGAAGTCACTAAACTAATAGAACATTGAAAATTAAATACAAGGCTTGTCCTGATACAGCGTGGCTATGGATAAAAAAGAAACGGGGGCGAGCAGCAAATTAGAAAATGATATCTAGTCCAGCCACTGAACGAAAAAGCATGATAATGATCATAAGCTGAAGGAGTAAGGGTTCCTAGACTATAAACCCAGCACATGAAATACCGATGTAAAAATACGTTTTTACACAGCACGGCGTTATTTCGCCTCTCAACTTCAAGGAGAAATCTATGATAGATGAAACAACTGTCCGCTTAAGGGACTTAAAAAACTGATGATTCTTATTGAACGAATTGATCAGCTACACGAGCTGTTTTTTTGGAGCTTGGAGACAAGAGTATGAGGAATTTAGGGATACGGGATTAGGCGCAGGGTTTCGTATTAACCATAAGCCACACGGTGCTGTTATCAGAAAAAGAGGACATAAATAAAATTGGAAAACAGACAAAAGCCTCTAAAAAAAAAGAATTTTTAGAGGTCTTTTTATCATGTTATTAAACAAGATAGTTGCTTTTTTACCTAATGTGTGTTACAACAATGGAGTAAATATAAAAAGAAAAAGGTGTAGAAATAGCAACTTCTACAAGAAGAAAATGTTTTAAGGTGAAATGGAAAGGGAGAACATTAATGACAGAAAAAACACAAGGACACGGATATTTCCGTAAGAAAAAATGGGCTAAAGGCCTAGTATCAGGAATTGCAGTTGCAGGTATTGTAGCCTTCTCTGCAGGTTCTGTATTGGCGGATGAAGCAGTTCAGCCTGAAATCGAAAACGACAATAACATGTACGCTACACAAGCTGGTAAAGCAACAGGAAGCCAGTCTGTAGTGATTGATAATACAGCAGTCACAAAGGCTGCTTCAACAGCTAAGCAAGCAGGAGTAGTTGTATCTGAGACATCAAGCGTTGATAAAGGTACAGATACTACCTCATCAAGTCTTGAACAGTCTAAGGCTGAGATTAAACAAGACCAGACTAAGCAAATAAAGGCACTTGAAGAAACGACTGCAAAACAAGTCGAAAACAATACAGCCTTCAAGGAAGCACAGCAAGCCATCCAAGCTAACAATCAATTTGTAGCTGATGAAAAAGGCAAGCATGAAGGGTCAACAACTGTCACAGTGACGAATGACGGTTCGACTGCCACAGATGGGACAGCAACTCAAAACAAGAAAGCCACTCAAACAGCTAAGAAAGTTTTAGCAGAAAACCAGCAAGCTGTCTCAACCTACCTGGAAGAAAAAGGGAAGTACGAAGCTACTGTCAAACAAGCTACCGAATTAAATCAAGCAGTAGAAACTACAACTGTTGAACTGAAAAAGAGCGATGTTGCTGTCAGTGTAGTAACACGTACAGTTTCTTCAGTTGCAGAAGTAGAAGCACTGAAGAAACTAAATGACCAAGCTATTGCGACTGCAAAAGGCGAAGTGGAGCTTAACAAGGCCATCATGGCTGCCTATACAGAGAAGAAGAATGCTAGTGATCAAGTTAATCAAGATGCTGATCGTAAATCAACAGATTTGAAAAACTCTGGTGTACTTTTAACCTCTAAAACACAGGAAGTTTCTTCAGCTGATGAAGCGAAGCAAATTGGGAAACAAAACCAAGCAGCTTATGACAAAGCTAAGCAGACCCAAGCGGAATGGCAGAAGAAGTACGATGAGCTTCGAGCTAAGACAAGCACGGAAGGCTACACAAAAGAAGTAGTCTTGCAAGCCATTAGTGTTGCGACAGCGAATCCTGAAGCAACAGTGGAGTCCTCTGCTCCAGGAGCGCAGGTAACTACTAAAGGTTACATTGCCTCATCAAAAGGAACCTCAGGCTATACTCGTGTTCTTGACTCGACTAAAGTCTTGAAATACGAGGATGTTGGCACTGGATGGAAAACGGAAGTTGACTACACTAATCTGAAAGATTTGACTGTTTCAACTGCAGATGGTAAAAAGTATGATATTTCTCGTATCCACCGAAAATTTGAAATCCTCAATCAAGGAAAAACTGGATTGAATGATGTCTACGTCTTGAATGATCCAACAGAAGGATTCGTAGTAGCTCGTAATAATGGAACTGGTGGAGTTGAGGACTACATGAATTTCTTGGTTACGGATACCTACTACTACAACGTGGATGGGAAAGAAGTAGCTTTCAAAGCAAGTGAAAAGACACCCGCAACGTTGACGTATTCCTCACTCAATTACAATCCTGTTGGTTGGGAAGGTGCGAAAGCCATTAACGGAACTCATGTTGAAATTAACGGCTCAACTGTAAGCTATAACAAGAATAATGGTTATGTTCGCGCTGAAGACTACAACCGCCAACAAGATGTGGGGCATCTTTGGGATACATCTGACTCACCTTACCAATACAAGGGAGCTGCACTTGGTGTCTTTAAGGAAGGGACAGCCTTCACATCCGAATTTATCCAATGGGATGGACCAGATAATCCAAGTGGCCAAACTTACTGGTTTGCTTTGAATACGAAGGCTTTAGCGCCGGTTGTTGGAGTTCCAGCTACTGCAACCATTACTAAAACAACCGTGAAGCCAGTTAAGACTGAACCTGTATCAGCTGAATTGGTCAATGCGAAAAATCCAGCCAAACCAACCTTGGCGCTTAAAACTCTATCTGAAACTAAAAATCAGAAGTTATCCGCAAGCTATCACGGTTACAAATTGCAGTATAAACCTACTGTCCGCAAGTCTGTATCTGACACAGATAAAACGAATACAGATGGTCAAACAGTTGCTAAAAACGATACGCAGCTCTACACATTGAATCATGACAATATCTATGCGAACCTTAAAAAAGGTGACAAGATTACTATCATTGATCCACTCGAAGCTGGAGCAGTTCCTGATGTAGCTGTGACGAAAGCAACTGCAGAGAAAGCAGGATGGAGCGTTGTCTATGATGCAGGAAAGAATGCTTATACCTTTACTGCAACCTACGAAGGGAAGCGCCTAGAAGCTCCTGTGATTACCTGGAAGCCAATCTATGACAAAGGTTTCTATGACAACACTTATAAAGTGCTAGTGAATAACTACGAAGTTTTCTCAAACACTGTTACGAACTACACACCGAAGCCACCGAAACCAGTCAAAGCGGTTCTGGATCGTGCTGGTAAGGATCTCAATGGTGCGACAACATTTGATCGCAACGTGACCTTCCGCTTGATGACAGATTACGGCCCTTACACCAAAACCCTTGCTTCAACGCAAGCACTTGGTAATAAGTTTGGAATCCTGGACGATGTTCAAGACAAAGCCTTCACAGTTGACCATAGCAAGATCAAGATGACTGCTGCTGGTAAAGACGTGAAAAACCTATTTGACATGTATCATGTACTTTCAGATGCAGGACGTACTGATGCAATCAATAAAATCTTGAAGGAATTGAACTTGCAACCTAAAGGTGAGTTCTATCTCTGGGTAGCCAAGGATTCTAAGAGTTTCTACCAAAACTACGTGAAGAAAAACCAAAACGTGACAATCGAACTTCCAGCCAAGCTTCTGGTTAAAACAGGCGAGAAAGTCGAGAACGGCTTTAAACAAATCGACTTTGGTAACGGCTATAAGTCAAACCTTGTGACTATCGAAGTGCCAGATGTGAAGCCTGAAAAACACGCTGTGGACCAAAAGGACGACAAGAAAGTTTTGGACGGACAAGAAGTACAGATTGGCCAATATATCCGCTATCTACTTGATGGCGTAACTGTTCCAGCTAAACACGATAGCCTCTTCCAATATGACGGTATTGACCAGTTAGATGTGGTTCATGATCGATATACAGGTAAGTGGCAAGGTATTTTCAAGGGTACAGAGTACACAGCTGAGAAAGACTTTACCTTGCCTTATGATGTCATCCTGAAGGATGGTAAAGTAGTCAAAGCTGGTGACAAGATTGTCAAAGGTACAGCTTATGCCTTCTTATTTGAAATGAACCAGGATACAAATCCTGACTTCCTCAAGAAGATTGTGGCCGTCAAATGGGACGAAAAAGCAGGCAAATGGTCGTATGTTATCAATCAAGACTTCCTAAACTCTCTAGGCGTTAAAGGAACCTTTGATGCCGACTTCTACATCGAGGTAGAACGTATCTCGGCTGGGAAGGTTGAAAATACCTTTATCAATACAGTCAATTTACAAGAGATGACGGCGAAAGTGACAACAACAACGCCAGAACCTCCAAAACCAGAACCTAAAGAACCAAAGCCTAAAGAACCAAAGCCTAAAGAACCAAAGCCTAAAGAACCAGGCAAGCCACAACCGCAGCCATCACTTCCAAATACAGGAACAGCAGCAAGCATGCTTCCAACTTGGGGAATGATTTTGGGATTGATGAGTCTTGCAGGAGCTGGGATTCGTAAGCATAAAAAATAGAACATCTAGAAATCCCCCCTCATCTATGGTATAATGAAGCCATAAAAAATGGTTCTTTGTCAACTGTAGTGGGTTGAAGAAAAGCTAAGCTCGAGAAAGGACACATTTCGTCCTTTCTTTTTTGATGTTCAGAGCGATGAAAATCTGTTTTTTGAAGTTTTCAAAGTTCCGAAAACCAAAGGCATTGCGCTTGATAAGTTTGATAAGATTATTGGTCGCTTCCAGTTTGGCGTTAGAATAGGGTAGTTGAGGGCGTTAACGATTTTCTCTTTATCCTTTAGAAAGGTTTTAAAGACGGTCTGAAAAAGAGGATGAACCTTCTTTAGATTGTCCTCAATGAGTCCGAAAAATTTCTCCGGTTCCTTATTCTGAAAATGAAAAAGCAGAAGTTGATAGAGCTGATAGTGGTGTTTCAAGTCTTCTGAATAGCTCAAAAGCTTGGCTATGATCTCTTTATTGGTCAAGTGCATGCGAAAAGTAGGGCGATAAAAACGTTTATCGTTAAGTTTACGACTATCCTGTTGAATGAGTTTCCAGTAGCGCTTGATAGCCTTGTATTCTTGGGATTTTCGATGAAACTGATTCATGATTTGGACACGCACACGACTCATGGCACGACTTAGATGTTGAACGATGTGAAAGCGATCAAGAACGATTTTAGCATTCGGAAAAAGCTGTTTAGCCAAGTCATAGTAAGGACTAAACATATCCATAGTAATAATTTTCACTTGACATCGGACAGCTCTACCATATCAAAGAAAGTGATTTCGGATGACAGCCTGTGTTCTACCTTCAAGAACAGTGATGATATCGAGCTTTTCAAAATCTTGCACAATAAAGCTCATCTTTATCTCCCGATTGAAACAGTCACTCCCCTGACTGTTTCAATGTCCCAGGATATAATCTCAGGCAGATTTCTAAAATTACACTCAAAATGGAAATCGTTGAGCTTTCGAATAACAGTTGAAGTTGAAATGGAAAGCTGATGGGCGATATCGGTCATAGAAGTCTTTTCAATCAGCTTCTGGGCAATCTTTTGGTTGACGATACGAGGGATTTGGTGATTCTTCTTGACGAGAGAAGTCTCAGCCACCGCTATTTTTGAGCACTGATAGCACTTAAAACGACGCTTTTTCAGAAGAATTCTAGTAGTAATATCAGTCGTTTCAAGGTAAGGAATTTTCGACGGTTTTTGAAAGTCATATTTCTTCATTTGTTTTCCACAATCAGAACAATCTGGCGTATTATAATCCAGTTTAGCAATGATTTCCTTGTGTGTATCTTTCTTGATGCTATCTAGAATCTGGATATTAGGGTCTTTAATGTCTAGTAATTTTGTGATAAAATGTAATGGTTCCATATGATGCTTTCTAATGATGGTTTGATCGCTTTTCATTATAGATCTTATGGGACCTTTTTTCTACAACAAAATAGACTCCATACTATTCATAGGGGATTTACCCACTACAAATAGTATAGAGCCCATAAAATAGTGCAATATAGTCAAGGGCTGGAGTAAAGTAAGGAACTTTTTTCAGTTTTTTTGTCTGAAAAATCTCGCTTTCTTATTGAGTTATAAGGATATTTGATTAGTCCCAAAAATTTAGACACAAACGATTGACGTCCAGACCTTGTCAAAAGGGAAAAATCCTGCTATAATTGGAAAGATGGAGGCGTTATGGCATTAAAAAAAGCAAGTCTGGCGTGTACGGTTTGTGGATCGAGAAATTACTCAATAAAGCTGAGTAGTACGCCAAAACCAAAACGTCTAGAAGTAAACAAGTTTTGTAAACATTGTAATAAATACACTATTCATAAAGAAACAAGATAGGAGAGAGTTGTGAAATTTCTTAAGGACACTTTTACAGTTTTAAAAGATACAACATGGCCAACGGGTAAGCAAAGTTGGATTGATTTTATTTCGATTATGGAATATACAGCCTTCTTTGTTGTGGTTATCTATTTATTTGACTTATTGGTATCTCACGGACTGCTTCGTTTGTTGAATCTCTTTTAAGTCGATCAGAGACTGGGAAATTTCCCAGTCTTTTTTTATAAAATTGTCAGTAAACTTCTTGGCATTCCCTATTTTTATGATATAATAAAGCTAGAGAAAACGGAAAAAGCCATTAGGCTTTTTTATAGTGTTTTAGTTTATGATTTTTTAAACTAAGAATTGCTAACAAAGAAAGGAAATTAAATGGATAGTTTTGATAAAGGCTGGTTTGTACTGCAGACCTACTCTGGATATGAAAACAAGGTAAAAGAAAATCTCTTGCAACGGGCTCAGACATATAACATGCTGGAAAACATCTTGCGCGTGGAAATCCCTACTCAGACCGTGCAAGTAGAGAAAAATGGCAAGACCAAGGAAATCGAAGAGAATCGCTTCCCTGGTTATGTTTTGGTAGAAATGGTCATGACTGATGAGGCTTGGTTTGTTGTCCGTAATACTCCTAACGTAACAGGTTTTGTCGGATCACACGGAAACCGCTCGAAACCAACTCCGCTTTTGGAAGAAGAAATCCGCAACATTTTGATCTCTATGGGACAAACTGTGCAAGAATTTGACATTCATGTCAAGGTTGGTGATACCGTTCGGATTATTGACGGAGCCTTCACAGATTATACTGGTAAAATTACTGAGATTGATAACAACAAGGTCAAAATGGTTATTTCTATGTTTGGAAATGATACCATTGCGGAAGTAAACCTGAATCAAATCGCGGAATTATAATAGAAATAAAAAAGCAGATCACCATCTGCTTTTTTATTTTTGTGTTCAGGTTTTTTTGTATAAAGGCAAAAAAATAAGCTTCAACTGGCCTGGATATAGGTTCCAAAAAGGTAAAGAAAAGCGACTTAAAAATTCTGATAATTTTAAGTTTTTGGGCAATCGTTTTCCTTTTAATAAATAGTATCATCTTTGAAAGTATTTTGCATAAATTCCAGTCCAAATGGTTGATATGCTCAAAAAAAACTGGTATAATAACTATATAATTGGCGCATTGTATATGACGGCTTTTTTCATGATTTTTTTGAGTGAAAAAGCCTGATATTTGTACAGTGCTTGTTCTTATGTCAAATTTTGATAGAGACGGAATCTAACTAGGAGGGAATATGTTAAAGGAAAAGTGGTGGCTACCTTTTTTGACTGTTGGTGTCATTCTGGTAGCGGTCTTTACTTTGTTTTACATTGCTGGTCCTAACAGGCATAACAAAGGATCAACACAGAAGGATGGTAGTTCAGCTGTAGAACATGAGCTGACAGGACAGCAGTTGCCAGAGTTTGAAATGGTAGACCAAGCAGGGTATCAAAAGAAGAGTACAGAGTTTTATAATAAACCCATGCTGGTAGTAGAGTGGGCTAGCTGGTGTCCAGATTGTCAAAAACAGTTACCAGAGATTCAAAAAGTATATGAAAAGTATAAAGATAAAATTCATTTTGTCATGTTGGATATGCTTGATTCCAAAAGAGAAACGAAAGAAAGAGCGGATCAGTATATCAGTGAAAAAGATTATACTTTCCCATATTACTATGACACAGATGAGCGAGCGGCGGATATCCTCCATGTTCAATCAATCCCCACGATTTATCTAGTCGATAAGAATCAAAAGGTAAAGAAAGTAATTACAGACTTTCACGATGAAGCAGCGCTTGAAAAACAGCTAGAAGAGATTTAAATAAAAGAAAGAGAAGGGAGAGCTTGTATAAAAGTTTCTACTATTATATAGGCTTTAAAATAGCATGAAAGATTTTTTGAAAAAGGTTTTAATACTATTTACCGTCCTGTTGATGTCAATGCCATCCAGCGTCTTGAATCTAGGGAATTCAGTTGTTCGAGCTGATGATCCTCTGAATATTGAGACGAGACGGATCGATGAGCATACAACGATCACACAAAATGGGTGTTATCGTAAGATTGAAAAAACGGACGCAACGGACTGGACAGTTCCGCGGAAACCAATTGACTTGGTTATCCTGCAGGATGCCAGTGGATCATTCCGAAAAACTATTCCAAGTGTAAAAAATGCTCTTAAACGTTTGACAACATATGTTAGTCCAGAACAATACGATGAGACAAACCCTCATCTCGTTAAGACTGACGACCCTCGGACAACCGACCGCGTTTTCGTAGCTTCTTACCAAGGTTTGGATCAAGTGCGTTACTTTAATAGTGACAATTTCACAGGTCGTCCAGATGTATATACCGACCCAGATACAACTGGTAAACACTATACCTATGGAAATAGTGGTTTGACAAGCGATCAACAAACAGTTCATAACTTTATTGATAATATTGCTGTTGATGGTGGAACCCCAACTGTTCCTGCGATTGATGATACGATTGCGGCTTATAACAACGTCAAAGGGAACATGGAAAACGGTCGTAAGACAGTCTTCCTTTTGATTACTGATGGTATTGCCAATGGTTATCGTCCCCAAGGATCTAACACTGTTGTCATGGATAAGAGCTGGACACGAAATACAGCCCTCCAGCGCGCATGGGGACTTGAAAGCTACCCAGAAGCATCACAAGATATTTTAGGTCGTGCAAACGAATTGAAAGCTGCTGGTAATCAGCTGAAAGCTGCGGTAGGTTCAGAAGGCTCTGTCGTTATTGGTTTCTGGGAACGTGTTGAAGGATTTACTGAGAAGTATTACCAATATGGCGATGCCTATCTAAATGGATTTGGGAATGCACTTAATATTGGAGATAGCCGTTCAGTGCAAGCCATTTTCCATGAAGCATTGCAATCAATGGCTTCACCAGACAAGGTTGTAAACGGCAAGAATGTTTCCTTCTATGTTAATGAGCAAAATAACATCGATGTATTCTCGCAAAAGATTTTGGAATCAGTAGCAGCTGCTTTAGTTAAAGATGATATCACTGGTGAGTTTGATATCACCGAAGGCTACAAGGTAGATGCTATCCGAATCAATGGTAAGAAGATTGTTCCAAAAGTAACAGACTCTAGCAAGGAAATCCGTGGTACAATAACACAGACTGGTAACAAGGTTAAAATCTCTGTTCCAGATAGTGTCTTCAACCCAGGTAAAAACAGCTTTGACTACGACTTGAGTAAGGAAGCTCGCGCACCTGAGACAGATGAAGATAGTGAAGTAGATCCTCCTGAGAATTATGTTCCAGAGAAGGAAGAAATCACAGTTCCAGAATTGACTGGTAAATTTAAAGCAGGTGACTTCGAAACACGTCAAATCGGTGGTCGGAACCAAACAGTAGAAGTTCAAAAATTGGAATACTGTTATCCAAGTGCAACGAAGACAGTGAAAGATGCGGATGCTAGCAACGATATTGGTGTCATTCCGGATCCGTTAGAGTTGACTAAGAAACCATCTTATTCTGCACAACTAAGCAAGAAAGACGAAGAGTTCACTTACACTGTCGACTACAACTTCAATAACGTTCCTTACGAATTTGAAAAGAACGTTATGTTGACAGACCCAATTGACTACCGCTTGGAAGTGGTGAGTCATTCGGCTCAAGGTCCAGATGGACAAAGCTGGCCAACTCGTGTGGTAACGCAAAAGGATGCTGGAGGTAACTCACAAAGCGTCGTTGTAGCAGACGTTCCACCGCAAGGTAAGGATTATAATTACCTGATCATGAAGAAGGCGAAACTGAAAATGACAGTTCGCCTGAAAGAAGAGTACCGTAAGAACCAAGCCAGCAAGGCTTACTTGGCAATCTTACAAAATAACAATGGTTACGGTTTAGTTAACCAAGGTAACATCATGTGGAATGGTGAAGATGATTCGCCAAACCAAGATGCCCATGCCAAGACAAAAGACAAGGCAAGTACGATTCGTCGTTCAAACCCAATTTATGTCAAACCACCACTTGATACAGAAGTAGACAAGAAGGTTAACGAAAAAGAACACGAAGGTCTACAAGCAGATGGCGAAGAGTTTGAATATAAGGTAACTGCTCCATGGCCAGGTATTGCTGACAAGTTCACCCTGACAGATACAGTTGTAGATGAACTTGAAATTGTACCTAATTCAGCTAAAGTAACAGTAGCAGGTAAGTCTTACAGTGGTTTAACCAAAGCGATTTCAATCAATGGTCAAACAATTGAGATTACATTAGACAAGGATCAATTGACTTCATTGAACCGTTTGATCTCTCGTCGTGGTGGAAGCGAAGTACAGGAAATCGAACTGATCTTCAAGGCTAAGATTCGTCCGGGCGCTGACCTTTCTAAATATAAGAAGAATGGTGCAGTAAACATTCCGAATACAGCTGATGTTATTCTAAATGATAAGAAGAAAACTTCGAAAGAAGTAACGGTTACTCCACCGAAACCAAAAGAACCAACTGTTTCTAAGAAGATTAACAACACCTTGGATAGTCTGGTAACCTTCGATGGTCAACCGTACACTTACAACATCACAACAGCTGTGCCAAGTGATGTAGCAGGCTACAAGAAATTTGTCATTAGCGATAAGCTGGATGCCGATCTTGAACTTGATGGACAAGCAAGCATCAGCGGTCCATTGGCAGACGTCTTTGAAATCCAAACAAACGGCCAAACTGTTACTGCAACAGTTAAAGAAGGTAAGTTCGCAGAACTCGCCAAATATTCATTCGTTGAACTGACGATTCCAGCAAAAGTTAAAGCTGGTGTGACAGGTAAGACTATTGAAAACAAGGCTAAGATTTCATTTACTAATGAAAACAATGTGGCTAAGGAAGTTGAGTCTAATCCAGTAACAGTGACTCCTCCACCAGTAACTAAGAAGATCAACGAAAACTTGGATCACTTGGATATTGCAACTGGTCAGCCATACAAGTACAATGTTAAGACTACACTTCCAAGTGACATCACATCCTACAAAGAATTTGTGATTACTGATACTTTGGAAGATGAGTTGAGCGTTATTAATGAAGGTGCAGACAAACCAGTTATCAGCGGTCCTGCTGCAGAATTCTTTGACGTAACTGTCAGTGGCCAAAAAGTAACGGCAACAATGAAAAACTTTGCCGGAGCAAGTGCCCTAGCTGGTCAAGAAATTGAACTGGTTATCCCAGCGAAAATTAATGACGGCGTCACTCGTTCTAATATTCCAAACAAAGCGACATTTAGCTTCAAGGACAAGAACGACCATAAAGGTGAAAAAGAAACAATTCCTGTAACGGTGACTCCACCAACAGAACCAAATGTTTCTAAGAAGATTAACGGTGATCAAGATAATGCAACGATTGCTGCAGAAACAGATTTCACCTACAATATTAAGACTACTTTGCCAAATGATATTGATACATACAAATCATTTGTCATCACCGATACTCTAGATGAAAATCTTGGAGTGGTGAACCCAGAACCAAGCATTTCTGAAGAAGCCAAGAAATTCTTCGATATTACTGTTTCAGGAAATACTGTTACAGCAACAATGAAGGACTTTGCCAAAGCAAGTGCTCTTGCAAATAAAGAAATCGAGTTGGTCATCCACGCTAAAGTGAAGAAAGAATCTGTTCTTCCAGAAATTCCAAACACGGCTAAGATTACTTATACTAATAAGAATAACGAGTCTAAGGAAAAAGAAACAGAGCCAGTTAAAGTGACTCCTCCACCAATTACGAAGAAAGTAAATGGTAAGGATCAAGAAGAATTGGCAAGCTTAACAAGCAGCTTCAAGTATACAGTGGATTCAAAAGTTCCAACTGTAGCAGATAAGTTTGTACTTTCTGATACCTTGGAAGAAGTCTTGACCTTTGATGGAGATGCGACTGTAACGATTGATGGTCAAGCCGTGACAGATGTGACGGTTGCGAAGAAAGACCAAAAACTGACAGTTACCTTCGATAAGGATCAAGTCAAGAAATATGCAGGCAAGGCTGTTCAAGTAGCCTTCGATGCTAAGATTAAATCTGGCTACACAGTTGACCAATTAGTTGCTAAGTATCCAAATGGAGATAAAGCAGCAATTCCAAACAAAGCTAGCTTTGTGGTCAATGACAATCCAGAAACAGAGAAATTCTCTAACCCAGTTACTGTTACACCGCCACCACCAAACACTCCAGAAATTGAGAAGAAGGTTAACGGTGCAGACAGTTACAATCTGCAAACCCGTCTTGAAGAATTCACTTATAGTCTGAATACAGCGATGCCAACAAATGCGACTGAATTCACCGTAACAGATGAACTGAAGTCCGTTCTTGAATTCGCTGGCAACAAGGGCGATGTCCAAGTGAAGATTGACGGCAAGGCTGCCAATGATCAAGCTACTATTTCTACAGATAAGAATACCTTGACAGTGGCCTTTGCAGAAAAAGCAGTGAAAGCTAATGCTGGTAAGTCTATCGAAGTAACCTTCAAGGCTAAAATCCGTGAAGGAGCAAACCTTCTGGATTACCTAGTTCCTGGTCAAGGCATCCGGATCCCGAACAAGGCTTCTTATGACATCGATCATAATCCTAAGTTCCATAAGGATTCCAATGAAGTACCAGTAACTCCTCCATCTCCAGAACAACCACCAATTGAAAAAGATGTCAATGATAAGGCAGAAGCGACCTTGGAAGCACGTGATGAAGAATTCACTTATCATGTGAAGACCAAGATTCCTTATGAAGCAACAGCCTTCAACATCACTGATACTCTGAAAGATGTTTTAGAATTCTCAGGTGAGAAAGGTCAAGCAGAAGCGACTGTAGATGGCAAGAAACTGTCAGATGATCATATCGCGATCAATGGCCAAACAATCACAGTTACACTGAACCAAGAAGAACTGAAAGCCAATGCGGATAAGGAAATTAAGTTAACCTTCAAGGCTAAGATTCGTCCAAATGCGAACCTAGCTGCCTACGTCGTTGGTGATAAAGTTGTTATCAATAACCAAGCTTCTTATAATGTAGATTTACCAGACAATCCTGGAGTTCATAAAGATTCAAATATCGTACCAGTGACTCCACCAAGTCCTGAAAAACCAGAGATTGAAAAAACTGTTAATGATGCAAAAGAAGCGACTCTTGCTAACCGTGACGAAATCTTTACTTATAAAGTGAAGACAAAAGTACCGCAAGATGCGACAGCCTTCTCTATCGATGACACTATTAAGGATGTTCTAGAGTTTGCGGATGCTGGAAGTGCTACTCTCAATGGAGAAGCTTTGGAAGCAGACCGTATCTCTATCGCTGATCAAAAGATCACCTTGACTCTGACAGAAGACCAAGTCAAGAACAATGGCGGTAAAGAAGTTGTTCTGACCTTCAAGGCTAAAATCCGCCAAGGTGCCAACCTGTCTGGCTACATTGAAAAAGGTAAGACAGTCATTAATAACCAAGCGTCTTATAACGCTGCCTTCCCTAACGATCCTAACTTCCATAAAGATTCAAATATTGTCCCAGTGACTCCTCCAAATCCGGAAAATCCTCCGATTGAAAAGAAGGTCAATGAGGCTGAGTCAGCGAACTTAGGAGCTCGTGATGAAGAATTCACTTACACAATCGACACAACTGTGCCGCTTGATGTTACAGGCTTCGCAGTCTACGATACGATTGAGAAAGTCCTAGAATTCTCAGGTGAAAATGCTCAAGCAAGCGCAACGGTAGATGGTCAACCATTAGATGCCAGCCACATTACAATTAAAGGTCAGAAGATCACAGTCAAACTGACAGAAGACGAAGCGAAAGCCCTAGGAGGCAAAGCGGTTCATGTCAGCTTCAAGGCTAAGATCAAAGCGGGAGCGAACCTGTCAGACTACATCGAAAAAGATGGTACGACACGGATTTACAACACCGCTAAATACAACTTTAACAATGACCCAGGAACAGAACAAAGTTCTAAACCAGTTCCAGTCATTCCACCAACACCAACTGAACCAGAACTGAAGAAGGAAGTAAACGGTAAAGAAGCTGAAACATTAGCTAACCGTGACGATGTCTTCACTTACACTGTGAAGACTACTGTACCGCAAGATGCGACAGCCTTCTCTATCAGCGATAGTTTAGTTCCAGTACTTGAATTTGCTGGCGAAGATGCAGAAGCATCTCTCACACTCAATGGTGAAAAGCTGGGTGCAAAACAAATCAAGTTGAAAGACCAAACCATCAGTGCTGAGTTGACTGAAGAACAAGTCAAAGCAAACGGTGGTAAAGAAGTTGTCCTCAACTTTAAAGCTAAGATTCGTGAAGGTGCTAACCTAGCAGACTACATCGAAGCAGACGGTGTAACGCGTGTACCAAACAAAGCGTCTTATGTGGCTAACTTCCCACACCGTCCAAAAGTTGAGAAAGATTCAAACATCGTCCCAGTGACTCCTCCATCACCAGAAAATCCACCAGTTGAGAAGAAGGTTAATAACAAGCCATCCGCAACTCTGGACAGCCGTGATGAAGAATTCACTTACACCATCGATACGAAAGTACCTGTCGATGCGACTGGCTTCAAGATTACCGACGAATTGAAAGACGTTCTTGAATTCTCAGGTAAGAAAGGCCAAGCAGAAGTCACAGTAGATAGTGACAAAGATGTGATCGAAGATTCACAAATCACTGTAGATAAACAAGTTCTGACAGTGACTCTGACGAAGGATCAAGTGAAGAAATACGGCAATAAAGCTGTTCATGTAAGCTTCAAGGCTAAAATTCGTAAGAATGTCAGCCTGGCAGGCTACATTGAAGCAGACGGCGTAACTCGGATTCCTAACATTGCTAAATACATCATTAACGATGATCCGAAGACAGAAAAGAGCACAGAACCAGTTCCAGTGATTCCACCAAGTCCAGAAGAACCTGGTATTAAGAAAGAAGTGAATGGTCAGCCAGAAGCAACGCTGAAAGAACGTTATGAAGAGTTTACTTATAAAGTAACAACTTCTGTACCTCAAGATGCGACAGCCTTCTCAGTATCAGATACTCTTGTACCAGTATTAGAATTCTCAGGTGAGAAAGGTCAAGCAACAGCGACTCTTGATGGTCAAGAAATTGATGCCAACCGTATCAACGTTGCAGACCAAACAATCTCAATGGCTCTGACAGAAGACGAAGTGAAAGCGAATGGTGGTAAGGAAGTAACCTTGACCTTCAAGGCTAAGATTCGTGAAGGTGCAAACTTGTCTGACTACATTGAAAAAGGTAATACTAGCATCCCGAATACAGCTTCTTACACAGCAGGCTTCCCAAATCGTCCAGAAATCCATAAGGATTCAAACAGAGTACCAGTGACTCCTCCAACTCCAGAGGAACCTGGAATTAAGAAGGATGTCAATGGTAAGGAAGAGGAAACACTGGCCAACCGTAACGATGAGTTCACCTACCACATCAATACGAAAGTACCGTTTGATGCAACAGCCTTCTCTATCAACGATGAGCTGAAAGACGTTCTTGAATTTGCGGATGGAACAGGTCGTGCGACTGCTAGCCTAAATGGCCAAGCTCTTGATGCCGATCGTATCTCAATTAATGGTCAAACCATTACTGTTAACCTAACCGAAGAACAAGTCAAGAACAATGGTGGTAAAGATGTGAACCTAACCTTCACAGCTAAGATCCGCCAAGGTGTCAACCTATCTGGCTACATTAAAGATGGTAAGACTAGCATTCCGAATAAGGCAAGCTACCGAGTGGACTTCCCGAACAACCCAGGCGTAACTAAGGATTCTAATGAAGTCCCAGTGACTCCTCCAAGTCCGGAAAATCCACCGATTGAGAAGAAGGTCAATGAGGCTGAGTCAGCGAACTTAGGAGCTCGTGATGAAGAATTCACTTACACAATCGACACAACTGTGCCGCTTGATGTTACAGGCTTCGCAGTCTACGATACGATTGAGAAAGTCCTAGAATTCTCAGGTGAAAATGCTCAAGCAAGCGCAACGGTAGATGGTCAACCATTAGATGCCAGCCACATTACAATTAAAGGTCAGAAGATCACAGTCAAACTGACAGAAGACGAAGCGAAAGCCCTAGGAGGCAAAGCGGTTCATGTCAGCTTCAAGGCTAAGATCAAAGCGGGAGCGAACCTGTCAGACTACATCGAAAAAGATGGTACGACACGGATTTACAACACCGCTAAATACAACTTTAACAATGACCCAGGAACAGAACAAAGTTCTAAACCAGTTCCAGTCATTCCACCAACACCAACTGAACCAGAACTGAAGAAGGAAGTAAACGGTAAAGAAGCTGAAACATTAGCTAACCGTGACGATGTCTTCACTTACACTGTGAAGACTACTGTACCGCAAGATGCGACAGCCTTCTCTATCAGCGATAAGCTGGAAGATGTTCTTGAGTTTGCGGGTGAATCATCTGCGACTCTAGCAGGTGAAGACTTGAAGGCAGACCAGATTACAACAGACGGTCAAACCATCAAGTTGACCCTGACAGAAGATCAGGTGAAAGCAAACGGTGGTAAAGAAGTTGTCCTCAACTTCAAGGCTAAGATCAGAGAGGGTGCAAACTTGTCAGCTTACATGAAAGCAGACAAGGCAGAAGTACCGAATAAGGCTTCTTACACAGTTGGCTTCCCTAACAAACCAGCTGTAACGAAGGACTCTAACGTAGTACCTGTCACTCCTCCATCTCCAGAACAGCCACCGATTGAAAAAGATGTGAATTCAAAACCTTCTGAAACAATTGCAGATCGAACAGAAGAATTCACATACAACATTCATACAACTATGCCTCAAGATGCGACAGGCTTCACAGTTACCGATGAATTGAAAGACGTTCTTGAATTTGCCGGTGATGTCCAAGTCACTCTTGGTGGTAAGAAAGCAGACGCAGCTGTAGCGAAAAATGGCCAAACTCTGGAAGTAACCTTCCCAGAAGAGACTGTCAAAGCAAATGGTGGTAAGAAAGTCCAAGTAACCTTCAAAGCGAAGATTAAAGCGGACGCCGACTTAACTCCATATGAAACAGCTAATAGCTACTCTGTACCAAATACAGCTTCTTACTTGATTAACAATAATCCAGCAAGCAAGAAAGAAACTAAGCCAGTTACGGTCGAAGTTCCAAAACAACCTGGACCAGAGGTTACGAAGAAGATTAACCGTACATTGGATCACTTAGATGTTGACCGTGATGTTCCTTACATGTACAATGTCAACACACAAATTCCAAAAGATATCCGCCTCTACAAAGAGTTCACCGTTACGGATACTTTGGAACCAGTTCTTGAAATCACAGGAACTCCTGTAGCTTACGTGGATGGTTATGCAACAGACGCTGTGGAAACAAAAGTGGAAGGCAATACAGTTACTGTAACAGTGAAAGACTTCGCTCGTATCAGTGGCTATAAAGAAATCCAACTTTACATTCCAGCTAAGCTGAAAGCAGATAGTGACTTATCAGCTTACGAAAACCAAACTGTTCCAAACAAGGCAACAATTGCCTTCAAGGATAGCAATGGCAAGAACGGCACAAAAGAATCTAACCCAGTAACCGTTCGTCCACGGGACCCAGAAAAACCTGAGGAACCAAAACCAAACGAACCAGCTAAGACAGTAGGTCCGGCTGATGGATCTAACCCATCGACTGCTTACCGTCTGAAAGAACTCAAGGAAGGCTTCCGCTTTGATGTGACAGCGAAGGTGCCAACTGATCCAGTTGATGAATCAGGCAACCCTATCAAAGATGCTCAAGGCCGTGATGTGAAGACTGAATTGAATAGCTTTACGGTAACAGATGAACTTGAAAAAGTTCTGAAAGTGGACCGTGTAGCTGTTAAGGTTGAGGAAAATAAAGTCGCAGAAGCCATTGCGAAGATTACTGCTAAGATTGAAAAAGCAGAAAGCGACCTGAAAGAGCTCGAAGGCAAAGAGACAAATGGTACTTTCGCTAAGAAACTGGCAGAAGCTGAGAAGAAGGTAGAAGAGCTAACAGCACAATTGGCAGCAGCCAAGGAAAAAGCTGCAGCGACACCTGCAACACCAGCTCCATCTTCAGATTCTGACGCAGGCGATGCCACAGCGACACCTGCTCCAGCAGACAACAACGCTGAAGTCGCAGCCCTTGAAGAAAGCCTCAAAGCAGCACAAGCTGAATTGGAACAACTGAAAGCAGATGGTGCGAAAGCTGGTAACCTCGCAACACCTGAAGAACAAAAAGTTGAACAAGATAAGCTGAATAAGAACCTTGAACAACTGAAAGAGAGCAAAGAGAAACTCGAAAAAGCTCTCGAAGCATTCACAACAGTGAATGACAAGGGTGAGATCACGGATGAAGCTCTTGCGAAAATCGCCAAAGTAACTGTAGAAGGTCAGAAAGTTACCGTAGAAGTTACTGATAAGGCTGTTTTGGAAGCCTTGAAGGGTAGCACCTTCCGCGTCATCATCTATTCATCTATTAAAGACGGAGCAGACTTGTCTAGCTACTTGAATAAAGAGAATAATGAGACGAAGATTCCGAATAAGGCTACTGTAACCTTCAACGATAAACCGAAAGTAACTAATACAGTAAACGTTTATCCGCCAGAGCCAACTACACCGCCGCAAACACCACCGACAACACCGGGTACGCCGCCACCAACTACACCTGATACGCCACCAGCGCCTAAGGGTGACTTGCCACCGGCACCAACACCAGAGCCAGAAAAACCTAAGAATATCTTGCCAAAAACAGGTACTTCTGATACTATGGTAAATGAGGTGATTATCGGAATGATCCTTGTGCTGATGGGACTTCTTTTGAGAAGAAAACCAAAGCATTAATGTAAGATAGTCCAGGAGAGCTATGCTCTTCTGGTTACTATCGTATTATTAGGAAAAAGATTAAAGGAAAATCATTATGGATAGAAAAAAGTTAATTAAGTTAGGAATCTCAGTGCTAGCTGTTAATGCTTTGGGAGCAGTAGCCGTTTATAAATATCCTGAGCTGACACATGTCCCTACTGTCTATGCAGAGGAACAGCCTGGAGAGGATGAGGAAATTCCAGATGCAGCAGAAGCTCAAGCAGCAACGAACTTTAAAAATCAAATGGATGAATTTGAAAAAGCAATCAATGAATTCAATCCTGATGATTCAGATACTAAGGAAAGTTTGCAGTATGCTTTGGAAGATGCAGAAGGGTACCATACTACTGCAGTTAATGCGATCAAGAGTGAAGAAGGAAAGAAAGGCTTTGCCAAGTACGAAGCTCGTTATCAAGCTTTAAAAGCAAAAGCTCAAGCCCTTCTAAATGGTGAATCACCAAAACCTCAACCAGATCCACAACCGCAACCGAATCCGGATCCGCAACCGCAGCCAAAGATTACAACACAGGACCTTACAGTTAAAGAACCAATCCTTTACGGATCTTCAACTGAGCAAAATTCAGCTTTACCAAAAGGCACAAGAAAAACAAAAGTTCAAGGTGTCAATGGTGAAAAGGAAGTTGTCTACACAATCACTTATACAGACGGCAAGGAAACAGGCCGTGTGAAAAAGTCTGAAACAGTTATTAAACCAGCTGTAGATGAAGTCATCGAAGAAGGTACTGGCGCAGTCATCACCACTAAAGAAGAAACTAAGACTGAAGAAGTGGATTTCCAAGTCAAAGAAGTTCCAAATCCAGCCCTTCCAGAAGGTGTCCGCAATGTAACAACTCCAGGTAAAAAAGGTGTTCGTACAATCGTTGAGACAGTAACCTACACTGACGGCAAAGAAACAGGTCGTGTAGTGAAATCCAACACCATCACAACTCCAGCAGTTGATGAAGTCGTTGAAGTAGGAACTAAGAAAGCTCCAGTTATTACTACTAAGGAAGAAACTAAGACTGAAGAAGTAGATTTCCAAGTCAAAGAAGTTCCAAATCCAGCCCTTCCAGAAGGTGTCCGCAATGTAACAACTCCAGGTAAAAAAGGTGTTCGTACAATCGTTGAGACAGTAACCTACACTGACGGTACAGAAACAGGTCGTATAGTGAAATCTAACACCATCACAACTCCAGCAGTTGATGAAGTCGTTGAAGTAGGTACTAAGAAAGGCGTAGTTACTACAACTGAAGAAGTAGTAGAAAAAGAAGTTATCAAACATGGTAGCTCTACAGTGCAAAATCCAGCTCTACCAAAAGGCACAAGAAACGTAAAAGTTCAAGGTGTAGATGGAGAGAAGGAAGTAACTTATACTGTTACTAAAGCTGATGGCGTACAAGTTAGCAAGGTTAAGAAGTCAGAAACCGTGACAAAACCAGCCGTTGACGAAGTCATCGAAGAAGGTACTGGTCCAGTCATTACTACTAAGGAAGAAACTAAGACTGAAGAAGTAGATTTCCAAGTCAAAGAAGTTCAAAATCCAGCCCTTCCAGAAGGTGTTCGCAATGTGACAACCCCAGGTAAGAAGGGTGTTCGTACCATTGTTTACACAGTAACCTACTCAGACGGTGTTGAAACAGGTCGTGTAGAGAAATCCAACACTATCACAACTCCAGCAGTTGATGAAGTTGTTGAAGTAGGTACTAAGAAAGCTACTGCTCCAGTTGTTACAACTGAAAACGTGACTGAAACTCAAGTTATTTACCATGGCACTATCACTTTAAGCAATCCAGATCTTCCAAAAGGAACAAAACGGATCAAGATTGCTGGTGTTGATGGTGAAAAGACTGTTGTCTACACAATTACTAAGACAAATGGTGTTGAAACAAGCCGAGTTGTCAGAGACGAACAGATTACGAAAACACCAATCACTCAAGTAGTTGAAATTGGTACTAAGGAATCTGGTAGCAGCCAATCAAATGCTAGTCAAGATCAAAAAGATCCATCAGACAAAGCTCAAGATTCTAAAGGACAAGGTCAAAAGGATTCAACTGGTAAAGTTCAAGATCCTAAAGATCAAGCGAAACCAGGATCAGATGCTGCTACAAGTAGTCAATCAGGTCAAACAGACCGTCCACAACAACCTCAATACTCTAGAGTAAATAGAAACGCAGAAGAGAAGAAGAACCTTCCAAACACTGGTGAACATGCAAATGGCCTTGCGGCTCTATTAGGACTTGTTCTTGCAAGTGTAACAGCCTTCTTTAACTTCCGTCGTAAAAAACACTAAGAATTAGGTTGAAAAAATAGAAGGCATTTGTCTTTAATTCTACTGCTTTTCTCAAAACAGAGGATTAGTAAAAATGCTATAAAAAGAGGCTGAGATATTCTCTCAGCCTCTTTTTGAATCCTAACTTAAGAGATAGGCTTAAAATCTAGCGTCAAATGAAAAGAAAAAAGCCCGATCTTACGAGCTTTGTGTTCAGATGCTTCCTGATAAATCAGGTTATATAAGGCGGTAGACGGATTTGAACCGACGATCAAGCTTTTGCAGAGCCGTGCCTTACCACTTGGCTATACCGCCTCAACCTTTACTATTTTACCTTAAAAAAGGACTTTCGTCAATACACTTGATTCTAAGAAAATGAAATAATACTGAAAATCAGAAAAATAAATGCTGATAAAATCAAGGTTTTCGAGGAAAAATAAAGCAAAAGAGCTTGTCAAATCCTTGAAATTCTGTTATCATAATAGATGCCGTGTAAATGGCAAAATACTCATTTTAGATGAATTGTGGGACTGTTGCCCTCGGGTTGTCCTGCGAGCTGAAATCTAAAAGAGGAAAAAAACAAAAAGGAGAATTTACTCATGGCAGTAATTTCAATGAAACAACTTCTTGAGGCTGGTGTTCACTTTGGTCACCAAACTCGTCGCTGGAACCCTAAGATGGCTAAGTACATCTTCACAGAGCGTAACGGTATCCACGTTATTGACTTGCAACAAACTGTAAAATATGCAGACCAAGCATATGATTTCATCCGTGATGCAGCTGCAAACGATGCAATCATCTTGTTTGTTGGTACTAAAAAGCAAGCTGCTGAAGCTGTAAAAGATGAAGCAGAACGTGCTGGTCAATACTACATCAACCACCGTTGGTTGGGTGGAACTCTTACAAACTGGTCTACTATCCAAAAACGTGTAGCTCGTTTGAAAGAAATCAAACGTATGGAAGAAGACGGAACTTTCGAAGTTCTTCCTAAGAAAGAAGTAGCTCTTCTTAACAAACAACGTGCACGTCTTGAAAAATTCTTGGGTGGTATCGAAGAAATGCCACGCATCCCAGATGTAATGTACGTAGTTGACCCACATAAAGAGCAAATCGCTGTTAAAGAAGCTAAGAAGCTTGGTATCCCAGTGGTTGCCATGGTTGACACAAACACAGATCCAGACGATATCGATGTAATCATTCCTTCTAACGATGACGCTATCCGCGCTGTTAAATTGATCACTGCGAAAATGGCTGACGCTATTATCGAAGGTCGTCAAGGTGAAGACAGTGTTGAGTCAGTAGAAGCTGAATTGGCTGCAACTGAAACTCAAGCAGACTCAATCGAAGAAATCGTTGAAGTTGTAGAAGGCGACAACGCTTAATTCAAATAATTAGTAATTACCTAGGAGGGCGGGGCTTAGCCCGGCCCTCCTATTTTTAAAAAATATAGGAGAATCAAAATGGCAGAAATTACAGCTAAACTTGTTAAAGAGTTGCGTGAAAAATCTGGTGCTGGTGTCATGGACGCTAAGAAAGCCCTAGTTGAAACTGATGGTGACATCGAAAAAGCGATTGAATTGCTTCGCGAAAAAGGTATGGCAAAAGCAGCTAAGAAGGCTGACCGTGTTGCTGCTGAAGGTTTGACAGGTGTTTATGTAAACGGTAATGTTGCAGCAGTAGTTGAAGTAAACGCTGAAACTGACTTCGTTGCAAAAAATGCTCAATTTGTTGACTTGGTAAATGCTACTGCGAAAGTAATCGCTGAAGGCAAACCAGCTAACAACGAAGAAGCACTTGCTTTGACAATGCCTTCAGGTGAAACTCTTGAAGCTGCATACGTATCTGCAACTGCAACTATCGGAGAAAAAATCTCATTCCGTCGCTTTGCTTTGATCGAAAAAACAGATGCACAACACTTTGGTGCTTACCAACACAATGGTGGCCGTATCGGTGTTATCTCCGTTATCGAAGGCGGAGACGAAGCTCTTGCTAAACAAATTTCTATGCATATCGCTGCGATGAAACCAACTGTTCTTTCATACAAAGAATTGGATGAGCAATTTGTTAAAGATGAATTAGCACAATTGAACCATGCTATTGATCAAGATAACGAAAGCCGCGCAATGGTTGGTAAACCAGCTCTTCCGCACTTGAAGTATGGATCAAAAGCTCAATTGACTGATGCAGTTGTTGCTCAAGCTGAAGAAGACATCAAGGCTGAGTTGGCTGCTGAAGGTAAACCTGAAAAGATTTGGGACAAGATCATCCCAGGTAAAATGGACCGCTTCATGCTTGACAACACTAAAGTTGACCAAGCATACACACTTCTTGCACAAGTTTACATCATGGATGACAGCAAGACAGTTGAAGCTTACCTTGAATCAGTGAATGCTTCAGTAGTTGAGTTCGCTCGCTTTGAAGTTGGTGAAGGTATCGAGAAAGCTGCTAACGACTTTGAATCAGAAGTTGCAGCAACAATGGCAGCAGCTCTTGGACAAAACTAAGAATCTACTATCATAAAAAGAACGGGACAAGATTGATTTTGTCCCGTTTTTATCTTTATAAGCCTAAGCTCTTGTATATATCAAAAGCTTTCTAATGTGCTTTATTCTATTTAGCCACTCTTCTCATCAAGTTGCTATGTGAAATCACAGTATCAATAAAAATTAGAAGAATACCAAAAATTATGAAATGAGTAATTTGAGAATAGGTAAAAGTAATTCTAAACTTCTGAGTGAATAGGATTCCTATCACAGTAGCGAGTGTAATGAGTAGATTAAGAGTCCACTTTGTTTTCTGTTTCATCTTGGCCTGTTCAAATAAGAAGGGGATAAAGAAGCAGGCAACCAATATGGCAATCTGGACATTGACATAATGGGCAGAAAATACTGTGTATAGGAACAAGGTTGAAAGCAACCAAGTGAGCACGTGGCGAGTATAAGTGAGCCAATCTAGCGTCATTGGACAATCCTCCTTTTGAGATAATTGTGAATAGGTAAGGTACCTATTCTTTCTGTACATTTCCACCTATATTATAACGCTTTAAAAGTTAATTGCAAGCGGTTACAACTAAGAATTTGCTCTTTTCTAAAGCTTTTTCACTAGTTTGAATTATCAGACCTTTTACTATCCCTTTTCCTTTCAAAATAAGGACTTTTTCGGTATAATATTAGTCAAAGATAGTCAATGTCAAAGATACTTTTGTGAAGCTAGAAATCAGTGTCTAATGTTTAGTGAAAGAGCGATTAAAAATAATAAGATTGACTAGAAAGGAAGATCATGAGCGGTAAGAATACTTCAGATAATATCGAAGCCTATATTAAAGCAATTTTAGAGCAGGCAGGTATGGTTGAGTTGAAGCGGAGCGAGTTGGCTGATGTCTTCCAGGTCGTTCCCAGTCAAATTAATTATGTGATTAAGACGCGCTTTACTGAAAGCCGGGGCTACGTTGTCGAAAGTAAGCGAGGTGGCGGTGGCTACATTCGAATCGGAAAGGTCGAGTTTTCTGACCGCCATCAGATGATATGTGAGTTATTCGATCGTATTGGAGAGCAAGTGAGCCAACAGTTCTTTACAGATATTATTCAACTCTTGTTTGATGAAAGAATTATGTCGGAACGTGAAGGCAACCTTCTTTTGGCTATATCGTCTGATTGTGTTTTAGGAATAGATGCTCCACTAATTCGCGCTCGTATGTTAAAGAAAATATTACAACAACTTGATAGAAAAGGAACTTAAATAGAAATGAAATATTCAAAAGCCTTGATTGTTAGTATAGAAGAAGCCCAGCAACTGGCTAGTCATTTTGAATCTGAGTATTTAGAGTCATGGCATCTCTTGATTGCTTTTTCTAATTATCCGTACAGCGTAGCAGGCTCAGTTTTAAACGATTATCCGCTAGAAATTGATCATTTTGAGGATGCTGCTTACCATGTAGTAGGAAAGTCTTATCAGAAGGAAGGGCAATTTAGTATCCTGCCTTTTTCTCATCGCTTGACGACTCTTTTTAAGGAGGCAAAAGCTATAGCCGAAGCTACTCACGCAAAGGAAGTCGGAACTGAACATATCTTATACGCTATCATCAGCGACAGAGGAACCCTAGCAACTCGTATTTTAGAATTTGTCGGCTTTAGTTATGAAGACAAAGAAGGCGTCTTGCGTATTAATGATTTGCGGAGAAACCTGGAACAAAAGTCTGGCTGGACTAAGAATGATTTAAAAGCAATCCGCAGTCTTCATAAAGGTTTTAATCAAGCCAAGCAAAACATGGCAAACATGATGGGGATGCCACCTACTCAGAGTGGTGGTCTAGAAGATTACACACGAGACTTGACGGAATTAGCTCGTTCAGGTCAGCTAGAGCCTGTTGTTGGTCGAGATCAGGAAATCTCTCGGATGATTCAGGTTCTCAGCCGCAAGACGAAGAATAATCCTGTCTTGGTTGGGGATGCTGGAGTTGGTAAAACTGCTCTAGCTCTCGGTTTGGCCCAGCGTGTAGCTTCTGGTCAAGTTCCACACGAACTAGCCAAAATGCGGGTTCTAGAGCTTGATTTAATGAATGTAGTCGCAGGGACTCGGTTCCGTGGGGATTTTGAAGAGCGTATGAACAATATCATTGACGATATTGAGAAAGATGGTAAGGTCATTCTCTTTATCGATGAACTTCATACGATTATGGGGTCTGGTAGCGGTATTGACTCTACGATGGATGCTGCGAATATCCTTAAACCTGCTCTGGCTCGCGGAACACTGCGTACGATAGGAGCTACAACTCAAGAAGAATACCAAAAGCATATTGAAAAAGACGCTGCTCTATCTCGGCGCTTTGCTAAGATCAGTATTGAAGAACCAAGTGTGGCTGACAGCATTGCTATCCTTAAGGGCCTAAAAGAAAACTATGAAGCCCATCATAAGGTAACGATTACAGATCAAGCCATTGAAACAGCAGTAAAATATGCCCACCGTTATTTGACAAGTAAGCATCTGCCAGATTCAGCAATTGATCTGTTAGATGAAGCGAGTGCCACAGTACGTAACAATGGTCCTCAGAGCCATGCACAAGAGGATTTGAGTCCAGCAGATCGAGCAATTATAGCTGGTCAGTTCAATAAACTTAGTCGCTTGATCGAGAAAGAAAATCAACCTCTGTTAAGTGATTTAAGAGTAGAGGAAGCAGATATTCTGACAACCCTAAGTCGCCTGTCCGGAATTCCGGTCCAAAAATTAACCCAGACAGATGCTAAAAAGTATTTGCGCTTAGAAGAAGAATTGCATAAGCGGGTGATTGGTCAAGATGAAGCTATCTCAGCTATTAGTCGTGCAATCCGTCGTAACCAGTCAGGTATTCGAGCGAATAAGCGACCGATTGGTTCCTTTATGTTCTTGGGACCAACTGGAGTTGGTAAGACCGAGTTGGCTAAGGCTTTGGCAGAAACCCTCTTTGACGACGAATCAGCTCTCATTCGTTTTGATATGAGTGAATATATGGAGAAGTTTGCTGCTAGCCGTCTCAATGGAGCGCCTCCAGGCTACGTTGGCTATGAAGAAGGAGGCGAATTAACAGAGAAAGTTCGCAACCGACCATATTCCGTCCTCTTATTTGATGAAGTGGAAAAAGCTCATCCAGATATTTTCAATGTCCTTCTACAGGTTCTAGATGATGGTGTATTGACTGATAGTAAGGGAAGAAAGATTGATTTTTCAAATACGATTATTATCATGACCAGTAACCTAGGTGCAACCAGTCTGCGTGATGATAAGACAGTTGGCTTTGGGGCTCGCGACATCCGTTTAGACCATGCAAATATGGAAAAACGAATGTTAGAAGAGCTTAAAAAGGCTTACCGTCCAGAATTTATTAACCGGATTGATGAAAAGGTGGTCTTCCATAACTTGTCTGCTGACCATATGCAGGAGGTTGTAAAAGTGATGATTAAGCCTCTGGTTGCCAGTCTCGCTGAAAAGAATATCGAACTAAAATTCCAAGCTAGTGCCTTGAAACTACTAGCTAAAGAAGGCTATGATGTAGAAATGGGGGCTAGACCTCTTCGTAGGACTCTGCAAACCAAAGTTGAAGATAAATTAGCAGAACTGCTATTGACTGGTGATTTACAAGCTGGTCAGACCTTGAAAGTGGGGGTTAAGGCAGGTCAGTTGAAGTTTGATATAGCCTAAATTCTAAAGAAGATCGCAGTGATCTTGCTGAACAATTGTAAAGACACAAGGAAAGCTCTGATATAACAATTATCAGGGCTTTTTTTATTTTGAGTTTGAATTTTGAGTTTGAATTTTGAGTTTAAAAATATTTTTATAAAATTTTATAAAAAACTATTGACAAAACAAAAATATAGTTTATAATAAAAATACATAAAAATATAAAAAATAATAAAAAGGTGAAGTTATGAAAGAAAAAATTGCAATCGTCTTTGGAACCTTTGCTCCCTTGCATCAGGGGCATATCGATTTGATTCAGAAGGCTAAGCGTTCTTACAACAAGGTGCGCGTGGTGGTTTCTGGTTATCAAGGTGACCGTGGGGAGGAAGTAGGCCTGTCTCTGCAGAAGCGTTTCCGCTATACGCGAGAGACTTTCGCAGATGATGAATTGACTCAGGTATACAAACTGGACGAAACTTCTTTTCCTCGCTATCCTCTGGGTTGGGACCAGTGGTTGTCGGCTTTATTAGACTTGGTGGGTTATGATTCTGAACGCGAGGAGTTGATCTTCTATGTCGGAGAGGCTGATTACTTGGCAGAGCTGAACAGACGAGGGTTTGAAAGCTCCTTGGAAGAGCGTCAGGTTGGCATTTCCGCTACCATGATTCGAGAAAATCCTAGTCGTTATTGGAAATATATGGCCCAACCATTCCGTCGGCATTTCACCAAGAAAGTGCTGATTATGGGTAGCGCCAGCAATGGTAAAACGACCTTGGCTAAGGATTTGGCTCGCTATTATGATGCTCCAGTTAGTCTGGAATATGCTCGAGAATACCAGATTCAAAATAACGTACGAGATGATGAACTGACCCCTAAAGACTACTATTATCTACTTCTGGGACAATACGCTCAGACTTCTCGCCTCATTGACAGCAGCGCTAACCGTGGTCTGGTAGTGGCTGATACAAATTCACTGGTAACCAAGGCTTACTATGATTACTATCTGAAAGAAAGTCCGGTTCAGGACGAAGAGACAGATACTTTTGATAATCTCTTTGTCAGCATCTTATCCAAGGAAAAATGGGATTTGATTCTCTTTGCTGAGCCAGTTGGGACCTATGTCAATGATGGCTTTCGCGATATGAGCATGGCAGACGAGGCTATCCGCAGTGATTTTTCAAGCTATCTGAAAAAGCTGAAAGATCAGTACTTGCCTGATCATCCGACAGTCTATCTAGCTGGCAGTTATCTGGACAATTATGAGATGGCCAAAGAAGCAATCAACAGGATTTATCAAGCAGATTAAAAAAGAAAGTGGTAGAATAGAATGGAAATAAAAAATCAAAGACTCTCTCCTGAAGCTCTCTGCGCAGGACTGAAACAAAAAACTCAAACCTTTGCTCGGAATTTCCGTAATGTCTGTGCCGTAGCTAAAAAGCAGGGCATTAAGGGGATTACAAAATTGCTCTGGCAGGACCTATTTGGTGGCCGTAGCTTGGCTCAATGGCTCTATTTACTTGCTCTTTCCAGTCTGCCTTTCATTCTGGAGTTTACCAGTGGCCAGGCGAAGCATGATTGGCTGGGACTCTTTGCTTCCTGGACGGGCATCGTCTGTGTCATCCTAGTAGCTGAGGGTCGGGCTAGCAACTACCTTTTTGGGGCTGTAAATTCAGCAATTTACTTTATATTGTCCTTCAAGGCTAGTTTTTATGGTGAAGTACTGACAACAATCTACTTTTTTATCATGCAGCCAATCGGCCTTTATACTTGGCTGTCCAACCGGGTTAATGAGCAAGATAAGGAAGAACCTTCTCATTTTGAAGCTAAAAAGTTAGACTGGCGTGGCTGGCTTAAATACCTGGCCTTGACGGTCTTGATTTGGATTGGTATGGGCTTTGCCTATAAAAGCATTAACAGTCACCGTCCTTTCCGCGATAGTGTGACAGATGCGACCAATGGTATCGGTCAGCTTCTCATGACTGGTCTCTACCGTGAGCAGTGGATTTTCTGGATTGCGACGAATCTCTTCAGTATCTATCTCTGGTGGGGTAGCAATCTCCATATCCAGGCCATGTACTGGGTCTATACCCTCAATAGTATCGTCGGGTGGTATCAGTGGACCAAGGCAGTGAAGAAAGCTTAGAGCAAGATTTGGAGGATTTTTGATAGAAAAGGATAAGATACTTATGACCAAACAGGCTATTCCATCTGGTATGACAGAAAAAGAATATTATGAAACAATGGCGGATGAATCCGCCTTTTTGGAATGGTACAAGACTCAGGATTTGCCAAAATATGAGACCCCGAGTGTAACAGCAGATATGGTGGCATACTGCTTCGTGGAAGGTCAGATAAAACTCTTGGTCATCAAGCGCAAGGCCCATCCTTATCAAAATAAATATGCCCTAGTCGGAGGCTTTGTGGACAAAAATGAGGATGCCTATCAAGCCTGCATTCGGGAAGTCAAAGAAGAGGTGGGGCTTGAGATACCGCTGGAAAAGGTGGAACAACTGATGACGGTTTCTACACCAGGACGTGATCCACGTGGTTGGGTCATTACTATTTCCCACTTGGTTTATCTTCCGGCTATAGCAGTAGATCAAGTACAAGCTGGCGATGATGCTAAAGAAGTCACCTTTCTTGATGTGGACTTTAAGACAAGGAGCTTTAGGGATGGTGAACAGCTTTTGACAGCAGAGGACTTTGCCTTTGACCACTACCAAATCCTGCTAGAATCTATTAAACGGATTCAGGGTCGACTGGACTGGAATCCAACTTTTCTCCATCTGCTGGAATCACCGTTTACTGTCTATGAAGGGACTGAGCTGGTTAATCTCATCTCGCCTAGACGACCTATTGTCAGCAATAATTTTCTAGTTAAATTTGGAGAATATCTAGAAGAAGCTGGCGTCAAGCGCGTGCCAAAGAAGAAGCCGAGAAAAGTTTATCGGCTGAAGACAGAAAAAACGGCTTAAAAGAAAGTCGAGGATATATTTCTCTTGCAGGGCAAAATTGTCCTGTTTTTCTTATTTTAATGACGAATAGATAAGTAGGAGCAAATTTCTCATGACCAAAGAAGTAGCATGAGAAGCTTGAACTTGCTTGGGTAGAAACTTTTTAAAGAATTTTATATAAATGATTGACAAATAAAAAACATAGCATTACAATTACATTACAAAAAGATTTCTAAATGTTACAAGGAGGCAAAAGATGAAAACACGTACTTATACAAAAATGATGGCAGTTGTAGTTCTAGCTTCTGGTCTGCTTTTAGGGGCATGTGGTAAGAAAGAAGAAAGTACAACAAGTGTTAGTTCTAGCAAGACTGTTCAGACTTCCTCTAGCTCAAAAGTTGCGTCATCCAGCAAGGCCAGTGCTTCTCCTAAGGCCAGCAGTAGTGCTTCTTCAGAAGGTGCAGTTGGCCAGTCTGGACAAACTGAAGCTCCTGCCAGTCAGAAACAGTCTACTGCCGAAACACCTCAAGCCCAACAAACGCAGCCGCAGCAAGCTTCAGGTCGACAAAATATTCAGACTCGAGCAACTCAACCAGCCCAAGCACCGGAAAGCAATCGCCAGCTTCAGAATAAACAAGCAGCCAGCAATGCTCGCTATAAAGGTGTCTTGACTATGGTGGATGGGGATTTCTCAGCGGCTGCTGGTACTTGGAAGGGTGCAAATGGAAATACTGTGACTGTATCAGGCAACGGCCAATTCACAGTCCAGTCTGCAGATGGAAAGACAGATAATTATTCCATCGCTTCCTACTCTTATACGCTGGATGATGGCAAATACAATGCTCAGTTAAGCGGGCCAGGCAATGCCAATCTGCAGATTACAACAGGAGCAGATGGTTCAGTAACAAGCGTTGTGGTGACTCAACCCTAAACAGAACAAAAAAGGAAGTCCAATTGGCTTCCTTTTGTTTTATTTTTGAATTTGCAAGAGCTCTTCAATTTCAGCAAGGGTGTTTGCTTGAGAAATTGCTCCTCGTAGTTTAGCTGCTCCGGATGTTCCACGCAGGTAGTGTGGAGCTAGGCCACGGAATTCTCGGACGGCAATATGTTCCCCTTTGAGATCAATCAAACGTTTAAGGTGGTCGTGGGCGATTTTCATTTTATCTTCAAAGGTCAAGTCCGGAAGGATTTCACCCGTTTCAAAGTAGTGGTTGATCTGGTTGAAGAGGTAAGGGTTGCCCATAGCAGCTCGTCCTACCATAACAGCATCAGCTCCGACTTCTTCAATACGTTGTTTGGCTTCTTGAACGCTACGGATATCTCCGTTAGCGATGAAAGGAATCTTCGTCAGAGCTTGGGCTACATCGTGCAAGGTCTCAAGGTCAGCATGACCCGTATACATTTGCTCACGGGTGCGGCCGTGCATAGCTAGGGCTGAGACTCCAGCGGCTTCAGCTGCCAGAGCATTTTCTACAGCCAATGAACTGTCGGACCAGCCAGTACGCATCTTGACTGTCAGAGGAATATCTAGCACTGACTGTACTTTGTTGATGATTTTGTAGATTTTCTCGGGGTCCTTAAGCCACATGGCTCCAGCTTCGTTTTTGACGATTTTATTGACCGGGCAGCCCATATTGATATCGACGATATCGGTTTTAGTGTTTTCTTGGATAAATTCTGCTGCGCGCGCCAAACTGTCCTCGTCGCTACCGAAAAGCTGGATAGAGACTGGATTTTCTCCCTCGTCAATGTGGAGCATGTGGAGGGTTTTTTCGTTGTTATACTGGATGCCCTTGTCAGAGACCATTTCCATCACGACCAGTCCTGCTCCTAGCTCTTTGGCAATGGTTCGGAAAGCAGAGTTGGTTACGCCGGCCATAGGTGCCAGAACTGTGCGGTTGGGAATTTCAACATTTCCAATCATAAAAGGTGTATTAAGATTTGTCACGAATCAGTTCCTCCAGGTCGTTTTGGTCAAAGTGATAGGCTGTCTGGCAGAATTGGCAGATGATTTCAGCCCCTTGGTCTTGGTCACGCATCTCTTCTAAGTCAGCCTTTGGCAGAGTAGCTAAGGCGTTCATGAAGCGCTCTTTGCTGCAGTCGCACTGGAAGCGGATTTCCTCTTCAGACAGGCGTTTGTATGGCTCATCACCATAGATAGCAGCCAGCAGAGCTTCGATATGGTCATCGGATTCCAGCAGTTTTGATATGGCAGGCATTTCTTGGATTCGCTTCTCAAAGCGGGCAATTTCAGCTTCTTTGGCACCAGGCAGAACTTGTACCAAGAAACCGCCAGCAACCTTGACTATATCATTCTCATCCAAGAGGACGTTGAGACCAACTGCGGAAGGTGTTTGCTGGCTTTCGGTTAGGTAGAAAGCTAGGTCTTCGCCGATTTCTCCAGAGATGAGAGGAGTCATGGAGTTGTAAGGATTGCCCGTACCGTAGTCCGTGATAACGAGAAATTCGCCTTGGCCGACAAAAGGACCAACTAGAACCTCACCGGTAGCTGTCTTTTTGATATCTACACCGGGATTTTGCACATAGCCTTTGACATTACCCTCGGTATCTGCCACTGTGATGATTGCACCTAGTGAGCTGGTCCCGAGAACCTTGACGGTAATCTTGGTCTGGCCTTTTTCATTTGCAGCCAAAATCTGGCTGGCAATCAGTGTACGACCCAGTGCAACGGTAGAACTGGCTTGAGTTTGATGTTTTTCTTGAGCGGTCCGAACCGTCTCTGTGCTATCCAGCACATAAGCACGGAAAGAGCCATTTTCTGAGATAGTTTTGATAATTTTGTCCATACCTTTTATTTTAACACAAAATAGAGAAAGGGGCGCAGGCTTGCGCTTGTTTTTTCAAGTTTGTGAAGAGGACATAAAGAAATTTTAAACTTGTAGTAGCGATCAAGCTTAATTCTTTTAGGTTATCATCTTAAACTTTACCTCGGTTACAAAACAAAAAACGCAGGGACATCTTCTGCGTTTTCTTATTTTACAGGTCCATTTCTGGGAAAAGTTTGGTCAGTATTTTAGGGGTGATGCTTTGGCCCGATCCCTCAGCACAATAGGTATGCATATACATAGAGGGGTTGAAGTTGAGCTCAATGCAGGTGCAGTTGGGATTTTCCTTGGTAGAAATAGCAGAGCTGTCAGGGATGATCAGGTCAACGCCACAAGCCCAAGCTCCCATAGCCTTTGCCATGTCCGCAGCGAGTTCCTTATAAGATGGGTGCATGTTGTCTGTGACATCAATCGAGTCTCCGCCGGTAGAAATATTGGAATTGCGTCGCAAGTCAACCTTGACTCCAGCAGGCAGGATATCGTCTGGTCCATAACCTTGCTGGTCCAGCATGAGCAGTTCAATGTCGCCCAGTTCGATGATTTCGAGCGGTGAGCGATGGTCTCGACCGCGCAGGGGATTGTCGTTTTTGATGGCAACCAATTCTCTCACGGTATGCTGACCGTCTCCGACAACATTGGCTGCTACTCGTAAGAGAACCGCCTCACACTGACCATCTAAGACAAAGAAGCGATACTCCGTTCCTGCGATAAATTCCTCCACCAAGACGGCGGTGTCTTCTGAAAAAGCAATCTCCAAAGCCTTGCGATAAGCTTCCAGGCTAGCTGGTTCTTGGAAGATGGAGATGCCCAGTCCGAAGTTAGTTGACTTGGGTTTGACAACGATCTGTCGGTCTTTAATCAAAGGATAGTAGAGTATCCCCTCTTCAAGTGTGGTAAATTCTGCTCCAGCAGGAACAGGAAAGTCAGCTGCAGCCAAAATCTTTTTTGTGACTGTTTTATTGGCCATGGCCAGAGGGATGACATAGTTATCCTTGGAGGTCATATTGCCGTTCTTGACATACTCCACATGGGGACCATACCAAAGCTTGAGAAATTGATCGTTTTCATCTAAAATTTCAAAATTTAGACCTCTTTGTATGGCATCAAAGAGTAGCATTTGAGTAGATAATTCCATATTCTCGTAGCCTTTGAGGGCATAAGGAGCCGACCAAGCATAGTGGTGATACTCCTCTGCTTTTTCTAATCCAAAGGCCATTAAGGAATCCTGCTGGATATGAGGCAGGAGCTGGCCAGATAGGGTTAGCTGAGGATTTAGAAGTGCTTCCTTAAGCTGCTCAAGCAAGCTTTGGTAGTAAGTTGGCAGTTCAAAGTGCTGGATGAGCTCTTCCATGGCTTGGAGCAGTGTTGAGCTGTCTGCCTCATCTGGCAGGGCAGTTAGCGGATGGCTACAAGCAATCTTTTGGTTCAAGTCATGGGCAGCTTTTAATGCCACATCAACATTTTCAACATCATCTAGCCAAAGCAGGCTCAGTAAAAAGAGATGGACAGTATCTAAGGTCTCTTGGCTAATGCCTAAATGGTCAAAAGGATTGAGATCGAAGCAGCGGAATTCTAGATAAGTGATACCTTGTTCCAGATAGACACGATTGTGCTTTTGTCCACGGAAGCGAACGGCTGAGTAAAATTCCTTTTCAGCGCTGAGCTTGCCTGACTGAACGTAGTTTTCAATATCAGTTACATATTGCTCCAAAGAAGCGTAGGACACCTGAATATTCTCGTTATTGACATAGCCATAGTCGCTGTTACGAAAAGAGCGGATAGGCTGGGAACTGTCCTGACTGTAGAAGCCAGCTTCTGCTAGAGGAGCAGCGCCGTAGAGATAGGTTAAGATCCAGCGGAAACGCAGAAAGTTTCGAGCTAGCTTGAGATAGAGGTCATTTTTAAAATCTTTTAGCGAATGGTGGGAGCTGACTCGAAAGAGAGCAGTTACCAGATCTTTCCCTAGCTCCATGTTGTAGTGGATACCAGAGATAGCCTGTAGTCTTTTGCCATATTTTTCTGCCAAGCCCTCTCGGTAGTGGCGCTCATAGTCGTTTTCTAGACGAGCAATGACAATCTCCTCTTCAGTCAGCTGCGGTGGCATGGACAGAGGCCAGAGTCGCTCGTTCTGATCAATCGAGCGGGCCGCCACGTCACTAATAGCCCCCAGTAAGCGTCGTGCCTCCTTAGTTGAATGAGCGATAGGTGTTATTAGTTCTAGTTGTTGCTCGCTGAAATCTGTTTGGATGCTTGGGTGGAAATTCCTTGAACCGAGTTGACTTGGATGAGCAGTCTGGGCTAAGTGTCCATCTGGCGTTACTCGGAGATTTTCCCTCTCTAGACCAAAGGTTGCTTGAAGAATAGGGCTTGATGTATCCAGTTTCTGCAGTAATTGATTAATCGTCATCGTTTCACCGTCCTATGATAGTAATTTTAGTCTATTACAAACGGAAAAAGAAAACAAATTTTCACTACGATTTTAATAAAAATCCGAACTTTTATTTAAAATAAACTAATTAATATCAGAAAAAACATATTTTGCAAAAAGTTAATTCGACTTAAAAAGTTAAAATCCAAATGAAATACCTATCTCTTCTTGAAAAATGGCAATAAATTTCTTATAATAAAGTGTAAGATATACCAGCAGGTGAGATTCCTGCCTTGTATGTAAGAAAGGACGAGCTGTCTCAGCTCAGACAAAATTATGACATCAGTAGTTGTTGTAGGAACCCAGTGGGGAGATGAAGGGAAAGGAAAGATCACAGACTTCCTTTCTGCTAATGCCGAAGTGATTGCCCGTTATCAAGGTGGTGACAATGCTGGTCATACCATCGTGATTGACGGTAAGAAGTACAAACTGCACTTGATTCCATCAGGGATTTTCTTCCCAGAAAAAATCTCAGTCATTGGAAACGGGATGGTGGTTAATCCTAAATCTCTAGTTAAAGAACTGAATTATTTACATGAAGAAGGTGTGACAACGGATAATCTTCGTATCTCAGACCGGGCTCATGTTATCTTACCTTATCATATTGAGCTGGATCGCCTGCAGGAAGAGGCCAAAGGTGACAATAAAATTGGAACGACTATTAAAGGAATTGGGCCTGCTTATATGGATAAGGCTGCGCGTGTTGGTATCCGGATTGCAGATCTTTTAGATAGAGACATTTTCAGAGAACGCTTGGAGCGTAATTTAGCTGAGAAAAACCGCCTCTTTGAGAGATTGTACGATAGCACAGCAATTAACTTTGATGATATTTTTGAAGAATACTATGAATATGGGCAACAAATTAAGGAGTATGTGACGGATACCTCTGTCATTCTCAACAATGCTTTGGACCAAGGGAAGCGAGTGCTCTTTGAAGGGGCCCAAGGGGTTATGCTGGATATTGACCAAGGAACCTACCCATTTGTAACTTCCTCTAATCCAGTAGCTGGTGGTGTAACGATTGGTTCTGGAGTGGGTCCTAGCAAGATTGACAAAGTTGTGGGAGTTTGCAAAGCCTATACTAGTCGCGTTGGTGACGGTCCTTTCCCGACAGAGCTTTTCGATGAAGTAGGAGACCGTATACGTGAAGTCGGCCATGAGTATGGTACAACAACAGGCCGTCCGCGTCGAGTAGGCTGGTTTGACTCTGTTGTCATGCGCCATAGCCGCCGTGTATCTGGGATTACCAATCTTTCGCTTAACTCTATCGATGTTTTGAGCGGTCTGGATACAGTCAAGATCTGTGTAGCCTATGATTTGGATGGCCAAAGAATCGACCACTACCCTGCTAGTTTGGAACAGCTTAAACGTTGTAAGCCGATTTACGAAGAGCTTCCTGGATGGTCTGAGAATATTACTGGCGTTCGTCAGTTAGAAGATCTTCCAGAAAATGCTCGCAACTATGTTCGGCGAGTAAGTGAGTTGGTTGGTGTACGTATTTCCACCTTCTCAGTTGGACCTGACCGCGATCAAACTAATATTTTGGAAAGTGTCTGGTCAAGTTTATAATTGATGAAAGAGGCTGGGAAAATTTCCCGCCTTTTTAAAAAGAAAAGAGAGAATATGTATCAAAATATCTTATTTGATTTAGATGGGACTTTGACCAACTCTGAGTTAGGAATAACTAATTCTGTGGCTTATGCTTTAGAGAAATTTGGTATCGAAGTGCAAGATAAAAAAGAATTAAGAGTTTTCATCGGTCCACCACTGAAGTATTCTTTTGAACACTTTTATGGTTTCTCAGAAAAAGAAAGTCTACAAGCTGTGGAATATTATCGCGAATATTTTTCTGAAAAAGGCCTCTATGAAAATGAGGTTTATAAAGGGATTCGGGAAATATTATCTTCTCTCAAACAAGCTGATAAAAAATTGATAGTGGCAACCTCTAAGCCTGAAAAATTTTCAATTCAAATTCTTAAACATTTTGATCTATATGACTATTTTGACTTTATAGCAGGAGCTACTATGGATGGTAGTAGAAGTAAAAAAGCAGATGTTATTGGTTACGCTTTAGAAAAAACGAAAATTAAAAATCTCCCCGAAACAATTATGGTCGGTGATCGTGAGCATGATATTATAGGGGCTCAAATACAAAAGATTGAGTCTATCGGGGTTCTTTACGGCTTTGGTACAAAAGAAGAATTAGAAAAAGCAGGAGCGACGTTTATTGTTAAAGACGTCTGTGAACTGGAAAATTTATTACTTTTTAAAAAAGCTTAAGGATATTTTAAGTTAAAGCTCTTATACTGTAATCATAAACAAAGATCTCCTAACTTTGTTTAGAAATCCTAAAACTTTTCTTTTTCATAATAATCTCCCGGAAACCACCTTGAAAGGTGGTTTCCTTTTGTACTAAAACGAGAAAAAAGCCCAAAAATGTCAAGCTTTCTTCTATAAAATAAACAACAAAATGGATAGAAAACATTTTCATTAAAAATAGTTAAAAAAATCTCTCAAATCCCTTGCAATGCATGCATCTTTGTGTTAAGATACTATGGTGCTGTGAAAATACAGCGTGTAGCTTTGATGCAAGAGGTTGCGACACGCTCGGTTGCATTGCCACGCAACCGCCTGTCGGTTTTCTTGTGGAGCTAGCCTATTATCTTAAATAGACGAAAAGGAGAAAAA